>Ga0208038_1000443_pt1 | contig 34571 bp, 29 predicted proteins | sample June2015DPH_16_1_FD_184714 | JGI IMG/M metagenome (GOLD analysis project Ga0208038, IMG submission 184714) | Peatland microbial communities from SPRUCE experiment site at the Marcell Experimental Forest, Minnesota, USA - June2015DPH_16_100... | ecosystem: Environmental > Terrestrial > Soil >...
TTCCGGCCCCCCCTCGTCAACGAATAGAACTTCGCTTCGCGGCCCGTGTCCGTGGGTTTCCATTCCGCTTGCAGCCAGCCGCGATCTTCGAGGCGGTGAAGCGCGGGGTAAAGCGAGCCCTGCTGAAGCTGAAAGAATGCGCGAGAGATCTGCTGAATCCGCTGCGCAATGGCGTAGCCATGAATCGGCCCCAGCGCCACGATCTTGAGGATCAGCATGTCGAGCGTACCCTTGAGGAACTCTGCTTTTTCGTCGGCCATAAGCACACCTAGAATATCTACATATAGGCTCGAAGCTGCCCGCTGTCAAGTGGAATAACGACATACGGGTAATGCCTCAGTTTCAGGCGCATACCCCTGGGAGCGCGGCCATCCTTGGCCGCACTTTGTGCGGGCTAGAAGCCCGCGTTCCCACCCGCGTTATCGTAGAGAGCGTCCATCATCAGACAGGGGTAGACCACCCGACCACTTGCTTGTCGCGTGCAGCTCTGTGTTTCTGATAACACCCTTTGTTTTCAATAACATTCCTGCATTTTGCGCGTAAGTACGTTTGTTTTCAACAACATTCCCGCTTCGCAGCCGGTTGTCCAAACCGGGTCCTTTGTTTTCAAGAACATTCCCGCATAGTTCGTTCATTTTTAAGTTCTCGACTGTTTCCACACCCTGCGAGTTGTCGGACGACTTGTCGCTGTCGGGGACTTCCTCGATGTTCCCCATCCTCGCGCCATCGTCCTGACCAGAGGGAGCGACCGCGTAGTCGATAAAGTCCTTCCGCAGCCTCAGCAGTATCCTCACTTTGCGGTCAATGGAGCGGTCCAGGGCAGCTTCTTGCCGCAGCATCATCCTCCACGTCTCCCCCTCCGGAGCAAGGCAGGCGTCCCGTTCTATCGCCGCTCTCTCCTCATTCGCCTTTTCGGCATATGCGAATTCTTCCCGGACGCTGGCGATTTCCTCCTCGAGCAGACGTAGAAGTTCCTGGCGCTCGGGCTCGCCCGGCGGGTCGCAGGCGAAGCCTATTTTGCGTAGGTTCTGCCGTTCTTCCTCGTCGGCTTGTTGCGCGTCGAGGTACATAGGGTCACTGAAACGGTGGAGTAGCCTGAAAATGAGCGCCTGTCGCCACCCCGTCATGCCGTCGTAAAGAGATTCCAGTACGGCGTACTGGCGGACCCGGAAGGTGCGCTGCTTGATCTCCTCCTGTACGAGTTCAAGAAAAGAAAGCATCTTTTTCAGCGCCACGCCTCGATCTGTAGACTCCGATAAGTTGACGTTAAGCATCTCGTGCTGGGAGGCGTCGAAGGTGACACGGGCCATCTCCTGCTGGCGGCGGTGTTGCCAGTCGTCGACCGCCTGCAAGGCGCGCCGCTTCAGGCCTGCTTGCGCCCGCTCGAGCCTTTCGCGGCGCGAGTAGAGCCAGGCGAGGTCCTCGATCTGCTTCTCCCAGAGCGCGTCGCCCGGACCGAAGGCGCTCATGAGTTCCTGCGTGAGGGTTTCGAGTTGTTCCGGGTCTTCTCCCAGCGTCAGCATGGCTTGGCGCTGATTTTCGTTCCTGACGTATGCGCCGTGCTTCAGGGCATTGAGCTTGGAGTTCTGCTTGGCGGCGGCGCTGCGCGGGCCGGTGGAATGCTGGGCGTTCTGGCGCGCGGCGGCGAGCAACGCGGGCGTAAGTTGGGGTGATTTGCGTAAGGACATGGTTCCTCCTCAGACGGGGTGTTGGGATAGCGAGGAAAGGACTTCCACGCGGCTTGGGCTTTTCACATGAGTAGGCTATCACAGGAGCGGGGCGTTGTCAAGAGAAATCGTGTCCACACGTCAACTGACGGACCTAGCCCAGGGCTTCTTGAATTGACTCATTGAACCATTGATCCATTGACTCATTGAAGGGCCCTTGCCTCGTTTTTGTTAATGAATCAATGATTCAATGGATCAATGGGTGAATTTCAATTGACCCATTGAAGGGCCCTTGCCTCGTCTTTTCAATGAATCAATGACTCGATGCATCAATGGGGCAATTTCAATTGACTCATTGAAGGGCCCTTGCCTCATTTTTTTCAATGGATCAATGATTCAATGGATCAATGGGGCAATCACTGGCGGGTGGCGCATGCATCGTTTCGTGTGTGCCAGACGCGCTTGCCAGGGTAGTGTCTGTGAGTCATAATAAAGAACGGTAGACGATGTTCCAGGAGGGTAGAGACCCCATGAGCCTGAATGTCAAAGACCCGGAAGCCCACCGTCTGGCCCAAGCCATTGCCAAAGCCACCGGCGAGACCCTGACCCGTGCCGTCACTGAAGCTCTGCGGGAACGCTACGAACGCCTGCGGGTCCGCCGAGGCAAGGCCTCCGTCGAGGAACTTCTCGCTATCGCCAAGCGAGCCTCTGCCCAAGTCAAAGGTCCGTATCTCGACCACGCCGAATTCCTCTATGACGAACGCGGTCTCCCCAAATGATCCTGGACACCTCGGCACTTGCCGCCATCTTTTTCGGGGAACCCGAAGCCACCCTTTACACCCAAGTCATCCACGGCGCTGACCGCTGCCTGATGAGTGCCGCAAACTTCGTCGAACTCTGCATCGTCATTGAAGGTCAGATTGGGCCGGACGCTGGCCGCCAATGCGATGCTTTTTTCCGCGGAGCTGGCATCGTCATCGAACCTGTGACCGTCGAGCAGGCGCACTTGGCGCGGCAGGCTTTCCTTGACTTCGGCAAGGGCCGCCACCCCGCCGCGCTGAATTTCGGCGATTGCTTCGCTTATGCGCTCGCCAAGATCACCGGCGAGGTTCTCCTCTTCAAAGGGGAGGATTTCAAGAAGACCGACATCACTTCCGCTCTCTAACTGGAAAGTCAACAGCGAGATGAGAAATTGAATTACACGCACAACCATCCCGTGAAAGGAGGCCCGGTCGAGCACCCACGCGAACGGCCGAGGTCCCGCCGCGGCGGGGAGGTCCTATCTCTGGAATGACGGTTCGATCTTGGGCATGGGCGAAATGCAGTGATGGCATCGACATACCGAGGGCCGCATACATCCCGACAAAACCCTCGGGACGTATGCGCCACCCGCGACGTCTGTTTCCTCTCCAGAGGCTGGCAGAATACCTTATCCCCGCGCACCGCCGCCTGCCGCAACGCCAGCAGCGCCTGAAAGATGCTCGACTTGCCGCTGTTATTTGGGCCGATGAAGACAGTAATCGGCGCGGCCTCAATCGAGGTGTCCTCGTGGAGCTTGAAGTTCTTGAGCCGGATGCTCTTTAGCATGTCCCCATTATAATCCAGTCACGCGAGCAAGCGAAGCGTGGACCCCCGTCTGCAGCATTTGCGGTTCTTCTTGAGGAATAGCCGCGGACCTCGCCGACGGAGCTCCGCGCTATGCTTGGGTAGCGTCGCCATTTCGATTCCGCGGGCCGAGTTAATTCTTCCAACATGTCGCACAATGCGGTTCGGGCTTAATCGCGGCTGCGAAACCCCTAACGTCCTAGGAGATACCTGAAAGCCAACCAGACAATATGAAGCCCTTCGAGTATAGCTCCTACCCCCGCCGCTATAACCCAGGGCGCAAGGTACCTATTTTCGAGCAATTGTTTGAAGAAAAAACCGAGCTCTTGAAACTCTGCGGCTGTCAGGCGTTTAGAATCATCCGCGGCTTCGAAACCCTTGCCTTTCTTCTTATTTGCCATTTTGGAGAACCCGCACGATTCCTCCCGGTCCCCTAGCCCAACCGGTCCTGCGAAATCCAAAGTCGATCGTGTCGTTCATGGAGTAACCAACAAGCGTCAACAAGGCCGCAATCACTGTCAGGGTGATTTCCTTATTAAGCAACGAGAAGAATCCAAGCGTGATAATGGCGGATTGGCTCACTCGGAGAAGGCCCGAGGCCTTTCCGACGGTTAAGTACCCTCGACTCACTGCCATGGATCGCATCCTTGTTGAACGATAAGCAGCCTAGTGGCGCTATTTCTACAGAAATGTTGGGATGCGAAGCTTAGGCGTTAGAGAATCAACGGTCGTAGGACGGGGTGACTCGCAATGAGCCGGGTTGGGGATGTGGCATCTTCAGTGACAAGCTATAACACATCTACGGCTTTTCAGACTTCAGGGTGTCGGTCAGCCTAGAAATCCTCTCCATCCAGGCTCTGTCAAGACTTACAAGTTGCCCTTCAGCCGATATTAGCTCGGCCTTGGTGGCATTCAGGTCATGCAGGGAGTCAGCGAGGTCGTCAGGGATGTCCCAGCTATCGCTTTCAGCGACCGACACAGGGCCGAGAAACGGGCTCGCTCTTATTCGGAGTATGTGTTGCTCAAGATTGCCGGACAAGACAGAGATTCTGCGCTCTAACTCAGACCGTGCCCCCGCCTGGTTGACAATCCGCGCCGTGACTTCATCGCGAAGTCTGCCAAGGGCTTCAATAACAGGGGAGTCTATGGCCCTCGGCTCGTATCTTTCAAACAACCAGTCGACTAGTTTGTCTTCGGTCTCTTTCAGCCAAGTGCCAAGGCCAAGCGATTTACGGACGTCTGCGATATATAATTCTTCGCTGGCGCACCACCCAGAAATCATGCGGACCCCCTCTGAACGAGTGATGGGCAGGCATTCTTCGAAGCGCATGCGGTGTTCCGAGGCTAATTCCTTCTCAAGGTCCCGCTCCAGGGCCTTACAATGGGCGCTCTTCTTGAAACGCAGTATCTGCCGTTGGACGGCCGGAGAGCCGAAGCCCTCAAAGGAGGCAACATTCTGGCCTAGAAATTGGTTTTCAATGAGAGCAATGCGACACTGAATTTCGGCGACCTTCAACCTCTCAACGTAGTGGTTCCGAAAAAGATTGTCGAGCACATAAGCGAGAGCGCCGGGCGACTCCTTGGGGGTATCGGGCTGCCTATAGCGGCCAAGATTCCTCTTCAGGTCCGACACGGCCGGAAACGCCTGCATCCACGCCAGCGCCTCGTACAGATTTTTGACAGCTCGATTGACGAACACAGCGGGAGTATCGTGGCAGCTCACGAAGCCGCGTTCAATTTCTTCGACATGGAAGAATAACTTTTCTGTCTCCCTCGCCAGCCTCTCGGTTGTCCGCGCCGACCGTCGCCAAGCCGGAAAAGTTCCCTTCTTGACCACTATCGGCCCCCGATGCTCATGGCTGACGCTTTCCAAGAGCCAATACGGAAGTGAATCCCGCTGACGATGGCCGGTCACCGCTAGAAAAGTGTGAACAATGGCGGCGGCGCGAGCCCGCCTTTTCAGGGGGCTGAACGCATCATGGCGGGCGAGGCGCAGAAGTAGGGTCTGAGTTTCTGGCGTCGGGTCGGCTTGGAAGTGTCTTCGGGCCAGTTCATTCAAGTGCACGGTCTCAAGCAATCGCCGGTTGACCTTATGCCTTGTCAGCGGCCTCTCTTCCTCGGTTCCGCTCTGGCACTCGATGGCGCCCTCCTCGGTCCGCGGCGATAGGAACCAGGTGACAACCTTGAAAAGCTCCTCGCGATCTAGTTTCTTGAACGGCCACCGGCCGTCTAGGCCGCGGCGTTCGCCCGGCCGCTCGCTGTCATCTTGCATTGTGCCCGCCTTCCTTTCCTGCATGGAGAAGACAAGACTGGCCGCCGGGCGGAAGCGGGAAGGGACGCCTTTCCTCCGGTTCATGAGGCCGGGCTAGGCGGCCAGACTCTCAAAAACTCGCTCCATTGTAACAGAACGCCGCGTCTTCGATTTACCTGAGATACAGAAGTTTTCCTGCGGACCGTCCGGTAGCCTTGTTGACAACCCTCTTGCTGATGCGCTTCGGGTTGCCGCTGCTGTCCTCAAGATGCTGGCGGACTAACCGAGGGGTTTTAGGCATATGGTTGTGCTCATCCGCCGCTAGAGGGCGGGCAAGGATTTTACAAGCTTGACGGTCTCAAGGCTCACGCGAATGATCTGGCCCACGAGGCGCACGATGTATTCGGGGTCGTCGGGGCGGTTGGGGTCGGAGCGGATGCCGCTGTGCTTGTCTTCCGTCACCTGGTATTGGTCAACCACCCATTCCAGGGCGCTGCGATTGCCCAGGCGGTATTCAAAGATTTCGGGTGGGATGCCGCCAAGCGTCAGGGAATCGTTCACCTTGAGCGACCGGTGATCTTTTGCGAGGCGCATCTTATCTTCCACGCGATAGGAGAGCGGGATTGTAGCGCCGCCCTTCAGGGCGGCATTCTGTAGCGGCGCTCTATGAGCGCCGGTTTTTCCCTTAGTAAGAGCCGGCGGTCGATAGACCGCCGCTACAGAAGAGCCCGTCTCAATGAATTTGAGCGGGTACGGTTCCAGCGACTCGTATTCGATGTGCAGCCGCGCCAGTTCCTTCCCGGTCTTCGAGAATTGCCAGAAGTCGTTGGCGAGCGGAATGCGCGGCAGTTCGCGCTTCAGGTTCTCGGCGTATTTGGCGCGGTATTCGGGATGGTGAAGAAGCCCGTAAACGTGATAGAAGATGTCCCACTTCGTGATGGTCTCGTCGCCATAGTCCTCGCGAAAATGCTCCAGCGCCCAGTCGGTGATGTTTTCCTGCCGGTTCGCGCCGTCTTCGTTGTAACAATAGAACGGGTAACACATGGACCCGCCTTGAGGCAAAAGGTCGACCAATCGGTCTGCCATTAGGACAAAGAACGGCCAATCCATCCCCGACTTCGCCCAGATGATCCGATTCTCTTGTTCGGTCGTCGGGGTCGGAAAGATGTGGTGTTGTTGGTAACGGCGCTGGTTCAACAGGCGATCAAAGTAGAGGGTCTTTCTTGTATACGGCCTGTATAATGCATGCCGAACGTTGGATTGATCAAATTTCAAAGTCTGGCGGTTCACCAGGGCATCCTTCAAACGATCCGTCCATTTGATGAATCGCGGATCCGGATTGACAAAAGCGTCGATGTCTTTCGGCGGAGTGCTTTCTTGTGAGTACCTGAATACCTCATAATTGTAATTCCTGATTAGCAGTCTTACTTTTCGCGGCAATTCTTTCTCTGAAAAATCGTACGCCCACTCATCTCGGTTTGTAGCGACTCCCAAAGAATATGAATTGAAGATGACACCTGTGGCCTGCGCGAGGGGAGGTCGCGCACTTGACCCCTTAACGCTCAGGGGGACGAACCCCCCATAATTTTCACTTTCCCCTTTCGCCAGCCATTGGTTCGGTTGGATTACTTCCCATTCGACCCCGCGGATTGTGCACGTGTCAGCGAGCCATCGCAGCTTTTGTTCTTTTCGCCAGTTTTCCGCCAGACGATGATAGTGCAACTGGTGGTTCCCTCTCCCCGTTAGGCGAATGGCAACTGTTATCCCAACTCCGACCTGTATGCCAAACACGTTGTGCGTTGTGCCACTGAGCTTTGGGTTCCGGCGTACATTTCCATGAAGGTCAACGTGGTAAAGGTCAGTAAAGTCGGACAGCAAATTCTCCTGCATTCCATCAAAGGCCTGCTGGTCAATGAAGCTGTTGTTACTCACAAAACACACTATGCCATCCCGACCCTGGAGGCGGTCTGTAGCCCACCGAAAGAATTTCACGTACGGGTCGTAAAGCTTGTTCTTTAGCGTCGCCTTTGAGGATGCGGCATAAGTTTCCTGAATTCTCCTGTCAATAACTTCATACTTTCGGTTCTTGTTGTTGTCGTTTTCGTTGACTTGCCCCATATTATATGGCGGGTTGCCAATCACCACCGTAATTGGTGTACGGCGCTGGCGCTCCACGCGCTCCGCGTTCCTCTCCGTCATATACATGTGAAGCTGTTTATGTTCTGCTAAGTCAAGGGTATCCACAAAGCACAGCCCCTCAAAGGCTTCGTACTCGCCCGTGAGCTCGAAGTACGCGTGCTCAATGTTGAGCGCGGCAATGTAATACGGCAGCAGCATCACTTCGTTGGCGAAAAGCTGCTCGCGGTACATACGCGGCAAATCGCGCCCGGGCATGCGGCGCAGCAGATTCACGATGAAGTTCCCGGTTCCGGTGCAAGGGTCGATAATGTATACATCGGGGCTCGAAAGCGACTTGCCAAATTCCTTTTCCAGTACCTCGGCCACGCTGGCGCACATGAAGTTCACGATTTCCTGTGGCGTGTAGACGATCCCGTGCGTGTCGGCCAGCCTTACCGAGTAGCCCTGGAAGAAGCGCTCGTAAACGGTGTTCAGGAAGTGCTGCTTTTCGCCGAAGTCGGGCAGCAAGCGCGCGGCGCCCTCGATGGCCCGGTAGAAACGGTCCAGGCTCTTCAAATACTCAGTGCGGTCAAAGCTATGGCTCACCAGGGCTTCGATGACGCGCTCCACTTCCGCCGCGATGGCGTTACGCTTGACGAATTCGGGGTTATTGAAGACGGTGCGGAACAGGCGCTCGGTGAGCAAATGCTGGACCAGCATCTCATCCACAGCCTCAACGCGGATATTGGGATTGAGCGCGGTCCGGCAAAGCTCAAAGAACTTCTCGAAGGCGGTCTGAAATCGCGCGTTGTCCTTGTGGGCCTGCTGGATCTTCTCCACCAAGCCGCGCGCGAGATCGGGGACGCGCTCCTTGAATTCGTCAACCGCTTCTTCAAAGCCTTCAATGTCCGGCTCGACGTAGGAGAAGAATTGGTTGAGAAGGGCGGCCAACTCTTTGGGGTCGCCGAGACTGTACGGCCCGTTGATCTTCTGCTTGCTCTGAAACAGGACGCCAGTTTGGGTGTCCTCAAAGATGATGTTGGTGAGGGGGTAGCCGCGCGCGATCTTCTTTTTGATTTCGGTGTCGAGATCGTCCTGGGTGTCTTTGGCTTCCCAGTAGCCGCGCGGCAGGCTGTTGCGGTCGCGCAGGGTGCCGTCAGGACGAATGAACGCGCCGCCGGACTTGCCCGAAAGCTCGGCAATGAATGTCCAGTCCTTGAGCCGGGCCGTCTCCTGGAGCAGGGACTCGAAAGGCGAACGCACGCTCATCTCGTTTAGCACACCCTGGTCCCGCAGGGCTGCGACGCTTTCGTAATACCTGCGAATGGAGCGATGCGTGGGTGTTATGAGATTGTGACCGGTCATAACAGTGGAGGCAATACTAGCACCTTAGCTGGGGCAGGCCAAGCACGAATGGTTTCTGTCGGAGGGTGGACATTGTCGGCGGGTGCGAAATACCGCGGACCTAGAAGACAGGTCCGCGCTACACTTGCCCCAGTCGCTGAGCGTAGCTCTGCGTTTCGGCTTCCAACACGGTACACTGCGACTGCTATGCCTGTCTCCAGACGCCATCTCGCACCCGGCCAGTTGCAGTTTATTACTTCTAGCACTTGTCGTCGCACGAAGCTCTTTGATAGTCGCCGCATCCGCTGCGACTTCGTTGAGGTTCTACGGCAATTTCGGCGGGGGGCGGGCTTTCCGCACGTCGGCTGGGTTCTGATGCCAGAGCACTTTCACCTACTGATCAAGTTGAGCATGGATAAGCTCGTTTGAGTTCCTTCCAGACTCCAGTCGCAGAGCTTCGCTCTGCGCCAGCCGGCGTTCAAGGCAGGAAGTGCGCGGCAGAAAGCAGATGCTCTTCATTCTGGCTCCTGACTCCTGACTCCTGACTTCTGACTCCTGCTCTTCCCCTACCCACTTCAGCTTATTCTTTCAACGTGCGGACGACCCGTTCGACGAGGGATCGGTCCGCCACTTGGTATTGGTCCTCCGGCGGGTAGAGAGCACCTCCAAAAGTCACGAAGGGCCGGCCCCGAACGGAGGTATCAGATTGAGTCTTGAAGGCAGTGAGATGAACCTGCTTGCAACCCGTCGACTCCACGACTTGGCGGAGGCTGAGTGGCTTTATGCCGCCGCCAGGGAGTATCTCGATGCGGTCGCCGGCATATTCAATCAACCGCTTGATGAGGTGTGCACCCTCCGGAGCAGTATCTTCCTGGCCGCTTGTCAGGACGCGAGTAAACCCCAAGGCGACCAGTTGATCCAGAGACCGAAAAGGGTCGGGGGTGACATCGAAAGCGCGATGGAAGACAGCCTGCCGATCACCGATGAGTTTGCGGATGCGTCGACACCGTTCCTCGTCGATGCCGCCGTCGGCATTCAGTATCCCGAACACCATCCCCTCGGCGCCCTGCTCGGCAGCAAGCACGGTATCGCGTTCCATGACCGCCATTTCCGACTTCGTGTAGCAGAACCCTCCTCCGCGCGGCCGAATCATAACCACGATCGGGATCTTTAGCCGGGCTTTCGCTTCCATAATCGTACCGAGCGAGGGCGTCAATCCTCCCAGGAAGAGCGCCGAGCAGAGTTCCACGCGGTCTGCCCCGCCCCCTTCCGCTTCCAGCGCATCCTCCAGCGAGCCGCAGCATATCTCCAGTAGAATCCTCTGCATTGCCATTAGACTCCTCCTGTCATTGCCTTCTGCGGTATCGCCCTTTTCGACTTTGGACTCTCGACCCTCGACTGCCTCAAGAGGGCCTCAAAAGCATTTCATTTCTGCACGGGAGCAAGCCGGACGTCATCCAGCCAAACCTTCCCCGAAATGAGATTGTCGAACTTCTTGCTGGGTAAGCGGACAAGCCTAACAACGATCAATTCGGTCTTTGGCCCGGTCGCGAAATCCAAAAGCAAAGACGTCCATCCGTCGCTAGTACCGGTCAAATCGTCAGTTGATTTGTCCAAGGCTGCAGCATTGTAGGCATCGTACACTTCCAGGCGAGGGCCGCTGTCGGTTGTAATGTCTTCGGTTTTCATGAAGGCCTGAAGGCGGTAGGATTGCCCGGGTGATACCTTTACGTACTGGTAAACGTGCTGGTATTGCAGGTTCTGCTTGCCCGGGAATTGAACCAAGAGGGCGTGACTTGGCGAGTGATAGGTCGAGGTATCCAGACCTGCATAGATACCTTGAACCGAAACGATTCTCCAGTCAAAGCCCATATTCAACAATTCGTCCTCGAATTCGCCATTGGAAAGGAGATTGTTTTCGGATGGCAACGACGAGTATCGAATGAGCCCCTTTTTCTGGAGGTCAGTCCAAACCTGGTACGCCTCGTCCGCCCGTTGAGCGCCGATAAGGCTGTCAATGTATGGGGAACTCTGGCGGGGAGAGAATGCCTCTCGCCCGGCTACAATTCGTTTCCAAACGGCCTGTGCCTCATCCAAGCGACGCTGGGAGAGCAGAAAATTCAAATAACTGAATTCGGTCGTGACTCGCTCAGGAATCAGTTGCTGAAGAATCTTCCCAGCATCGTCGGTAGCCTTCCAAGCCAGGCCAAAGACATTGCTGTTATATTGCGACGTACCGGCCAGCACAACCCTGAAATGCCGGAAAGCTTCGTCGATATTGCCCTGCAACAGATAGAAGTTCGCGATTGGCCACTGATAAGCAGGAAGATTCGGCGCCAGGAGATCCACTTGACGCAGGCAGGCTCCTGCCTCCGCTATTTTACCTTGGAACTCCAGCGCGGCCGCCAATTCGAGCCAAGTTTGAGGGTCATAGGAATCAAGATATGTAGCGCGGCGAAAATGGTCCTCGGCCTTTTCAAGTTGCAGATTAGGGGGGCTGTACTCGTAAAGACTACCCAATCGAATATGGTAGTCGGCATTGCTCGGGTCGAGTTTGACTGCACGCTCGAGGTTGTCCACTGTCGGCCTGCTCGCCAGCGCATTTGCGACGTAGGCCTTACCCACCCAACCTGTCAGCACCAGGAGCATTGCAGCCTCTACACTGACCAGCAACGCCCGTGCAGGTTTCGTTTTTATGGCAATTTGCATACTCTCCGTCCCACTTGAGTTGGTAAGATCTGAATCCTGGCGCACCTTGGGCAACCTGACGCGCGCCTCCCCTGGTGTACAAACCCCATCAGGCATCCTGCCGCGAGGGCACTACAGGGAGGGGAAATCCCTCATCGCCGTGGCCGGTAAGTGAAAACCTGCTGCTCACGCGAGGTCGCCTGCAATTACTAAAAATTACGATCCTATTATACGATAGAAGTTCAGGAAACCAAGCATAGTTGGGTGGGAGTGAGTGCCCGACATAGAAGTGATTCCCGGCACGGCTTTGCAGGATTCAGGAGTCAGGGAAAAACCATAAGCAGATCACTGAACAACTTTGCAGCTTGTCGAAAGACGATGGAGCGGAGCAACTGGACGTGTCGTGAAGTCATTTACCTTGACATTGTCTTGGCGCGCAGGTAGATTAATGGACTTAGGGTTTCACGTGCGTATCTCCTTACCGGCTCCTCATTGCAAGGCGGCGACACGGGGAGCAGGCTATATGGGGGCAGAAATGAAAGGTCTCCTGGAACATCAATCCCTGAGGTTGACAATCTGCCTATCGGTCATGTTCCTATTGACCTCGTCTCCGTCGCGCGCCCAGAATGCCCAGGATGAGCCTGCTTCCCAGGATCCCCAAGCGATTCAAATTTCCACGACCAATACTGATACAACAGTGGGAAACGCGCAGAGAAACTCTGACCAGTCCTCCGGCGCCCTCCTGGATCCCAATTACATACTGGGACCTGAGGACGTGATCAAGATCGATGTCTTGAACGTTCCTGAATTGTCAAAAACCACCGTTCGAATTGCCAACGATGGGATGATTTCCCTTCCACTGATTGGCCGCGTCCAAGCAGCGGGTTTGACCGCCGAGCAGCTCCGGAAAGAGCTTGCGGACAAATGGGGTGAGAATTACCTTCAAGACCCTCAGGTAACGGTTTTTGTTGACGAATTTAAGGCCAAGCCTGTATCTGTCATTGGGGCAGTGGAAAAGCCTGGGCTTTATCCCCTTACTGGTCGGCGCACCCTGATTGAAATGCTTTCGATGGCCGGTGGTTTTGGCAAGAAGGGCACATCGGCGGCGGGACGCACCGTTCTGGTCACGCGCAAGAGTGGCTTTGGGGATTTGCAGCCGGTCGACGGAATGCACGTTCGCGGGCCGGACCAAATTGAAATCGATCTCAATAGGCTACTCTATACGAAGGATGAAGCCCTCAACATTCAGATGAAGCCTCTCGACATCATTTCCGTGAGCAAGGCCGAGGTTGTTTATGTGACAGGGGCAGTGAAGCGGCCAGGAGGGTTTGTCCTTGAGGATCGTCCCACCATGACGGTTCTTCAGGCAATTGCCATGGCGGAAGGTTTTACGCCCACTTCAGCAAGGAAATCCGCTCGTATTTTGAGAACTAACCAGGATGGGTCAAAGACAGAAGTGCCTATTAACCTGTCGAAAATTATAAGCGGAAAGGCACAGGACACAATGCTCGCAGCGAATGACATCCTCTTTGTTCCCGACAGCAAGCAGAAAATCGTTGCCCAACGGGCTGTCGACGTCACTGTATCCACTTTCTCGGGATGGCTCGTTTGGGCCCATTAAGACGCGTGACCCAGCTTCGACTTGGTGATTAATGCCAAACGCAGAAGTCCCTACTACCGACCCCGCTCAGAGCCTGGTACTTTCAGGCCCCCAGAGCTTGCAACAACCTTTGGAGCCCCTGAACGTTCCGGCTCAAGAAATCCCATACCTGCTTGATTACTGGATTGTCATTGTCAAGCGGCGGTGGGTGGTCTTATCCTGCCTATTAATTGTCTTCACGACGGTGGCCATCGGTACGCTCAAGAAGAAGCCTGTCTACGAGGGGAAAGTCTTAATCGAGATTAACCCCGAGCAGCCCAACGTTTTGAACTTCCAGGAAGTTCTCCAACTCACTTCCGTGGATATTGACAGTTACCGGGAGACTCAATATAAGGTTTTGCAGAGCCGAACCCTCGCCGAGCATGTGATTGATGGCCTGAAACTAAACTGCTACCCCGAATTCTACAGGAACCGCTTCCTGTTCGGCTTGATCGAGCGCGACCCTGATAAGATTCCAAGTGCCTCAGAGCCCGGACCTCCGGATCGCTCGATGAATGCCTACCGCAACACCGTGAAACATTTCATAGACAACATCGACGTAACTCCGGTTCGACACAGTAACCTTGTCGAGGTATCCTTTTACTCGGAAGATGCTGAATTGGCGGCGCGCATCGCGAACCAGCTATCTTCGGACTACATCGATCAAAACCTTCAGGTGAAGTGGGATGAGACCATCAAGGCCTCGGAGTGGCTTTCGGGACAACTCGTGGGGCTCAAGGCCAAACTTGAAAAGTCTGACGATGCCTTGCAGTCCTATGCGCGCGCCAACTCCATCATATTTGTCGAAGAGAAGCAGAATCTCGTCAACGAACGGCTCAAGGAGCTTCAGGAAGCCTACACTAAGGCCCAGGCAGAGCGCTTTCAGAGAGAATCCCTCTATAACTTCGTCCAAGCCGGCAGGGTTCAGGATCTTCCAGGGGTCCTGGACAACAGGCTGGTCCAAGACCTGTCTTTACGACTGGCCGAATTGGAGCGCGACTACGCCCAAATAACGGCCACAGTGAAGCCTGAGTACCCCAAAGCCATAGCTCTGAAAAAGCAGATTGATGCGATCCAGGCTTCACTCGACCGCCAGAAAAAGAATTTGTCGCAGAATATTATAGATTCATATCGCTCAGCACTGGCCAACGAGAGGTATTTGGATCAAGCCGTGGACGAGCAGAAAAAGGAAGTGAATGATATTGCTGAGAAATCCGTCCAATACAATATCTTGAAGCGCGAGGTGGATACCAACAAGCAGCTCTACGAAGGGCTCCTGACGCGCATGAAGGAGGCTACGGTCTCAGCCGGACTTAAAGCCAGCAACGTTCGGATCGTGGACAGCGCGCAGGTACCCAAAGCCCCCGTGAAGCCAAGAGTAGCCCTCAACTTGGCGCTGGGCATTGTTCTAGGTGCTGCCTTTGGCGTCGGGCTGGCTTTCTTGCAGGAGTATCTCGACAAGACACTCAAGACGCCAGACGAAGTGGAAGGTCTCTTGCGCTTGCCGTCGCTCGGCCTGCTTCCGAGCTATTTCACCGACGGCACAGGCAAGGGCAACGATAAGAGACTGGCCACTGTAAAGCACGGTAGCGACAGCGCCATTGCCCCGGCAGTTCAGACCGCACGTACGGCTATAGAAGCCTATCGTTCTCTTCGCACGTCGATTCTGCTTTCTGCCAGCCCGGTGCCAAAGGTACTTTTGATTACAAGTGCCGTGCCGTCTGAAGGTAAGACTACCGTAACGGTCAACCTGGGAGCTACGCTAGCCAGCCTGGGAAGCAAGGTGGTGATTGTTGATTGCGACATGCGGAAGCCTTGCTGCCACCGATCGACAGGCGTGGAAAACAAACCCGGCTTTGTACGGTGCCTCACAGGCCACGTGGACCTGGCCGATGCCATCCTGCCGGTGCCCGGCGTTCCGAACTTGAGTGTGATTCCTTGCGGGCCCATTCCCCCCAACCCGGCAGAAGTTCTTTCCTCGCCCGTCACGCCGGAATTGCTTAACAAGCTGCGTTCGCAGTTTGAATACGTGCTTGTCGATTCTCCACCCTTGCTGAGCGTCTCTGACAGCCGAATACTTTCCACTCTTACCGACGCGGTAGTGCTTGTAACAAGGGCCTATAGTACGCCTTACGATGTCGTCCGCCGCGCACGAGGATTACTTTACGCCGCCGGCGCCCGCATTCTAGGGGTGGCGTTGAACAGTGTTGACCCTAACAAGGGTGGCTACGGGTATGGGTATGGGTATGGGTACGGGCACTACTATTACCAATACGGGTACGGGTATGGGTACGGGTACGGGCAGGACACCAACGAGGATTCCGCCGGCCAATCTGAATCGTGAGAGTCAGGCGCTACAAGGCTGGGAAGTTGCGACCGGCGGCTGCAAGTCAGGCAAGATTGCTTCCAACTCGAACCGAACCTCGAGTAACGCCTCTCAAGTTAGCAGGGCAATTCCGACGCTCCTAAACCCAGGCAGCAGGAGACCTGTCAAGACCACATGAAAGCTAAAGTTGTGATCCTCTGTGGTGGCATGGGAACCCGCCTCAGGGAAGAGACGGAGTACCGCCCCAAGCCACTGGTTGAGATCGGTGGCAAACCCGTCCTCTGGCACATTATGAAGATCTATTCGCAATATGGCTTTAACGATTTCATTCTGTGCCTGGGGTACAAGGGCCACATGATTAAGGAATACTTCTTGAATTACCAGTTCATGAACAGCGACTTTACATTGCACCTCAATTCCGGGAAGCCGCCGGAGTTTCATCCCCCGCTGCAACAGGACCATTGGACAATTACCTTTGCGGAGACGGGAGGCGAGGCGCAGACCGGCGCGCGCCTCAAGCGCGTGGGACGTTACATCCAGGATGACCACTTTATGTTCACCTACGGCGACGGAGTAGGTGACGTCAACATTAGCAAGCTTTGGGAGTTCCACCTTGCTCGCGGCAAGATTGGTACGGTCACCGGCGTCCTCCCCGCTTCACGCTACGGCGAGCTGTCGCTTTCGGGAAACATCGTAGCCGAGTTCAGTGAGAAGCCTTACCCCGAAGACCGATTCATCAGTGGCGGTTTCTTTGTCTTCAAGCGCTGTTTCCTCGATTACCTGTCTGCTGAAGACAGTTGCGTGCTGGAAAGGGAGCCCTTAGAGAAGCTGGCGCATGAGGGGCAGTTTATCGCATACCTCCACCCCGGCTTCTGGCACAGCATGGATACTTACCGGGATTTCACCCGCCTGAACGAACTCTGGAAAAAGGGCGCCCCCTGGAAGGTGTGGGAATGACGGCCTCGGCATTCTGGAAAGGTAAACGAGTATTTGTAACGGGCGCTACGGGGATCGTTGGTTCCTGGGTCACCAAAGACCTTTTGGAAGCGGGGGCAGACGTTGTTGCCCTGGTATACGATACCAATCCTCAATCGGAGCTTTACCGAGCGCGCCTCATCGAACGTCTCAATATCGTGAACGGCTGCCTGGAGGACTTGCACACCCTCGAACGTGCCATCACAACCTATGAGACCGACACGGTCATTCACCTTGGCGCGCAGGCCGTGGTGGGTGTGGCCTTGCGTGCTCCGCTCCAGACGTTGCAAACAAATATCCGCGGTACCTGGAACGTTCTTGAAGCCTGCCGAGTTCACAGTGATCTGGTGAAGCGCGTAGTTATAGCTTCCAGTGACAAAGCCTATGGCGCGCAGGAACAACTACCTTATACCGAGGAGATGCCACTTTTAGGCCGGCAGCCTTACGAGGTTTCCAAGTCCTGTGCAGACACCATCGCCCAAGCATACTTCCACAGCTATAGGCTTCCCGTGGTCATCGCGCGCTGCGGAAATATTTATGGGGGTGGAGACTTGAACTGGAGCCGCATAGTCCCGGGAACCATAAGGTCGCTTTATTGGGGTCAGTCCCCGCTTCTTCGCAGCGACGGGAATTACGTTCGTGACTATGTTTACGTGAAAGATGTTTCAAGGGCTTACCTGACCCTTGCGGAAAAGATGAACTCGCCGAAGGTCGCCGGAGAGTGCTTCAATTTCAGCCCTGAAACGCAGGTGACGGTATTGGAGATCGTCCACAAGATTCGCAAGACCATGAAGTGCGAGCACATCCAACCCACAGTGATGAATGCGGCGAATGGAGAAATCCGCAACCAGTACCTCTCCTCCGCCAAGGCGCAGCGCGTCCTTGGCTGGAAACCGGCCTATTCACTGGAGGAAGGACTGGAAGAGACCGTGGCATGGTACCAAGACTTCTTCCACTGGCAGAGTCTTTGAATTCAGCGGTCGCCACCGGTAAGAGTGGATTTTAGCAAGCTGGAACGAGCCTTTCTTCCGTGCCAACTGGAACGCATTGGAAGGAGCCCGCGAGCTTTACGCAGCCTATCGCGCCGCGGGCATGAGAGCAGAGGACTTTCAGGGCCGCAAATTCACGCGCTTGAAGCAACTGAAGTACTTGATCGGGACAGGACGACTGGACGATTCCTTGCGCTGGAAGCGGGAAAACTCAAATGCCCAGCCCGATTTCATGCCGCTCCTGTGGCAGCGATAGGCCCGAGATCATACTTCGGCTCGGCCAGATGCCTCTGGCTAACGCCTACCTAACCCGTGAGGAGCTTGCCCGTCCGGAGCAAAGGTATCCGTTGGACTTGGCTCTCTGTCCCTCCTGTTCGCTGGTACAGATCACAGAAACCGTGCCGCCCGACGTGCTGTTTCGTGAATATCTCTATTTTTCTTCATACTCCGACGCGGTAGTCCGGAATGCCGAAGAAATCGTGACGCGCCTCATCGCTTCCCGAAATCTGAACGGGAACAGCCTCGCCGGGGAGATCGCCAGTAACGACGGCTACCTGTTGCAGTTTTACAAGCGTGCTGGCATACCGGTCCTGGGTATCGAACCCGCGGCAAACATCGCAAAGGTGGCGGTCGAAGAGCGGGGCATTCGCACCTTATGCGACTTCTTTGGCGCGGACTTGGCTCGAAGATTCCGGGAGCAAGGCGAATGTGTTGATGTGCTGCATGGCAATAATGTACTGGCGCACGTTGCCGACCTTAACGGCGTGGTGAGTGGTATTCGACTGATCTTGAAGGATAGCGGGATGGCGGTGATCGAGGTCCCGTACGTGAAAGAAATGATTGATCGCTGCGAGTTCGACACGATTTACCAGGAACACCTCTGCTACTTTTCGGTAACAGCGCTTGATCGGCTCTTCCACCGACACGACCTCGTTATTGAGGACGTAGAGCGCCTGCCGATCCACGGTGGATCCTTACGGTTGTTTGTTGTGCCACGCAATCGCCTCGGCAACCGGCCCAGGGTCGAAGCAGTACTCAAGGAGGAATCCACGTGGGGTGTTGATGAGGTGAACTCCTACCGAAGTTTCGCTCAGCAAGTTGACCATCTCAAGGCAAACCTCTTGGAAGTCCTGGGGCGGGCAAAAGGAGAGGGTAAGCGGGTGGTTGCTTATGGCGCGGCGGCGAAGGGCACCGTCCTTCTAAACTATTGCGGGGTGGGTCCCGAGACGCTGGAGTTTGTCGTAGATCGGAGCCCCCATAAACAGGGAAGGTACATGCCGGGGGTGCACGTCCTCATCCAACCACCCGAGAAGATATTAGAGACGATGCCGGATTACGTGTTGCTTCTGGTTTGGAATATCGCGACCGAAGTGCTGGAACAACAGGCCGAATATCGGCGGCGAGGTGGCAAGTTCATCATCCCGATTCCGGAAGTCCGCATCGTCTAGAGTGGACAACGGAGCCGTAGCTGCCGGCCGGCCATAAGCTTTCATTGAGGGGACTACCATGATTGAGGGCGTACGGGTTGTGCCGTTAAAGCGTATCCCCGATGAGCGCGGGACCATTTTTCATATGTTGAAGTGCACAGATGCACACTTCCTGCAGTTCGGAGAGATTTACTTTACGACGATTTATCGTGGGGTAATCAAAGGCTGGCACAAACATCGGGAAATGACCTTGAACTACGCCTGCATCGAGGGTCGAATCAAGCTCGTGCTGTATGATGATCGAGCGAACTCCCCAACCCGAAATGAGCTTATGGAGGTTTTTCTGGGGCCGGATAATTATTCTCTGGTCGTCATTCCTCCCGAAGTTTGGAATGGTATGAAGGGGATGAGTGCACCGCACGCTATCGTGGCAAACTGCGCTACGCACCCACACGACCCTTCCAGGACCACGCGGCTTGACCCCTTCAGTGAGAGCATTCCCTACAAGTGGGAAGTCAAAAACTTTTAGCCGGATGGTCCGATGAGAGTTCTCATTACCGGAGCAGGTGGATTCATCGGATCCCAAGTGGTCCGAAAAGTCCTCCAGGACGGGCATACCGTTGTAGCTGTGCTCAGGCCGGGAGAATCTTCTGAGCGCTTAATCGACTGCTTGGATTCTGTCTCCCTGGTTCATTGCGATTTGAGTGATGGCGACGCTGTGCGAAGGTTGGTCAGTGAGACTCGACCTGAAAACGCCATACACCTCGCTTGGTATGTGGAGCCGGGCAAGTACTGGCAGGCTGGAGAGAATCTGGATTGTGTGAGGATAAGTCTTTCCTTAGCGCGAGCGCTTAGCGAGGCAGGCTGTTCCCGATTCGTGGGCACCGGAACTTGTGCAGAATATGACTGGGATAATGGATTCCTTTCGGAGAGCGCGACGCCCTTGAAGCCCCGTTCCTTGTATGGCATATGCAAGAATGCGACGCGGGAGATTCTGCAAGCTTTTTGCGCCCAGGCGGGAATGGGTTTTGCCTGGACGCGCTTCTTCTACCTATACGGGCCCACGGAGGCTAAGGAGCGGTTGATTCCCTATGTGGTTCTGACCTTGCTAAAAGGGGAGGTAGCCAAGTGCACCAGTGGGGAACAGATCCGAGATTTCCTCCATGTGGAGGACGCGGCATCTGCGGTGTGGGCGGTAGCGAAAAGTGATCTTTCCGGTCCGGTGAATATCGGCTCGGGGCAACCGATCAAGGTGCGGACGGTTATTGAAACCATTGCACAACATCTGCAACGGGAAGAAAACGTTGCACTCGGAGCTTTGCCCACCGATCCTCAGGAACCGCTGTTGTTGTTGGCGGACGTTCGGAGGTTAGCAAGTGTGGTGGGGTGGAAGCCTTCCCTAACCCTCAAGGAGGGCTTGGTAAACACATGTGAATGGTGGAGATCAACGATACAGGGGATATAATAATGGGATCTTGCCCACTTTGTGCAAGCCCTCCGCCACAGGTTTTCTTCGAACGGAGGGGCGTACCTGTCCACCAGAATATGGTGTGTGCAAGCGTTGAGGAAGCGCGCCAGTTTACTCGTGGGGACCTCCTGCTGGCGTTCTGTAGAACGTGCGGTTTTGTCTTTAACGCAGCATTCGACCCCAACAGCCTCAGATACTCTGCCGCCTATGACAACACCCAGAGCTGCTCTCCCTATTTCAGGCGTTACCTCACAGAGCTGGCGGAGTCCCTTCTAGCGAAATACTGTCTAAGCGATAAGGTGCTTATTGAAGTGGGTTGTGGGAAGGGGGAATTCCTCCGACTGCTTTGCAAGGACGGGAGAAACCGAGGCATTGGATTCGATCCCAGCTACGTCGGCCCTGACGCCGCTGAGGGGGGGGCAGTGCGCTTCGTCCCTGCGTTTTATGACTCGCAACAGACCCAATACGCCCCTGATTTTGTCTGTTGCCGTCATGTCATCGAGCATGTGCAATCTCCTTTGGATATGCTGCGTGCCGTCCGACAGGCAATCGGAAACCGGATGAACTCATTTGTATACTTTGAGACTCCAGCGCTACCCTGGATTCTCGATACGGTAACATTCTGGGATTTCTTTTACGAACACTGCTCATATTTCACGGCAGAGAGCCTCACCTGGGCATTCGAACAGGCAGGATTTCGGGTCCTGGAAGCACCCTCGGCGTTCGACGAGCAATACATTGGCGTTGAAGCAAAGCCTGCTTTGGCCAATAGAACCGCCGAACCAACAATACCACGGTGTGTTCCTGATCTGTGGTCAAAGATCCAATCCTTCCTGGCGCGACTGAAGGAGCGAATGGAAGCGTGCGAAGAAAAAATCGACTTTTTCAACAAGGCAGGAGGCTGCGCGATATGGGGGGCGGCAGCTAAAGGAACAACCTTAGTGAACACGATTGACCCGGAGAATCGTCGCATTCGGTTCCTCATCGATATTAATCCCGCCAAGCAAGGAAAATTTGTTCCCGGGACAGGACATCAGATTGTGTCACCTGAGTACCTGAAAGAGCAGAATGGGGGCATAGCGGGGATCGTAAACATGAACCCCAATTACCTGGAAGAGAACCGATCGATACTATCGCAACTGTCTCTTGAAATCCCCATCGTCTCACTGTGAAGGAGGACCGTTGAAGAGAATTCGTAACCTGATAGTTGATATGGTGAGCCAGACTCTATCCCTCACGTACGCTGACAATGAGTTATCCACTTTCCCTCTTTATACCCCCGAAGCATTCCAAGCTATTTCCCGATTGTGGATAAAGATGGGCTGGACCGCGAAATACTCTTATAACTTCTCCTGGATGGGGCGACCCGTCATTCAATTGCCTGAGGACCTGCTCATGGTGCAAGAGCTGATCCATAAGGTTCAGCCGCAGGTCATCGTCGAAACGGGTCTTGCGCACGGTGGATCCAGCGTCTTCTATGCAAGCCTATTCGAAATCCTGGGACGGGGTCGGGTGATATCCATCGACATTGAAATCAGGCCGCATAACCGCAAGGCAATGGAAGCGCACCCGCTCAAGAAGCGGATAACCTTGATCGAGCGTAGCTCCATTGCGCCTGAAACGCTCGAGGAGGTCCGGAGCCTGATTTCCCCAAATGAAAAGGTGATGGTCATTCTGGATTCAAACCACGCCAGAGAGCATGTCCGGAAAGAGCTTGAGCTTTACGGTCCGCTCGTGACCTCCGGGAGCTATGTCGTGGCCGCCGACGGCATCATGGAGGACCTCACTGATGTGCCGGGTGGGAAGGCAGAATGGACAAGAGATAACCCCAAGGCTGCCGTCCACGAATTCCTGGCCTCGCATCCCGAATTTGAAATCGACCTGGAGCCTACTCGTCTAGGGGTGACCTATTGGCCCGACGCGTACCTGAAGAGGAAATAAGGGGGATCTCCCACATCGAAATCTGCGCTGCTCGCTCAACTCCTTGGTCCGACTTATACGGGTTGTTAGTCATTCGTAGAAGAAAAGGCCACCGCCTGTCATTCTGAGCCCGTTCGCTGTCATGCTTCGCTTCGCTCAGCATGACAGCGAACGGGCTCAGAATGACAGACAATGGGGTTATCCTCTACGAATGACGGACATTGCGTATTAGGTGCCATTCCCCACGCCACGGCGCCTCGCCAACAAGGTGTATGGGGCGCGGCCGACCTCTTTGCAAGTTGGTCTGAGGGAACCGAGTACTAGGAACTACGCGCATGTCGAGACTGGCAAAGAACACGCTGTACAACCTGGCGGGCCAGGGGACCCTAATGGTCCTGGGCTTCCTCGCCGTCAAGTACATATTCAGGCAGTTGGGAGAGGACGCCCTCGGATTAATCTATTTTGCGCTTACGGCAAGTACCGTGCTCTCCTCCATGCTGGAAATGGGTATCGGATCAACCGCCGTCAGAGAAATCTCAAGCCACGCCACGAACGAACCCGCGTACATTGTAGACTTGATTCGTACAGGGTCGTTTTTCTTTTGGAGTGTTTACGTATTTTTCGCACTTGCGCTGCTTCTAGGGGCGCCAGCAATTACCAATCACTGGATAAAGCTGCGAACCCTCGACGCCGAGACTGCAACAAGAGTGCTGCGAATCATAGGGGTCGCCTCTTTGTTGGCATTCCCCCGAACTTTCTACGTGAGCGTTTTACGCGGTCTGCAACGCATGGAGTTCAATAATGTGGTCGACGTAGCCACTTCCGGCTTGCAACAGTTCGGCACGATTGTAATCCTGCTGCTTGGGGGAGGATTGATGCAGGTCGCGCATTGGATGGCGGTTTGTTTTTTCGCCGGCATCGCGGCCTATGCTTTCATTTGCTCACGCTTCTTTCCCGGGAGGGCGCTGGTTCCCGCCTTCTCCTTGCCTGTGGTTAAGCGAAACTTCAAGTTCACTTCGAATATGGCTGTCATTTCTCTTCTAAGTGTGGTCGAAAGCCAGGCGGACAAGGCACTCGTCAGCAAGTTGATGCCGATCGGTATGTTCGGTTACTACGGTATTGCCTACGCAGGGGTCTCCAAGGGACAGATGGTTACGACCTCGATTTCCCAGGCTGCTTTACCTTCCCTCTGCGAACTACACGGGGCGGGCAACAGAAACGCCCTCCTATCACAGTATGCTAAGCTGCATGATTTACTGTGTTTCGTCACCGTTCCCATGTTTGGCGCAATCCCCTTTGCAGCTTTACCCCTTTTCACTTTCGCGCTAAATGCCGAAGCTGCCCGCCTGCTCCTGCTGCCTGTGACCTTTCTATGCCTTGGGTTCTATTTGAATGCTACCCTAAATGCACCCTACATCCTCTCCCTCGCCGTGGGAAGACCTGATATTCCGGCACGATTCAATGTATACGCGCTGTTTGTGGTTTTGCCGGCGGCCGCCGTTCTCGTGTACTCTTTTGGGCTGGCGGGAGCAGCCTTTTCCTGGGTGGTTTACAATTTGCTCTCCTATGCGTATGTGATTCCCCGCGTTTGTGCCGAATGCGGTCTCAGAATTTCACCGCTCAAGTGGTATGCGCATGTGTTCCGATTTCTCGGACCCGCCGCCATCATATATGGCTCGGCATGGGCTATTTGCAGGACCGCCGGTCACGGGTCTATTTGGGCTCTCACGCTTGGCTATGGACTGGCTTCTATGATCTATGTGTTGGGATCATTTATGATGATAGGTAGAGAGCTTCGCGGCACCTTGTGGGGTCTTCTGCGGAATTTTCGGGCAAAGTACGCGGAGGTGTTCTAATTGGCTGTCTCAGATTCAAAACCCTTAATCACAACTGTTATTCCAACCTACCGCCGCCCAAGGCTGCTGCGGCGCGCCTTAAGGAGCGTGTTGGCGCAAACCTACCTGAACTTCTGCGTGTGCGTTTACGATAATGCCTCTGGGGATGAAACGGAAAGCGTGGTGCGGGAGTTCATGAAGTATGACTCGAGAGTGCAGTATATTCAGAGATCGGAAAACATGGGGGTCTTGCGGAATTTCGATGATGCCATGCGGCGTGTGTCCACCCCCTTTTTTTCGATTCTTTCTGACGATGATGTAGTTCTTCCCTGTTTTCTTGAATTAGCTTTAGGAGGATTCACAGGAAATCCGGAGGCGGCCTTTTCGGCTACAACAACCCTGGAGATAGACGCTCAGGGGAGAGTCCGCGATGCTCACTTGCTGCACTGGCTCCCAGGAGTCTACCCTCCTCCAGAAGGGGCCCTGGCAATGTTGGAGCATGGTCAGCCTTCGCTTCCAGGTGTATTGTTCCGCCGTGAGGTGTTGGATGAGGTGGGATACCTCGATGAGACAATCGGAAATCCGTGGGACTGGGACCTGGAACTTCGCATCGCCGCGAGGTTCCCCATCGTCGTGTGCAGGGAGCCGGGGGCGCTGTTTTCCATTCACGCCCAATCCATCAGCAGCTATGAGAGAGTCGATGACATATTCCCTGCCTGGGTGAGATTGCTCCAGAAGCTACGTAAGAACCAAGATATCCCTCCAGGACCACGCAGCCGGGCCGCGCAACTTCTGCACCATCGAATCCAGGAAAGATTGTATCGAGGGGCGTGGCGGGATATCGCCCATCGGGAATGGAGTGAAGCCGAAAAGGCCATTGCTGTCTTGAACGATCACTTTAATCTCGGACGAAAAGTGGGCGTTCTGCGCACGGTTGCCCGACGCTGCCGGCGCCTTCCCCCACTCCGTCTTGGCCTTCTGGCCCTCTTTAACCTTCGAAGATCTTTCAAAGAATTAAGAGGAAGGAAAAGGCAGGCAGAGTTTGCGTATTACTCGAAGTTCCTCTATCATGACAAGAAGCCGCAGCATACCCCGGAGCAGGCAGCCACGTTCAGGAAGACACTTTCGGGACGGGACTAAACGCCAATGGGGGCCTGCGGAATCAGAAAACAGGCTGACTCTTCATGAGATTTTCTTTAGTGGTCGGCACTATTAAGCGCACGGTGGAACTTGACAGGTTGCTTGGTTCCTTGGCAAAGCAGTCGTGTCAGGACTTCGAATTGATTGTTGTAGACCAAAACCCTGATAACAGGGTCCTGGATCGGCTCAAGGCCTATGAAGGAAGATTCCCCATCGTTCACCTCAGGAGTACCATTGGGCTTTCAAGGGCAAGAAACGCGGGCGTGGCAGTAGCTCGAGGGGACATCATTTCGTTTCCGGATGATGATTGCTGGTATCCGCAAGATCTCCTGGAAAAAGTGGCAGACTTCTTTTCGAAGCACCCTGAGTTTGATGGACTTACGGGAAGATCCGTGGACCTGAGGGGTGAGGACACTGTTGGCAGATACATCAAGGACGAGGGCCTTGTCAGTCTCAGAGATGTTTGGCGCAAAGCAGTGGCATTTTCTATGTTTTTGACCCGCGAGTCTACCCAAAAGGCTGGAGGATTTGATGAAGCCTTGGGACCCGGCGCCGGAACGATTTATCAGGGCGCGGAGGATATCCAGTATCTGATTAGAGTTCTCAAAGCAGGATGCCAGGTTTTTTATTCGCCGCAGATTCGCATTTACCACCAGGACCCGCTAGTTGGATACGGTCCACTTGTGGTTCAAAGAGGGTATTCCTACGGCTGCGGGCATGGCCGTGTTTTGGGGCGAGAGGGATATCCTATGGGGTTTGTGGCCGGTGCCCTCATAAGACCTCTGGGGGGGACAATACTCTCGCTCCTGACAGGCAGGTTTCGGAAGGGACTCTATCACTTCGCTATCTTTCGCGGCCGTTTGCGAGGCTGGCTTGGCGGCTAACCCCATGGGACTTTCAGTTGCATTACTGGAAAAGGCCCGAAAAGCTGCGTTGCTAGCGCGACTCGAGCCGTTCGACCCCACCACGCCTGAGGGGCGTTCCAGGGAACGTTACCGGAGAATAGGACTAAACACCCTCACAGGTTTCCTGAATCGCGGGCTCAGCATGGGGCTGAATATCATTGCCGTGCCCCTCGTCCTATGGTATCTGGGGAAAGAGCGCTACGCCTTCTGTGCGACGATTACTTCACTCACCACCTGGGTGGCGCTTTTCAATTTTGGCGCTGTCAACAGCTTGGTTAATCTGATTTCCGAGGCGCACGGGAAAGACCATTCGGAAGCGGCAAGGCGTCACGTTTCCACGGCTTTTTTCCTTCTCGTAGCGATCACCTGCTTGGCCGCGGTGGGTCTCGTGCTGCTTCTTCCCCTCGTCAAATGGGATTCGGTGTTTGCCGTCCAGGGACTTCTGTCTAACGACATCGTGAAGTGGGGTGTGATTGCCGGAGTGGCTCCGGTTCTATTTAATTTGCCGTTTTCCATCGCCCAACAGATCTATGCGGGCTACCAGAAAGCCTATATCGCAAACCTACTCTCGTGTGCGGGCCCTATCGTCGGCATTGCCGGCTTGGTCCTGGCAGTTCACTTGAAGGCCAGCTTGCCTGTCCTGATCCTTGTACTGGGTTGCGCTCCTCCCATTGCTTCAGGGTTGAGCTTGCTTTACCTCACGGGAATTGACTTGCCCTGGCTCCGCCCGCAACCTTCCTTGTGCTCGCTGCATTCGCTACGGCGACTTCTGCGCACTTCTGTCCCGTTGTTCCTTTTTCAAGTTGGAGGGCTACTGGTAAACCAGACTCAGTTAATCATCATGGCTCACCGGTCCACCCTTGAAACCGTGGCCGACTATGCGGTCATTAACAAGCTCTACGTACTCACTATGGGTGTCATTTCTTTGAGCACGTACTCATTCCTTCCTCCATTTCGCGAGGCCTTTGAGCGTGGGGATAGAGACTGGGTCCGCTTGAATTTCAAGAGGATGGTTTTCCTTCGAATGACGATGGCAACGGCTGTGTCGGTTCTATTGTGGGTCGCTGGGAACCTGGTTCTTCGCCTCTGGCTTCGTAACGGCTCTGTGGCATTCACCCTCCAAGTGTGGGCGGCCATGGGCATTCTCTTGATATCCGCGACCTGGGTGACGGCTTTCTCGGATCTCTTGACAATCATGGACAGGATTTGGATTCAAACGTTGTTTGTGCTTGTCAATGGGGTGGGGACCGCCCTGTTGACATTCTTCCTGACCCCGGCCTTCGGAGCGTTAGGGGCTATCGCAGCCCTTAGCTTTGTTACTTTGTTCATGCTGTCATGGCTTGCGCCGATGGTTGCGCGTCCCCTGCTGGAGCCGGCCTGACCCTTTACGCCCTGGGGATGGAAAGGAACTCTGCCGAGGTTTCATGAGAATAAGGGTCATTGACTATATGGCGAGTCACGGCGGGGGGATGCGGGTCCCCTTCGAGTTACTGACCGCCCTCGCCGAACTGCAGCCCAAAGTTCAATTCGAATTAGTCAGCCATGGGGCGGCTCTTGATCGGTATCGGGCGCTCTTGTCTTCTCTCGGTAATCGTGTGGAGTTTGTCGATATCGGGCCCCGCAGTTCTTTGACGATGCGCTATCCAAGGCTTCTAAGAGTCTTACGCATGGGGACAGAGAACCATTTCGATGTTCCGGAAGCCGCCTTTCGGGAGTGCGACGTTGCGTGGTTACCGTGGTTCCATCAACACCGCATCCCAGACTCCGTTGCAGCGAAAGTCATCGCTTCATTTCATGATACCATCGTCATGACGGAATTCCTGCTCGATCCCTTTTTGGCTCGTTTCGTTCCTGATGAGAAGGATACAACCCGGCAATGGCTGGCTTCGAAGGCCCGCATTGTGGTCAGCTCGCGGACCACCGTTTCAGCTCTGGGGCGCATCCTGGGAGCCCCGCCCGAACGCTTTGACTTTGTCCCCCTGTCAGGGAGAAACGCGAGGATGCATTTGAAGGAAGACAAAGCTCCTGAATGGGAGTGGGCCCAACGTCCTTTCCTTCTTTGTCCCGCCAACGTTGCTCCGCACAAGAACCATGAGTTGCTCTTTAGAGGGGTCGGCCAGTGGGGCGGTAGACATACTCTCGTGCTGACTGGGCTGGGCACTGAGCTCAATCGTCCACGTAAGCGCTATTTCGTGCGCATAGGCGAGCGTCTGGGGATCATCCCCCTCACACGGCTAACACAACTGAAGAGGCTGGCCCAGAGTTCAGGCTTGACCATGGGAGATAAGCTGATTCCTTTGGGATATGTCTCCGAGGAGGTATATTACAGCCTGCTCAGGTGCAGTTGGGCACTGGTCATGCCGACCCTGGCCGAAGGTGGCGGGAGTGCGCCCGTGGGCGAGGCTGCCCTGTGCGGGATTCCCGTGATATGCTCGGACATCCCCATCATGAGGGAACACATGGAACGCGTCGGCGCCCGCGTGTTGTGGTTCGACCCGCATAATCACGAGGACCTGGCAAGGCGATTGAAAGACCTCGAGGACAATTATGAACAGTACAAGAACATAGCAGTCCAGCAGGTTGGTAGCCTCAATCCTCGTACCTGGCGGGACGTGGCAGACGATTACTGGAAGATCATGCTATCGACGAGTCTCAAAACCGGAGGAAAGAGTGTCCAAGATACCAGTTGCCGCGCCTGACCTTTCCGGCCATGAAGAAGAATACGTCGTAGATGCGATTCGTAGCTCCTGGATCTCTTCAACAGGCCCATACCTCCAGCGATTTGAAAAGGAGTTCGCCGAGTTGTGCGGGACGCAGGCGGCCATCGCCGTTTGCAATGGCACCGTCGCCCTGCACTTGGCCATGCTGGCGCTCGACGTGCGCCCGGGCGACGAGGTGCTGGTGCCTTCCCTCACTTACATCGCGACCGCAAACGCAGTCCGTTACGTGGGAGCGGAGCCCGTCTTCGTGGACGTCGATCCTTGCACTTGGTGCATCGACCCGGCAAAGCTGGAGGCAGCCATCACCCGGCGGACGAAGGGGATTATTCCCGTGCACCTGTACGGCCACCCCGCCGACATGGATTCCATCAACCACATCGCGGCTGTTCATGGCCTGTGGGTTGTGGAAGACGCCGCAGAGGCCCACTTGGCAAGGTACAAAGGCCGCCCTGTCGGGAGCCTGGCGCCGATTGCCACCTTTTCCTTCTATGGGAACAAGATCTTTACCTGCGGTGAAGGCGGGGCCATCACACTCAACGACAAGCACTTAGAGCTTCGCACCCGAACTTTGCGCGGGCAGGGCATGGACCCCCAGCGGCGTTACTACTTTCCGGTCACCGGCTACAATTTTCGGTTGACCAATCTGGCCTGTGCGCTGTTATGCGCGCAACTGGCGCGGCACGGGGAGATAATCGAGCGGAGACGCCAGATCTTTTCGGCCTACCGAGAGATGCTCGCGGGGATTCCAGGCATCGGGTTTCAACCTGTGGCTGCCTGGGCTCAGCCCGCTCCTTGGCTGTTCTGCATCACGGTGGACCAGAAGGAATATGGCCGCTCGCGCGACGAGCTGATGGCGCTACTGGAGGAACAGGGAATCGAAACGCGCCCCTTTTTCATCGGCTTGCATCAACTGCCTCCTTTTCGACAGGAATCACAGCGGCGCGGGGAGAAGCTCCCAATTACTGATTCCCTGAGCTCTTCTGGCATGAACCTGCCTACTTATGCTTCCTTGACGGACGGCGATATGGAGCGCATTGGCCGGGCAATTCGTAATGCGCGTCGTTGAGTTGCTGCGCTATCGAGGAGGCGGTGTAATTTGTGCGGTCCTGGAGCGGTGGATGAGTTTAAGGGCTGCTGGAGCGCTTCTTTTGGATTTCCCCACACGCTCGCTCGGGCAACGGGAAACCCTGGTCATACGCGTTCGTAGAACTGAATCATGGTACCGGAATGGGAGGGCGAATGACTAAGAAGGAGTTTCTGGCGTTGCTCGAGCAAATCGTGGAAGAGCCGCCCGGCACCTTGACGGGTTCCGAGAAGCTAGGGGAACAGGTGGCGGGGTGGGACTCGATGGCCGTTCTTTCCTTCATCGCGTTGGTGGACGAGAAGTTTGGCACCACAGTCTCCCCCAAGGCCATTGCGGAAAGCGAGACAGTTAACGACTTAATCGAGCTCTTACATGGCAAGATAACTGACGCGGCCGACCTTGCGCCGAGGTCTGGACCAGATCAGACATGATGGCGATAGGCAAACGCCTTGAGGGGCTTGAGGGTGTTGGGTAATGCCGCACCTGACACTCGCCAAGAGACTTCGCCAAGCCTAGCTTGAGACATTGACCCGGCGTGGCTGGTAGGAGGGTTGGCATGAAGAGGCTAATGATCGTTGGGGCAGGGCCGTTTGGCCGAGAGGTACTGGCATGGCTGAAGGATGTTCCGGCCGCTCAGCGGACATGGGAAGTCGCAGGTTTTCTGGACCCGGATTCAGCCGCACTTGACGGTTACCCCTGCGATCTACCCATCCTGGGCGAAGAATCCAGTCTCTGCGTTTCAGATCACGACTTGTTTATTTGTTCGTTAGGCGACCCGGTGAAGAAGCTGGGTGCGTGTCGGGCACTGAAATCTCGGGGTGCAGCCTTTGCGACTTTGATTCATCCTACCGCCACCGTTGGGCCGTTTTGCACTATAGGCGAAGGGTGCATCCTTTGTCCCGGAACCATCCTGACGACGAACGTTACCCTGGGAAGCTTCGTCACTTTGAATCTACACTCGACCGTGGGTCACGATGCCATCCTGGGGGAGGGCACCACGCTAAGTTGCCACTGTGACGTCACCGGCCGGGCGAGGCTGGGGGAGGGAGTGTTCATGGGCAGCCACGCGTCGGTCTTGCCTGGCGCGGTAGTGGGCGATTACGCAAGGGTGGGCGCCGGAAGCGTGGTCCTGCGAAAGGTGCGACCCCACACGACGGTCATGGGAGTTCCTGCCCAGGAAATTTTCGCGTCGGGCAGGGCAGATTCCCGGTCCACATTGGGGGCAGACGTCCTATGATTCGAGCTGTGATAAAGGGTATCGAATACCACTTACCCGAGGGAAGGCTGACGAATTCTGACTTGGCGACACAATTCCCGGAGTGGTCTGTTGAAAAGATTGAACAGAAAACCGGGATCGCGGAGCGCCGGATTGTTGCTCCGGATGAATGTTCATCGGATCTCGCCATAGCCGCCGCAAAGAAACTCTTTGCCACGGGCGCCTGCACGCCGGCCGAAATTGATTTTGTCCTTCTGTGTACCCAGAGCCCCGACTACTTCCTGCCCACGACCGCCTGCATCATCCAGGATCGACTGGGTATTCCTATTACGTCCGGAGCTCTGGATTTTAACCTGGGATGTTCGGGGTACGTCTACGGACTGGGACTTTCCAAGGGGCTGATTGAGACAGGGCAGGCTCGGAATGTTCTGCTGTTGACTGCAGAGACGTATAGCAAGTTCATCCATCCTCGGGACAAGAGTGTCCGCACCCTATTTGGAGACGCGGCGACGGCTACTTTAATCCGCGGGGTGACAGCTCCTAGTTTCGCGCAGGATGACCACTGCATCGGCCCCTTCGTCTTCGGAACAGACGGTTCGGGGGCACACAACCTGATTGTCCGCACCGGAGGGATGCGACAGAGATACGCTGAGGGCACTGCCATCGTCGAGCCAGATGCCGAGGGTAACTTTCGGGGTCCTGACAATCTCTACATGAACGGCTCCGAGATCTTCACCTTCACTCTGCGAACTGTGCCTGAGTCTGTACAGACTCTGTTGCAGCGCTCTCACAAGAACCTGGAAGACATTGACTTGTTCGTCTTTCACCAGGCCAACCAATACATGCTCGAGCACCTGCGCAAGAAACTGAAGCTACCCCCAGAGAAGTTTTGCATGGCCATGCGAGACTGTGGGAATACGGTCTCTTCGACGATTCCCATCGCGTTGAAACACGCCTTGGAGGAAGGGAAATTGCGCCCTGGAAACCTGGCAATGCTAGTTGGATTCGGCGTCGGATATTCGTGGGGCGCTACCTTGATCCGGTGGGCCGGGTAGTGAATGGGTGACTCTGGCTAAACTGCGGGGGTTGGACAGTATTGGGGCGCGAGCGAGAGTAGAGGAGATTTGTCGGCACGACGCGGAGCGCCCGCTGGATGGGGACGGCAAAGCAAGGACTGCGATAAAGAGCTGACCTTAGACATGGCAACTCACGTCAATATCGATGGCCTGTTCCTGGATCGGCATTATGCCGGGGTGGGGATCAGCCGCTATCTCGTCAATCTCCTCCGGGAAATGGAACGGCTCACGCGCAACGCTGAGGACTTCCGCGCCTCGATTTTTCTGCCGTCGCGCGCGACCATGAATGGCCACACGTTTGCCGAGCGCCCAGGGTTCGAGTTGGTGGAGTTTCGCCCCATGCGGTGGCGCCGGGCGTGGAGGGCAGGGTGCCTGTTGCCCACCGCCGGCCAGATGCGAAGCGCTCCGCTGTTTCTGCCCTCTCCGGTCCCCATCTACCGTAAGCCGCCACGCTTGGCAGTGACCGTGCACGACATCATTCCGCTGTTGTTTTCGGCCGAGTACCGTTCGCCCGATGGCCGTTTCTTGCGCTATGCTTACTCTTCGAGCTTGCGCAAGGCGGACCTGATCTTGACGGACTCTGAGCACAGCAAGACCGACATGGTGTCGATGTTCAACCTGCCGCCGGAGAGCGTCGTTGTCACCTACCTGGGCGCTGATCCGTGGCTCTGCCGCTCGGTACCCGAGGACGACCCGGCGAGCGCCGATGTGCTGCGGCGGTTCGGAATCCGCCAGCCGTATCTTCTGCACGTCGGCGTGGTGGAGCCCCGGAAAAACCTGCCGCGCCTGGTGAGCGCTTACCGCCGGCTCGCCGAGCGGCGAAAGGACTTCGCCGTCCAGCTTGTGATTTGCGGACGCGTGCCCGAGAGCTCCAGGGATTTCGTCCAGGCCTTGAGCCGGGAGCCGCTGCGGGGCCGCGCCATCTCCACGGGCGCAGTGCCCGACGCCGACCTGGCGGCCCTTTACCGTTCGGCGGCGGGGGTGGCGATGCCTTCTCTCTACGAAGGTTTTGGATTACCCGTGGTTGAGGCGATGGCGAGCGGCGTGCCCGTCATGTGCTCAGATCGATCATGTCTGCCGGAGATCGCGGGCGATGCCGCGATCTACTTCGACCCGGACTCCGTGGACGAGATGTCAGAGGTGATGGAAAAGGTGCTCGGCGATAGCTCGCTCCGGCAGCAGCTCGTCGAGCGCGGGCTCGAACGCGCCCGTCGCTATTCCTGGGAGGCGTGCGCGCGCGCCACGCTCGAGGCTTTGAAACGCCTGTAGAACCCCGGCGGACTCGCCGGGCCCGGGAGGGAACGAGGGCTACGATGATCTCGCCCCGCGCCCTGAGGCACGAATGAGGATTGGCACCCATTAAGGAATGCACCGCAGAGTTTGTAAGAAGTCCTCGTGCAAGGCTGGTACGTAATGCGAATTGGGATTGACGCTCGCCCGCTGGCACGCGGGGCAGCAGGTATATCTCGGGTAGTGAACAGTGTCGTGCGCGAGTTGGAGAGGCTCGACGACCACAGCCAGTATTTCCTATACTGTAATCGACCGTTCGATCTTCCTTTCGAAAACCCCCGCTGGCAAAGGACAGTCCAGCCGCTTTATTCCATAGTACCAGGCTCACTCTGGCTTCAAACCAAGGCCTTCGCGCGCGCCGCCCGCCATGACGATTTGGATGTCTTCTGGGGGACCTCCTTTACCTTGCCAGCCGGTCTGCCCGATGCAACCCGTAAGGTCTTGAGCATCTACGACCTCGTCTGGCGAAGGTACCCCGAAAGCATGTCCTGGTATAATAGGATGCTGAGTCGTGTTTTTGCGGAGCGGTCCATAAGTAGGGCGGACGTGATCGTGACAATTTCAGAATCGACAAAGCAGGACCTTGAAAGTGAACTCCAGGTCCCAGCGGAGAAGATTAAGGTTATGCGCCTGGGAGTGGACGCGAATTTCCGCCCCTATGAGCCAGCGGTCGCTGCCCGGCACATTGCTCAGAAGTATGGGTCTTCGGAGAACTACATTTTGTCTGTGGGAACTATCGAGCCGCGGAAGAACCTTGCGATCCTGATAGAAGCTATTGGCATTCTTAAAGGGCAAGGGAAGCTTGCGCACCAGTTGGTCGTGGCGGGCGCAAAGGGTTGGGGCAAATCACGGATTGCTGAATCGATCCTGAAGTGGAAGCTTACGGAG
>Ga0208038_1000445_pt1 | contig 34486 bp, 46 predicted proteins | sample June2015DPH_16_1_FD_184714 | JGI IMG/M metagenome (GOLD analysis project Ga0208038, IMG submission 184714) | Peatland microbial communities from SPRUCE experiment site at the Marcell Experimental Forest, Minnesota, USA - June2015DPH_16_100... | ecosystem: Environmental > Terrestrial > Soil >...
CGTTGCGTATGTAGAGTAGGTCAGTTACAAATTTGCTTAGTTCGGGGAACATTATTAGTTCATCGTATTGGCGCCTGGCAACTTTCTCAGCCGTTATAAGGTCCTGTAAAACATTGGAAGTCCCAACTTCGTTTTCCCTCTGCATAGCTGGCGACTTATTAATTGGATATTCTATGACTGCATCCAAATTTCCAATATTTTCTTTGATTACGGTTTCGGGGCTTCTTACTTCTATGGCGCTTATGTTTGGACGCGCATAGTATTGTGTGCTAAGTTGTTTTCCCTGGTCTTTGCAGCTTAGAGCCAAATGGTTTTTCTCCCTATACTATCATTGCGACGATTGCGGCTGCTGTTGCTACGCCTAATACTACGCCTGGAAGGGTAGAAGGGGCTGCGGGTGTGCTTACGCCTGCTTGCTGCGGGGTTCCTGTGGCACTGAATAAGCCTTTGGTTGTGTTGCCTGCGTAGTTTGCTCGGAATTGATAGGTTCCTGGTGGATACGCTGCTAAGGTTATAGCTATTGATCCGCTGAAGTATCCTGGTGTAGTTCCGTTAGTTGCTGTAACGGCTGTTACGCCTGTGTTAGTCCAGACGCCGCCTATGAGTTGCTGAATTGCTATGGTTTCTCCGTTAAGTGACGATAGATCTCCTACGGCGTTGCTGTAGTCGCTGAGGTAGCCGCTAAAGTTGATCGTGAAGGGCGCGTTGCCTGAAAGTGGAGACATGGCAAAGTTGTAGAAGTAGGTTTGGATCGTGTTGACGGTGATGGTGATTGCCGGAGAGCTGGATAGTTTCCTCATTCCTCTAAGTGCTTGTCGGCCTCCCTGGTATGACAAGGCATTAAATTGATTACTCATACTTTCACCTATTGATAAGTACCTATTCTGGAATTTAATTTTTGTGTATGCCTAAAACTTTAAAAAAAAGAAAAAAGGGATTTATGGTTTTTTGGTTACTTTCAGCGTTCCTGTCCGTTTCTTTTTTCGCGGTTTAAGATCAAAGATTCCCTGAAGCCATTCTTCTAGTTTCTTAAGCGAGAGTGACAGTTAAGGTCCCTGTCCTGTTTGTTAAACTGATGGTGAAGTTTTGAGGGGTGCTTGTCCATGATGTATATTGTGCGTCTGCAGCTCCACTTGCTACTGCTGAGTATGCGCCTACTACCGTGTATGTTTTTGTCACGGTGTAGGCTCCTGTTGCGTCGGTTGTTGCTGTCAAAGTGTCTTTTGTTGAGTCTGGCTTAGTTACGGTTACTGTTACGGTTTCTCCGGCTGCTGCTTGAGCTGATTGACTTCCTGCAAATGTTACGTTTGCCACTTTACCTACTCCTTTATACCTCTACAATATTAGGGCGTTAACCCTTCTTAAATCTCTTGTTTTTTTCTCCTTAACACATCCGAACAAGTATTTATTCGTGTTTCCGGCGTAGTATGCTCTGAACTGCCAAGCTCCAGGATAAATTGTCGGTTCAGCTAGTTTCCAGGTGCCGGAGAAATAGCCGTTTCCAGATGTTCCGGCGCCTGTTGTAGCTGATATACCGGTGTTTCCCCAGGTTGACCCTCCTGGAACGAGTGCCTGAAGCTGGATTGTTTCGCCGTTAACTAAGGTTGCTGCGTCGGGTGTATTGCTTGAACGGCTGAGGTAGCCGCTGAAGCTGACCGTGAAGGGGAGGGTTCCGCTTGTTGGGGTTATAGCCCAGTTTACTATGTAGGTTTGTGTTGGAGTTATAGGCGTGGCGTTTATGTTGAATATTTGTACCGCAGATGCATAAGCGAATATTCCTAAAGTGCCAGATGCAAACGATGAGTCGGTGCATTGCAATACTTGTGTTCCGTTGACAATTAATGTAAGTGTAGTTCCTTGGACAACAGCTTCTATAGTGTAGTTGACGTTTGGTTTAACGCTGCTTATGCTTCCTGAAGTTGCCAGTAACGTGACTGCGCCATTGACAAGTTTCTGTATGCAGTACAGGTAGGTGCCGTAGCCGCCTAACCCGAAGATGTAATAGTTGTTTGAGTCTTTAAAGCGCATGATGATGGCTAATTGATTGCCAGAAGTTATTTGGCTGTTTATAATTACGGCGTAGTCTGTCCAAGCCGGGTTTCCCGCGATTATGGATGCAACCGCTGTGGCAGAGCCGAAAAGGTTTCCGTTAGAGGCGCTCCATGTTCCGCTTACAACGGTAAAGTTGTTTAGGTTAGCGAGGTTGTCGGTCCATGGTAGTGTTGGGCCTACTGGTGGTGGGTTTTGATGTGCCAAGTAATATGTGCTTACGTCAGTTCCATATTGGGCTAAGGTTCCGTTCCAATCTGAAAGTAAAGATAAGGATACTGCTTCTATTTGGCTGCTGCCTATGTAAACGGTTGTCCAGCGGAACGCGAAATATCCTGCAATATTATTCGCGTCTAATGCAGCCATACAGTTTAAAACCCATGTTGACTCCCAACTACCATAATTGGGGTCTCCTGACGGATTGTTTGCGCCTCCGAATTCTGTGAACAGTAATGGATAACCATTGACAGCGGCGAAGTTTAGGTAACTTGAAATTGCGTTCCAGATTCCACTTTGGCTATTATCAGGATAGGAGAACCAACCGTAGGGGTCGCATCCGAAGCAAATATTTGTTCTATTGATGGGGTTTGAGGCTTGAAAGTTGAAGGTTGCAGGCCAACCGCCGTTACCATTTCCCGCGTGACTAACAAGGACTAGGGCGTTAGGGGAATAGGTACGGATTATATCAATGCAGTTTTGAACGTTTGTTTGATATGTTGCAGGCGTCCAGTGGAGATATTCATTTATGGGTTCATAGATGATGTTTGTGTAGCTTTTCAGGTCAGAGGCTATAGTTGTCCATTTCGTTAGCCAATCGCTCGTGTTTGATCCTGAACTTTCAAGGCTATTTCCCGCCATGCTGAAGGGACGGAGAATAACATATAGTCCTGCTGCTGTTGCTTCTGAAACCATCGTTTCCAAAACCGCTAATGCATTACTGTACGAAGTTAAAGCCCAGAATCCAATCATTATAGCTACGGCGTTGCAGCCCTTCTGTTTTATGATAGACATTTGCCCCGTATGGTATTGGTCTACTTCGTAGTCAGGACCTCTTAAAATAACAGGATTGTTGTTTGAGTCCAAAATCTGATTGCCACTACGATGCAATTGTAGTAAACTCATTTTTGTTTCACTTCATTCATTTTTTTCCTCATCTATTAAGTAAGGGCTTTAGAATTAAAAAGTCTTTTTAAGTTCGGCGCAACAAATGTAATGGCGAAGATTATGTCTGCCGTAACAACCGTAGGCACTACCACTGACAGCGCAGGTGGAACTCTCTATGTGGCTCAACGGAAACAGTTTCAGGCTCTTGGGTTTTTCTGGGTGTTCTATTGTGATGGCACAAACATTGTTTATTCCACTTCTCCTGATGGCGTAAATTGGTCTGTGGGAGGAAGTAGTCCAGTTCGCGCCTGCCTTAATGCTTGGATGTTTAGTGTATGGTGGGATGGAACACATCTTCACTATGCGTTTTCGGATGGAAGCGCAGCGAACAATCCAATACTTTACCGTATGGGTACCCCTAATAGCGATGGCTCAATCACCTGGGCTGCAGCAGAACAAACCGTCCTGGCGGGTGGAGGCGCATCAGTTTACTATTATAATGTTGTGATACGCACCGACAGCAGCGGATTCCCATGGATAGGCTACGCCGATTATAATAATTCTACTTTTCAATGGTTCGCGGCAGTTATAGCGTCAAGCACAAATAATGGAACCTGGACTACGGCAGGAGGCTTTCCGTTTACAATCGGCACTCCGGCAACAAACGGTACTGAGGCAGATGCTATTTTAGTTCCATTGACTAACCAAAAAATGTATGCTGTATTCAGCCAAAGCGGTCAAAGTTATGCTTCACCTGGACTCCCCTTACAAGGCATGTTATATAATGCTGGATGGGGAACAACGGAAACTATTTCGACAAGCAACATGAATGCCGGTGCTCCTCTATCGTTATCTGTAGTTGCTCAATCTGACGACGTACATCTTGTTTTCTTAAAAGACGTAACAAACGATATTATTTATGTGAAACGCACTTTCAGTAGTAGCACTTGGAGCAGCGAAGTAATTGTTCAGGCAAACACTACAAGCGATGGAGGACCTACTCTTACAAAGTACACGGCTTCAAATGTCCTGGTCTGCTTCTGGCTTAAAAGTCCAACATTAAACCATGTGTACTATAAAAGAAACATTAACGGTGTATGGGAACCAAATTTTACTGATTGGAAAAATGAGTCAAATGAAACTTTATTCGGCGGTAATTTTTTAGGCTGTGAGTACCAAGATACCAAAGGTGTAGTAGGTGTTGTTTGGACAGGAATAACAGTCAGTCCATACGATATCCGATTTAGCAAACTCACACTTACACAAACTATGGTTCCTGCAGGAGACGGCTTAACATCCTTTGTCTACCAAATAGTGACATCAAGTTAAACTTTACTCACCGCTTAAAAACCAAAATTCTAAGGGTGCCTGACGATGCACTTACGGTTTGCGCCCAGATACGTATTGTCCCCCTGACTTTGACCGTTAGGCTTGTGTTGCTGAAAATCTTTGGGCTGTCAGAAGTGATCTGTTGGTTGAAGTCTACAAAGTGGTCTGCGCCGTCTGCTTGAAGTGTAATTTCTTTAGGCTCGTTAGTTTGTAAATCCCAATAAACCGGAGTTGTTTTGTTAGTTGCCATGGCGTATCTTTCTTGCACCTGATAGACTTCTTCTATTCTTACCGGGGTGGGTCCGTCTGTGTAGTCTTTAGGCTTAGACATATTGCCCATTTTCCAAATATTATCTTCCAAGTCTTCAACTGCGGAAGAGGGTAAAAAGGGAGTGGTTTGTGGCTGAAAGGGCTTGTATGGCTGCGTTGAGGTTTCGGCCATGATGTACGCCTATTGTCTTGGTATCGCTTTTGCTCCAGGTAAACCTAAGTTTGTAGCTTGTATGTTCTGGGCTATGGCGTCAGTTGCAACATAGATTCCTGCGCCGTTGCTTAGCAGTTGCCAGTAGGGTTGTTGTGGTGTTCCTGCGTATGCTACTATTTCATATTCCACTATGTCGAAGTAGTAGACTTGGGTTACTGCGCCTTGCGTCACGAGCAGCCTCATCGATTGGTCGTAGCTCCATCGGTCAACTTCAATAGGGTGAGATGCTCCTGCAAGGTTCGTGTCTATTGTGTCTGCTACGTCTTTGCTTTGCAGCGGTTGAGTTCCCCAGATGAATTCAGGCGTGTCAGCTACCGTTATAGCAGCGTACTCTAGATGTACTATGCGGTTTTTATTGAGGTTTCCAGTCAAGGATTCTAGAAATGTGCTTGATGTGCCTGCGCCTGTGTTTGCGTTGTCTAAGGCTAAAATGTAGTTGGTTTGGGCGCCTATGACGGTGACTGCTTTTCTGTTGTGCCGCACCTGGATAATCATGTAATATATGTTTTGGATTTTGAAGAGTTCGCCGGCTTTCAGCTCTGGATAAGCAGCTTTCCAAATTTGATACGGAGTAAACGACATATTTACTTCTCCTTTAAAAGAAATATAGTTGTTCTCACTTAAGTTTTTTGTGTAGAAACTTACTTAATGAGGTCTAATATATCGCCTTTAGAAACTTGTTTGAAGGATTTTGCGAATTTATCCGGCTGTAATATCTGCAAAAAAACAATAGCGTAATTTACTGTTGCATTCGCTTGAGTTGTTCCAGGGTCTAATGTAAAAGATGCATGAATTACGTTATTTTTATTTAAAGGTAAAGGAAACACCAAGTCCATTTGAGCTGCCCCATAACCAGCGGAGTTACCGGGTAAACCTGGGAAATTATAAGCCGTTAATACCATTGATTGTGCAATAGAAAAAGTTAATCCTAAACCTGCTAATTCCGTTAATTCCGCGAACAAAATTGGAAATGGTTCAGGCGGCATGTTTACCGTTATACTTGCGAAAGCGTCTGTCGCCTCGAATGCAGCAAATAATAGCCATCCTTTAACGTTTTTAGCGAAAACCTCGTTAACTACGTTTGGCTGCACTGTTATTGTGTCAGATACCTGCACATAGTCCCATCCGTCTAGAAGCGCGAGCAGATCAATTATGCCACCCATTAACTCATCTCTTCATATACGCAAGAAACGCTAGTAAGCTCACGGTGAAGAATCCGAGCAACCCAACGATAAGCACTATGGTTATGGTGTTGTTTTTTCCTGGGCTAATAGGCAACGTCGCCGGGTATGTTTGTTGCTGCGGGGGCGCGTATTGTTGTTGAGGCGGAGGCGTCGGGTAGTAGTCGTATTGGTTCTCTATCAAAGGTATGACTCTGGAAGATTGCGGAGCATAATAGTTAGGTTCAAAGATCGCCATGCTTTCTCACTCAATAAAATATGGTTTGTTGCTTAAAGATTTTACTAGCGTCTTAAGGCAGGTATTGACCCATAACTGTGTAAGTTACGAAGCCTCCGGAGTTAGGAAGGGGACCGCCCATGGTTTCCCATGTGTAGACGTATAAGCCTGTGTTTGTTGGTCCTCTCCAAGTGGAATTAATCAGGTTGACGACGAAGCCGGTGTTTGGGTTAAGTTTCTTTATGAAGCGGAGTTGTCCTGCTGAGCCGAAGCGTAAGGCTACTGTTTCAGCGGCGCCATAAATATTCCATATATCTATGAGAGTTGTTGACAAAGATAGCCCTGCCGAGGGAGCTACTATTTGAGAGTTTAAGGCTGTCCCTGCGCCGATTTGCCCTGCGAATACTTGGTTCGCGTCGGTGACTACTTGTGTGTCGTAAATGTTTACAGCAGGCGTATTCGGTGCTGAGTAGACGGCTACAGGTTGGAAGACGTTAACGTTACCGTAGACTTGGAGACCTACTTTAGTGGGGCTGTAGATGCTTAGTGGTTGCTGAACAGAAATTACTTGTGGAGTGGCATAGTAAACGCTGAGAGGTTGAGCTACGCCGACGTTGCCGTAAACTTGGAGTCCTGGCTGAGCAGCCACAACCGACAACGGCGAAGAAGTATAGACTTGGACGCCTGGCTGCGAACCGTAGACCTGATAAGGAGGCTGCCATTGACTCCCGCTGATGGAAACCGTTGTAGATGGAGCTATGTAGACTTCTAAACCTAAAGTTGTCTGTCCGTAAACACTCAAAGGTTGAGCTACGCCAACGTTACCATAGACTTGTACGCCTTGAGCAGAACCATACACTTGGAAAGGCGGCTGAGGTTGATTCGACTCAGTAACCGATTGAGGCGTAGCAAAATACACGCTAACAGGCTGAGCAACCCCAACATTACCATAAACTTGAACACCTTGAGCAGAACCGTACACCTGATAAGGAGGTTCAGAAGGAATCAATGCCGTAAGTTGTGATGCGATTAAATAGACACTGACAGGTTGAGCTATGCCTAAGTTGCCGTAAACTTGTAGACCTGGTTGAGCAGCAACGACTGGCAAAGGCGAAGGCGCATAGACACTAACAGGTTCAGGAATGTTCACAGTTTGCGGAGTCTGGAAATAAACGCTAACAGGCTGAGCAACCCCAACATTACCATAAACTTGAATTGGTTGTGGAACGGTTGCCGTTACGCTTCCGTAGATGCTGACAGGTTCAGGAATCGTAACAGCTTGGGGCGTGTTAAAGTAGACACTGACAGGTTGAAAGACCCCGACGTTACCATAAATATTTACAGGTTGATTTACTCCTACAGTTCCGTAGACGCTGACAGGCTGAGCGACTCCGACGTTACCGTAGACCTGGACCGGTTGAGCCTCAATAACTGGCTGAGGACCATTGAAATAAACGCTGACAGGTTCAGGAATAGTAACTGGCTGAGGCGAATTAAAGTAGACACTAACCGGCTGCGCTACTCCTACATTACCGTAAACTTGTAGAGGCTGAGGAATATTGACAGTAGCGATAACAGGCTGCGGCGTAGCAAAATAGACGCTGACAGGTTCGGGGATCGTGACAGGCTGCGGTGAAGGAAAGTAAACGCTTACTGGCTGAGCTACGCCTACGTTGCCGTAAACTTGGATTGGTTGAATTGCTAAAATTTCTTGGAGAGGAAGGGACCCTTTTGTACGGTAATGAGATTCTGTCACCTGGCGCTCACCACTCTTAGCGTTGTTCCGAGAAGGCTATAAAATGTAGCTCTTTGGAAGGATGGACCATTAGCGCGAAAAATCCTGTCTCCGTTAGAAACTACTGTTATTCCGTTTGCTAAACTTGCATCGTTAATCATTGCTTGTGCGTCATTAGCGCCTATATTGAAAACTTCGACTTCCTGCATTTTGAAAGGGAAGAAGTCAAGGTTATAACTCTTATCCGGCGCCAATGTTATTGTGAATTCTTTGTAAATGAGGCTTTTTTGCATTTGAGTCTCCTATCTCTTCAAGTAAGCTAATAGAGCAATTACGCCGAGCAGGCCGATTATTCCTACTATGGCGATTATTGCTGTGTAGTCTACTTTGTTCATAACTATAGGTAAAGTGGTTGGTGTTTGTTGAGTTTGAAGTTGCTGAGGATAACTTTGTATTTGAAAGGGAATTTCTTCTTTGTTTCCTTCTATGAGATTTACTACTTGCGGGTTCTGCGGGCGCATACTAAAGGAAGGGAAAACCTCCATGTTTAACCTCTCCTAACCATAAGTGCGAAGGCGAGAAAACCGAAAAACCCTAATACTATTGCTACGGTGCCGAAAATTATCAGGTTATTGTTGTTGGAAGGTTGCTGTGTAGGCTGCACTATGGGAACATACATCATGGTTCGCTGAGGCATATTTGCAGGATAAGACGGTGGAGAAGGGTTTTGGTCGTAGTTGCTTTCGATTAAACTTATAACTTGCGGCTGCTGTGGATATGGGTATTGAGTTGGGAAGACCTCCAATTACATTCTCACCTGGTCTAAAGGTTATATGACGCTTTAAGGATTTTTAGCTTGCGTTTAAGGATCTAGAGCTTTGCCAATATTTTGTCAAGTTTCTGTTCTGCAGCTTCCCAATTAAATATTTTAGCTCTCTCTAAGCCTTTATCTGCTAGTTGCTTAAGTTTTTCCGGGTTTGTTTTAGCCCAGACTATTTTTTCAGCTAAGTCTTCAACGTCTACAAGGGCGACTTTGCCGATTGTGATATCCAGGTACCCTGCTACTTTTGCGTATAAGCCGCAGTCTCCAACTACTTCTGCGTTTGCGCCGTGGTCCACTACAAGGGGAACGGTGCCGGAGGCCATGGCTTCAACGTTTGGCAGTCCGAAGGCTTCTGTTGAGGGTAGCATGTGAATGTGCATTTTGTTGTAGAAAACAGCTATGTCCGGTTGTCCCAGGGCTAGGTTCATGTAGGCTGCGTCACTTATTTTTGCGCTTGATTTTGTTTGTTGAATATAGCTTTGTAGTTCCGGCAGCCAGGGTGAAGCGTCATAGGTGCTTGACACGAATAGGCAGGGGATTTGAAAACCTCTCTGCTCAGCTATATGGTGTGCGTCAACCATACGTGTTATCTGTTTTCGCCAAACATTGCTTGATATTGAACCTATGCTGAATACATCAGGTTTAGGTTGCGGCTTGAACATGCCCATGTCTACGCCATGGTAAAGAACTTCGCTGTCTAAACCGTACTGTTTTTTTAGGCAGTTTTGACTCCAAAAGGAGGGAACCATCCATAGTTTAGCTTCTTTTATAAAAGGAGTTATGTCGTTTTGGCAGGGTGTAGATTCTACAGGTATATAGAGAATTAGCTTTGTTTTTTCAGCAATTATTTTCGCCATGGAGTTGAACAGCGAAATGTACGGTTGTGATTGATACATAACGGTTACTTCGGGTCTAAAGAGGTTTAGCCAGTACAAGAGTTGATTGCCATTAGCGTATGATGCCAGGGTATAGTTTCCCATTCGGCGGGGGCTGCCGTAGTAGTTTTGTCCTAAATAGAGAATGTCATAGTTGTCTAGCCTTGATAGTAATTCGTGGCTTACTTGTCCGAAGCTGGCTTGCATTAGGGGGCTTGGAGCTACCCACATTAACTTTTTTTTCTGCTGTGGCTGTGTCTGGGCGCCTATGAAGAATTTCTCTGCCAAAAAAGTTAAACTTCCTTCGGTGGAGGATTAACTAAAATTAAGTTCGGGGTCATGGGTCCGTTGGGGTTTGGTAGGCTGTCGGGTTGTGCAGGTGCGCCCCATCCGCTTTGTCCAAGCATATATTGAGCTGTGATTACGCAGCCGCTATTTTGTATATTGAGGATCGTCGTGGCGTTGGTGCTTACGCATAGACCGTTATATAGCCAGCATTTGAAGGTGAAAGTTACTCCGGGTGAGTTGGAGTCTGGAACGTTGCTGATCGCGGTGAATTGGTGTGGTCCTGGGCTTAGCGGTATGGTTGTTGGCGCCATGTATGTTCTGCCGTCTACAGTTATTTTTGCAGCAAGCAGCGGGTTAGTTTGAATTTGTACTGATTGTGCGGGTCCCATTTGAAGGGAATTCATTGTCGGGGGACCATACGATAAAGCGTCATTTGGCATTATAGATCACTGAATTATTTATTATACGTTTCAGCCTTAAAAGGTTAATTAATAAATATGTGTGGCGGGTGCCTCGTTACTGCCTTTACGCATACTTACTTTGGTTGCAGACCATTCCGTTTTTGTCCTTGAGCTTTAAGTTCGCTGACTTGACCTGGACCTTACTTGTGACACGGTTCGCGCCGGGGTCTCCCGTCCATCCGCATATCTCTCACGAGATTACGGTGAGTTTAGCCTTACGCCATTTCAGCCAGAGGCACCCTAATGTGCTAATGGGCTTTTGCCCTCGGTTTTCTTCATCGGGCGAAGAGGTTCAAATTTCCAGGCATTTTAAGGAAGGGCTTCCTGTTGGTATCTGTTGCCGGAGCAGCCATGGGCTACTCTTTACGCTCACTACGCGGAACAGGTCGCCCTTAAAAATCTCTTAAGGCATAGGTTACATAAAAGTTTTTCTACAAAAAAAGAAAAGGAAGAAGCTAATGTTTATTTTCGGAGATCTAGAAACATTAGGCGTCGTTTTAATCTGAAAATAGAAGTCGGTGTTACTGAGGCTTTAGGAGCTGCTGCAGGCGCCGGGGTCGGTGTGGATGTGGTTGTTGTGCTTACTCCTAAATATTCTTTAATTGCTAGTCCTGCTCCGAGCAGTATAGCGGCGACAACTGCGCCTATCGCTAGTTTGTCAGTTGGGAATCCTGCGGCTGCCCATCCTGCCAGAGTTGCGATAACAGCGGCTAAGAATACTGCTATTGCCTGTTTGTTATCACTTAATCCGCTTGAGTTGCTCATTTTTATTTTCTCCATAATTGTATTGCTGATTTTTGCTTAAAAGACTTCTTGTTAAGTTAGCTTCGCATCAGGATTACCCAGGGCGGTTAGGTTCTGCAAGTTAAAATCTAAAAAGGTTCGGCTGTCTTTATCCTGCACTACACTTTTATAGTATTTGAAGCTGGCTCGTGTGGCATCTATGCTTTGTTGGAAGGTGGCGCCATCCGCTAGTTGAATGGCAGGCTGAAAAAGGGATTCAAAAAAGGGTCTGCTTGTGTCGTCGTCTTGGGGCTGCTTATCTTCATCTACTAGGAAAACGTAGGGTTTTCGGTAGCCCATAACGGCTGTTGCCCCATGTTTAGCTAAGGCTTTAACTAGGTCTGTGCCAGCGTTGCAGGTGAGCAGAAGGGTTATGCGCCCGGTGAAGTAGTCCTCGTCTCCGGCGCTGATGTTACGATGTGTAGCTGTGTCATAGCCTTTTGTTCCTATCAAAATGTTTTCGCCTACACGCAGCGACTTGAAGCCTCCATGTCCATTAGCTACGACGAGCTGAGGGTTAAAATTAAGTAAGGCTTCATACAAGACCGGGAGGGTTGGAGTTTTTTGATATATTACTTGATGCCCTTTGCCAAGCGCGTAGTTGGCGTATCTCTCCATCCAGTAGGCGCCTATAGCTGTAGCGGAGTCTGCAGGAGACGCAATACATAATATCGTGCCGATTTTTTCACTAGCTTCTCGGTGCTATATAGGTTGATACTCTACGGCTGGCTGCTGATGTTACGTCGCTTGCTACTTTTCTGCCTGTGGCTGTGAAAACTACTGCTCCTCCAACGAAGCCCATGATTAAGCCGAGTAGAAATGTGCTGGCGCCGTCGTAGCTCATTTGTCTTTTGCCGTAGGTGTCGGGGTAAACGCCTGGTGGAACGATCTGCCTTATAGGTACATTCATGTGTTGTCGTATGCCTGTTTGCCAGGGCTGTTCTGCTGCGTAGCCTATTTGTTTTATAGGTTGGGGTCCTGGTATGCTCATCGTTATTATTTGTCTTGGGTAGCCTGTTGAGCCTGTTATGTCCTGGTAGCCTACGGTTTTTATTCCGGGTGGGTTGGTTATGCTTTCGTTAATGTAGCTTCCTGGGTTGACTCCTGGAGGCAGGTTTGTTGGAATTGGGTTTTTCATGCGTTGTCGGATGCCTGTTTGCCATGGTTGTGTTCTGCCTTGGTAGTTGTCTATGTTTGGGGTTGTATGTGGCAGCGCCGTTCTGATGTGTTGCGGGTAGCCTTGAAACTGTGAGACTAAAAGCGGCATGGGGTTAGCGGGTCCTTCGGGAGTTTGATTACTGCGCCTGGGCGGTTGATTTCTCCAACCGGGAACGATTATTCCTACGCCTGGGGGCATAATTTTTATGTCTGGCATTACCATAACTAATCACTAAAAGAAGATACGCAGTTGAGTCTTAAAGTTTTTTGGTGGCGTTAACTGCACTATTTTTTCTTTTTGAGCAGTTCTTCGGCTGATTGGTTTGTTAGGGGTCCGTCGAAGGTTCTGAATGCTTTTTTCTGTTTGTTTGACATAAAATAAGAAGAGTTGAGGTTACTTATAGCATTTACTTTCTTGTGAAATACAAAACTATGCCTACACCTACTAAGCCTATGGCTGCTATGGCGACGATATCATTTAGGATTCCGCTTGTGTTTCCGGTAAGTAAACCTGCGATACCTCCGCTACTTTGAATGACGTTCCATGCTCCTGCAATTATAGCGATTAATCCTGGAAGAAAACTTAAGGCTAAAAGGACAGCGGCTAAACTTGGTCCGATTGCTACTCCTCCAGATATCGCAGATGCGATTATAGCTGATGTTATGATTACTCCTGCTATGGCAGCTACTAAACCTGCAATTATCAGGATTAATGCTTGCATAGATATAGGGTCGCTAATTGTTGTGACTGTGTATTGCAAGGCGGCTTTACCGTTTAGATTGATCCATGCTGCATTTGTTACCTGTGTCTTTGTAACATTGTAGGACGATGAGCCTAATGCGGGTGCTAAAACACTAGCTATCAAATCGGGAGTTGGATTTCCCAAAACTTTGTTGATGTCGTTAAGTACCTTGACTCTATCTTCTATTACCCAACCGAAAAGATTTTTTATTTGGGCGTTTGTTGATGTAGGCATTGTGACGGCCCAGGCTTGTTGTATCGGTGTTGCTCCAAGTGCCACTATGTAACCTGGTTGCTGAAATTTTAGCATTTGTAGGGAGCCGTCGTATGTTTTCGTTATAGTCATTAGTGACTCTCCATTTTCAGGTTTTAGCTTGTGACATAGTAGGCTGCTGAGGCATATATAGTTGGGTTGCCTGCGGCAAAGGCTACGTAGAGAATTACGGTTCCGGGGGTGAGGTGTGGTGCTGGACCTGTGATTACTAGTTTTCCGGTGCTGTCTGTTGCTCCAATGTTAAGGGGTGCTGATCCTATGCCGTTTGTGCCTCCTCCCATGCTCATTAATGATGCGTTTGGTGGAAAACCTGTTATGGTGAAGGTTACATTTTGTCCTGATACAACCGGGTTCGGGTTTATGGTTACTTTTGGTTTAGGCAGTATCATTGGTATGAAGTATCCTACTGCGAGTCCTGCGCCTATGCCTATTATGGCTGCTGCTATTGCTTTTCCACTCATTTGTTTTTTTTCTCCTTCATTTTTTATCTTCTCTTTTTGTTACTTGGATTTAGATGATGCAGCCGCTATTATTCCTAATATGACTGCTGCGACCCCTACGGCGCCGACGATGATTAGTGTTTGGTTGCTTACGCTGCCACCGCTGCCTATAATTGTTATGGCTACGGTGGGTGAGTTAATGGCAGCTAAGCCTTTCGTCATGCTTCCCGGATATAAAACTCGGAATTGATATGTTCCTGGACCCCATGTTGTAGGAATTATGTAGGTTCCGCTGAAATATCCTTCATAGCCGTTGGAGCTGTTATGGCTTGTTTGTACTGCAGCTCCAGGGATATCTACCCATTGACCGTTTCCCATGCTAACCTGTAGTTGAACGTATTCACTGTTCAAGACCGGGTAGATCGGCGTGTAGCCGCTGATAACAAGGTACCCTAACCAAGTTATCGTTAAGGGTGTAGACCCACTTTTAGGGTTGATATCCCACATTGATAGGTCGGTTGGCATAGTTGACATTTTTTTCTCCCTTTGTTACTGTGAACTTGTTAATTGGAGGTTTAAGGTTCGGACATGAGGATTATTGTGTAAGAACCTGTGCCTGTTGGCATTGTGCCAGTGTATTGTATGCCTGCGGCTGCGCCTGCTGCAGTATAAATATTGACTTGTTGGGCGAGTGTGTTATAGTTGCCGTCGTAAATGTAGAGAGCCATGTTAACAGAATAGTTGTATTGGTTTACGGCGTAGAAGGCTATATACAAGTTTCCTGCGCCTGGTGTTATCATTGGTGTTTGTCCTACTGGCGCGTTGTTGCCTCCTCCTCCGGCGTTGTCCCAATAGCCGCTTGGATATTGGGTGTTTTTGTCCCAACTGAACCATAGGTCACGAGCTACATCTTGGATTCGTATGGCTGTTATTTTGCTACCTGCAAAACTTTTCGGAACCCTTATCTTTAGAGGTACAGGATAATTCATTTCTTTTGAGCGCTTCCCTTATTACTACTTGCTACGAATACTCCTATTAATAATACACCTGCGGCTGCTGCAGCTCCTATGATTATCCAGTTGTTTTTAGAAATAGGGGTTGATGTAGTTGTTGGATTTACAGTGATATCTTGTGTATCTGCAAGATTATGTTTGAACCCTATAGCTTCGTACAGCAGCGGAATATATAGCCCTCCGTATAAGGGAATTTTATGGTGTGGCTGATACAAGTATGCTGAAGGCTGTTGCCGGCATTGTTAAGGTTACAAGACTTGTTGACACATTCCCTTGTTGAGCAACGCTTAAGGCTTGGGTGTTTAGAACTGCGCTCGTTGAAGCGTTTGACACTACAACTGTTATGGTTCCTCCAACGGTTCCCATGTTGAAGACACTGACAGCGATTTGTAAGTTGTTTCCAGGCGTTATTAGAGGCGTATCTCCTGGATTTGCATTTGTGTAGCCTGTGCCTGCCATGTTATTTGCCCAATATCCGCTAGGGTAGGTTGTGTTTTTCACCCAGGTATAGGAGACTTTTCTTGCTGAGTCGTTAACTTGTATGGCTGTGAGTTGGGCGTTAACAGGGTAGTATGGGTTTACGGCTATGGTTGCGCTGTCGGCGTAGCTGATTAGTAGAGGTACTGGGGCTTGGCTACCTTTGCCAAATACATCTTCGTAAAGTGTTATTTTTTCAATCCTCCATTGCAGTAGATTCGTGTTCTGTCTACTGACAATTAAAAACTGCGAGAAATAAATTAGGGGAAATAAAAGAAATAGGGGAAAAGAGTTTGCTTAAGTGGTTGTGATCGGGGTTTCGTCGGTTGTGACTGGTAAGACTGCCCATGCGAGTAGCCAGCCCTGTATGACTGTGCTTGCTGTGCTTGATGTGTTGACGAACGCGAATGTTTGGTCTCCTCGGAAGTTGTAGGCTTCTAGGACTCCTCGGTATGCGCCTTGCTGTTCTTCGAAGAAGTAGACAGGTCTCACGAACCAATCGCTGATGTACTGCACTTGGTTGCCCTGGTACCATTTCATTGAGTACCATGTTGGGTCGTTGTTCAGAACGCCCCAGGGGAAGAATGCGACGTTGCTTTTCAGTGTCTTTGTGAAGGCTGCTGTTCCTGGAAGAACCCATGGTGCGCCTGTAGTTGTGCCTCCTGTTGAGGCGCCTGCTGAGCTTATGTTAAGGTGTATTGGCCTTAACAGTTCAACTACGGTTTGGATGCCTCTTAGGTTGTAGATTCGTATGGCTTCAGCTTTTGCTGCCGCGTAGGATTCGTCAAGAATTGAGGGATAGTCGTAGGTGATGCTGCTCATGAAGAAAGGCTTTAGACCGGATTCAATCATGCCCATTGCTGACATTTTTGTGGTCTCCTAAATCTCCTTAATTACTTGCCCTACCGGGCTTGTGTATTGCTGAGCCATCGTTGTTGCCATTGGGTTAACCATTGGAACGTTTGGTGCTTGCCATCCCATCGGAGGCTGGAACTTGTATGCTGTGCTTTGGCGTAGTTTCTCAAGGATCAGTATGCTTATGCCTGTAGCTAAGCTGGCGGCTCCGAAGGCGAGTAATGCTTCTTTCGTCTCCGGTCTCATCATGCGGAACGGACCAATGTTTGCCATGACTAAGCCTATGTCAACTGCGCCGATTGCGACGCCTGCGACTCCACTCCATTTCAAGCCTATGCTTGGAACGTCTGCGCCCTGCATTGCGTATTCGATCACTATAGGAACGAAAACTCCTCCCATAGCTCCACCGATAACTTTAATTGACATTTTCTTTACTCCTTGCTTTGAAAAGAAATATGGTAGTTTGAGCTTATATTTTTGTCAGTAACGTAAAATACAGTTAAATGCCCTATACTGCTTTATTCTGCAGAGCCAAAAACTAAACCGTCTTCATAAACGATATTCTTGTACCCTTTGGTTTTTAAGACATCTATTATTTCTTTTTGAACCCTTTCTTCTGTACCTAAATGGTAGCTTGCTATCGCCAGGTGCAGCTCTACTTTGGGATCTAGCTGTTTGACTACTTCAACTTCTTGCCCTTCTATGTCACAAGCGAAAAGTTGCACTTTAGATACATTTAATTCATTGAGTATATTAGGCAAGGTATCTATTTCGACTACTACTATTTTGTCGCCTGATTCGCCTAAACGGTCTGATTTGCCGCCTGCCATCACCAGGAAGCCGACTCGTTTTTTGTCTGATAATGCTTTTTTAACAAGCATAGGGGTAACATGTGTAAAATAGCCCTGGGTCATTTTCTTTTCAATGATAAGTATATTGAAGGGGCTTGGCTCAATCATTATGGCTTTTGCACCCATGGCTTGCGCTAAAAAGGCTGTTCTGCCGACGTTGGCGCCCCCTTCTACGTATATGTCGCCGGGTTGCAGGAGATAATGTTTTAGGTAGTCGTGTTCGGCGGGTCCTTCCTCGTAGTATTTTTTTATGAAGGCTTCTCGTAGCTCATGGGTTTCGAATCCGTATTTCCAATCTGACATTTTTAAACATCCCTAAATTTAATGACTGTTTGGTTAGGCATTTTCCAAAAAATACCACAGCTAGTTGATATTTTTATTTCTTCAGTATGGAAAACTGCATGTTCAACTGCGGCCACTTCCGGGTCTGTCGTGTATGTTCCGTCTGAATCGCGTGATCCGCCTGTCATTTTGCTCCAAAAGCTACGGCTTAAACGGACATCATGTAAGCCGATTATGCCGTTGTCTCTTACAAAGCCGCCATAATCAATCATGTCTTTTTCTACGTCTGCAGGGTGATGTTGTGCGTCTATGAATAGGAAGTCTGCTTTTCGGTCTCCGCGTTCATGTAGAATATTTTTTACTTGAAGGCGAGTGTCTTCTGCGTGAGTATCTCCTTTCACTATACGAATGTCCACTGGACTGTTAGCCCAATCCCATAAAATATTAGGCCCCCAATCTACGCCGATCAGTAGGCTTTCTTTGTTCTGTGGAAGGATTTGTTCCCAGACTTTTAAGCCGCCTCCTTGGCATACGCCTAATTCGATTATGGTGTTCAAAGGAGGGTTCTCGTCAAGTCTCTTAACAATGGTCCAGTTTTCTTCTATCTCTTGCATGGGTGAGCCATGCATACCTGTGGTTCCGTCTGCTTCTAAGAGGGGTTTAAGGGTTATTTGCCAGAGGTTGATGAATTTTTGTTTATCAATTAACATAGTAGATTCCTATTCCTGGTGAGTTTTGTGCTCCGAAGTCACTGTAAGGAGGCTCTTTATGGTATTTTTCAAGTTTATCCTGGTCGAGACTGCCTAAGAATTCAGTGATGCAGTCTATATCATGGTAGCCTATGACGCCGCCGGAGTTTAAAAGAGGTTTATACATTTCTGTTTCTAAGCTAGCGGCTTTGCTACTGTGTTCTGAATCTATAAATATAAAGTCGAGTTTTCGGTCCTTCAAAACTTGTTCTACTGCTTGCAGAACTTTAGGGGAGTGTGCATCTCCGTTTATAACTGTGACGGAAACTTTGGTTTCAGAGAAATATGCCTGGCATATAATGTTTGGGCTGAGGTCAATTCCTATCAAAATGCTGCTTGCGTCTTGTTTAAGTAGCTGCTCCCAGATTTTCAATGTACCGCCGCTTTCAACACCGATTTCTAAGATTGCTGTTGGATTTAGCTTTTTGATTTTTTCTGCGATCCAAATAAGTTCATCACCGTTTTGTGCGCTGTAATATTTTTGCCATATTCTTCTTACCATGGCTGCGGTTGTTTCGGGTATTTTTGATTCCGTGATGTCTAAAAAGTTAGGTTCTTTCCGGGGTTGTGGGTTTAAATCCCATTGGACAGGTACTTGTTTTATTTGGTCTTTCCAGACTATATGACCGTAGCGTTCAGCTACTTCCCAATTTACTGTGTAGTCTTCTTTTATGAGTTCATTGAGGAAGGTATGCCAGAAGTGTAGGTTTACTTCTCCTGCGGGTTCTTTGTAGGTTATTTGCATTGCGTTGGCGGCGTCTTCGTATCTTTGTCGGCTTTGTTTCATGTAGGGTTCATAGTTGAATAGTTTTGGGAGTGAGCAGTCGTAATAGGGTCTTCCTATTGTTGAGTCTAATCCTTTTTGGGTTATTTGGCTCATGTTCCAGATTAAAGGGTCTTGTAGGTTTTTAACCAATGTCGCGGGAAAATAGCCATGTTTAACTACTTTGGCCATGAAAGCTACATCTGCGTTTCCAGAAGCGACGGTTTTATTTGTCCATCCGTTAACTTGGTTCCAGGTATCTTTTCTGAAGGCCATCGCGCAGCCAGAGCCTAACCCGCGAGATAACGCGAAATATGTATCGTTATGGTTGATTGCTATAGTTGAGGGTCCGTAAGTTGTCATAAACGTTAGGTATCCGACGTAAGGGCATTGGAGAACGTTTACTGTATCTTGGAAAATGGGGTTCGTTATTTGTAGGTCTGCGTTTAGCATGAGAATATAGTTTGAGCTTGCCATTCGGACTAGGCGGTTTATGGATTCTGCTAAGCCGAAGTTTACGCCGTGGCTGTATATGGTTGCGCTAAGTTTGTCGTTGAGTTTTGGGAGCAGGTCTTTTGTGCCGTCTCTGCTGTTGTCGTCATGGACTATGAGTTCGAAGGGGTAATCTGCTTTGTGGTGTATGGAGTCTACGAGTTCCTGCAGGTATGAAAATCTATTGTAGCTTGGTATGATGACTGATAGAAAGGGAACTTCATTTGAAAAACAACTCATTATTGTTGTTCCTCTTTTAGTTGTATGCCGTCCATGAAAATCTCGTATGAACGATCATATTCGTGGTCTCTGGCTGCTTCGGTTAGAACTGTGTAGTAGGCTTCCCAACGGTCAAAGTTTTCCAGAATTTCTTCAAAGGTACCTTCTGGCCCACATATATTGTAGAAACTATTGTAGGGTTCACCTTGTAAGTTTTGGAAATGGTGTTCAGCAAAATTCCAAAGGACCGGAACGCAGCCGCAGCAGACCGCTTCTAAGGTTTGCGGATGAGCTGAAGGACAACCATTAGCTAGGAGAACTTTGCTGTTTGAGAGTTCATTTAGAAATTCGTCGTGTGGAATTCCCCAATATGGAAGATATAGCCAACGGTTAGGTAGTTTTTCAAACCGGGCGGGAACGTCGGCTCTGCCGAGAGCTGCAGATTTTTCTAAAATGTCACCGTAGAGTAGTACCTTGTAATCGTATTTTGGGTGCCTTTCCATTAAACCTAAGAGCATGTCGCTGTAGATATCGTAGCCTTTGTTGTAGGCGCCTCTGTTTGCCCATAACATTTTATTGCTGTGAAAATTGCTGTTCCGCTTGACTTTTTCAACTAGTGGGGTTGGCATGTAAATGTTGAATGGAAATTTATTAGCCATTTTTTGAAAGCATCTGCTTGTTCGGGCTATGTAATGGTTTTTGGCGCCTGTGTTTTTTTGCCATTCCAGTAAGGTTGATCCTGCGGGGTCGCCTCCCCAACCGTGAACGTAGTGCCTGGCGTTTATGTTGCTGAATCTTTGTACTGCGTAAAGGTTGTCCCATCCGCAATCTAGGAAGAGGTCGCATTTGCCGTAGAAGCCTTTTTGCAGCGTGATGTTTTCGGGTAGTGGAAAACGGTTTTGGTCTCCCCATTGGTAATCTATTATGGTTGTTGGGTGTCCGTGTCTCGCCATGTTTAAGGCTACGCCGAGTAGCCATGTTCCTTCGCTTCGCATGTGTGTGTTTGGTCCCAGGTATTCTTCTCTGGCGCCGGCTGGAACGCCGAAAGGCGAACCGCAAACACCTACAATTACTGATTCTTTGCTCATAAAAATCGTCCTTTCAGCATTTCCTTAATTAACGGTAATGCTTTTTCGTTCAGGTGTACCGCGTCTGCTGCAAACTCTTTTTCCAGGAAGCCTTTTTCGTCTGCAGCTAGTAGGTAGATATCCAGGTACATGAAGCTATTTTTATTGCAGTAAATCCACATTTCATGATTAAAGAGTTTATAAATTTGGCTTAACATTTGAGGCGAAGCATACGGTTTGCCTGGTACGTCAAATTCAAATCTATCGTAGGTTCCTGTTGGCGTTATGCCTAACACTATGGGTTCTACGCCCTGTTTTCGCATCCATTGTAAGGCTTGACCGTACCACTGTACTGTTTCATCTATGATATCGTAGATGGGAGCATGTCTTTTTTGGGCTTGATAGTAAATGTGGAAGCGGCAGTCTGTTTCACCGAATACAAGCATAATGAAGTCGCTTTTTTTGTCTATTGTGTTTATTACTTGTTGGAGTTTTTGATGTGAGTTTGATGTGCTTTTCTCGTTGATTAGGTTGTGAGCTGTGCCAGCTATTTCTACAACTTTGAATGCGGGGTCGTTTTTGAAAATTGCAGTATGCGAATCACCTACTACGTAAATCATATTATCACCTTTCCGGTCCTGTATATGGTGTATGCTCGTAAGTTAAGGAGTTAGAAGCTGAAGAATTCATATTTACAAGTCCTATGGCATTTCGGTAATCACAGATTATTTTTTGTCCTTCTATTGAAGTAAAAAATTTGTATGGGCCAGAACAGTCTAAATCGTGAAAACCAATTATGCCACCTTGCCTGACAAGTTTGGAGTAGTTGTTAAAGTCGCTTTGTACGCTATTGAAGCTATGGTCGCCGTCTATGTATAGGAAATCTATGTTGTCCCCGATTGTTTGTTCTACAAAGCGCGCTATGAAGGGTATAGTTGAATCACCTGTTATCAACCTGATTTTTGCGTTTTTTCTCCAGTCCCAAGGTATAGTGTTAAGTACATCTGGGTTTATGTCTACCCCTACTACTTTTTCTTCGGCAAGTTTAGCCCAGAACCTTAAGCTGCCGCCGTTGCATACCCCGATTTCTAAGATTCTCTTCGGTTTTAAGGGGGCAACTTTAGAGACCATCCAGTAAAGGTCGCCTGCATGATGCCCGATTGAAGTTATAGGCACAGAAAAGAACATTTGAGAGAATTTTTCTTGATTCATTTATCTCTTCCTTCTGTGAAGGGGTCTTACGTGTCCTGGTCGGTTCATGACTACACGTTTTTTTGGTTCAGGTTTAATTTCCTGGTAGGGTCCTGGTTCAACACTAATTATTTTTCCGTCTTTGAATGTGAAATAGACCTTCTGTTGGCTCATTGTTTTTCTTCCGGGTGTGCTTTGTAGTAGTATTCTTTGAAGGCTTTCAGTTCATTGTCGTGCCATGGAAACTCATGTGCTTTATCCATCCAGGCTTTAAGTTCGGAGTCTACGTTGCCTGCCTTGAGGTATTCCCAGAATGCTATGTAAGTTGTTATGCTAAGTCGGTCTGTGATCTGGCGCAGTTCAGGCCAGAGGGGATTTTTAGCTTTGAAGTTGTCGCCGCCGCCTCCCAGGAAGACGTTGCGGATTGCACGCAGAACGTCTATGCCTTCTTGTTTTACGTGACGGTATGCGTAGGTTACTTTTCGCGCTACCCATGGGTAGTAGTTTGGTTTTAGCCAGATATGCGGGTTGCCGTAGTAGGGGTCTTTGATATTGAAGTGTAATAGGGCTTTTCCTGTGCCGTCGTTTTCAGCTATTACTTTGCCGGTTACGTCTATTGTTTGGTTTCTAGATGTGAATTCTACCATGTTGTATTTGTTGCCTTTCTCTGATTGCTCTACGAGTTCGGGTAGGTGTTGGGCTAGTTCTGGGGTTGGTATTTCGTCGTGGTCGAGTATGAGGACCCATTTTGTTCTTGCGTAGCTTATGGCTTTGTTTTTGTAATCAGAGAATTCGTCTTTCCAGGGTTCGATGTGTACTTCTGCCATCCATTCTTTCAGGGTGTTTATGTCTTCTTCGGTGAAGTTGTCGCCTTGAACGTGGATTTCTTTTACGTAGTCTCCGCAGGTTTCGATTGATTCAAGTATCATAGGTAGGGCGTCGTGGTACCCCATTATGCATAGTGCTATGCCGTCTTTCAGGTGGCTAACGAATTTCATTTTGTATTCGTCGCTGTTTACGAAAATTGAGGGGAGGGCTTCTCTTGGCATCTCACCTTTCATTATGGCGTCTACATAGTGGTTTTTGCCCATGTCGTCGGGTGATCTGCCTAAGACCTGGAAGTAAGTGCTTATGACGTAGTTTTCTATTTCTTCGCGGCTGCCAGGCAGGGGCGCGGTGTACTCGCTTTTCCAGTCTCCGGTGTTTTCTTCCGGGTGCATATCGAAGTACCATTTGAACATTTCTCGGACTTCGCTTTCCCAACCGTACTTACTGTCGCTGCGGTGCCTCACCAGGAAGTCTACGATCTCTGGGTAAGTGTTGCCTATCTTTAGTGTTTCTTCGAATTGTTTCCAAGTGGTTATTCCAAGGTTCTTAGTGATTTGATGCAGCTCTACGTATGTTGGGTTTAGGTCGCCCAGGTTGTCGCCGCTGCCTCCTATGAAGAAGTTGCGGGCTGCGTTGCGGTAGATTTTCATTACGCTCTTGCGGTGTTCATAGTAGAAGTCTTTTGTTAGGTGTATGGCGCTGCGGTAAAGGCTTGGAGCGTACCAGGTTTCATGAACGTTTTTTGCGTGTCCTACACCTTCATAGCGGAAGTCGGGGGCGATTTTGAATATAAGGTATTTCCAAAAGTCTGATTCTTTGTAGGGCGCTTCTTTTTGGGCTATGCCTGGGTCCATTGTTTCTTTGTCTATCCAGATGTCGTGTGCGTTTATGCCTATCATGTTGTTTCCGTTTGCTTCGGCTGCTTTGATGATTTCGCGGAGGTTTTTGCAGGTGTTTTCGCTTATGAGTTCGTCTGGGTCTGATACGACGATCCAGGCGTAGGGGTCAAGTATCTTGGCTTCATTCAGGTATGCGTTTCTCATTTCGGGAAGATTATCTTTGAATTCATATTTAAAAATTAAACATCCTTTTTTTGCAAGCCAATCTAACTGTTCCTCTGTTAGGTCTCCTGGCTCTACGATTATGGTGTTGTCTACGTAGGGGCTGACTCTTTCTACGCATTTTTGTGTGTCTTCGAAGTCATTGCTGAACGTTGCTTGGCAGTAGATTATTTTTTTGGAGGGATGTTGCGCTAATTGTGTTTTTTGGCTTTCATGGTAGTCCTGGATTAATTTGTTTACTTTTTGTATGTTGGCTTCGTGTTCTTCCTTTGTTACTTCTACTTTTGGGCCGATGATGTTTTCGGATGCGTCTATTTCGTAGCCGTATTTTTTGAAGGCTTCGATTGTTAATGCTAGTCCAGTTTGGAAGTTGTATTTTGGTTTCCAACCTAAGTTTTTAAGTTTGGTCCAGTCTACGCTTTGCTTCTCTATTTCTTTTAGGGGAGTTGTTCTTCTAACTACGCGGATGTTTAGGCTGAAACTTTCAGCTATTGTTTTTACGAGTTGCTCTTGTGTGAGTATGTCGTCTGTTCCAACGTTGAAAACTTGGGCTTCTTCTGTTTTCGGCTGCTTCATGATTAAAAGTAGGGCTTCTACCAGGTCGTCTACGTAGATGTATTGGCGAACTGTTTTTTCTTGTCCGTCGTAAATTATTGGTGGAATCTTGTTGAGGCAACTTCTTATAGTGTTGGAGATTATGCGGCTTGTCAGATCGTAGCCGTAAGCATTGCAGGGACGAGATATCTTTATGTCTAAGCCATATTGGTTTGCGTACATTTGGGCTATGTAGTCTTGACATGCTTTGCTTACTTCGTAAACGCCTATGGTTGGCGCCATGGCGTCTGTTTCCTTCATGTCCATGCGGTTATTTCCCATTACTTTGTCTGTGCTTTGAATTAGAACCGGGATGTTTGGTTTTACGGTTCTGACTGCTTCTAACAAGTTGACTGTTCCCATAACGTTAACGTTGAAGGTTGTGTAGGGGTCTTTGTTAGCTGCACATACAACGGCCTGAGCTGCTAGGTGATAAATTTGATCTATGCTGTAGTCGCTAATTATCCTGCGCAGAAGAGACTGGTCTAAAATGTCGCCGTGGACTAAGATGCATTTGTCTAGGGCTTCGGCAAGCCATAGGTTAGGAACTATGTCTCTTTGCAGGATTATTACTTTGTTGTTTTCAGAGAGTTTTTTGGTGAGATGTGAGCCGATGAAGCCCGCGCCTCCGGTTATTAAGATTTTTGACATTTTGTTTTTCTCCTTTTTACTCCATATATTTAATGAATCGCTTGTAGATTTCTTGCATGTCCCATTTTTGTTTTTCTTTTTTGGCTGCGTTACTCATTTTTATGCGTATGTTTTCGTCGGTTAAGCATAATATAGCGTCTATCAAGCTGTCTATTGTGTAGTGGTATAGGCGTATGGCGTGGTGTTGTTGCCAAAGTATATCTTCGGTTCGTGTTACCGGGAGCAGAATTCCAGTGTAGCCGTCTTTTACTATCTCGGCTGTAGCAGGACAGTTAACGCCGATCACTGGCAGGTCCCATTGGAACGCTTCCAGGTAGGTTAAGCCGAAGCCTTCACTCATTGAAGGTTGAACATAGTAGTCGCTTAGAGTATATAGTGAGGCTATTTTGTCGGGTGTAAGTAGGCCCCAACTGTTAGTCCAGAGGAAGCGTTGGAGGTCTATGGCTTCTTGCATAATGCTGATGTTTATGTCGCCTGTGCCGCTATGCAGAATTAAGAAAGAGTCTTTTACGATGTGCTGTATGGTTTTGTAAGCTACGAGTAATTTATCTATGCCTTTTCTTTGGACGTTTCCGCTGATGCAGAACATTACGTTTGATGGCTGCACGTTTGACGGTGGCGGTAGGAACTGTTTCATCTTTTCTTTGAAAAGTTGGTCGGGTTTTAAGGTTAGGTCTACGCCATGTGGAATTACATCTGTTACTTTGACGTTTGCTTGTTTGAGGCATTCTTTAGCGTAGAGGCTTGGAGTTATGACTTTTACATCATCAAGGACCTGTAGGCTTGTTTGATCCAGGAGGGGTACGCCTTCTGTTACTCCGTAGAACACTACGTTTTTGTCAGGTTTGAAGCGTATCATGTGTTTAGCTGTGTCCTGGAATAGGTTGCCCATGAATATTATGTTTGGTTCAGTTATGTTGTGGCTTTCCCAGGAGTACAGTTTAGCTTCTAACCCTTCTTTTTTTAGGACTTTTTTGATTTGTCTGGATATATTCCAAAATGATACGGCTTTTGGTTCGCTTACTACTGCTATTGGTTTTGTCATGTTTAATTCTCCTTTTTTATTGGACGCCTAACATTTTTAGGGCATCTCTGACCCATGTTGCTAAAAATTCTATGCCTCGTTCTCCATATCCCTGTATGACTGAGTAGGTTTGGGGGTTTTCGTATTTGAGTGTCATTAAAGTCATGTCTGGGGTTGCTATTTCTTTGAGTTTATGCTGTAAATTTTTGTTTACCATTAAGATGCCTTTTGCTGTTGCTACGCCTAGTCGTGTGGCTATTGAGGCTTTGCGCCGGGCTTCTTCTACGGTTGTGTTTCTTTCTATCGCGTCTACTACTTCTGTTGGTTGGAGGTTTTTTAGCCATTCAAAATAGAGGTTGACGCTGGACCTGGCGATTGCGGGGACTTGTTGCATGGCTTGTTCTTTCCTGGCTGCATAGAATTTGTATGTCATTTCTAAGCTGAGGGTTTCGGGAATATTATCGTTCAAGGAAGGGTGTGTTTGCGTCGAATCTGTCACGCGGTACTTCTCCTGGGGGTAGCTTTTTAACTGCCTCTTCATAGGCATTTGGTTGTTGTGGAGGTTGTGACGGCGCCGGAGTTCCAGGTTGTCCTTGCGGTCCCTGTGATTGTTGGTTTTGGGGTGGGCCTTGCTGTGTTGCGTCTGGTTTGCCTTTTATCCATCCTTCTCTTACGAGTTCGTTGTAGGCTTCAAGTATTTCCTGCGGCGCAAGCTGTAGGTCTCTTTGGGCTTCATCCATGCGTAGCTCCCCTACGCCTTTTGAGAGGTTCTTAAGTATGTAACTTTGAAGTTTTTGTTTTGCTATTTGTTTTCTGTTTTCTACGCTTGTAGGAGTCATATTTCCCTGTGGTGCCTGGCTGTACTGTTGATTTTTAAAGGTTTGATTTTCTTTTAAAGCGCCTACTACTTCTTTACCTATTTCTCCCAGAGTGGATATGGTTGTTGATTTCCAGTCAAATTCTCCTGCGGGTACTTCTCTTTTTATTCTTTTTTCTATACTTTCGATTGTTGTCATTACAGTTTCTAAGTCTGTGAGATTTAGTCCTGTTTTTTCTTTTTGAACAATGCTGTTCTTCATTCCTTCGATTTCTCGTGTTATGGCTACCATTTCAGGTGTTGGCTCTTGTCTTGGAGGCGGCTCGGCTGCCTTAGCTGCTAAAGCTGAGGTTACGCTTTCTAATTGTTGCTGTAGTCCGGCGATCTGCGGGGTAAAACTGGCGTTTACAGAAGCTATTAAATGTTCATCGTGTTCTCTTTGTTTTTTCTCTTCGGCTTGTTCTTTTAAGAGATTTTGGGTTTCCATGAGTTGCTTTTCCATGTTTTCCATTCTCTCTTTGACTTCGGGGGGAATTTCGGCTGCTGCAGGTCTCGCGGTCTGTTGCTGCTGATTGGGTTCTGCGCCCATGTTTGACATTCTCGCCATGGTGTTCATAGCGATTATCATAGGCATGTAGCGGTCCATCATGGCTTGCATTCTATCTACGCCCTGGTCGGTTGGGTTTGTTATTTGGGGTATTTTTTTCATCAAAACTTGTCCTACCTTTGCTGTATATACGGCGCCAAGAGTATCCTTTACTGACTGTGCTTGAGGGCTATCAGGTAAACTTTGAAGCAAGCTAGTTACTTGCTTTATGGTTCCCTGTAGTTCTTTCAAGTCCGAGTAAGGATCTAGCCCGGAGTCGTAGAGGAGATTTGTTAATTGGATTGCTGCTTGTTTTTTGTCCTGTAACCCGACTTTGTTCATGTATTGGGATAGGAAAAAGTCGAATTCAGGTCTGTCTAAAGGCGTCTGTATCGTTACGAATGAGGGTCGTTCAGGCGCGGCTTGTTCTGGCGGCTGCTCTGGCATCATTGGCTCATTTTGTTGTTCTATGGGTTGTTCCATATTTTCACCTTTTTTTATGTTACTGTACGATTTTTGTTCCCATGGCTAACTCTATGTTTCCCATAATAGTACTGACAAAACTTTCTTCTAGCTCGAAGCCGAGAGCACTTAGCTGTATAAGTTGAAGGATAAAGTCTACATAGATGCGTGTGGCTGCCATTTGTTTAAATTCAGGTTTAACAGCCTGCACAAGAATAGACGTTAATGCTTTAAGGTTTGCGTTTTCTTGTGTCGTGGCTTCCATTTGGTCGCCGTATTGCTCCCGCATATCTACGCATTTTATAACGTAGTCTTTTAATCCTTCGCCTCGGAGAGCTGCTTTCTGGGCGTACTGCAGCACGAGAACAGTTCCTAGCTCCTGCAGCTCACCTAATAGTGCTTTTGTGGCACCTGTGCCGATCTCCCTGGACTTGGCACTTATAGCTGGTCCGGCTGGACCTTCGGGTTTTGTTGCGTCTCCATCTGTTTTTTCCTGGCGTTTGAACCATTTATTAAATTCTGAATCGAGACGCTTTACTTCAAAGTCTGTGTAGTCAAAACTTTTTTTCAAAACGTCTCTTAACTTGAAAGTTTTTTGATATCTTCCTTTGAGGGAAGCTATTAATTCGAAAAGTTCAACTTCTTCTGTTGGACCTATCACGCCTGTTTTATAGTGGTTGAAAAGGTCTTTTGTTTCTTCAGTTTGTAGTTCAGGTATGGTAGGGACAACTGCCATTAGCGTTCTGCAACCCCTTCCACGTTCATGTGCAGATGAATTCGCATGGCTTGCTCCATGTATAGGCTTATATTGCCCTTGCGCTCTCCGAACATATCAATGGCCTTGGCATCTATGATTTTTGTCAACTCATCCGTTAAAAATATAACAACTTTGACCGTTTGTTTTGAAGCGGCAGGGGTTATATCAAGGTTGGGTTTTTGTTTTGGAGGCGGTTGCTGCTTGTGTATGCTCATAGGTGTACCTAACTAACACTTAAATGCATTTAGAGATAAAAGGTTTGCTAACAAAAAAAGGGGTTAAGGATTTTGGGCAGCGCTGTCTACGTCTATTGCGGGTTTAATATAGTATCTGTTTAGTCTTGTCATGCAGTTTGCGAAGAAAGTGCAAAGGTGTCCTGATGGGTCCTTGTCGTCGCATCGCTCGCGTTTGCCTACGTATCTTTCGCATTCGTCGGATACTACTTTGTTAACGTCGTTGAGGTTTACCGGGATGTTATGTACTACTGTGTTTGTTTTTTGTATGACAGTTGGTTTTGAAACTGGCGCATCCATCGGTTTGCCGCAGACCCAACAGTTTTTTGCCGTGGGGCTGTTTTTGTGTCCTTTCTCGCATAGTTTGTAGGTTATTTCTGCTTTTATGTTTCTGGGCGGCATATTACTTCATGATCCTTAGTTTTTCTTCTTCCTTTTCAGCCCATTTCCGCGCTTTGCATGTTGTCACGCATTCCGAGCAGAAGACCCAACCTCGCCTTCTCCATTCACGCCTTATTGATTCTCCTAAGCCTTCCGGAATTTGTTTATTGCAGCAACTACAGCTTACCAAATTATTCACCATTCCTTTTAGGGTAAAGTATTTTTGAGAATTTGTCTGTTTCTTTAAGGAATTTTTTGGCTTCTATCCTTTTTGCTCTAACTTGTGACAGGTGGGCATTTAGAGTTGATGGACTTATTCCTAGTACTTCAGCTACAGCTTTGGGTTCTTTACTAATTAAGTTGACAAGGATTGTTCTTTCTCGGTCTGTTAAAGTATGCATATTTTACCCCGCTTTTTCTTCATTAAAGACTAAAATATGTTAATTGAAAACTATTATTAAAAGTTTAGTATTTTAATATTTACCATAGAATTAGTTTTTTGCCAAAATTATTCTCATGATAAATCCTAATTGTTAAGGGCTATAAGTTTTGTTGGTAAGCAGGCTTCTTTAACTCCCAACTATGCCTCTGTTTCATCTGTATCGGTGTGTTTCCAGTCAACTTCTAGCGGCTGATTGGTCTTTTCCTGTGTTCCCGGTTGGGTCCACTGGTATTCTTCTGACTCGGCTATGATAGGCCAGCAGCATTCGCAGATTTCGTACTTCTCACCTTTAACCTGGATATCCAGGATGATTTTTAGTTTTGGGTTTGTGTTTTTGCAGGCGAAAAAAGGGTTATGGCAATGTGTTGTTTCCTGAGCTGACATAAGGCTTTTAGCTTTGGTCTGCCTATTAATGCTATCGGAGGTTGATAGGTTTGTGTACTATGGGTACTTGGCGTAATCGGCATGGCGCGGGAAGCCCACCGGGAACGAACAATAGTTCTGTTCCGTTGTCTCCGCAGAGAGCAGGAAGACCCTATTAGAGTGTTTCTAAAAGCTCTATTAGGGCTTCATTTATTTCTTTGATCGCTTCTTTTACCGCTAAGTTTGAGTCGGGAATATCCTGTATGTCTATTCTGTTTAAAGATAGTCTGTTTATGATTTTTTGTACTGGATTAGGTTGATTTTCCAATGTGTTTTCGCCTCCGTTAGTTGTTTATTTTTTTGAAGTCTGCCACTGATATACCGCTTACTGCCGCCATCTCCGCTATGAGTTGTTTGCATTGGTAGCAGCCGTCGCGTTCTGCGTGTTTGATGAGTTCTTTAATTACTTTTTTGCTCCACTGTTGGAGAGTTGACATTTCTAAGTTCCTCCTTTGGTTTAGTTCTTTTGAACTTTGTTTTGTTTTCTCGCTTGCAGGGTCTTCCTGGGCTGTAACAGTTGAATCGTTTGTCTAATCTGCAGCGGCGCCGATGTGCTTGTTTTCCATTTTTAGGGGTGAACATCTTTTCCATTTTGTTAGGCTCCTGTTGTTTTCTTTATTATCCATTTGCCTTTAAGTTTTAAAGAATATCTTGAGGTAACGATTGTTCCAATGCGCTGCAGTTTCAGGGTCGTTTCCGGGTCCTCTGCTGCTAGCATGAGTTCTTCGGTTGTGTCGTATTTGCTTTTGAACCAGGTGAATTTTCCGTCTTCGGTAGATGAGTGGTATTTTTGTAGAGCTGCGATTTTTTGTGTGTGTATTTGTTGGTTATGTCCGAATGCGTCTAAGTGTCCCTGCAGATCGGATAGTGTGGACCATTGGCAGGGGCAGTAGGGGCATTGGTAGGCGACTTCGTAGCCGTCTTCAAAGTTTCCGTTTGGCCGTGGAATTCTTATTTGATATCGTTCACCGGTGCTCATTTTTGTTTTCTTTCCTGCATTAGGTTGGTGGCTCTTTCTCCGTCTTCGGTTTCGTATTTTCGGTATTTGCCGCAGCCGTTCATTACCCAGGCTTGGGCGCATTCGTCGCGGTCAAAGTGGGGGCATTTGCGCCAGTAGGGGCAGCGAAATATTACTTTGCAAATTTCGCTGCAGAGGCTACGTATGGGGTTTTTCATGTTTTAGCTCCGCGTGACGTTTGAAGTAGCAGCCCAGGCATACAACTTCTAAGTTTTTTTCTACTATGAAGCTGCCGTCTGTTATGGGAACGTGTGATTTTGAGTATGGGGTATTATGGATTTTTGTTTTGCAGTCGGCGCATCGGATTTCAGGGAGAGAAAGGTTCTGGATGTGGTTCGCCCATTGGGCTATTTCTGTTGTCATGGCGGCACACGTGGGAGTCCGGTTTTGTCTGAATGTTCATGTTCTTTGAAGTCGTCTGTTAGAAAATGGAGATTATTGTCAATGTCGTCTATTCTTCCGTTCATGGTTGATATCACCGTTTTTAAGTCCTGTTCAAGGTTAGATATTCTTTCCAGGTTTTCATTAGAGTTTTGAACGATCAATCCCGCTAGTGCTTCCATGCGTGTTTTTATTTCTGTTAGAAATTCTGTTTGGGTCATGGGTTTATTCCCAGGCTCCGCTGCAGGTTCAGGTTTTGTTTTTCGTTTTGTATGCCATCTTGGTTGAATCTGTCCTTCAGCTTGTAAAGCTGATATTCGGTTGCCTACTGCTTCTAAGGTCCGGTTAGGATATGTTTTTTGTAATTCGGTTGTTATTTGTTGGACTGTTAGGCGTGGTGTTTTGTTCCAGAGTTCTATGAGTAGTTTGTCTTCGTTTGGTTGCCAGACGTTTAACCATTTGTTGCCTCCTTTGGCTCTGTGCTGTACTATTTCCTTCATGGGTTCAGTTATTTTTTTGGGTTCTTCTTGCTTGGGCGGTTCTGGGAAAGGTTCCTTCGGTGCGAAGGGTATTTTTTTCTGGATTGACACAGCGTAGATCGTGCGATACTCGGATTCAGTTACCCGGACTGCATGGCCTTCTTCCTGCAGTTGTTTTTCCCATTCTTTTTCAAATTCTTTGGTTGGAATTATAAGGCAGTCTCCGTATAGGGAAAGTGCCTTGCTTGGATACTTGTTTTTTAGTTGTTCAAATAGGCTCAACTTTTCTTTTCCTCCTTGATATCATCCATTACTTGGAATTCTATGCTTCCGCAGTAAGGACAGCAGGGCGAATCAATCACTATCCTTACTACGTCTACTACGAATGCGCCGGTTGGAGGCGGTTTTCGCTCTACGGACTTGCGCCCGGCGAACACAAAGGTTCTGCCGCATTCAGGGTCTAAACACTTAAACATCTATCTTACTTCCTTGGTTACGTCTATGATGTCGGTTTTTGGGTTTTTGAATTTTTCAGGGATTATTGGTGGTCTTTTGCTTATTTCTTGTAGGTATCGGTCTTTTCCCTCAAAATAGATCAGCAATACGTTGGATTTTTGTTCTACTTCCACAATAGGGTAATATTTTAGCCATAATGTAGCTATATCTTGGCAGGTTAGTGCTTTGTTGTCTAGTTCTCTTCTGGCTTCAGGTAAGATTATTCTCCCGACTCCATCGAAGATGTCTTTTTGAGCCATATTGTAGAGAATTTTTGCTTCCTGTTCCTCTGATAGTCTGTCGATTTGGATAGACTCTTTGGTGGCAAAGTGATGTATTTTTTCATGTGGTCCTGCTGTTATTTTTTTTATTGTTTCTTTTATGTCGGGTGGGGTTCCACGTGGAATATCTACTTTGGGTATGTTTACTTGCTCGTTGGTGTTTTCGGTGTCTTCTGTTGTGTAGCTTTTCCATTTTTCTGTCCTGTAGGCAATGCATAATATATTTACGTCTTCACTAGCTTGTTTTGCAGTGCGCCCCATTTTGCTAACTTCTATGCTTACCACGATATCGGCAAAGTTGTTTTTCTGTGGTGTGATACTGTTTTTTAAGCAGTATTCAACAATTATTTGAAGGCGGGTTACTCGGTCTTTATAGTTCATCATTTCAGGGTCACTTCAAAGGGGGCATTGTTATTATATCGCTTTTCTCTAAAAGTTCGCCAACAAAAAGCATATCTTGGATGTAGTTTTCAGCTACTTGCCGGCATAGTAAACCTTCCAACATAAAATATCTTAACAGCTCGTTATGAGTCATTTTTCCTCTGGCTTTTATTTCGTCTTTGGCTTGGGTCCTTAGTGATAATCTGGCTCGATGCATTGATTTGTAATGTATATGTTGATCGCCGGCTGGCATCTTTATTCACCCTCGACATATTCAATCCAGTCTCCATCTGGCTTTTCAATTATTTTGATTTGGCCAAGGTCTGTTAGTTCATTGACGTATATTTCTGCTATTCTGCGGCTTAGTATCCATTTTCTCATTATGTACCGGAGTGCGTCGTCCCGGGTCATTGTTTTGTTTTTCTTTATTTCTTCTAGGGTTAGTTGTAGCCGTAATCGGCGGCCTTTTCCTGATATTTTCATATCGTCAGCGTTAAGGTCTGCTTCCAATTTTATACACACTCACTCTTTGTTATTTTATAGCAATGTTTGGTTTTATAAAACTTTCTATTGACCACGATTTATCAAAAACCTTTATAAATTAAACGCTTCCATAGATAGTTTTTGTTAGAAGGAACAGAGTGTATTAAGGGATGAATCCTCAAGCCACAAGGTCCAATCATCTACCGCAGCGAAAAATGTTTTCGCAGACTGCCCTGGTCAGCTTTGATGGGTACGCATTGTTTTTTTGGTGTCGTATAGGTGAGAAGAGACGCCGGCAACTGAGAGTGAAATCAGCTACCCCTTCGGTCCTACCCAAATTTTTGGGACTTGGCCTCACGGTGCAAGTTAGGAGATTTTGTTCTTTTCTATTCCCCGATGAAACTTTCTCATTATTCTAGCGAGTTTAGTTTAGGGAGGGTCGTTTTTGTTGTTGGTTTAGTTGGCAGGCTAAATCTTATCAGTTCTAAGTAAGTACCATCCAGATTTTTCTTAAGTTACTTTTCCGAGACCTGTTGAGTACACTTTCGGATAAAAAATTATTATCTTGGGACAGATACACAAAGAGAGAAACAGAGAGACACACATACACAGATGAAAGTGAGTGTGCAGAGACACACAAAGAGACACAAACACAGATACAAACACATACAAAGACACATAGAGAAAGTGACCCACATAGCTGAGTGAGTGAATTGTATTTGGGGCCATGTTGAAGAACCTGTAGGCGGGTGCCTGAAAAGTTGACAGTTCACAGACGAAGACTAATCGGACTTCTTACGACATATA
>Ga0208038_1000447_pt1 | contig 34411 bp, 28 predicted proteins | sample June2015DPH_16_1_FD_184714 | JGI IMG/M metagenome (GOLD analysis project Ga0208038, IMG submission 184714) | Peatland microbial communities from SPRUCE experiment site at the Marcell Experimental Forest, Minnesota, USA - June2015DPH_16_100... | ecosystem: Environmental > Terrestrial > Soil >...
CCGAGAAGCTCAAAGAGCTGACGGAGCCGGAGTGGCTGAGCATGATCGAGAATCCTGAATCCCGCTGGTACAAAGAGAAGGATGAATACAAGAATCTCTTCACTTTCGGGAAGATCGGCGGCACAAGCTACTGCGCAGCGCGGAGTTTCCCTCTCCGGAGCTCTGCGGCTCGCGCGAATGAAAGAACCGCGGAGTTCGAAAAGCATGGACTCTGATGCGCTACCTCCTGCGAGAGGCCGCAGGGGTGGTCTACGTGCTGGTCACGCTGGAGTAACGATGTACGACTATGGTCAGGTTGCTAGCGGATTGCCGGGGGACTGCTTCCGTGCCGTGGGCTTTCATTCTTCTCATTGAATCAGCCACGGCAAAAAGAACTGGCCGTGCATACACGCCACGGGCCAAGAGCGGCGTGCGCGGAACTCTGCCCCCCTCCAGACAGAGCAGGTCCGCCCAGGAGGCTCAGCAATGCAATCCCTTGGCGAACCCATAGCGTAATGTCCCGAGTGCAAGCGTGGCCATCCACTGTCAGCGGATTCATGCTCCCGTGCAGCCCCTTTTCCGACGGCTGCACACGAGACTGCCGCGTTTATGAAGGAGTTAACGAAAAAACTCGTTTGGAATCCAGCGTGCCAGATAACGAGCAAAGTCCCTGGACCGCGGAAGCCCAGGCTAATAGGAGGTAGTCACGAAGAGAGTGGTTGAAACACTGTTGCTTCTGCTTCTGGTCCCAGGATTGAGCTTGGCCCAATCTTCACAGAATAACTGGGACAACCTCAAACAACTGGCGCCGGGCGAGCAGATCCGGATCGTGCTGAACGACGCCAAGTCCTACAGCGGCCAGTTTCAAAGCGTGAGCGATGATGGGATCGTGCTCCGCCTCGGGAAGGATAGCCAGACGTTCGAGCGGCAAAACGTTCTGCGGGTCTCCACGCGAGGCAGGGGCCATCGCGGCCGGAACGCGCTGATCGGCCTCGCGGTCGGTGCCGGTGCTGGTGTAATTGTCGCTGTTGCTTCCCCTGAATTGGGTACTGGGAAATGCGCGCAGGGGTCCTGCGTCGATGCTGGGGTTGTCTCCATGGTGGGATTTTTGGGAGGCGCTCTAGGCGCTGGCTTAGGAGCCGCCATGCCCACCCGCGGCTGGCACGATGTCTACCGCGCCGCGACGAAGCCCAGAAAATGAGCCTGAGTTGAAAGGGGAATGCGATGGTCAAGGCAATCCTTGGATTGCTGATTATGCTACTCGCTTCTTTCCCAGCCGCTGCTCAGATGTCAAGCGGCTATGTTTACGCGTTTGGCGGACCGGTAGTCGTGCCGAAGAGCGCCTTCACACGCTGGAACGGGAACTTCGTCCATGCGGGAGGAGGAGGCGAGGGCCGCCTCACCGACCGGTTCGCCCTGGGGGGTGAAATAGGAGTTCTCAAGCCGGTCACAAACCAATACGCCATTACGATCGGCCTGGCTTCGGTGACGCCCGCCTTTCATTTCATCTCCAGGGATTCGAAGCGCAAATTCGATCCTTTCGTGGACGGCGGATTCTCTCTGCTTGCCGGGAACGGCGGGGCAGTAGCGATTCACTACGGTGGCGGAATGAATTACTGGGTGCGACGCCGGTTCGGGCTGCGATTCGAGTTCCGCCATCATATCTTTTCGCCAGAGACCGGAGAGGCCGTGCACTTGGTTGGCTTTCGGGTTGGTATTGTCTTCGGCACGGGGTGATGGCGCTCCCGGGTGGCGCAGAGATCGTTTCTGGATGCCCGCGAGTGGTGGTACGTCCAGAGCCGCAGGGGGTCGGCGGGGGTCTTACAAATGGAATCCCCTTGCCGATCGCAGACATGTCAAACCCCCGGCGCGTCTGCGCCAGCCGCGAAGCAAGAACAAAATGCATCGCCGTCGGAAATCTTTTTCCCGCGGGATGCCGAAGGGAGGCTTGTCATGATTCGAGGAAGAAACTTCAGCTTAGCACTTGGAGGTGCTGCTATGAGAGACATGATCCTACTGATTCTGATATCAGTTCTGTTCGGCAATTCGCTTTTAGAGGCCAGAGTCGGAGCCTCTGCAACAGGCGCTTCCTTGCCACAGGAAACAACCAAGAAAGCGACTGTGCAGGAGCGCATTATGGAGATTCCACCCGGAACCATGATTGAAGTACGCCTCATGAACAAGCACACGCTCAGGGGGAGGCTTGGGGAGGTCACAAACGAGGGCTTCAGTCTGCAGACGGCGCAGGGAAACAAGGTTGAGACGCAGAAGATTGCCTTCACAGAGGTGAAGTCCTTAAAAAACGTCGGCGAGACGACGGGGAGAAAAGTTGGCAAGGGTGTGATTTACGGGCTGGCCATATTCGGCGCCTTAATCGTGATCATGACGATCGTGCTTCTGGCCAGGTCAGGGTCAGATTAGCGAGCGCGGCGGTGGGGGCGACGTGCAGGATCAATCCCGCGTCGCTCCCGTTGAGCGGGACGGCTGCCGCAAACGCCACCGTCACCGTGCCGAGGACAGGCCACATACAGACCGCGCCTCTTCCCAAGGCGCGCCCGTCAGAAAGCGGCTTCAGTCCCTGAAGCACTGGCCAATGCCAATGGCCAACATGTGGCTTCAGCGGCTAAAGGTGCGCCTCTCTGGCTCCCCGCGCAAACTCCGGCGGCGGGTCCCGCCCTGCGGGACCGCCCTTCCGATTCGTAACGAGGCATGACTCGTCGGTCCGAAGCAACGCCTCTTTAGAGGTTCTGCTTGAAGAATTCCAGCAAACGCTGGGTCAGGTAGAACCTCGCTGCCTCGCCAGCGAATCCGTGTTTTTCTCCCGGCTGGAGGTAGAGATCGAAGAGTGTGCGCGCCTTGACTAGAGCTTCCACGAAGTTCAGGGTGTTCTGCATGTGGACATTGTCGTCGTCGGTGCCCTGCATTAGCAGCACTTTGGCTTTCAGCTTATCGGCGGCCTCGAGCGGAGAGGAAGTCTTGTACCCGTCCGGATTTTCCTGGGGCGTGCGCATGTAGCGCTCGGTGTAGATGCTGTCGTAGAACTTGAAGTCGGTGACGGGGCCACCCGCCGCGCCGCACTTGAACACGTCAGGTGCGTGAGTCAGCGCATAGAGCGTCATATAGCCGCCGTAGGACCACCCGGTAATGCCGATCCGCATGGGGTCGACATAAGGGAGAGACTTCAGGTAGGCGACGCCGGCAAGCTGGTCTTCAAGCTCGTAGTGCCCCAAGTTCTTAAACACCCTGGATTCCCAAGCGTGTCCTCGCCCCCACGCGCCGCGATTATCGAGCGACCAGAGGATGAAGCCTTGTTCCGCGAAGAGATGGTCACTGAGGGAAGTCAGGCCCCAGCGGTTCTGGACCAGTTGAATGCCAGGGCCGCCGTACACCTCGACGATGACCGGATATTTCCTCGCCGCGTCAAAGTCCGGTGGCTTCACCAGGCGCGCGTAGAGCGTGGCGCCGTCTGCGGCTTTCACTTCTATTAATTCCGTCCTGCCCAGCGCGTAATCATCGAGATGGGGTGCCTGCTTGCTCAGCGTGGTGAGGAGCGACCCATCCGCCTTGAGCAGCCGGGTTTCGGGCGGGTCATGGAGTGAGGAAAAGTTGTCGAGCAGAAACTGGCCATCCGGCGAGAGGTTCAGCTCGTGGACCCCGGGCTGCTGCGAGAGGCGCTCCAAACCGCTGCCATCCAGCCTTACGCGGTAGAGCTGGCGCTCGCGTGGGTCCGGGTTGGTGGCCGCGAAGTAGGCCCAGCCGCCCTTTTCGTCCAAGCCGAGGATGGGAATGTTTTGGAAATGCGGACGATCGATCATCCAGTTGCCGTGGCTAAGCTGTTTCTGCAGCTTTCCATCACGGCCATAGAGATAGAGGTGCAACCAGCCGTCTCGCTCCGAGAGCCAGAGGAACCGCTGGTTGTCGCCGAGGAAGTGCGGCGGCTCGAGCGAATTGATCCAGTACGCATCCTTTTCTGTGAGCAGAAGGCGATCGGTGCCTGCGGCAGCATCCCAGAGATGGACGTTCAACTCGTCCTGGGCGCGGTCGAGCGTGAGGAACGCGACCGCCTTCGAGTCAGGCGTCCAGGAAAACGAGGGGCCGAAGTATTCGACGGATTTCGCCACGGTCGACGTCCAGCGCTGGTGCTCGTGGCCTTCCACGGAAACGATATGGAGAGAAGGAATGGGATTCGGATCACCCGACTGAGGGAACCGCTCCTCGCTAAGTTCCACGTGGCTGGACAAGTAATGCGTCAGCGGGTATCGAGGCACGGGGGCGTCGTCGAGGCGAAGGTAGGCGATCTTCTTCCCATCCGGCGACCACTCGTACGCCCGACCGGTGGCACGATTGGCAAGTTCCTCTTCGTAAACCCAATCAAGTTTGCCGTTCATCACGTTTTCGTTGCCGTCGTCCGTGAGCTTTTCGCGAAGTCCCGTCCTGAGGTCGAGGGCGAAGAGGTTGTTCTGCTCCACAAATGCCACACGCTCGCCCGTAGGAGAAAAAGTCGCGTCCTCCACCGGCACCGCGTCCTTAACAAGGGATTTCATCTGGCCCGTCGTCAGGTTGTAAAGCCAGATATCCTTTTCACCCTGGAATAGCAGCGCGTCGCCGCCCGGGGACCACTGGTAAGAAGAGAGGTCGAGCCTCTCGCCTTCAGGGGTGTTGTTGGGAGGTCCGAGTAGAGCTCGCTCCTTGCCGCCCGCAATGTCATAGAGATAAAGGGTGAGGGTAGCACCCTTGCCGGAGCCCTGGCGCTTGAGGTAGCTGATCTCCTTGCCCCCCGGACGCCATTCCAAGCGGGAGAGGCCCATCGTGATTAGCCCTTGCGGGTGGGTGACCAACTCGATGGTGAGAAGCTTCTTCGCCTCTTGCGCGTCAACTGCGGCCCCAGCCAAAAAGAGTAATGCGAGCAAACTGAGTAGACGTCTCACCATTCCCTCCCCGCTGAAGACCATGCTCGAGCCCCCAGCTTCGTAGTAGGTGCTGCAATTTCCGATCAATCACTGAATTGGAAAAACCACATTATAGCGCTGAAGAGCGCGTCTCCTCGCGCCGCGCAAAGAGAAGAGACTAACCGGGGGAGCATTCGACCCTTGCAAGGTCTAATGTATCCTGAAGGTCCCGATCACAACTGATTTGCGTAGCCCACAACACCAATGGCCAGGATCAGAATTGCTACGCCCGCCACGGCCAAGGTATATGCCTTGCGGCTCGCGCCCTTCCACTCTCCCGTTATGAACCCCAGGATGTTTGCGGTAATGACCATCGTGGACATCATGACGGCCCATCCCACCGAGGTCCCCAAAGAACCCAACCGCCGCGTACCTGGCGCGTAGAGAATAAATCCGCCAATCCACATGAACCCCATCAAAGCCGCCAGAGCCCAGTAGTGGCGTGTTCCTTTCAAAAGTAGCAACCCGCCCGTCTTACGTTTTCTCATTAGCCATACGCAGTAACCAGCATTGCAAATAAAGAGCGGCAGGGTGAGTGGAGCCCAGAGTGAGTTGCCCGCCATTGACTCTGCCGCGCCCAGCTCCATAGCCCTTCGTACATATTCTCCGCCGAAGGTGAAGCCCAGGTTGGCGCATGAAGAGAGAAGTCCGGACGCGACACAGATCGCAAGCCCGACGGCGAAGGAACTCCGTGGGTCATTGCCTGTGGAGTTCCGTTCGGGTTCCCGGAGCTTTCCGCCCCAGGAGCCGAGAGTAAGACCGACCAGAACTAGGGCGAGGGAGGCAAGCGTCAGTAAGCCTTGTGGCTGGCCCAACTTCTCGGGAGCCATCACGACCATGGGAATGAGCGCCCCGGCAGTTGCCGCCAGTCCGATGATGATAGTGAATCCCAAGGCCATCCCCAACCTACTCACACCTAATCCAAAGGTAACAGCCCCTATCCCCCATCCAAGCCCAAACACCTCAACCAGAAACAGAGAGCGCATGCTGGTGGTCGCCAAGACGGTGACGGGATGAGGAATTGTCAAGAGCACGAATAGCCAGGGCCAAATCAGAAAGCCTGTTGAGGCATAGACGAACCAGGTGTTCTCCCAAGCCCACTTCTGGGTAGACTTCATCGGCAGTATGAAGGCGCCTTGCAAAATGCCGGCGGCCATTACAAGTAGATAACCCATCCTTTGTTCCACCCTTTCAAGGGACTAGCTCAACTGTGGATTGTTACCTGGACCCCATGTTCTTCACTTAAGCTTTGTCAAGGAGGCCGTTCACTGTATATGCCCGTGCGTCAATTAGCGCGACAACACTGCCAGCAGTGCCGGAACCCGTCCACGAGCAGGCCCTCGTGGCCATGCGGGGTCCCGTCCCAGGCCTTCCAATCATACGTCATGCCGTTGCTGGCCCTACCCTGAAAGCCGCCCTGCTCGAATGTATGACGCGAGTGTGCGCGTTCAACTCGAAGGAGCGATTCCCGAGATTGTTTCCGGACGGTTTGGGATTGATACTCTGGTGAAAAACCTAAGCATTCTGCGCGACGGGACGCTGACCTCACTGTCCTAAGAAGGTAGGGACGAGGTAATGACAGGAGGATGACTTTTTTCAGCCTCTGGCTAAAAACTCGCGAGGGCAGCAGCCTCATCTTCCGCCAGTCCGAGGACTTTGTCCAGACGAACCATCCTGAGGGTTTGAGCGGCCTGTTTTGAGGCCCCAAAGAGTCTGAATTCACCCCCTCTTTCTTTCAGGGCCGAAAAAGCGCGAACCAGTGCGCCCACGCCGGAGCTATCGAGAAAAGACACGCCCGCAAGGTTTACGGCAAGATTGGTGACGCTGGCGGAGAGTACCTCGCCGACGGAGTTTCGAAAGGCCTGCTCAGCTTCACCCGCCTTAAAGGGGCCGTTGAGGTCAAGAATGGTCACCTGATCAACTGTTCTGATATTAATGGTCACGGATTCCTCGCGGCTGATGTCCTGCTTTCAAAGCGTAGCATGAGATTTACACCGTCACCTGAGACTACGCCGACTTGTTGAGCAAATCAAGGCAGTAGGCGAGAAAAACCTGGAGAAAACGTGGCCGAACCACATTGCTTGACTCGCCCGCCGGTTTTTGGTAGCCTCCCAGTCGATTCATTTGGAATTTAGCCTGTATCGGCTCACTAGCCCCTGCCGCAAGGGTAACGCCCTCGGCAACATTTTCTATGGAGCAGTTGTCCTCCCTTTTTGAACTATCGGTTGGATTTCACTCCTGCAACAGCATTGACAGTTTCGCGAAGACGCTTGCCACGCATGTTGGCCGAAATCTGGAGGCCCGTGCGGCGATGGTTTGGCTACGTCAGGAGAGAGGCGGGGAATTGCTCTGTCGCTCTCGCTGGTTCGAGGCCGGACTTCGGCTGGAGTTTGCGCCGGGGCAGGCGAGCGAAGGTATTCTGGCCGAGATGCTAGCCAAATCACGTGCGCGGCGGCTCGACGAGGAGGAAATCGAGCCGGAGATGTTCCCGCACCTTGCGGAGGACGACCGGGAGCGCGTGGCAACGGCCTTGTACGCACCCATCCCGACCTCTACAGACGTGGCCGGCGTCCTGGAGGTATTGAACAAGCGCACGGGAGAATTCACCGCCGACGACGCAGGTTTCGCTGAAGAAGCCTGCCGGCTGGCGGGCCGGGTTCTGGACGCTTTGCGCGCCGTCGAGCAGGAGAAGTGGTCGAGCCTGGAGACGATTGAACGGTTGACTGCGCTCTACGATGTTGCGAGCACGTTCAGCTCAACGCTGGAGCTTGAAAATTTACTGCCCATTATGGCCGAGAAGATCCAGGGGAACCTCGGTGCCCTGGCCTGCAACTTCTGGCTGGTAGATTCCGAAACGAACGAGTTGCTTTGCGCGCAGCAAGCAGGTGAGGATCCGACGACCAACAAGGGTAGCCGCCTTCAAATTGGAGAGGGCTTGGCTGGGGGCGTGGCCCAAACCGGCCAAGCTCGCCTGGTCTCAAGCGCCCAGGATGAGCCGGGACTTGAGGCCCGCGTACAGGCAAGCAAGGAGTATCAAATCCAATCGCTGATGTGCGCGCCTCTTCTGAAGGAAGAGCGGGTGTTGGGGGTCGTGGAAATCGTCAACCGATCAGATGGAAAGCCGTTTGATGAAGATGACCTGTTCTACCTCACCAACATGTGCGAGCGGGCCTCCAACGCCCTGAACAATGCCAATCTGTTGCAGGCCGAGCGAAAGGTTCGCACCCTGGACGCCCTCCTCGCCATCAGCAAGGAAATAACCTCCACGCTCAATCTCGATCATGTCCTCACCACGGTGGTTCACGAAGCCGCCACCGTCGTCCCCTTTGATCAGTGCGTCATCGGTTTGTATGACCGCCACCGCTTTATACTGGGTGCTGTGTCGGGTGAAGCCGAGGTACCGCGGACCCGCGAAATGGACCAGTTGCGTGAACTGCTGGCGTGGGTGGCTGAGCAACCGGAGGCGGTCTCGGCTGACCAGACTGAAGTGGGGTGGAAAGTTAAGCCGGAGGGAGCGAACGCGGCGCTGGTGCGCTACTTGGAAGAGCAGGGACTGAGCGGCTTCTACGCCATGCCTCTGCGCGATGAACAGGGGACCGTGGGCGTGTTGGCCCTCCTGAGCAACACCGCAGAATTCCTATCGGAAAGCCATCTGGAGGTTCTCGCTATCCTTGCCAGCCAGACCACCGTGGCCATCCGCAATGCCCGGCTCTACCAGGACGTGCCGCTGCTGAGCATTTGGCAGCCCGTGCTCAAGAGCAAGCGCAAACTGGAGGGGATTACAGCCAGCCGCTGGCTCGAGATTGCATCGAAGGCTGGGATAGCTGCGCTGGTTTTGATTGTCGTGCCCTGGAAGTACCGAATCCAGACGAACGCCACCGTGGTCCCCGCCGAGCGCCGGATCGTAAGCGCCGAGGTCAGCGGCATTGTCCAAGGAGTGCCTGTCCGGGAAGGGCAAAGAGTAAGCGCCGGAGACGAGTTGGCCCGACTGGACGACAGCGATGACAGAATCCGGCTGGAACGGGCCTTGACCGACTTCGCGCTGGCCCACCGCCAGCTTGCCGAAGCGGAGGAAAAGAGGGATTGGGCCGGCGCCGGCCAGGCCCGGCTGAACATGGACCTCCACCAGGCAGAGGTCACTCTCTATCAGGAAAAAGTCGATAAGGCGCATCTCCGGGCCTCCATCCCGGGCGTCGTTGTGACACCTAAGGTGGAAGAGAAAATTGGGAAACTGCTCAAGGTGGGCGACGCCTTTTGCGAGCTTGTGGACCAAGACCACTTGGCGGTCGAAATGAACGTTCCAGAAACCGATATATCCCTGATTCGAACCGACGCGCCCGTGGCCCTCAAATTGAATGCCTATCCCACCCTAACGCTTCGGGGAACGGTGGAGCGAGTCTCCCCCCAGACCATTTCTGCCGAGGGCGAGCAGTTCTTCGTAACGCGTGCCCTGTTCCCCAACCCTGATGTCAAAGCCCGCGATGGCATGGCGGGTCAGGCGAAGATTACCAGCGCGGGAGGCTGGTTCCACAGCGGGTGGTATCCGGTGGGCTACATGCTGCTGCGCGCCCCAACGCAATGGGCATGGCGGAAGGTCTGGGCACTGCTACCGTAAGAAGTCGAGGAGTCGAGAAGTCGAGAATCGAGAAGTGAAATCCCCGATCTTCGATTTCTCCTGCGGCCAAGAGTCGAAAAGTCGGATGCAGGTCAGTGGTCAAACTCTCGACTCCTCGACTCCTCGACTACCGCGAGGCTGAACCAATGAAACGATCGGATTGGGTCCTGTTCGGAATCCTGGCTGCTGTTCTGGGTGTTCCCGGGTGCGGGAACCAGGCTCAACAAAAAGCCAACCCTGCGGCATCGCCGCAGCCCACTGTCACCCAAGCTCCTGCCCAGCCGCCTTCTGTGCCGGCTGCGGACACTCTGGAGATTCCAAGTGTATTGTCGGTCGAACACTCTGTGGATTTGCTCGCCCAGCGCGACGGGATTGTGCAAGAACTCTTCTACGACCAGGATAGTTGGGTAAAAAAAGGAGCGGTGCTCGCCCGCCTGGACGACCGCGAGCTGCTTGCCAGTTTGGAAAAAGCTCGCCTGGACCAGAGGGTGGCTGAAAACAATTTTAAGTACCAGGAAGCTGAGAAAAAAGCCAAGGATGCTGCCTATCGACGGCAGCAGGAGTTGCGCAAGTTCGGTTTGAGCAGTCAAGCGGCGCTCGAGGAAGCCGAGTTTCAATCCACCGGCGCAGGCTTCGACCTGGATAGCTGGAAGGCTGCTATCGAGCAAAAGAAAGCGGCAGTTCACGAGCTGGAGATCGAGCTGGAAAAGACTCGAATAGTGGCCCCCTTCGACGGATACATTGTCCGGCGGGCTATCCGCGCTGGACAGAACATGATCAAGAATGACCTTTGCTTTCGCTTGAGCGAGCTTTACCCGCTCCAGGTCCGGTTTCTACTGCCGGAGTCGGCAGGCCCACGGCCCACAGCCGGGTATCCGTTGAAAGTAGTGCCGGCGGATGACAAGTCGCAGGAGTACAACGCGCATGTGAAATTGGTCAGCCCTACCGTGGATGCTGCCAGCGCCAGCTATGACCTCACGGCAGAGTTGACGGGACCACATCTCGAAAACCTGCGGCCGGGAATGGCGGTGCGAGTGATCTGGAGTCTAAAGTCGAGAGTCGAGGGTCAAAAGCAAGAGCCTTAGTAGAGCATTCTCTGAGTTTGACGAACGTACCCCCCCTCACCCCCGGCCCCCTCCCCCAAGGGGGCGAGGGGGACAGCAGGAAGATGTCCTCATGGGCCTCCTCCTCGACCCTCGACTGTACACTGTGGACTGATTTTCCATGCGTTTCGGTCCCACCAGCATTCGACTCTCGGGTGTGGTGGCGAAGGGGCTTCGGCGCCCCAAGCTGCGCACCGACCTGAAGGTCGGCAAGCAGACGTTTGCCGGGGAAACCAGCTTCGTGGTCAAAGTCCCTGAGACGGACTCCTTCAATCGCCTGGGCGAGCTGGATTGGGAACTGCTCTCGCTTTGCGATGGCGCTCGTACTCCGGCCGAAGTTGCGCAGGCGCTCAACGAACGCTACTCGGACCAGAATCTCAGCGAACAGGACGTGATCGCGTACCTGGACGGCGTGGATCCCAACTTCTGGGAGCGCGGAGCTGCGGAAAAAAATCTCTGCATCCTGGAAAAGATCCGCGACGAGCGTCGTGAGCGCGTGAACCACGCCAGCCTGCTTTATATCTACTTTTCGGCCTTTGATCCCGACCGGGTGCTGGAACGCCTGGACAAGTACTTGGGCTGGATGTTCACGAAGCAGTTTGTCCTCTTCTCGCTCGGCCTCTTCGCCCTGGCTGGGGTGATCGTGGCCCACGACTTCACGCGCGTCAGCCAGGAAGCCCTGGCGATCTACGGTCCTGGACATAAGAGCGGCTATGACCTCCTGGTTATGTGGGTGATGTTGTTTATCATCGTCGGACCTCACGAGTTCGCTCACGGCCTGGCCTGCAAGCACTTCGGCGGCGAAGTGCACCACATGGGCTTCATGCTTTTGTATTTCTCTCCGTCCTTTTACACCGATTGCACCGACATGCACATTTTCGCCAAGACTTCGCAGCGCATTTGGACAATCATTGCAGGGATATGGGTCACCCTGCTCCAGTGCTGTTTTGCGCTCTTCTTTTGGGCCTTGTCGCCGCCGGGCTCCCTGGCCGGCGACCTGACGTACAAGTTCGCTCTGATGAGTGGTGTGATCGGCTTTTTCCAACTGAACCCGCTGCTCAAGATTGACGGCTACTATGTGCTGAGCCAGCACCTCCAGGTTGATAACCTTCGTGAGCAATCGTTTGCATATTCTGTGGCTTGGTTAAAACGCAGCGTACTTCGTCAGGCAGTCGAACTGCCCCCGGCCAGCCGCAGGGAGCAGCGGATTTTTCTGGCGTACGGCTTCTCGGCGGGGCTTTACTCCCTGCTGGTCCTCTTCTTATTGTTGGGATTTGTGGACAACGCCTTTACAGGCTGGCTGGGCGCCTGGGGGCACCTGGCAACCGTTGGAGTGCTGTGCTTCGCATTCCGCAGGCGGCTCGGGCAATGGCAGACTGCGGTGCGGGCTCACTTGCGAAAACTCAAGGAGGAGTTCATGGCATGGAGGATGACTTGGTGGCAACCAGTGGCAGGGGCCGCAGCTCTTCTCGTACTCTTCCTTCCGCCCACGGCGGTTAAGACCACATCGGATTTTTTGCTGGAACCTCAGAGGAGGCTGGAGGTGAAGACCCCGGTCGCGGGTTTGGTCCGCACGGTAGCCGTCCGGGAAGGTGAAACCGTCCCCGCCGGCTCAGTGCTGGCCGTCCTGCACAACCCGGAGATTGAAGCCCAAGTCGAGATGGTTGCCAGTCAGTTGAACTTAGCCGAGAGCTCCCACCGGGCAGCCTTGGCCCGCTCCGATTTCGGCGCCAGCGAGCGATACCTCCAGGAAATCCGGCGTCTGGGAGCCGAAAAGGCAGAGGCTGACCGGAAGCGCGAGCAGTTGGTTTTGCGGGCCCCTTTCACGGGGGTAATCGCCACCCCACAAATCGAGCAGCGGGTGGGCGAATACTTGACTGAAGGGGAGCCGTTGGCTCTTCTTGTGGACCGCCAGGCTATGCGCGCGCGAGTGCTGGTGCGGGACTGGGAACTTGAGGATGTGCACCAGGGTGCGGCGGTCGGGCTAAAGCTCCGAAGCTATCCCTTCCAGACCTTTTCGGGAACGATTCGCCAGATCATGCCGGCCGCCTCTTCCGAACGCCCCCTGGCAGAGCCCAACAAGGTTGAACGCAAGGGTCAGGAACTGACCAACTTTTTCGAGGTTGTAATGGAATTCCCCAATCCTAACGGCGGGCTAAAGGAAGGAATGACCGGAACGGCGCGGATCTATGGGAAGCGCTATCCGGTGGCCATACGGGCGCTACGCGCGGGGTGGCGAGGGGTACGCAGCCTCATCTGGTGATTGCCCCCCGGCGCAATGCGACAGCATAACAGACCACCGCTGGGCGCAAGAGCAGGTCTCTCGCGCCCGGGCGGCAGTATCCAGGCCTATTTGGTCGGGGGATGTATCATCAGCTTTGTTTCGCCCAGCTTCTTGCTGCCCTTCAAGCTTTTCTTGGGGGCAGCTTTTACCTTCTTCTCTGCCATGGTTTTATTCTCCCTTCTTTTGATTTGTGTTACGCCACACCGCCGTGGCGGTCATCGATAAAGAACTTCTCAACTTGCGGTCGCACGGCTAGCAGTACCCAGGCCTCACGAAGTCCCGGGACGCGTCACCATCAGCTTTCTTTCGCCAACCTCCCTGGCTCCCTGAAGGTTCTTCTTGAGATCCTTCCTGGGCGCTGCTTTCATTTGCTTCTTCTTTTCCCGCATGCTTGATCCTCGATCTGGACAGCTGGCTTCGTTCGCTTGCGCCTTTTCGTTCTTCGAAAGAGCACGTTGCGCACCAATCTGAAAATTTTTCTAGGCCGCGGCTCGTGCCCCGTGGTTTCAATAAGTTGCGGCGTGTGTTTGTAACCGCTACGGAAGTAAATTGTGGTGCGAGGAAAAAGCAGAGGGGTAATTCCTACCCCTAGGGTATTTATTCCCCTTAGATCCCGTGTTTCCGGCAAAGGTACTTCATCTTGTCTTTGTTGAGCCCAAGCAGGCGAGCGGCCTCCACTTTGACCCCCTTGGCTTCCTTGAGCGCCGTCTCAACCCAACGCCTTTCGAAGGCTTTCACCTCTTCATCCAGCCGGATGCCGGAGTCGGGGAGGCGAAACCCATCGGCTGACGGCTGAGGGGCAGCTTCGCGGATGTCGCGAGGCAATTGTTTCAGCGGGATGATATCTTCATCCGTCATGACCACCATGCGCTGCACGAGGTTCTCGAGCTCGCGAACGTTTCCCGGCCAGGGGTAGCGTTTCATGGCCTCCATCACCTCGTCGGCCACTCGCTTTGGGGGCCAATGGTTCGCCGCGCAGTAAACTTTGATGAAGTACTCGACGAGCAGGGGGATGTCATCCACGCGCTCCCTGAGAGGAGGCACAAAAAGCGGCATAACGTGGATGCGGTAGTAAAGGTCTTCGCGGAAGCGGCGCTCGCGGACCGCCTTCTCGAGGTCCTCGTTGGTAGCGCTGAGCAGCCGGAAGTCCACCTTGATGGATTTCTTTCCCCCCAGGCGCGTCAAGGCGTGTTCGTCGAGGACCCGAAGGAGCTTGCTCTGAAGCGGTAGGCTTAGTGTCCCGATCTCATCCAGGAAGAGTGTGCCGCGGTGTGCCAGCTCGATCCGCCCCTCTTTAGTGGTAACGGCGCCGGTGAAGGCCCCTTTCTCATACCCGAAAAGCTCGGCCTCCATCAGGGTTTCCGGGAGGGCGGCGGAGTTGACGCTGACGAACGGCCGGTCGCGCCGCTGGCTGGCTTGGTGGATAGCGCGTGCCACCAGCTCCTTGCCGGAGCCGCTTTCTCCGCGAATCACCACGGTCGTTGAGGTGCGCGCCACCCGCCGGATGGTGTCGAACAAACCTTTCATGGCCTCAGTCGAACCCAGCAAGTCGCCGAGCGAGTCCTTGCGGCGCAGCTCTTCCCGTAGAATCTGGTGCTCCCGCTCGATTTGGAGCTTCTCGATGGCGCGGAGGATGATGATGCGCAGCACGTCAGGATCGGCGGGCTTCTGGAAGTAGTCATAAGCGCCGGCGTGCATCACCCGCAGCGCTGTAGATTTCGTGCTGTCTGCGCTGAGGATGATGACCACCGTATCGAGTTCGCTCTCTTCCAGTTCCTCGAGAAGTTCGACGCACTCTCGAATACCTTGCGGGGAGGATTTGAGTTCGAGCAGGAGAACGTCCGGTTGGCGTTCGCGGAGCATCTCGTACGCCCCGTCGTAGTCGTTGGCTTCCAGCACTTCAAAGTCAGCCCGCCTAAGCGCGGAAGCGATCTTGGAGCACTCCTCGAGATCGCTCTCGACAATCCCTACTTTCCCTACGGTTTTAGCAGGAGGCATGGCAGGTAACCCGAGAACCGGGCGGCGCTCACTTCCTCCAGACCTTGCCTTGAAGTGAACCTCGATTACGGGAGTGATTTTAGGGGGCGCGGTGGCACCTTGTCAATTACTTCCAATAATTCGGAGACGCTCTATCAAGGCGACGCAAGAGCCGGCTCAGCGCCTTCCGCTACTTGAACTGTCCCGGATAGTCCTATCGCGTTGACTTAGCTGCAAACGCCGCCTAAGATGGTACCCCACGGCTGGTTCCTCGCATGATTGGCAAGACCGTTTCCCACTATCGCATCCTCTCGAAGCTGGGCGGCGGTGGCATGGGCGTGGTCTACAAGGCCAAAGACACCAAGCTCGGCCGCTTCGTGGCGCTCAAGTTTCTGCCCGAGGAATTGGCAAAGGATCATGAGGCCCTGGAGAGGCTCAAGCGCGAGGCGCGCGCTGCTTCTGCCCTCGACCACCCCAACATCTGCACGATCCACGACATCGGCGAACACGAAGGCCAGCCGTTCATCGTAATGCAATTCCTGGAAGGGCAGACGCTGAAGCAGCGGATCGCCGTAGGGGCACGGCGCACCGTGCCCCTACCCACAGACGAACTGCTCGAGCTGGCCATCCAGATTGCCGATGCGCTGGACACTGCCCACTCGAAGGGCATCGTCCATCGGGACATCAAGCCAGCGAACATTTTCGTGACCCCGCGAGGCGGGATGGCCCAGGCCAAGATTCTGGACTTTGGTTTGGCCAAGCTGGCGCCGGAAAAACGGGGGCTGGGTGCTAGGGGCTGGGGGCTGGGGAAAGAAACCCTGCAAGAGATGCCGACCGCGACTGCCGGAACCGCGGAGGAGCAATTGACCAGCCCCGGCGAGGTGATGGGAACGGTCGCCTACATGTCGCCGGAGCAGGCGCGAGGCGAAGAACTCGACGCCCGCACCGACCTCTTCAGCTTCGGCGCAGTGCTGTACGAAATGGCGACGGGCAGGCAGCCTTTCACGGGCAACACTTCCGCGATGGTTTTCACAGCCATCCTCACCCAGGCCCCGACCCCACCGGTGCGGCTGAACCCTGAACTTTCACCCAAGCTGGAAGAAATCATCAACAAGACGCTAGAGAAAGACCGCGACTTGCGCTACCAAGTGGCGTCCGACATTCGCACCGACTTGAAGCGCCTGAAGCGCGATACGGAATCCGGGCGGCCTTCGACACCGAGCGAGGTGAGAGCGACCCAAGTTCCTGTAGCGGGCAGGAAACTCTGGAGGGTTCTTGTTCCCGCTGCCCTGATCCTTGTCGTTGCTGCCATCGGGGGAACGCTCTACTTCCGCTCGCGCCAGGCCATGGCCCGCCTGACCGACAAGGACACCATCGTCCTCTCCGATTTCGACAACAAGACGGGGGATGCGGTATTCGATGACACGCTGAAGCAGGGACTCTCGGTGCAGCTTGAGCAATCGCCCTTTCTCGCCCTGGTTTCCGAGCGCAGGGTGAACGAGACATTAAAGCTGATGGGCCGTCCCGCCGGTGACCGGCTGACGCCGGAGGTCACACACGAGGTCTGCCTGCGCACGGGCAGCAAGGCCATGCTGACCGGCTCGATTGCGGGGCTGGGCAGCCAGTACGTGATTGGCCTGAAGGCAGTGAACTGCAACACGGGGGACGTGCTGGCGGAAGCGCAGGAGCAGGCGGCGGGCAAGGAAGCGGTGCTCAAGGCTCTGGACGCCGCTACGGTCAGCTTGCGGAGCGAGCTGGGCGAGTCGCTCAGCTCGGTGCAGAAATATGCCACGCCGGTGGAGGAAGCGACCACGCCGTCGCTAGAGGCGCTGAAAGCCTACAGCCTGGGAGTAAAGACGACCTATGCGAAAGGGGTCGCAGCCGCTCTGCCCTTCTTCAAACGGGCGGTGGACCTTGACCCGAATTTTGCCGTGGCCTACTCCTGGATGTCGGGTGTCTACTGGAACCTCAACGAGGTGGGGCGGGGAGCCGAAAGTGCACGCAAGGCTTACGACCTGCGGGAGAAAGTGAGCGAACGGGAGCGGTTCACCATCGAGGGGACCTACTACTTTAGCGCGACGGGAGAGCTGGAGAAGGCGGCGCAGACCTTCGAGCTGTGGCAGCAGATCTACCCAAGAGACGCGTTGCCTTACAGGGCGCTGGGATTTATTTCCGCCGAGCTGGGAAACTGGGAAAAGGCATTGGAGGAATATCGAGAGGCGCTGCGCCTGGAGCCAAGTAATGTGTACAACTATGTCAACCTCTTCTTCGCTTACACGGCCCTCAACCGGCCAGATGAAGCGGAGGCGGTGTACAAGCAGGCGGAGGAGCGCAAGCTGGAGAACGAGGGCCTGCTCCAGTGCCGGTACTGGTTGGCGTTTCTGAAGGGTGATGCGGCGCAGATGGCGCAATTAGTCTCAGCCGCCATGGGAAAGCCGGGCTTTGAAGACCCGTTGCTGGCCACGCAGGCGGACACGGAAGGTTGGTACGGCAAGCTGAAGGACGCGCACGAGCTGACCGGGCGGGCGATGGATTCAGCCCAGCACAACGACGCCAAAGAAACTGCGGCAGGGTACCAGGCAGCGGCAGCGCTGCGCGAGGCGGAAGCGGGAAACCGGGAGCAGGCGCGTGCCGAGGCCCATGCGGCAGTGAAGCTGGCCCCCAACCGCGATGTGCGGGCGATTGCGGCGCTGGCCCTGGCGCGGGCAGGCGATACAGCAGGGGCGGAGAGGCTGGCGGCCGAACTCGACAAGACCTTCCCGCTGGACACGCTGGTGCAGAGGTATTGGCTGCCCACCATCCGGGCGGGGGTCGCCCTGGAACGCAAAGACCCGAACCGGGCAATCGAGCTATTGAAGGCCGCGAGCACGGTCGAGCTTAGCATACTAACGACTCTCGCGATTTCAATGTGTCCCGCTTATGTGCGCGGGGAAGCCTATCTCATGCTCCACGACGGCAACCGAGCGGCAGCGGAATTTCAGAAATTCATCGACCACCGAGGTCTGGTGGTGAACTTTCCCTGGGGCGCGCTGGCCCGGCTGGGACTGGCGCGTGCTTACGCCCTGCAGGGCGACACGGCCAAAGCCCGTGCCGCGTATCAGGATTTTCTCGCACTCTGGAAAGACGCCGACCCCGACACCCCCATCCTGAAGGAAGCCAAGGCGGAATACGCAAAGCTGAAATAATCCCCGCGCTCCGACATAGCGGAAAGTCTGCTCCCCAAAGCCTTGCTCGGGTATGGCCCAGCGCAGCTTGAACAACATGTTTTTCAATCGACAATCAGCGATCGGCAATGAAAAGATGAGCGTGCAACCAAGATCGTGAACCCGCTATGCCGGCGGAACCAAGTCCCTCTTCCACACACTGCGCAGCACGCCGAGCGCGATGGGTACGGCGCCAGCGAGGATGAAGATCATGTCCCCCGCCATACGCACCCACTCCAGCTTGTGGTAGAGGCCGCCCATTAGGAAGGTCAGGCGGCGCGCGTGCCAGTACCCATGGGCGACGGAGTCCCAAAGCTGAAGAACGCCACCGGGAAACAGGTCGAGAAGGACCATGAGGGCGAGGCCCACGTTAACGCCCCAGAAGCCCACTCGGATGAACTTCTCCGTTTCCTTCCAGACGGCGTCGGACTGCATAGCCCTTAAGCAAAAGACGAGAACCGCTAGGGCCAGCATCCCGAAGACACCAAACAGGGCGGCGTGTCCGTGATTGGGGGTGAGCGTGGTGCCAACTTCGAAGTAGGACACGATGGGAAGATTGATGAGAAAGCCGAAGATCCCTGCGCCGACGAAGTTCCAAACACCCACCGCCATGAGGAAGTAGATGGCCCACTTCTGGCGGGTGGCGAGTTCGCGGCCGCAGGTGGAGCACTGCTGGTTCTTCAGCTTGATGAAGTCCCAGGCGTCCAGGGTGAGAAGCGTCAAGGGCACAACTTCCATGGCGGAGAAGCACGCCGCCAGGCCCATGTTGAGCGTCCCCTGTCCGGTGAAATACCAGTGGTGGCCTGTGCCAATGATCCCACCGCTGAGATAGAGGATGGCATCGAGGTAGATCAGGCGCGTGGCGGTCTTGGTGCTGACCACGCCCATCTGGTGGAACATGATGGCTACGAGGACCGTGGCGAAGAGCTCGAAGAATCCTTCTACCCAGAGATGGATGATCCAGAAACGCCAGTTGTCGATCACCGCGAAGTTGCTGTGGGGGCCGTAGAAGAGGGCGGGTAGATAAAAGACGGGAATGGCCACGGCTGCGTAGAGAAACAGTGAGGATAGCTCACGCTTGCCAGGACTCTTGATGGCGGGCTTCAAGGCCCGGAACATCAGGAAAAGCCAGAGGAGGAGGCCAGCCGCCAGCAGGAGCTGCCAGAAGCGCCCGAGCTCCAGGTACTCGGAACCCTGGTGCCCAAGCCAGAACCAGAGCTGCCCCAGCTTGTCGTTGATGCCCAGGTACTCCCCCACAAAGCTGCCGACGGCCACCGCCAGCAGCGCACCGAGGAGAACAAAGACGCCAGTTCTCTGGCCGCTGGGCTCCGCGCCACCCACCCAGGGGGCCAGGAATAGGCCGCCGCCGACCCAAGCCATGGCGATCCAAAAGATGGCGAGTTGGAGGTGCCAGGTGCGTGCCAGAGTGAAGGGCAGGAACCGAGCGATGTCGAAGCCGTAAAAGCCCCCTGGCTCCACGCGATAGTGGGCAAGCACGCCTCCCAAGAACGCTTGCGCCAAGAATAGGAGCGCCACGACGGCGAAGAACCACCCAGTGGCCCATTGGCTGGGCGTCAGTGTCAGAGGCGTGGGAGCGGAGTGGGCGATATGGGCAACAGCGCCATCACCCTTCCAGCCCAGATAGTCGAACTTGCCGACCAGGAAGAGGATGAGGCCCAGACCCCCCAAGAGCGTGATGAGACTCAAGGCGCTCCAGACATAAGCCTCAGCGGAGGGCCTGTTGCCCACTATGGGCTCATAAGGCCAGTTGTTCGTGTAAGAGTAATCTTTACCCGGCCGGTTCGCCGATGCTGCCCAGGCGGCCCACGCGAAAAAGGCGCTCAGCGCCTTGAGCTCCATAGGGTTTTTGATATAGCTGGGAGGCAGGCCAGGGGCGCCGCCTTTCTTGGCGAAGTACTCGCTCCATTCGGCAGTCTGGCTGCGGGATGCCGCCACCTCCCCAGGTGTGAGGAGGAGCGTCCGCGAGGCCGGTTCGTACCGGTTCTCTTTGAGCACCCTCCTCACCTGCGCCGATGCGGCGCTTTGCTCATCCGGCGAAAGCTGTGCGAAGGGTCTGCCGTACTTCTCTACCGAGATCGTATCCCGAGTCACCTCGCTGAGTCTGTGCAGGTACTCGGCGCTGTAGTCCGGACCCAGGTAAGCCCCGTGGCCCCAAAGGCTCCCGTGCTCCATGAGGCCGTACTTGAAGAAAACCTCCTGGCCCTTTTGGATGTCGGCCCCTGTGAACACCACATCTCCCGCCGCATCCACGGCCTTCTCCGGGATGGGCGGGGCGTTCGTGTAGGTCAAGACGGTCACGAACGATAGAACCGAGAAACCACCGATCATGACGAGTATCGCCGAGTGTCGCCACCACGGAGAGAGGGCCGTAGCACTGCCGGACGTGTCTGCCATTTCATGCTCCCATTTAATTTCTAGCCAGAATCTCTATTTGGATATCGAAGCTAATCTGTAGCTTCACGAGTGGCAGAAGCGATCCAGGCTGCAATTCCCCAGACGATTAACCCCGCAATAAAGCCTTCCACTACGGTACCGCTCAAGGATCCCAGCAGTCGCACCGGCACGTTGCCCCTGGAGGGATCGAAGAAGTGGGTCTTATAAAAGGGCAGGAGGGCGCTCACCACCGTAGCGATGAAGACCCACAGCCTCCATGTCCAACCAAGCACCAGCGCCGGGACGAGAAGCTGCCGGGCCCCGGCTAGCCCCAGGCGGGGTCCAACGCCCCCCAAATAGAAACCGGCAATCAGAATCCCCACCGTGGAGCTCCAAGCGGCAGTGCTCGACCAGGGCATTCCCATCGCCTCTAACCAGTAACGGATAATTACCACCGCGCCTAAGATCGCTCCTGGCCCAACCGTCAGTGGCCAGCGCCACAGGAGGTGAACCAAAGCCATGAGGACGAGCACCACAACGAAGAGAACACCAATCTCCACCAGGTGCTCAAAGATGTGATAGCCCAGGTGCCCCCAGCTCCCGTAATCCGCGCGTCCCGCAAAATGGCTCCGCTCCAGGCGAAACGCGCCGGAGACCAAGGTGGCCAGAATCACCCAGCCTACCGTCCAGGCGGACAACAGCAAGGCGGGCAGAAAGAGTTGGGAGAACTTCAGCATTCCTCTTTTCAATGGCGCTATAGCGGCAAGGTATATGCACGCGAGAACCAGTCCGGCGGTGCTCGAAAGGTAGCGAGTCACTGCCGCGGGCGTACCGGTAACTTCCAACACGAAGCGGGCAATAACCAGTACGGCTAGAAAAAGCATTATCCTTTGCAATAACCTCTTGTAAGCGTTCCCTGCGCTTGCTTCGCTGTTTCGAGACATGGCGCTCCTCCTCTTGAATTTGGTTGTCTTGGGTCGGACCGCACAGATTATCCGGTCTTTCTAACAGGAAAGCAACTCGATGGAAGCCCATACAGACTCACCACAGAGACACAGCGCGGCCTGCGGCCGCAACCAAAACGGGCTTCTCCGTGTTCTCCGACCCCTTCAAAGCCTCACCACAGAGACCACGGAGGATCTCAGTGACCTCTGTGTTGAGTCTTTCCTGGCCACGGAGGACACGGAGGCGTTATTGGTCCGAGAAGAAATCTTCGCGCGCCGACAAGAGGTTTGGGAATAGTAGCGCAGAGGCGCACCGAACTGAGAAGAAAGCGCGTTTTCTTTGTGTCTTTCAGCTCTCAGCTATCAGCTTTCAGCCTTCCTGCGGTTTGAGTGCCACAGCCTTCACTGCCTACTGCCTGCTGAAACAACGGGGGTGGGAAACATTTTGAATTATGAATTCTAAAACCGAGAACCGACTCAGCGACCACGAACAGCTTTGTACATCCAGCGCTAATGCCTCGTAAACTTATCGAAAACCTTAATTACCGGCAGCGCATTGCCGTCGTCATCGAAAAAGCTTCGCGAAACAAGCGGCCCGCTCACCGCAGGCTCCCACCAGAAGACGCCCTTGCCGAGCCCGCCCGGCGTCTCTTGCACAACACGATTTACTTCCTCCAGAAACTCTTTTTGTCCCTCCGGAGTTTCGGGAAAGGGTGGCGGCCGTTTCAGGTACTCGGCAGTTTTCCAGTTGTAGGCGACCTCAAGATTGCGACCGGTCATAACAGTGGAGGCAATACTAGCACTTTAGCCGGGGGCGGGCCAAGCACGAATGGTTTGTGTCGGACGCTAGATTTTGTGGGCGGAGGGAGGCCGTTCGTGTTCGCAAGAGATTGTTATCCGGCTGCCCGGGTGGCAGGAGTTTCCCCGCTTGGAGGCTCCCTCATCTGCCCAAGTGGGCCACGGCCTGGTATTCCGGGACTACTTCAACTTCTTTCAATTCAACAACTTGGCCAGAGGGAGGGAAAGAGATGTGGCTTCTGGCAGGCAAGTAAATCGGCGCGTCCTTCCTGATCGGGAGGATTTGTAATTTCAGGGTCGGGTCGGTCACTTGGGCCGAAAGCTGGCGCAACGCAACCTGCCAGGGTGTTCCTTTATAGAAGTCGTCGGCCACCAGCTTGCCATCGGCATAGACGCGGGCGACGTCACCAATGTAGGTGATTCGCAGAAAAATATTTCGCACTGCGGGAGAGGTGATCGTTGGAACCTCGATGCTCCACTCGGCGGCGCCCTGAAATGCCTCGGCCTCCGGCGCCTCGGCCACTTCCTTGCCCATACGAACCGGTGGGCGGACGTCCGCATCCCGGAGTTTTTCGACCAGCGCTTTAATCTTTTCTTGCCTCACGTGGGTCTGGTATTGCTCAAAGAGACCATCAGGACCGGAGGCGGTGAATCCCGGCGGCGTGACATCGGGCTTCGGGAGAATCTCGAACTTTAACTGACTGGGGTCGACGCTGCTGAGATGTACGGCGTGGTAAGTGAAATAGAGGTCAGCGGCAGAAAGCAACAATCGCTCGCCGCCAGCCAGATTGGCCTTCCACGCATCGCGGGCCATTCCTCTGGAGAGTAGGACGATCTGGATTTCCTGGCCCCCGGGCTTTCGGATGCGTATGGCGGTCTGCTTTCCTGGCTCGACTCGATCGACAAAGACGTGACCATTTTCACGCTCGATTCTGGCTTGGGGAGCTTCGATGATTTCATCCACAGCGGAATCGAAGGCAAACTCCGCAGGCAACCCCGGCCAGGCGAAGAACACATAAGTATTGAGTTCTCCCAATCGGCACAGGAGTTGCGCGGTGGAATACTCGAGCACGGTTCCACCCAGATTGAGATTCACCGGCCACATGACATAGGCCCCGCTGGGAATCTCCGTCGGGCGCCGCGGCACTTTCATTTCGCCTGCCATTGTTTTCAAGCGAAGCTGGAAATTTTTTCGTGCGCCAAGCGGATAGTTCCGCTGGTAGTTATTGATGAAGACGAAGCCGTGATCCTTCTGGAACCGCGCTGCCACCCGAGGCGTCGCGGTATCGCTTTTGCTGGCAGGCATGCGGTCCGGAAAATACGGAGTCATAGTGGCCAAACTGGAACCGAAATCATCAAGGAACAGGTGAAGCGTCTTCAGGTCTCGAAACGAAGGATTCATCTGGCCAAATTCACCGAGGGGAGCCTGGTAGTCATACGATTTCACCGGGAGATCGTTGGGGTAACCCGTTGCCTGGGATTCCTGCAAAGTTGTGCGCTTGCCGTCCGGATTCGTTCCTCCATGAAACATGTAGTAGCCGTACAACGTTACGCCCGAGCCCAATTTCACCAGGATCATGGCGGCCACGTCATCTGCGCTGATCAGAGGCCGCCGGTGATAAGACAGCTCCATGCCACCACCCATCTCCGCCGTCAGGAAAGGATAGGAAGCGAAACGGGCGTCAATATCCGGGCGTTTTGAACGCAGATCGTCGCCCACATTTTCGTCGCACCGGATGGGGGTGAAGAAGTAGTTCGCGTTAGGTGGCAGTTCCTGCACAGTTCGGCTCCAAAAGGCGTCTGCATATCCCCCGAACACCGGCAGGAATTGCTGCGGCGGAACTTCTGCGGCATCCCAGGCGGTGGCGGTATAAAAGGGTGCGTCGAGGCCTGCTTGGCGCGCTATCTGGAGCAGAGTCAGCATGTGCTCGGGCCCTTTGCCTGGTCCACGCTCGTGATATTCGTTCTCGATCTGAACACCGATAATGGGGCCACCATCTTTCCAGAACAATCCCTTCGTTTGCTGGCCGATTTGTTCATAGAAACGACGAACATAGCGAAGATAAACCGGATCATTTTGGCGCGTGGGGCATTTCTGAATCAGCCAATCGGGAAGGCCGCCATTGCGCACCTCACCGTGAGCCCACGGTCCGATCCGGATCCAGACGTACACTCCGTGCTTCGCACAGAATTCGACAAACCGACGGAGGTTGCGTCGAGCCGTCCAATCAAACTGACCTTCCGTCTCTTCATGGTGTATCCAGATGACGTAGGTAGAAACAATCTGCACACCCCCGGCTTTCATTTTCAAGATTTCTTCTTCCCAACCACTTTCTGGGTAGCGCGAAAAATGGAACTCCCCCATCACGGGAAACCACGGAGTTCCGTCCTTGATTAAATAGCGGCTGTTCGCCGAAAGCACGTGTCCGTCAGGTGCTCGTCCACCGATTGCAAAGGGGAGAGGTTCTGGTGGAGCGGGAGGTTGGCTTACGTCGATAAATAGGGATGAATCTGCATTCTGGCACAGTCCTCTGAAGGGAGTGGCGAACAGGACGCCGATGCCAGCCAGAAGCGCGAACGTCAAACGGACTCCAAGGTTGTCTCTCATCACCAAAATCCTAACCCGGCATAGCCGGAACCAAACAAGGAAGTTGGACGATTTCAAAATATCGTCCTGAGCCGCATAAACAAAGGGCCAAACAATGGTGGCTCAAAGTATCCTGCCAGGAACAGGCAGAATCCCACGACCAAGGTACTAAGTATTTTCCGAGACTGCGCTCGGAAAATGCTGCTGGCGCGAAGCGCCTTGGAGTGCGGTCCCGCCTTGCGGGACGGCTTTCAAATTGCCGATCGTGCAGGGCCGGGGCTTGCCCCGGCCCTGGCCAATCCCGCATGGCGGGATTGGCCCTACGACAGCACTCCAAGGGTCGCCCGCCATTAAGCTCGCTGGACCGTAAGCAGCGGCGACCGGCCCAGGCCTGCCAACTCAGAATCGCAAATCTTTTTGCGATGTTTCGCCGCAGGCGCCTATGACTTTATACGTGGCGGGCAGCTTTGCCATCCGACTAAGGTCGTATTTCGAGGCGGCGGGAAATGGCTGACTTAGAGATGCTCTAGGCCGCGCTGGAGAGCTGCTATCACTGCTTGGGTACGGTCATTGACGCTCAACCGCTGCAGGATTACGCTCACATGGCACTTCACCGTCGCCTCTGTGATCCCGAGCTCGTTGGCAATCTCTTTGTTGCTCTCTCCCCGCACCATCAGGGAAAGCACTTCGCGCTCGCGCGGGCTCAGATCCAAGTTTGGGGTACGATCCGCCAAACTGCGCATCACCGGTGGCGGGAGAAACAGAGATCCGGAACGCACCCGGCGCAATGCGTCGACGAGCGTTTCGTGCGACATTCCTTTGATGATGTAGCCAAGCGCGCCGGCGGCGAGGGCCTGATGTATGTCTTCATCCCCTTCGTAGGTGGTGAGAACCAGGCACTTGGCGCGAGGATCCTCCTGGCGGATGGCGCGCAGTGCTTCCAGGCCACTCATCCCTGGCAGGCGAAGGTCCATCATCGTGATATCGGGACGGTGCTTCCGGAAGAGCCGTACCGCCTCCTCACCCGACCCGGCTTGCGCGATGACGCGCATGTCCGATTGAGCGTCGATGATTGCGGCGACCCCCAAACGCAGGAGCGGATGGTCATCCACCACCAGGATGCGGGTTCTTTGTTCGGGGTTCATGGATATCATCTGCCCTTGAATTAGGAGACGGAAGGACGCACTGGCACATCCACACAGAGGCGCGTCCCGCTTCCCGGCGCACTTTCAATCTCGAAGCGGCCCCCCAAGTGCTCGATTCGTTCGCGCATCCCGACCAGCCCGAAGTGGGAGCTCTGGCTCGCGAGGGCCTCGTCCAGGTTAAATCCTCTGCCATTGTCCACCACCTGCATTCGCATTTTGTCCTTGTCAAAATTGACCTTGATGCGCACTTCCTCAGGTTGGGCGTGATGCACGGCATTGGAGACGGCCTCCCGTGCCACCATCAACAGTACATACTCCACCGTCCGGTCGAGCGGCAAGGGCTTGCCTGAAGCCTCAAATCGCACCGGTACGCGAGACATGTGGCCAACTTGCTGGGCCATGTTCCCCAGCAATTGAGTTATCTCGGGCGAAGCAGTTCCCTTTTGGCGGAGGTTCCAGACTGCCTGCCGCGCCTCATCGACAGTGACGCGAATCTGTTGGCGCGCGGAGTCCAGCAGATCTTTTCGCGGCCCCTTCGATTCTGGCTCCAGCACTACCACAGCCTCGAGCAATGCCGAGGCGCCCGCGCAGCCCTGGATGATTGTATCGTGCATTTCACGCGCGATACGATTTCGTTCTTCTAGCACAGCTTCGAACCGGGCGTGTACCTGCCGCAACCGAAGCTGGTGGACGAGGAAGATGCCGCCAACCATCAACAGCGCGCATAGCGCCAGGAACCATGCGGTGCGGTACAGATGGGGGCGCCATTCAACGGGCAAGGACGCCTCCGTTGCCTTTTCCGGCATGTTCATCTCAAACGCCTGGACCCGAAATTGATACTGTCCCGGCGGCAAACTCGTATAGTAAGCGGCCCGAGTACTTAGCGCTTCCGTCCAGTCGCGATCAAACCCTTCCAACTTATAGCGGAAACGGATGCGTTCCTGGGATCGCAAGCGGATGGCGCTGTAGTTGATCTCGAGCTTCCCTTCCCCCGGTGGCACCACCAGATGTCCGGAATTCCGCACCTCGCGGCCGTCAACCAGCACTTGTTCGATCACTACCCGAGGCAAAACACCCGGTCTCGTCTGGTCTGGCAAAATGCGCACCGGTCCACGATTGCTGGGGAACCACAGTTCACCGCTGGGGGTAAGGCAACCAGCGGGCGCCACCCCGCCGTGCATCTGGGTCGCTTCCACACCGTCCGAGAGTCCGTACAGAGTCACTGCCGGGCGAAATTCGGCTACTTCGGCCAGCTTGTCTAAATCCGCGCGGGCAACGGACACGATTCCATTCGGACCACTCATCCAGAAGGTCCCTCGCTGGTCCTCCAGAATCTGATAGATGCTGTTGCTCGCCAACCCCTGTGCGCTGGTGAAGGCGGACAGTTTCCCCGCGCGCCACCGAAACAAGCCGCCCCCGCGAGTTCCAAACCACAGCCCGCCATCGCGATCCTGGTGCATGGTCCAAACCTTCTCGGACCGGAGCCGCTCCGTAACCGCATCCTCGACAAATTTCCCATCCTGCCAGTGGCTTACACCCTGCTCGGTTCCAATCCAGATGTCGCCCTGCGTATCTTCCAATAAAGCGCGAATGCTGAAATAAGAGAGGCCCTGCGACATACGATAGTTCGTCAATACGCCATCGTGCCAGCGGTTGAGCCCCTCGTCGGTCCCGATCCAAACGCTGCCGTCGCGGCTCTCCAGGAAGGCACGAATGAAATCGTTCGTAAGGCCATTGCGGGTCGTGTAGTGAACTTGGGTTCCCCCTTTTGAAACGAAGACTCCGTGACCTTCCGTGCCCACCCAAAGGCTTCCCGTGTGGTCGCGAAGGACATCGCGAACTCGAATTCCGGGGCCGAGTGGCGGAATCAATTCGGAGGCGCTACGACGCGGATTAATACGATATAGATTTGCGCTGGCCACCCAGAGTGATCCGTCTTTGTCCGCATAGACAGTCCCAAAATCGGCGTTTTGTGCGCCCGGCAATGGAAAGGTAGTCATAGGCGTTCGACTGAGGCGCAATAATCCAGTCTGGAGCCCCACCCAGATGTTCCGTTCGCTGTCCTCGTATAGAGCGAGGACCGTGTTGCTGGGTGGGTCTTCGGGGGTATTGACTCGGGAGAAGCGCCCATCGCGATAGCGAAGCAACCCGCCTCCGATGGTGCCGATCCACAAAGTGCCCGCATTGTCCTCGTGCAAGGTCCGCACCGTGCTGGTAATCTCCGCAATTCTCTCAAAGCGAGCGTCCCCAGTTGCATTGAGGCGCATCCTCTTGTAGCCCCGAGACCGTTCCCACCCAAATCATACGGTCACGAGTCTGGAGAATGGACTTGACGCGGCTGGCACTGGGATAACCCTTGAGCGGGTATTCTTTGCAATCCCTTCTATGGATCACCACCAGTTTTGATCCACCGACCCACAGACCGCCGGTGTCGTCTTCGCGTATCGCGTGGACGGCAAGCGAGGGAATGTTGCCCTGCCCGTCCACGCGGAGGATGCGATCCCCGGATAGCCGGAACAGTCCGTCATCTGTTCCCACCCACAGGATTCCCTGATGGTCTTCATAGACAACGCGCACGAAGTCATTGCTCAAACCATCTGCCGCAGGGTTCGAAACGGCCGGACTCTGCCCTACGCCGCTTCCCGGCAGCGAGCCGACCCAAATTGAAACAAAGCCTAAGCGGGCAGCGCATTACGCCGCGCAGTAGCGCGCGCTGCCCCAAGAGCGGCAAGGTCTCCTCCCAGTGCGCGGTCACCCGGGAGAAATCGGGTTGCAGGTTTCCGAATACCAAGCCATCGTCTCGTCCAGTTTCAGGGAAGGGGGTTTTTGGTTCACTAGTGTCCTGTCCCACCTAATTGCTGACAGTACCCCCTCACTCCCCTGCCCCTCTCCCCCTTGGGGGAGAGGGCGGACCGCCGCCGGCGTGTTCTTCAGCCGGGGCGGGCCGGGTGAGGGGGTGCGTGCCAAGCTGCTCGTTGTCAACAATAACGCGGGACAGGACACTAGTGGTATTATCGTGGGCATTATGAGAACAAAACCTTCCATCTCCGCAATGCTGTCTGGGTTCTTCGTATGTTGCATTCTTTTCTCCCGTGTATGGGCTCAATCTCCGCCGCCTACATCGGGGCACGCGGTGGTGTTGCGTGCCGCCCGGCTGCTGGATATCGAGAGCGGGAAAGTAATCACGCCCGGCGAAGTGCTGGTGCAAGGGGAACGAATCGCCGAGGTGGGTTCGGCGGTCAAGCCTCCGGCAGGAGCGGAGGTCATCGATTTAGGTGATCGTACGCTATTGCCCGGATTGATCGATGTTCACGTGCATCTGTTTTTGCATCCGGGTGCTGAAGATTTGCAGACCATCCAGGAGTCGGTGCCGCAGCGCACGATTTCCGCGGTTCTCGCGGCACGGGACGACCTGATGGCGGGCTTTACGGCAGAGCGGGACATGGGGACCGAAGGGGCAGGCTCGGCCGACACAGCGGTGCGCAATGCGATCGATCAGGGCTCAATTCCCGGACCACGCTTGCGAATCAGCGGCAATGCGGTGGACATTCTGGGCGGACACGAAGATGCCATCGCCTACAACCCCGAACAGCGCATATTCTCGAACGCCACTTACGCGAATAGTGCGGCCGAACTGGTGACAGTGATCCGCCAGCAACTAAAGGAGGGAGCTGACTTCATTAAGATCTACGAAACTGGTCCGGACTCACTTCACGAGGGTCACTTTTCCACGCCCTACCAGTACACCGAGGCCGAACTAAGGGCTGCGGTGCGCGAAGCCGCGCGCACCGGCAAGCGCGTCGCGGTTCATGCGACGGGCGAGCCGGGCACGCTGTATGCGGCACAGGCGGGCGTCGTGTCGATCGATCACGCTGATCAGTTGAGCGATGAAACCATGCGATTGATGCGGGAGAAACAGATTTTCGCCGTGCCCACGTTTACGATCCTCGAGTACTTCGCGGATCATGCGGCGTCGCCCGCACAAGCCGAGCGGCTGCGACAGATGCTCGGGTTTCATGTGGAGGAGTTTCATAAGCAGATTGCAGCGGGTGTACCGATGGCCGTGGGATCGGATGTTGGTCCTTTTCCCCACGGCACGCAGGCACGGGAGTTTGTGTTGATGGTGAAGTACGGCATGTCGCCGCTGGCCGCGCTGCAAGCCGGCCTGCTCAACGGCGCGAAGTTACTCGGCTGGCAAGATCGGATTGGTGCGCTGAAGCCCGGGTATTGGGCCGACGTCATTGCTGTTCCAGGTGATCCGCTCAACGACATCAGCGTGCTACAGCGCGTCAGCTTTGTCATGAAGGGTGGCGTGATCTACCGGAACTAACCAGGCGGATTCAGCCCAGTGCCCCGAGGTCGCCTGGACGGATAGCCGGCTTACCGCGGGTGGCGCCCACATCCCGCCTCGCGGGACCGTTAAGAAGCCAGGACAGGCCATGGATAGGACGCGGTGACAGAGATGTTGCGCGTGTTGGTGGGGCGCCCCGATGCATCGGGGCGCCACCCGCGAATCAGGCCAGGGCGATGACGGCACGCTCTACATCGCCATGGAGTTTCTGGAAGGTGAATCTCTCCGCGAAGCCCTCTCGCGGCGGGGCGCGCTTCCCTTGCCTGAGGTTGCGGAAGTCCTCCAGCAAGCGGGGCGGGGTGTGGACGCCGCCTGTTCTTATGCAAAGGACCGGACCAGAGCTCAAAGACGCCGCGGTCTGCGCCGTGCACTGAAGCGCTGATATAATTAAGCTATGGACGAGAAGGTTCTGGCACGGGTCGAAACACTTAAGCAGTTGCTATTCGCATTGTGTGATTAGTGGCGTCGAAGAACATGGCAGATCAAATTGGGTGGGCAACAATCTTGGCAACTGCTCTTATCAGTTCGCTCTTCACTGCTGCCATCGCTGAGCCCATAAAAGCATTCATTCAACGACATCTGAGGCGCAAGGAATTACGCAGAGCCTTGTACAATGAGATTGTGAACAACTTCGGTGCATTGCATAGCCAAGTTGAAATGGCGAAGCACGATATCCAAATGAAGGATGGCATCGGCAGACGATTTGCAATGTCTTATAAACGTTTAGCGTACGAGTTGGCCCAAAAGGATGCCGCCGCCTATTATAGTCTTGGCTTCGATGAGTTGTATTGGATTGAAAATCACTACCGGGATTTCGAACACGTGATAAATGGAAGGTTTGATGACAACGATCAGCATCTCAGAAATGCAGAATTCGCTGCCGAGTACGTACTGAACAATTTAAAGAACAGGCACCTGAGCAAACGGCTCATGTTCAAGGTTGCCCCGCCATGGCTAAAAGAATATTTCAGGGAGAATTTGCCGAAGACATCCTATATCTATACTAACGCCACACTGACTGTCGTCGAAAAACTTCGGCGCAGATATGACCAACTGCAATACTACGTATGGCAGCTTGGCAACAAACACCGCAATTAAGCGGGTAGCCACGGTCAGTGGCTTGCTGACCGCGGGCGGCGGTAGAGTAGGAGAGTAAGCGATGCCGAAGCACGACTTCCTCTCCCCTCGTCAAACCGGACGTGCGGATTTCCCGCGGGCTGGCGCAGGGCGAAGCTCTGCGATCTGGGAAAACACAGCGCGGAATCAGGGGAATTGGTCCATGCTCATATGGGATGAGTAGGTAATTAACTGGAGTTGTCCGGAATGGAAATGCCGCCTTGAAGCGGCCATGATGGGTGTTAGTATAGCGCCTGCAACGCCGCGTACATTGCTAAAGCGCAGAGCTTCGCTCTGCGCCAGCCAGCGGCACGGCTGTCGCCACATCTCCCAGACACCCGAACCCAGCTGGCCGTGTAACGGCCTACCCGTTGAAGTGGCCACGCGGCCTCGCTGGCGTTGGTGCGCCTTCCCGATTTCGTTTGCCTGGACGATTGGCTATTGAGGGGAACTCCCCCGCAGAGTCCGCGAGCGCTTCGCATCAACCAACCGCCTTGCCATCTTCGGCCATTCACCATTCAAGAAAACCCGGATGCCGTACACGACAGCCTGTGGCTCATCAACGAAGGCGGCGTGACCTGCATCGGGTATCGCGACCATCCGTGCGTCCTAAGGAGTTTTGGCCCATTCCTCTGTGCCATCGAGTGGCACGTTCGTCTTCTCGCCCTCGATCACAAGTACCGGAACCTGCAGCTTGGAGACCATGGGACGAGGATCAAAATCGCCGGTAGTGTCCTAAAATCCCTTGAAGCATGTGAACCGTAATCGGCTGGTGAAATATGGCATCATTTGCCCATGAAAATTGTGGATAGTGGGCTAAAAGTGTGTTGTTGACGTCGAGTTTCTGAGATTAAACCTTAAAGGTTTAAATGGAGGCAGCCGATGTAATGCGATGGAGGAACAAGCGACACAGATTAGGGTGCTGCTACGTCGAAGAGCTGGTATCGCCTACTCGTGTCGAGATGAAAGAGCTGAGGAGTTTGGCTATGGCTAATTCACTCGTGAGCATTCTCGCCCGGTTCCACCGGGACGAGGAAGGCCAAGGCATGGTGGAATATGTGTTGATTATCGCCTTGGTTGCCCTCGCTGCCACCGCGGGGATGCACACCTTGGCAAGCGCCATCAACAGTGCCTTCGGCAAGGTTGGGTCGCTCCTCAACTCGTACGTTTAGTGGCTCCTGTCATCTGGACGGCTCGGGGCGGAGGTTCCTACGCGATAGTCCCGCAGCCATGTACGCTTTTGGTTGCATCGGCACTTGTTCCTTTCGCGCATCAAGTTATTTTAGGACACTACCAAATCGCCCAGCGGTTTGACAACTCCGGAAAAGACCACAGAGCCATTCCGAATGCCGGCCGGCGAGGTATCGCAGGTATCCCACTTCCCAAGATCATCGGTTTCGGGGTGAAACAAGTATAGCCGGTCCGATATTCGGGACTGCTCGCGGCAAATCGCTTGGACCTGATCCTCACTCGCAATCTTAAGCTCATTGTCGAGATGTGTGAGGCGGGCCCGCTCCCGTGCAGTGTAAAGCGAATTCAGCTTTTGACTGCGCCCGGTTTGTGCGTGAAAAGGAAGGTGGCGCAAAGTCTCGCCGCTCGCAAACTCTGCAGCTGGTGCGCGACATAAAGGTGGGAGTCCTGCCGCTGGTGCATGACATATTTGTGAAAGCTGACGGCGGCAGCAGCAGGGTGGTCCGGGGAGCCCGCCTGGCGGGCGATAGAACTTAGCCCAGGGCGCAAGCCCTGGGAAACCAAGCCCAAGCGCCGGCCAAGCCCCGCAAGGGGCGGCAGAACCAGGGAGAGTTCCCGCGTCGACACCTGTTCTTTCGCCCCGCTGGGGCTCCCGCCAACCAGAGGGCTTTCTGGACCCAGGGCTGACGCCATGGGCTATCCCGCCCTGCGGGACCCCCGCCGGGGCTGTCGAACGACCACCCGAAAGGGGAAGACTTTCTCAGCTAACTTCTGACTCAGGACACCAGTTTCGCTTCAGACGGTTTCGCCTGCTCAGTGGCAGCCACGGCGAGCAGTGGCAGCGGGCAAAGCAAGGGAACAAGAATCCAAGCGATCCAACCTGACACGCTATGCTTAATATGATAGCCTAGGGAATGATGCACGGCTGTTCCGCTATGATCCGAGAGACCTCACGGATGACTCCCCCGCCCTTCTCTCCGAACCGACAGCACGTCACTGCCTTCCTTTGCCACGACGAGCGCTGTAACTTTAAACCCGGATTCGGAAGTTACCGTGGGTGCGACGTACATCCTGTAGGGGCACAGCGCGCTGTGCCCCTACGCCCGACCCCGCGCCATTTTGTTCCTCCGGTATCTGCGTCAAACGGGCCTCTAATCAAGTGATTCGGCTCGACCGGCGGCTCCCAACTTTCGAATTCGGGTTAAAAGGTGAAGGAACGACGCGGGAATGTCTATGAAAACAAAGGACCGCTGTGGAAAACTCGGGGGCAAAGCGGGAATGTCTATGAAAACAAAGGCACTTAGCCATTAAAAGCGGGAATGTTGGTGAAAAAAAAGGACTTAGATTGTATGCCGTAAGTAGCAGGTGGTGGGTGGTAGGTGGGGAAACCCTAACGTACAACCTACTACCTACCACAACGGGTAGGGGGGTAGGTGGGGAAGAGCAGATCCAGGTGTCAGGGGACAGGCAAGGGGTCAGCGATAGGAATTGTCGATTGAGGATGACGTGATCTGGCGATGCCTCGGGGGTGGCGCCGGCATCTGGAGACGATCGCGGGGACAAAGACTGCGGCCGAGGCTGTTGCTACGTAAGAGGAATCCCCGCATAGCTGTCGCGCCTCCAAATTCTGTCACCCTCAGTTCGGCGGTCCCAGAGGATCACCATAAACGATTCCACGTCCGTGTGTGCCGACGTAGACGCGGCCGTACTGCTTGGGATCGCCCGTGATGTGCAGCAGCAGACCCCACTGGTGCTGGTCGTCATTGATGCGAACC
>Ga0208038_1000452_pt1 | contig 34073 bp, 14 predicted proteins | sample June2015DPH_16_1_FD_184714 | JGI IMG/M metagenome (GOLD analysis project Ga0208038, IMG submission 184714) | Peatland microbial communities from SPRUCE experiment site at the Marcell Experimental Forest, Minnesota, USA - June2015DPH_16_100... | ecosystem: Environmental > Terrestrial > Soil >...
ACATAGGCAATTCCCTGGGGTTGCAGGCTGCCTTTGCAGATGGCCAGGATCTGATCACGAACCTCCGGCGGAACCCACGTATAGAGACCATGCGCGATGATGTAATCGAACTTGCCGTAGTCCGGGGCCATTTCGAGCAAGTCAATCTGTCGGAAAGCAAGATTCTTCAGCCCAAGAGCCTCCACCCTGGCCTTTCCCTGGGCAATCGGTCTTCCGGCCAAATCGACTCCGACAAATTCACTTTCCGGCAGCATGACTGCCATGGATAACAAGTTGGCCCCGGTGGAACACCCCAACTCCAGCACCCGGCATCGCTCAACAGGCGCAGGCTTCATGCCGAAGTGCGTCGCCACGGTGGCTAGGCGATCAGGATGTGTGTATGAAATGGGAAATGTCGGGTAGGCAATTTCATCGTAAGGGGTCAACTCGGGTTTTGTCATACCTGGATTTCGAGCCTCCAGCACTTGTCACCCCCGCGAAAGCCTGAGCGTGTCCCGCATCTTTCGCTGGACACTGCGGTCCCGCCTCCGACTTCTGCCCCTTCCCAAAGGAGAAAGGGAGCGAGTTGGGTCTTTGCCCTCTCCCGTGGGGAGAGGGTGGACCGCGGCCGGCGCTTTCACCAGCCGGCGCGGGCCGGGTGAGGGGTCACCTGCACGGCGGGGAGGGATTCATATGGGCCAACATAACCAAGTAACCCCTCACCCGGCTCGCCCGCGCCTGCGGGATCGCCACCCTCTGCCCAAGGGAGAGGGCTAAGTTTCTGACTTCTGCCCCCCTGTGTCCAGCCGAAGATATGGGTGAAGATCAGCGCGAAAGCGGGGGTCCATTGCTCTTGCTGCAGGCTGCTGGGCAAAGGCCATCCTTAGGAACTCCAGCGGCCGGCCAGGGAACTGAGAGGGTCGGCAATGGCCTGGAACCGCACCAGCCGGACCGTCGGCTGGTCCTTTAACGAGGCAAGCGGCATGAAACCCTTTTCCATCATTTTCTCCGCTGCCGTCTGCGTCAACAAAACCTCCGCGCAAGGCAGGTTCCTGAGCTCGCCTTCCACCGTGTGGATATACACGGGCAGTCCGCTTATTTCCAAAATCGAACCGGGCCTTAGTTCCCACCCCTGCTCTGCGAAAGACTGCGCCAGCAATAAAGCACAGGCAAAAGCTGAATTGCACCACAAGTAGTTCTCATGGGCGGCGGGATCGGGCATTTCTTCGAACTGGAAGAGTTCAGCGGGTTCGGTGTCCTTCCCATAAGGCAGCCGCAGAAGAAAACGTGGAAGTCCCAATCCAACAAAACGAGCTTCGGGCGAGCTCCTCAACGATTGCCAGGAGGCGGCGGTCTCCCCGGACATCTGAATTTTCCATTGCCGCGGATCAGGCAAGTCAAGGACAGACTCGCAACCCAATAGGCGCGGACTCGCGCCGGCAATGAAGGGAGCGCCGGCTCCAGCCGCCACCTTCGCAATTCGGCTAAGCAATTCGATATCTTCCAAGCCAGGCCCGAAAGCGAAGTCTCCCGCAATGACGGCCCACGGTTCCGCCCCGGGCGTACCCACTGTCTTCTCCACGAGCAATTTGTAGATTCCCGTCGGGCTCAAATCGCTGGATGCCAACAGGTCCTGGGCAAGTTCTTCTTTCGAGACATCGATCAGAAATAACTTAAGCTGAGTATCCGTTTCGATATTTCGGACCAGAAAGAACACGGCGCGCCACGCAGCTTCAAGGGCTTGGAAATCGGGAGCATGCAATAAAGCCGCCATCTGGGCGCTGGTGGCTCTATCTATCAGGGCAACCAGTTCTGCCTGGCGAGGATCCGCTTTGGCGACCACATGGGGAGCGACAATCTTATTCAACAAGGTGGTCCATTCGTCGGCGGGCTTGGAGGGATGCTCTTCTGCTGCCTTGCCCTCGGTTGCTTCGATCATTTCATCCAGAAGGCTACCCGAAACCACCCGCTCTATATCCTCCCCGGAGACTCGGTGCGCAGGCGGTGGAGGGGCGATTTGTGACGAGGGTTGCTTCCCTACAAGGCCCAGTTCCGAAGCCGTCTTGGCAAATGTCGCCGGATCGTCGAGTTTTTGCCGCGTCTCGCGCAACTTCTGGAACATCTGAACCTGCTCAAAGAGCCTGTCAGGATGAAAATCGTCCAGATCACCAAACTTCAATGAGATGCGGAAGGCATCCTCTCCCCCTGGAGCCAGTTCAAGCCGAGGCGCAATGCTTGCCAGCACCGAGTCAAAATTGTCGCGATCGATCATCTGGGGACGCCGGCTCGCGAGGGCATCCCCACTTTCACACAAACCACGATTGGTGCGCCCGCTGAAGTCCCCGAGAATAGCGATTCGAAAAGGGGTCTCGGAGCTAGGCGTGACCAGTGGCTGCTCACGACCCGCAGTCACGTCAAGATGAATCTCACCAAATGAATGGCGGCTCGGCATGGGCTGCTCCTGTTTGTGGACGTAATAGGTGGCCCTAACTTGGCGGACTTGCCCACCGTGGAGATTGTACGCCAATTGTTACGCGCAACCAAGACCCCTCAAAGATTGGTAGTGGATCAAATTGATGCTGTAGCGGCGACCCCGCGCGGGATCGCCAAATGGCGGCGTAAAGCCGCCGCTACATGAGCCAGGCTATCGCGTCACCCACCTGCCTGTCGACCGTGAGGGCTTGCTGCTTTCTTGCTGGTTCATCTGACCACTGATAACTGACGACTGACCACTTCCTTCGAGATATGGCTGCGCTGCACCGACGCGGTAGTGTTTCGATATTGTTCTGCGGCAATAGAAGTTTACAGTCGACGGTCAACAGTCAAGGCGTTCTGGATTCTTACTGTCAACCGTAAACTGTGGACTGTGAACTCGTCGCCCTGCGGCACATCGTCACCTCTCAGGTGGGACATTCCTCGGTGCTGAATTACTGCATGGCGCTCGGTAGCGCGGGTTTGTCCCCTATTTCCTAGCGGTGGTCTATGGCCGCTGACCTTTGATTCAACAGCTTCCGGTTCTCATAGAGCGCCGCTCAAGCGAACCGCACCGCTACCCAAGGGATTCTCCCTTTGCATTTGCACAACAACAGGCCGATAATTAGCTATTTTCAAAATACTTTAGGTGCCGTGTGCTGTCAAACCATGAGATCGTCGTTATTGCCGCCTATCTTATCGGGGGCGTCTCTCAAAGGGTCGACACAGAGGATGTCGCAGTAAAGGCGAGCGAAATCGCCCCAGGCCGGTTCAACTGGCGAAAGTACCCCGAGCAAATAAACATCGAAGCTGTCCGGAAACGGCTTTGGGACGCGTGCAGGCCAGACAAGGGCGCGTACGTATTAGGGTCAGAGAAGGATGGCTGGACGCTGACCGAGGCTGGCGTCATGTTTGCCCGGAGGCACGTGGATTCCATCCCAGGGGCAAAGAATCGTGTGTCGCTGCGAGAACGCGCGTGGCTCAAGTCGGAGCGCGAACGGTTACTTTCAAGCGATGCATTCGTGAAGTACAAACAGTGCGACGGTGCAGTGATCACGAAACGTGACGCCGAAAGCTTTTTCCGTATAGATAACTACGTCAAAGGTGAAGCACGAGACCGTAAGTTGTCACGCATCCTGAACGCTTTTGGGGAAGATTCCGAACTCGGGCCAGCCGTGAAGAGATTTGCGGCCATCGTGAGAGGGGAGTAATGGGCGTGGGCGCACACATATTCGTTAAGAGCCACGTCAGCCGGGACTTAATGCAGAATGCTGCTCTGTTCAGGACTGACAAGCTCGTCGTGTGGGAGTACGTTTCTAATGGACTTGAATATGTTGACCTCGGTACGAGTCCTACCGTATCCGTAAAGCTGGACAGCAAGAATCGGCGGATCACAATCAATGACAATGGCCGCGGAATGGATTGGGATGGTTTGCAGAATTTCTTTCTTATGCATGGAGAAAACTTGGATCGCAAGGGTGGGCGACCAGGGCGTGGACGGTTCGGCACGGGGAAGTCAGCGGCGTTTGGAATTGGTGATGTGCTACGTGTAACGTCCGTTCGGAACGGGAGGCAGTCAGCGGTTCAGCTGACGCGCCAAGAGCTCGAAGCGGCGTCGTCCGGGTCTCCGATCCCAGTCCGAACGTTAGGGAAAGAGGCGCCGTCCCCGTTGCCAAATGGCACGCGAATTGAAATCGAGCAGATTCACCTCCGGTCATTGGATCAACCCGGAATTATTAGGTACATCGAGCGCCACCTCGCCCATTGGCCCAAGAATTGTACGGTCTTCGTCAATAACCATGAATGCGAGTTTTCCGATCCTCCCGTTGCTGAGGAACGGCGCTTCCGACCCCCCGCTGGATTCAAAGAAAGGCTCGGTGATACCGAGCTTGTGATCAAGGTAGCAAAAGCACCAGTCGATGAGGATTCGCGCGGGGTTTCGATCTTCTCGAATGGGATATGGCATGAAACCACCTTGGCAGGCAGCGAGGGAAAGGAAATGGCCAATTATCTCTTCGGGGAAATGGAGGTACCTCAGCTAGATGACGACAACTCCCCAATTCCACCCTTCGATCTCAGTCGGTCGATGCGGCTGAATGCAAGTAATGAGCTGGTCCAATACCTCTACGCGTTTATAAATCAATCCGTCGAACAAGTTCGGCGAGAACTTACCGAGCGTGAGAAGAAGCGCAAGGCAGGCGAGGAAGCCCGACAGCTCACAGCTGAGGCAGCCAAAATCGCTCAATTCATTAATGAAGACTTCGATAGCTTCCGCGACAAGATCTCTAAGATTCGCGCCAAAGCTCCTGGAGGTGTCGATTTAGCTGACGCCAAGATTAGTGACCAGGCTCCTGGCACGGACTTGTTCTTCGGTACTGAGGTTCCCGCAGAAGTCACGAGCCCGGCGGGTGGCGCGGGTGCGGATGGGACGGACGGAGGGGACGGTGCGGAGCCGCGAATCCTGATGCCTGAAGTGCAGCCGGCTCCCGCAGGGGAAAAACGAGGTCGTCACGCTTCAGGTCAGACCCCACGGCCAAAATCTCGTGCTGGGTTCAATGTCGAGTTCCAGGCAATGGGTACCGACGAGCGGCGCGCGACATATGCTCCCGACGAACGCACAATATATATTAACCTCGAACACCCTCAGCTTGTCGCGGCACAGGGCGACGCCGGCGTTGAAGAACCGACCTTTCGGCGGCTAACATACGAAGTAGCCTTTACCGAATATGCCATCGCGTTGAGCTCGGAGTTAGCGCAAAGGGGCGAATACCTCGATCCGAGCGACCCAATCTACGAGATTCGGGATACTGTAAACCGACTTGCGCGGCGAGGGGCCTCGCTCTATTCGGTCTGAGAAATGGACGCATCGGAGCCGCCCGCAATCCTCGATCACCCGCTCACGCGTGCGGAGGTCTCAGACCTGTTGCGATCTCCGGCTAAACTCACGAGTGAAGAGTTGAGGCGACGCCGGTTCCCTCAGCTTGCAGCCTCGGCTCGCATAACAGATCTGCCGCTTACGAGACGAGTGCAGAATTGCCTTGGCGAGCTCGCATATTCCCAAGGTTTTGCGGACCTTAACCACCTTAGCGATTTCACGATTGGGGAACTTCTGCACCTAAGGAACTTCGGTCGGAAATCTCTTGCGAATCTGCTGTCATCGATATTGCCAATCATTCTGGATCCTACAAGCGACGCTGCCCGCGTTGAGGCCTCTCGGCGCGAACCCGTTTCTGTCACTGTAACTAGAGCTGCTGAGCGTTTGCGGGCACAAACGTACTCTGCACGTCTCCGCTGCTCCGACCCCAGATTTCGATCAGAAGCCGGCGTACTACTCCTTATCGCGAATTCCAGCAGTGATGACCCGGGGCTTGCCCCCTCTGCATCGCTCCGTACAGTCGCTCACCGGCTCGTTGGACGGACGCGTGATGGCTCATCACCAGAACGGACCCTTAATGCAATCAGAAGGGTCCGGCGTCAGATTGTTCGCGCGCGACGGCTTCCTCTGGAACGAGAACTTGAAGAAATCACGCGCCGATTTGTCACTGGTCGGAACCTCGACATAGCACTAAGCTTTTTCGGCTGGACCGGAAACGGCGTCAGAACGCTACAAGCTGTAGGTGACACGTTCCAAATGTCCCGCGAGCGTGTCCGACAGATTACGACCAGATTAAAGGACAAAATCAAAGAAACTCATCCATTCGCTCCATCTCTGAGGCGCACGATCAACCACATTAGTAGACATCTGCCGGCCTCAGTTGGGGATTTAGAAGCGGAACTGTTTCGGAGTGGCTTGACCCAGTCGTTATTTCGCCTAGACGGTATAGTTTGCGCGGCAGAGCTCTTTGATATCTCGATACCATTCATGATCGAGCAACATCATGGACTCGCAATGGTTGTTAGCTATGAAGACGCCGGTCTGGGTAAGTCCGTAGTTCGGGTGGCCAGGAAAATGGTCTCGCACCAGGGACTGGGTAAAGTCGAGGACCTTTGCGATCGAGTTCTGGAAGATGCGGATACCTCTGTCGCAACTTCGGTGGTCAGGCGTATTCTGCAATCAAACACTTCGTTGCATTGGTTGGACCAAGAATACGAATGGTTCTTCTTTGAGGATTTACCTCGCAACCACCTGGTCACGCTGGTGAGTAAGGTACTGAGCGTTGCGCCGCGGATTCACGTGAACGAGGTGCGTTCGGCGATAGCCAACGATCTTCGAGGAATGGGCTTCGCCCCACCGAGGTCTGTCGTTCTGGAGTTTTGCAGGGCGGCGTGCAAATGTGATGTCGACGGTGACAACATAATCGCAAAGCGCGCGCCGCTGCTCGTCGACGTTCTGTCCAAGGGCGAGCAAATCGCTTACTCCGTCCTAACAGAGGACGGCCCACTTCTTCACCGTGCCGAATTCGAGCGTAAGTGCATGGAGCGCGGAATGAATCCAAGCACGTTTACGAACTACTTGACACGACTCCCAATCCTGGCGCGCTACGGGCCCGGCGTATACGGCCTACGGGGTGCGCTTATCGCTCCTGGGGATGTTGAACGATGCATACCTCCAACGACCAAGCGACTGCACGATCACGGATGGACAGCAAATGCCCAGCCATGGTTGGCCGTCGAACTCTCATCTGCCGCATTATCGACAGGAGTCATTACTGTTCCCTCAGGAATCCGGCGCTTCATTGCGGGGAGATACTTACTCCGTACTCAGGATGGCTCCGAGGTTGGAACCCTCGTCGCCTCAGGGCAGGCAGCCTGGGGCCTGGGGCCATTTTTCAGAAGGCGTGGCGGTGAGCCCGGCGACGTAGTCATGCTGACCTTCGATTTGCAGCGGCACGAAGCTGCTGTACAAATCGGGACAAAGGAGGATGTGTTCGTAAACACAGAAGAATTTGAATCTGCGCCTCGATAAGGCCGTACCTTATGGCAGATCGGTTGCCCGCACTCCCCTCCCACGGCATGGTGTGTGCGGGCCCCATGCAGCACTTAGATGAATTCAGCACCGAATCGTTCACGCTGCTTTGAATCGTGTCTTTCGGTGCCAAGCAAGGTGAATTGGATCTGGCCAAAGAGTTCTATCTTCCGGTAGGTGGAGTCGGCTGCCGTGATAGCTTTCGAGTAGATTATCCTTGTTCGGTCCTGCTTCTGCAAAATGTCCAATTGCAACGATAATTCGGTAGTCGTCCGCTACCGTCCATAGCCCCTGATCAAAGGTCCAATGGGCGTTCTTAGATAATGCGATTCTATTGCGGGGGTCGTTGTTTCGGCTGTCTCGGAATTTGTGAATATGCGCCGCGTCAAATATGCTGCCGGCAGTAATGGTGACCGTTGGTTTTTGATCATGCGAGCGGCTGCCCGTTGTTTTGGAGTGCGGCAGCTTGCTGCCGCTTTGCTACAGGCCAGCTTGCTGGCCGGAATTTGGTGAAAAGCCGAGAGACCGCGAGCAAGCTCGCGGGGGGGAAAGCGGCGGCAAGCCGCCGCACTCCAAAGCCACATCATGAACTATGGCGTCGTCACCGGGGCGCGGTCAATCCTGAGTTTCGAGAATTTGGTAAGCCAGTAATCAGGTCTGGTCATGCGGGGTAGGGCCGAACGGCGTTCGGCCCACACGGGCCAGCGCGGCTGGCCCTACGACAAAGGACGGCGTTCGGCCCGCAATTTGGAGAATTTCGCGAGCCAGTAATCAGGTCTGGTCATGCGGGGTAGGGCCGAACGGCGTTCGGCCCACATGGGCCAGCGCGGCTGGCCCCTACGACAAACGACAGCGTTCGCCCCGCGTCGGCCAGCGCGGCTCGCCTACAACCCCGGCCAAATGCCATTCGGCCCTACGTTTCGTCGGGGTTCCAGGGCCATTCCTCTTCGGACCCTGGTTCCGCCTCAGGGTTCTCCCGATCCAATTTCCAGCGCGCAGGGTTCGAGAGAATGTACTCGCGAATCCTGAACAATTCATCCTCGTCGCGAATGATATGTTCGAAATAATCCTCTTGCCAGACGGCGGCGCGCGGTCGATTCCAAAGCTCTCGAATCCGACTCGTAAGCGCCGATTTGAACCCCGCCGCCCAGGAGGCCAACGAATGGGAGCGCATGGGCGGGATGGGACGCCGCCGGTTCCGCGGGGTTTGTAGGGCCGAGCGGCGCTCGGCCAAGGGGCGAGCGCGGCTCGCCCCTACGGGTGTTTGGCCATCGGGCGGGCGGACGCCGTCCGCCCCTACCGGTGTTTGGGCATCGGGCGGGCGGACGCGGTTCGGCCAAGGCCGAGCGCCGCTCGGCCCTGCAATTGGTGGTGCGAACCCGCTACCCATCAGCAGGCGCTCGCGCTTCCGCCCCAAAATCCAAAGAATTCCGTGAAGATGGTTGGGCATGACAATGAAGGCATCCAATGCAAATTCCTGCCGGATTTGGGCGGACCCGAACCACTCTTCCCGCGCAAGCTTGCCACAATCATTTTCATACATGCGGTCTTCGACCACACGGCCGAAGATGCACTTTCTGTTGAACGCGCAGAGCGTGACAAAGTACGCCCCCGGTAACGCATAGTCATAACCGGGCAATCGGAGGGAATGGCGATGGTGGATCTTCGCGTCGTATTTCATTGCTGGGGCCCAACCGCGTCCGGCGTTTGTAGGGGCCGCCGCTACGACCGTTCGAGCATTTGTAGGGCCGAGCGGCGCTCGGCCAAGGGCGAACGCCGTTCGCCGCTACAGGTTTTAATCAATGGGAGGCCGAGCGCCGTTCGCCCCTACTTCGCGCTCACCGCCTAGTTTTCCGGCTTCGTTCGCTGCTCTGCGGGGATGGACAGGATGACGTCAAGAATCAGCGACGCCGACGTGGTGCTGTCCCCTCGCTGCGCTCAGGGCAGGCTCTTGCCGCTGCTGAAGCCCACCAGCCAAGGGCGTTCGTCTTCCAGATAGAGCTGGCGGAGAGAACCCTTAATGTCCTGAAAAATAGTCGCTGCCATTGGGGCGAGTATGGCCGAGCCAGCGGTTGATTGCAAGAATGGTCTTCAAGGAATCAGTATATTGCACTACATATCAGGAGGTGGGCCAGGTACTTTTTTGCAGCGCCAGGGGGCGACACCCGTTATCCCATAGCGCCAGCGACCGGAAGGAGCGGAAAGAGGCGCAGGGTGGCACGCGAGGCGTCGCAGATAGGGTACTTATGTCACCCATCAAGCGGAGGAGCGGCTAGGTGTGTCAAAATGCCACATTTATGCGCTTTTCCGCATGTCCTCGGAATTCCCCTAACCAACTGAAAACACATGGGAATAATTTGTGGCGGGCGCAGAACACTTCAAAAAAATGAGAATTGTGGTAAAAGTGGAAATCCCTCCCGAAGGAGGGGACAACACCGCAATCTCGAACTCGGCCATGCGATCCTCGCTGGGTCGCAGCCCGGTCACCTCTGAATGCTGGACCGTTTTGGCAGGGCTTCGACTTCACGGGAAAGCACTGGCCAAGGATGCCATTGCAGTTGCAGGATTCGCCGCGAGGGGTCCCGGTCGAAGGCGCGATAGACGTCCTCCCAGGCATTGCGGAATTCCGCTTGGACCCGGCACAAAGCTTGGATGAGTTCGTCATAGACGCGATCTACAGCCTCTGCATCGAGTGTGACGCCAGGTCGTAATTCCAACTCGAATTCAAGTACCTGTTGGCCGTCGCGCGACCCCAGCCTCGCTTTGTACATGCCGGTCAGAACGCTCTCCAGCGCCGTAGTTCGAACCACTTCATCGAGCATCGATTCGGAGTAGTTGGAGCCTTCCAGGATGAGGGCATCGTTACGCCCCTCAACAGCTATAAGGTCCGTAAGAATCATCCGACTTTTTCGGACTACCTCCCGCAGCGGTTCATCCGAGGTCTGAATCAAGTTGGACTTCAACACGGCCCCTCGTAGAGTGCGCCAGCGATACAACCGCACTCGGTCATGAAGGTTGTAGCGCACAATCGGAATGCCCTGCCAGCGCGTCACGCAAAGCTCGCCGTCAATTGTCTCCAGATAAGCGTCGGGAGCGCAGTAGTGAAACAAGTGCGGCACGGGTTCGGAGAAACCCAATTCCGCAGCCAGCCCCTCGTTCAGGGTCAAAAGCTTTCGCAACGCCACGGACGCCGGCGACTCGGTACCCAGTATTCCCGTATCGGCACTGGCATAGAAGGAAAACATAAAAGGTTCCTGCGGCGGCACGCCGGCACGCGCTTGCAAAGACATGCGCAGACGTTCCGGGATGGACTCGCCCAGAACCATATATCGTAGCTTGGACAGCGGTAGGGTTTTACCCAAGGACTCTGCTCGCAGTTGCAGATATCGGATATAGGTCGGGCAGAGATAAAGAATGATCAGGTCTACGCGCGGCTCGACTTCATTGATGATGTCGATGATCTCCGTATCTTTATTGCCGGGAGCGAAGACGGAGAAGCTGTACCGGGCGCGGAGAGCCGCGGATTTCAGTAACCATGATATCTGGTCGCCGCCAACCCAACTGCCCAGCGAATCCGCAACTATGGCAAGCGTCCTCTTGCGATGAATGGCAAAACAAGATTCCAGGAAACGCCTGGCGCCCCACGCCGCGTAGCGATCATGACTGCGCAGGCATGGCCAATACAAAGCCCTCCCGGAGGCGCCGGAAGATCGGAAGATCGCGAAAACTTCAGGGTGATTGTCAGCCAGGAGTTGCGCGGTGGGGAATCGTAGAATGTAAAGGTCCTTACTCGTCAACGGCCGATCCGTGAAGGCTCGCGGCTTTCCCCGTTGCGCTACGAACTCCTGGTACGCTGGAACGCGACGCTCGGCCCGACGAGCTATCCGCTCAGCCAGTCGCCGCCAACCTATGCTGGACAGGATGAAGCGTTGGGATCCGGGAGTTCGCGCCCCCTCGGGGGCGCCTGACATCTTGGTTTCTGTTGAGTTTAACGCCATGGCGTAATCACCTCATGATGCCCGCCGCGCGAGGGCAATGTGGTCTGGGAGCGTTCCGCTATGTCATCATTGATCTTCAGCTTGCCGGGACGACCACGGCAATCGTGCGGTCTTGGTCAAGCCAGGTTGCGGCAGCGATCTTAATTCCCCGAGGTTTGCATTCCATCTCCACCGCGCCGGTTCTCTCTTCCACCGCGACGATGCGCAACTGCGGCAATTCTGCGAAGCCGAGTCGGAACGCCTTCACAGCCGCCTCCTTCGCACACCAGCCTCGGTGAATCCACACATCGCGTGAACTCTGAGGAAGAGATGAGAGTTCGTCATCCCTGAAAGCGAAGTCGGAGAATTCCCGGCCACGCTCCTTCACGGCCGCAAGATCTACGCCCACCCCTGGCGCTTGGGACACAATCGCGATGGCTTCGTCTTCGGTGTGGGCAATCGAGATGGCCAGGGATGGCATCCTTGGAACCAGCAACCGCGGAGCACCGTCGGCCTGATTGACGATTTCCACTTCCAGGGGATGCAAAAGCATGCCCTTATGCTGGCGCAGCCAGTCACGGACCGCATCCTTCGCGGCGATGCGGCCCAATAACCAATCCAGGGCCGGTTTCTGCCTGTACATCGCCCACTCATCAGCCCGCAGATAAAATTGCGCCATCCATCCGGGCTTGACGTCCCCGAAATAGTCGCTGCTTACGCGGTAACAGGTGATCTCCGGCTGGCCAATGGGCCACGGGCGAGCAAGGAAACCTTCGCGCGGCCGATGATTCGCCTCGGTCAGCGTTTTGGGGTAGAACACGCGCCAATCCTGCAGGATGTCAACCCGAATCCACATCTGGCCTGCGGCGTCGTAAGCCTCATAATCCGCCTCTATCCGGCGCCCGTCTATTCTCCGATATCGGACCGAGGCACGTATCGGTGAACCTGGCGCCGGAGGCGGACCGTAAAGCGAGAGGCGCTTCATACCGATCGGCATCACAAACCAGCCGTCGAGCCAGGCGCGATAGCCGACAATCTGCTGCAAACCGTCCAGAAGCAGCGGGTCAAGAAGCAGATTCGCTCTTGGACTCGTGGTGAAGTACTCCCTGGGGTCACTGGCGACAAGCTGCGCTCCGATGTCGCGGTCTGACATTCCGCGGAAGGATCGGATCAACTGGAACATCGGACCATGAAAGAGCGGGCCTTTGCGGTAAAACTCGGCGGCGGTGTGAGGGCAATTCCGGTCATACACTTGTTCCAGCGCGGCCGGCGGCGTGGGCAGAGCAACGCCCAATGTCGCATGGCCAAGAAATGCCGGTGCATTGTGACCTTCGGTATAAAGTTCAACCTCGACTTCACTGTCGGCGACACGCCTTGCCCGGATCGTTACTTCCAAGGTTGGCGTGCTCTCAAAACTGATCCACCGCTTTGCCTCCAGGTCATGACAGGCGATGACCCTCAGTTCAGGGACCAGGGCTTCCGTCACTTCGCAGAGGATCTCCAGTTCAAAGGTAAGCGGCAGGGTGGGCAAGCGCTCCTCCACAGGCTTGAGGCCGTCCGGGATATTTAGGAACGCATGGTGTGAGAGAAACAAATGCTGCGAGAGATCCAACACCAAACGAGATTCCAGTTCCAGCCCGGGAACGAGCCGCTGAATCTCGCCCACCAGGGGCCGTTCGGTTCGCAGCTCGGCCCACGTCACGGATGCGGTTTCGATGCTCGAGGCCCCTTGCGGCGCAGGCGCGGAGGATAACACTGAAGTAGCCCTCACTTGCGTCTCAAGAAATTGCTCAAGCAGCTCATTCTCCGTTTCTTCCCAAGACCGCTGCACGTCCAAGAAGCGCCCCATCATCGCTAAACTTTGTTCTGTAATGCTTTGCTCACCCAAATGAGCGAGGGCACCTGATTCCGGCGCTACCGGCTTCGGCTGCGGCAGTTCAACGGCATATTGTGCCCGAATCCACTCAGCATCCTCTGCTGAAAGACGCAGGCGTGGGGGCGTCAGGGAGAGTCTGCGAGCCCCAGTGCTCGCCGCAACCGTGGTTTTCTCGAAATCGATGGGCTTGCAACGGCGATAGCGATACAGAGCAGACAACTGGAACGGTACACCCAGGGTCGCCAAGCGCCCCAGCAGATGATGCAACTGTTCGAGACTACTGCGGTGTGGAAGGTCCGTGGAAAGTGCTACATAATCCGAGCCTTCGAGGGTATTCTCTATGTTGGAGAGCATTTTCCCTCCGGCTCCCAATTGCACAAAGATGCGAACCCCGTCAGCGTAAAGCTGGGCGATCGTATCCCGGATTCGGACGCGTTGTGTAACACTGGCGAGAATCATTTCTCGAATTGCTTCGGCCGATTCCGGATACGGCGTCGCCGTGGTTCCGGAGTAGACCGGACATCTGCTGGAGCCGAGCGGAATGGTCTCCACCATGGCGCGGAGTTGGGCTTCAAACGGAGCAGCCATTTCCGTGTGGACGGTCAGAAAGGGCAGCAGCAAGGGGAAGACAGGGAGCGCTTGCCCCCATATTCCTGCATCCTGAAACTTCTGAAGAGCCGCACGCACCGCGGCTTTATCCCCACCAATGAAGACCTGGGAAGGTGAGACATCCATAGTGACCGTAACTTCGCCGGGTATTTGGTGCATGATGGTCTCCGCTTGCTCAGCCGAGGTGGCCACCATCGCCCAAAGCGCTCCCGCGTCCTCGCTGGGCTGGGAGGACGCTTTAATAGCGCTCCGCATTTGCCGTAAAGTGTCCAAATTGAAATGCTCGCGGTCTATCACTTCGGAAGCAAACAGCGCCGACAGCTCGCCCAGGGAAAAACCGGCCATGGCATCCGGCTGTAAGGCGAACAACTGGAGCAAGTCCCAACTGGCCATGTTGGCCATCGACATGCCTATGGGAGATCGTTCGGACCAAGCCAGGTCGCGTTCGATCTGCGCCAGCGTGTCGCGGTCCAACCCCGGTGGCGGAAACATTTGATAACTCAACGGAAGACCGGCCGTTTCGTCCTTGGTGAGGCTGTCCACCATATCCAGATTTTTGCGGATCTCGGGAAAGTGGAGATACAACTCGGCCAATCTCGTGGCATATCCACCGGCGAGTCCGGGGAAACCAAAGCCCGGAAAGAGAAATGCGAGCTTTCCCCCATATCGTGAGGAGCCGTAGTATAGGCCTGAGGGGTCTTGCTGCGACTCATCCCTTTCCGCAGTTATCCCGGCCCGAGCCTGTTCCAGCTTCGCCCGCAGCTCGGCGATACTCTTGACCACCATCGCCAGCCGCACCGGATGTGCATCCGCGACGCGCCCCATTTCGGTGAAGCAGATATCACCCAGATCCTCATCGCGGAGAGTTGCCGCGCGATGAGACCAGAGCTGTAAACGCTCCAGTAGCTGAGCCGGTGATTCCGCGCTGGCCAGGAAGAGCTCAGAACTTTGCGGGGTGATCGACTCCCAGGTGGGACGATTCGCAACTTCTTCGAGGATGACATGCGCGTTGATGCCGCCGAACCCGAAGGCATTGACACCCGCGGTACGAGGACTTTCCGGGGGTGAAACCCAGGGGCGAGCAACGGTGTTCACACAGAACCGGCTGCCTTCCAATTTCGGGTGCACGCGCTCCACGTTCAGTGTGGGGGGCAGCAAGCCGTGGTAGATGGCCAGCGCGGTTTTGATCAACCCGGCCATCCCGGCGGCTGGCATGGCGTGGCCAATCATGGATTTCACCGATCCGAGTGCGACACTGGAGCCTTCCTTCCCGAATATGGCGTGGAGCGCGTCAATCTCCGTGCTATCGCCGACCACGGTGGCCGTACCGTGACCCTCGACGAGCGTAACCCTTTGCGGATCGATCCCTGCCTCGTCGTAGGCTCTCTGGATGGCCAACACTTCTCCCTCCACCCGGGGAGTCATCACGGCCGTGCCACGTCCATCACTGGCCACGCCCACGGCGCGAATCGCGGCATAAATCCGATCCCCGTCCCGCAAGGCATCAGAGAGCCGCTTCAACACTACGGCGCCGACTCCCTCACCCATGAGCAATCCGTCCGCATCCGCAGCAAACGGCCGGCAAACACCCGAACGGGACAAAGCACCCAGGGTTTGGAACACCAACCAGAAATGGGGCTTCTGAATAATATGCAATCCGGCCGCAATGCCGAGATCGCAGCGCCTCTCCCGGAGACTCCGTACGATGCTGTCCACGGCAAGCAGAGAAGAAGCACACGCCGCATCGACAGTACAGTTCCGCCCCATAATATTGAGGCGGTTTGCCGCCCGTCCTGATGTCAGGTTGGGCACAGCACAGGCCACCACTTCGGGCCTTACCGGCGGCAATGCTGCCACCAGCCGCTTTCGAATCTCCTCCGTGAATCCCTTCGACGCACCCGGCAAGATCTGGCCCAGCAGTTCCGTGATTTGCTCAACCACCTCCATGCGGAGATATACGTGCTCGACACCGTTGCCGAGATAACCACCTCGACCGATCACAAGCTCGGTTCTCTCCGGCGATAGCACTTGAATTCCCTGCCGCCCAGAGGAATTCTTCAGGTCGCGGAGCGCCCGCTCGATGATCGACAGGACCAGGAACTGCTCGGGGTCCCCTTCTTCAACTTCTGCAGGCATAATGCCGAACGGAAGAGGATCGAACTCCACCGATTCGTGGATGAAGCCACCTGGCACCCGTGGCAGATCGTGAATTTCAAGCTGGTTCCACCGCTTCAGGGGGATAGGGGTCAGGCAGTTGGTGCCGAGCACCACGTTTCTCCAGAAGGCCGCGAGGTTCGGCGCACCCGGAAAAACACAATCCATGCCCACTATGGCGATGGGCTCGCAGGGAACCGAATCCGAGCGCTTCTGCTCAGGTGAAGGCATGTCTTCAAGATGTCGCGGCTATTCGGGCAGTGGCTGGTCCCCAGGTAGGTAATGAAAAACCTCAGGCTCGCCCTTTGACCCGAAAAGTAATTCGTTGACAAAACTCCGCACTCCAACCGCAACCGAGTGGTACACAACCCCGCGTTCTTTGAGCAGTTCCGGAGGATAACGGCTGGCAATCCCGATCTCTGCCCACGGGCCCCAGCCGATCGCCACCACGCGTGCCTCCCACTCTCGATCCAGCTTCCTGGCGAGCCTGTTCAAGACTTCATTGGCCGGCGAATAGTCCGTTCCTCCGGCGTAGCCGTGTCGCGCTGCCAGCGATGAGAGGAAGAACAGGAAGCGTAGCGATTCCGGATGCAAAGCGCGGGCCAGGACCAGCGCGGGACCCACCTTGGTGTCGAAAACCCGCTGAAACGACTCCGGGGACTTCGTATCCAACATGCGGTCCTCGACGATTCCCGCCCCGTGGATGACTCCATCGATTCGTCCGTGGCGGTCGTACACGGAATGAATCAGGGTCTCAAAGGCGGCTGAATCCCTTACATCCAACGAATGGTACTCGCAGCGTGCCCCGAGAGAAGTCAGTTGATCCAAGTTCGACCGCACTTCACGCCCCCGCAGGACAGCCTGGTACTCAGCTTCGACGGCACTGGGTGTGACCAACCGACCGTGGCTCCTTCTCCGTTCCACAATCGCCCGCTTCAGTTCGCTAGCTCCTTCAAGGCCGAGCGTTTCAGGTCTTTCGCGCTCCGGGACGGGTGACCTTCCGGCTATGACGAAGGTTGGCCGGAAGCGCGCACCCAGTTCCTTGCAGATAGCCGCCGTAATTCCCCGTGCTCCACCGGTGACCAGGACGATGGAACTCTGGTCGAGGGGCGGCCGGCCCGCACGCTGTTGGTTGAGTTCGGATTCGTAAGTCTTCACTACGAAACGCCGGCCAGAGGTGTAACCAACTTCCACCTTGGAATCGGCTCGGGCAAACTCCGCGAGTATGTAGGTGAGAACGTCGGCGCCGTCGCGCGGGTCCAGATCAACACACTTCATCGAAACCTCTGGCCATTCGTAGGACAGGCACTTCAGAAAGGTCGGTATGGCGGCCGCACCGGGGCGAAAGTCCCCCGCCTCGCCATCGAAGCCGAACTGCCCGCCCGCGCCCGTAATCGCGAACAAACAACCCTTCTTCTCTCGCAGGTCCGGCCCGAAGGCTGTGGCCAGCATAAACAGACTCTTCAGTTCCAGGCTCTCTAGGGCAGTCGAATTGCTATCCAGGGGTAGGAAGTGACACAGGGTCGTTACTTTCCCATATTGCTGGCTGACCAGTTCGTGAAGTTGCCTGACTGCATCTCGGGACGAGAGATCGGCCTCATAAATGCCTGGAGCGGGAACGCGGCATTCGGGGCTGTGCCGTACCACCGCGACTTTCACCCCGGCAGACGACAGAGCTGCCACGGCCTCGCGGGCGCGGCCCGAATGGTCCTCCGTCAGAAGCACTACTTCATCTGGGCGCGGCTGCCGGACTGCGCCGTTCAGGGGCTCCTCGACGGCTCGCACCAGGAACCTTCGCAGTTCTGGTTCCTCGGAAGCGGAGTGAGTCTGTTTCGCCTCCCCCGTCGCCGGCAGCGGCTGGGGAGCGTCTTTTCCTGCTGTCTGCTCCTGTAACCAAGCGAGGACCTCCCGCAGCGTACGCAACTTGGAAATGGTCAGGAAGTACTCCTCCCTTTCCCGATCGCTGTGCGTAAAACCAATATGTTCGGCCAGCGCTCCGAAGATTTCGGCCCGCTTGATCGAATCGATTCCTAAGTCCGCCTCGAGGTTTAGGTCGAGATCAAGCATTTCCGCCGGATAGCCGGTCCTCTTGCTAATCAGCCCCAAGAGGGTGTCATGCAAAGACAGGGCGGAACTCGTTGCGGGTGGTTCCGGTTGTGATGGAGGCGCCGCAGGAGCAACTTGGGGTTCCGATGGGGCCACCACGACGGAAGTGGACAAAGCCACTGGCGCCACCGTCTCCGTTAGAGTCCGAGAGAGCTCCGGCAGCAAGGGAGCAGGAGCCAGTTGAGGCGGACTCGTGAACGCTGGTGCTGTCGATGCACCCGACCCATGGTGGCCGTTACCGTTTCCCGCCAAGACCTCAACCATCGCCTGCTGCGTCTCCAGAAACCGGCTCATCAGTTCCTGCCGCTGCCGGTTCGATTCCAGTTGATAGTCGAGGAACTGCTTCATCGTGGTCTGGAATGCGGTGACCACATGTTCGAAATGGCCGTTCCCCGAGGACCCATTTCCCGAATCGTTCAGCGCTGCCATGGGCATCTGGGCTGGTGGAACCTCTCTGAACGCCGCGGGTGGAAGGGACGGCGGCGGTTGCACCGGCCTCTGTGGAGCTTCCCACGAGGGGCCATTGGGGTTCGAAGCCAATGCATTGGTGCTCGGTCTGGAAACTGAAGTTGATGTCGAAGAAGCTGCCCCAACCGTTGATGGAGATGCGAGCTTGGGTAAAGGCGCGCTTCCGCCTGCTGCGGCTGCCGCAAATGCTTTCCCCGGCGCCGCGACCGGCGCCTGAATTTTCTGGACCATAGGTCTTGCGCTTGCCCCAGTAACAATCCACTCTGTGGGCTTGGGGGGGTCTTCCCCTTTCAATAGATTGGCTAGTTCTAGTATCTCGCGGTTGCAGGCGGCGAAGAGTTTCTCTAGCCGAACCGCCCTTCCCGCCGCATAGAACCAGCCCACAACTTTCAGGTAGTCAGCTAACCCACTGTCCGACCCCTTCTTATTGGTGGCCAGGACTACGGCAGGCCGGTTGCCCAGAATTCTATGCACGAGTCCACTGAGGACGTTGCCGGGCCCTACCTCCACAAAGATCCGCACACCCGCGGCATAGATGGCCTCGATCTCTTCTTGGAATCTAAGCGGCTGCGTCAACTGCTTCACCAGGATTTTCCGCATGGCCTCAGCTTCCGTAGCATACGGAGCCGCTTCGAGGTTGGAGTACACGGGCAAGCGAGGCGCTTGCAGTTCAACTCTGGCCAGCGCCGCCGCAAAGCGCTCGGCAGCAGCCCGCGCCTCAGGAATGTGGAAACCTGCGCTCATCGCCAGCTTCTGATACCTGATCTTCGCGGCATCCAAACTGGAAAGGAAGCTTTCCATTGGAATGCGCCGCCCGCCCACGATGGTCTGGTCGGGTGCGTTGGCGCCGGCAACGGCGACACCCGCATGGGCTCCCAGCAGGTTCGAGACCGTATCGAGGCCAGCCTGGACGGCCACCATTTGGACTGACTCGGTCCCCTGCGTTTCCTGCACCGCCCGTCCTCTCTGCTCGGAGACACGCATCAGCTCCGAAAAAGAGAGCGTGCCCGCAGCACAAAGGGCCACATACTCGCCATAGCTGTGTCCAGCGACGACATCCGGCTCAATGCCAGCCGCTTTCAGCAGGGAGAACAGGGCATACCCGGCAGCGCCCAGAGCGGGCTGGGCCAGCCAGGTCTGGTTGAGGGTGCGACTCTGCTCGGTTTCCTCGGAGGGCGAATAGGCTGGAGGAGGGAAGATTGCCTCGGTCAGCCGTTCCGGTAGTGCGCCCTCCAAAACCACATCTGCCGCCTCAAACACTTCGCGGGCCAAGGGAAAGCAGAGCGCGAGTTCTTCCAACATGTTGAGGTACTGTGAGCCTTGGCCAGGGAAAAGAAAAGCCACAGGTCCCAGTGTGGCCGCCTCACCCAACACCATCGGTTCCACGGGAGAGAACGGCTCGTTGCCTGACAGTTTACTTGCAGCGACGGTCAGTTGCGAACGAAGACCTTGCAGGTCCTTGGCAACGATGGCCAACCGGCAATCGCCACGGTGTTTTGCGACCTCCCGGCTGAGAGCCTCGGCGAGATCAACCAAGCGAACCTGGCTAACCTCCGCAAGACGGCCCTCCAGTGCTGTCAATTGACTGGCGAGCTCGTCCCGTGAAGCAGCGCGAAACACGAACAACTCCGCCGGGCGGGCCTGGACGGCGGTGGAGTGCTGCCCATGTTCCTCCATTACAGCGTGAAAGTTCGTTCCACCAAAACCGAAAGCACTGACGGCGGCCCGGCGTGGGCTGGTGTCGGCATGAAACCAAGGTCTGGCCCGGGTATTCAAATACAGAGGAAGCGAACGGTCGCGCAGTGCAGGGGCGGCGTCGTCAATCAAAGTGGGCGGTAACACGCGATGGTGCAGCGCCAAAGCAACCTTGATAAGACCCGCCAGTCCCGCGCTCCCCTTGGTATGTCCAATCTGCGACTTGACGGAGCCCAAAGCGCAACTCTGCGGTCTTGCTCCCACGGACTGGAATGCGGTACGAAGCGTTTCTAACTCCGTACGATCGCCGACCACGGTCCCAGTCCCGTGCGCCTCCACCAACTCGACAGAGGACGGGGAGAATTCCAGTGAATCGTAGGCCCGCAGCACGGCGCGAGTCTGACCTCGCACGGCCGGAGCCGTCAGACTCTTCTCGCGGCCGTCACTCGCCGAGCCGATAGATCGTATGACCGAATATATCCGATCACCATCTCGCTCGGCGTCGGATAGGCGCTTCAGAACGAGCATCGAGACCCCTTCGCTGGTTACAATTCCATCTGCGGAGGCGTCGAATGGGCGGCAGCGCCCACGCGGCGAAAGCGCCCCGGTCTTGCTGAACAAGAGATATCCGAAGAGGGTCTGGTCCACCTCGGCAGCTCCTACTAAAACCACCTCACTGGTTCCGTGCCGCAGTTCCTGGATGCCCGTTTGCAGCGCCGCGAGGGAACACGCGCACGCGGCGTCGACGGTGAAGTTCGGACCTCCCAGGTCGAAGCGGTTGGCCAGCCGTCCGGCGGCGACGTTGCCCAGGATGCCCGGAAAACTATCCTCCGTTAATTGCGGCAACGTACGATGAATATGGTCCATCACCTGTTGGCGCACCGCCGGGTCGAGGCCCGGCATCCGGTTTAGTTCCAGTTCGGTCAAACAGCGGGCGATATAGGCCTGTCCCAGGTTAAAGGTGCCACCGGGAAAGCCTACAATTACGGCCGTGTTTTCCCGCGCGAACGGCCTCCTGTCGTAGCCTGCGTCGGCCAAGGCTTTTCGGGTGACTTCCAGCAGAATAAGCTGCACAGGCTCGATGGCCGAAAGACTGGCGGGGGGAATGCCGTAAGTCAGCGCATCGAGTCGAATCGGAGCCATGAAGCCGCCCCACTTCGACACGGTCCGGTCTGGAACCTTCGAGTCAGTCGTAAAGAACAGGCTACTGGGCCAGCGATCGCTCGGCACCTCCTCGATCGCATCGTGACGCCGGAGAATATTTGCCCAGTATTGTACGAGGTCGGGAGCTCCTGGGAGATGGCAGGCCATGCCGACAATCGCGATAGGCTCGGGGCTTCTCCGATCGCGGCGCCGTGGTGGACGAACATGTTCCTTTTCCTCGCCAGAAACGAAATCCTCAAGCTGTGCGACGGCGCCACGGCAAACCTGTTGGTGCAATTCCTCGATGGAGCAGAGCCCCTCACGAAGACCTGCAACCTGGCCCATCATATACATTCCGTCCGTCTTCTGGCGTTCAACCGAAACCTCTACCAATTGCGACGGCAATGAGGAGCCCTCATCTGAGGCGGACCGAGCCAGCCCCTTCGTCGCAATGCGAAGCCGGCCTACATTGATGTCCTCCAGGCGGCTGCGGACCTCTTCCGCCGATAGGCCCTCTTCCCGCAACTCCCTCTGAAAGACCTTGAATTGTTCTGTGTACGTTGAAGGCGCGCAGCGGATGGCGTGACCGTTTCCCATCTCGAGAAGGACCGTTTCGTTGCACCGCACAGCTTCGTCTTGGAACAAAGGCACAATCGCGCCTGTGTCTACCGCCTCGCGGGTGAACAAATAGGCAGTGCCCATCAACACGCCGATGCGGATTCCGGCCGCCGAAGCAGATGCCGACATAGCGGAAACCATCGCAGCCGAGCGGCCATCGTGAATCCCCCCGGCGAAGACAATGTCGATGGCTTCCTTGGAGCCGCTCTTGCGTTGAAACTCCACGAGGGTTTCTATGACGGATTCCCACAGAACGAAGCTGGAAAGTGGCCCCACGTGCCCGCCGCACTCCCGACCTTCGAAAATGAATCGCCGCCCTCCCTGGCGAAGGAACATTTCGAGTAATTGCGTGGACGGAGTGTGGATATAGGTGCGGATACCGGAAGCCTCCAGGGAACTCGCTTGCTCCGGGCGCCCCCCAGCCAGGATGGCAAATTGAGGCCGGACCTTGAGGACAGCTTGCAGTTGTTCGGCGCGCAAATCTTGAGGCACAAAGGCAAGAATCCCAACACCCCAAGGCCGGTTCCCCATGAGCGCGGCAGTTTGTTCGAGGAGCCGCTCACATTCCGCTTGGCGCAGAAGAGCCATAGCCAGAAACGGCAATCCGCCCCCCCGTGAAACCGCATCAGCAAACCCGGCCACATCGCTCACGCGGGTCATGGGCCCCTGGAGTATGGGAAACCGGATGCCATGGGCCTGAGCAAAGGGAGAGTTCTCCACCATCGCAGGCGCCGACCTGTCAATCCTCAGATTGTCTGCTACTTGGCTGCGGTAAGCTCTCAGGATCCCGGCCACGTTTCTGTGCTGGCGCGCCAGCCGCGCCGCAAAAGCAACGCCTTGACCCAGCGCCAGAACCTCTTGCCCGTCGTTGCGCTCGAGAATCTCATCCCGCCGCGCCACAAAAGCACCCGGCTCCGCCCCGCTCATCTCTAACTGTTGCAGCTCGCAGATCGAACTGGCGCCTTCCTGGCGGTGGACGCGGTAACGGCGGCCCAACAACTCTCCCAGGCAGATGGTTTCCGTACCATCCATCGCCGCCATCCGGGAGCGAAGCGGCTCGGGGATAGAACACTCTTCAGCCAGAGCGATCTCGTCCTGAAGCACAATGCCAGCCGCCCCCGCTACTCGGCACGCCGTGGCGCCGTGAGGTCCAATTCCTCCGTAGGCCCACACGGGAACGGCCACGCTCGAGCACAGACGCTGCAGCAGTACGAAACTTGTCTCGCTGCCCACTCGGCCGGCAGCCTCATTTCCCTTGGCCACGAGCCCATCCACTCCAGCCTTCACCGCCTCCGGGGCTTCCTCCTGCGAGATAACCTCGCAAAAGATGCGCTTACCGAACCGGCGCAAGTTCTCAATCGAGGTCGAAAGACGGGCGCCTCCATCGCCATCCGATTCCCCGGAAAGAAGGATCAGATCGACACGCGCTCCCATGCTCTCCAAAACGGACGCCACCCGCTCCTGGGAGCGTACGGTCGTCCTGATACCAATGTAGCCTCCAAAATGCCCGCAAAGACCCCGCACGGCGTTTCGTAAAGCCGCTGCATCCCGAACGTAGCAATGGTCCACAATGGGCAAGCCGCCGGCTTTGCCGGCGGCAAGCAACACTTCCTCCGCCTCGGCGTGAGGAGGGGACAACACCGCAATCTCGAACTCGGCCATGCGATCCTCCCTGGGTCGCTGCCCGCGCACAACCACGGGCTCTAGCCTCAATAGCTACGTCAGGATGAGCAATATGCGTTGGCTGCGTTTAGTGCTGTCCACAAGTCATGCGCCTGGAGCCAGGACTTACAACCGGCGATGGGCCACATCGCCACTTCTGTAAGCCCACGCCTATGCACTAACCTGTCTTTAATATTTCCCCACTCTCTGTTCTTACCTCCCTCCCCTGGGGTGGCGACCACCCCGGATGGCAATTGACCCGAACATCGCCGGGCACTGTGCGCACGATCTACACCTGTATTTCCCTTTTGAACATCGCCCACGAACCTTCTCTCGTCTCTCCTCATCCTTATCGGCTATTCACCGCCGCGGCTTGAGAAAGATCAGCCCTCCCAGCCCTCGTTCCGTGCTTCCTTGAAGGTGGATTTTCAGGAGTCCCGGCTCGCTCCCGAGAGCGGTACCTGACGGACTCTCGGGCGAAGAATGCGCCCTTACCATTTGCCGATCCCGCAGAGCGGGACCGAGCGGCGGGCCGCCGACCCGACCTTCCGGATTAGCGGTTTCTTAGAAAACGCATTGGAGAGGCGGCCCTGGCTGCTATTCAGGACTCGCGGAGGGCGGAAGAGAGTGGTTCGGACCATCCCGGAGAAGAACAATGCGCTGGCTGCACTTGCGAAGTGCCGGGACAATGAAGGGCAGGATCCGCTGCGGAGACTGTGGGGGTGTGCACGACGTAAAAGTGGAGGTCAAGGCATTTTCCTTGGTTTGTTGCACGCTTCTGAACGTACTGGTACGCAAGGGCAAAGGCCCAGAGGGCCGAAAGAACTTAGCCCAGGGCGCCAGCCCTGGGTCCAGAAGGCTCTCTGGCTCGCGGCAGCCCCAGCGGGGCGAAAGAATAAGGTTGCGGCGCGGGAACTCTCCCTGGTTCTGCTGCCCCTTGCGGGGCTTGCCCGGCGGTTGGGCTTGGTTTCCCAGGGCTCGCGCCCTGGGCTAAGTTCTATCGCCCGTCAGCCAACGGGCTCCCCAGACCACCCTGCTGCTGCCACCGTAAGCTCTCACGAATATGTCATGCAACACCGGCAGGACTCCCACTTTTATATCGCACACCCAGACTGTGGTTCGTGCTTGCATCTCTTGGCGCGATTGCGTACTCTCAGGGGCGACTTTTTTCGCGTGGAGGCGCAACTGATCCCATGAAAACTCGATTTCGAAGCTATAGTCCAATGGCCGCAGCGCTTGTAGCGGCTACAATCTTGCTCTTCGCCGGCAATCTCATGGGCGCGAAGAAAGCAAAAGAGACTCCGCCTAGCGAGGCCGCGGCGCCCACTGTTCCGAAGCCGGACATCCCGGACCTCGAGTTCATCACGCGCTTGCGGGAGGAGGAATTCGGCCACGGCGAGGTGATGGACATTATGAGCCACCTCACGGACGACATCGGCCCTCGCCTGACGGGTTCGCCCAACATGAAGAAGGCCAACGAATGGACGCGCGACCAGTTCGCCAAGTGGGGTCTCGTCAATGCACACTTGGAGGCCTGGGGCACTTTCGGTCGCGGTTGGGCGTACCAACTTTGCGAAGTTCGCATGCTCTCGCCCGACATCATGCAATTCCTGGCGCTGCCTGAGGCCTGGACGCCGGGGACGAATGGTCCGATCCGGGGCGAGGTGACGCAACTGGTCGCCTCAACGTCCGCAGACTTCGAGAAGTACAAGGGCAAACTGGCGGGCAAGATCGTGCTGATCGGCGACGCGCGCGTCCCCGACCCCAGCGATAAGCCGCTTTTCCGACGCGACGACGATGCTGACCTAGCGAAGACCGCGGAATACCAGATCCCCGGCGGCGGCCCCGGCGGTCCCGCCAACCGGCAGCAGTTCGCACAGCGCTTCCAGTTTCAGCGGGACTTGGAAAAGTTCCTCACTGATGAGCACGTGGCGGCCGTGCTGGATATCACCCGGCAGCCCGGCGAGGACGGCACCATCTTCGTTCAGTCCGGCGGAAGCTACGAAAAGGGCAAGACCATCAGTTTTCCACGCATCACGCTCTCAGTCGAGCACTACGGCCGCATGGCGCGCCTGCTGGCCAAGAAAGTGCCGGTAGAAGTGGAAGTGAACATGGAAGCGCAGTTCTACGACGATGACGACAAGGCCTACGACACCCTTGCTGAAATCCCCGGCACCGATCCAAAGCTCAAAGAGCAACTGGTGATGCTCGGCGGGCACATGGATTCGTGGCACGCCGGCGAAGGCGCCACCGATAATGGCGTGGGGGTAGTGGTGGCGATGGAGGCCGTGCGTCTGCTGAAAAAGCTCGGCGTCCAGCCGCGGCGGACTATTCGCGTTGCGCTGTGGTCGGGTGAAGAAGAGGGACTGCTGGGCTCGCGCGGATACGTGAAGAACCACTTCGGAGGGCGGCCGGAGAATACCAATCCGAAGTACAAAGACATGCCCCCGTTTCTCCGTCCCCCCGGCGGCCCCTTGCAGTTGAAGCCGGAACAGAAGCTGGTCTCGGCGTACTTCAACCTGGACAACGGCGCCGGCAAGGTTCGCGGCGTGTACTTGCAGGGTAATGCGCAGGTCGCGCCCATCTTTCAGAAATGGATAGAACCGTTCCGCGATCTTGGCATGACCACACTGACCATGCGCAACACCGGAAGCACGGACCACATCTCGTTCGACGCCGTGGGCATCCCGGCATTCCAGTTCATCCAGGACCCGCTGGACTACGGTACTATTACCCATCACTCGAACCAGGACGTCTACGAGCACGTCCGCGCCGACGATCTGAAGCAGGCCGTAGTGATTATGGCCTGCTTCGTCTACAACGCCGCCATGCGCGACGAGATGATGCCGCGAAAACCGATTCGGCCCGAAGAATTCCAGCCGCCGCCGGAATCGGAAAGCGGAGCGGAGAAGAAAGGTGAGCCGGCGCCTCCGCCCGCCAATCCTGTGAACCCGGCAAAGCCGCTGCCGAGCGGCGAGCAGCAGCCTCCGACGCCATAGAACAGAGGTTAGAAGCGAGAAGTTAGAATGTCTCGCCCTCGCGCTCTTCCTAAGCAGCCTTGGCAGCCGCGTCCATGCCTTTGAAGGGACCCCGCAGATTCTGGCTTGAAGCCGGAGCATCTCCGGGTTATCATTTGTGATATTGCACGGGCCCCAGCGGCAGAAGGGTGTTTTGAGCCGGATAAGGCACGATTCCAGGAGTAGCCCGGATGGCTGTACCATGAGCCAGCCCCGGCGGCTTTGAGGAGGCGCACAGATGATGGCTACCATTCGCGACGAACAGCAACGCGACTTGCTGCGGCGAGGCTTCTCCCGCCGCGACTTTACGCGGATCTCATTGCTGCTAGGTGCGGCAGCCGCGCTCCCCTTTTACAACGAACCTGCGCTGGCGCAATTGTCCGACCTTGGCCCATTGCCGCCGGACGCTGTGAGAGTGAATGCCAACGAGAATCCCATGGGTCCGTGTCCGGAGGCTGCCGAGGCAATTCACCGCGTGGTGCAGAAGAGCGGACGTTATATGTACGACGAGGGCATTAAAATGGCTCAGACCCTGGCTGAGCAGTTGGACCTGAAGCCCTCCTACGCTATAGCATTTCCAGGCTCGAGCGATCCTCTGCATCGCGCCGTGCTTGCCTACACCTCTCCCACCAAGCCGCTGGTGATTGCCGATCCAAGTTACGAAGCCCCTGACCGTGCGGCGAAGTTCATCGGTGCGCCGGTCATCCATGTTCCCTTGCGCCCGGACTACTCGCACGACGTGAAAGCCATGGCTGCGGCTTCGCCGGAGGCCGGACTCATCTATGTCTGCAACCCGAACAATCCCACAGGAACCATCACCCCCAAGACGGACATCGAATGGCTGGTGGCTAACAAGCCCCCAGGCGCCGTGGTCATGATCGACGAAGCTTACATTCATTGGAGCGAAGAACCGTTCGCCACCGGCCTGGTCGGCGCGGACAAGGATGTGATCATCCTGCGCACCTTCTCGAAAATCTACGGCATGGCAGGCCTGCGTGCCGGAGTGTCCCTGGGCCGTCCAGACTTGATCACCAAGCTGAAAGACTACGGTCCACCCTCCATGCCCGTCACTGCCATGGTGGGCGCCTCAGCCAGCCTGGCGGTCAAGAACCTCGTCCCCGAGCGCCGTAAGATTGTGGCCGACATCCGAAACGATGTCTTCGATTGGATGACCAGGAAGAACTATTCCTTTATCCCTTCGGTAGCAAACATGTTCATGGTGGATGTGAAGCGTCCGGGCCAGGAAGTTGTGCAAGCCATGGCTGCGCAGAACGTCTACATCGGGCGAGTCTGGCCCATCTGGCCAACCTATGTGCGCGTTACCGTAGGCTCGCGTGAGGATATGGAAAAATTCAAGACGGCGTTCCAAAAGGTGATGAACGCCTGATGGACTGACCGCCTCAGGGTTTAGAACCACACGGCACACTTAACCTTCTGCGATGCCACGACCCCCTCACCCGTCCCGCGCCGGCTGGCGAAAGCGCCGGACGCGGGCCGCCCTCTCCCCCAAGGGGGAGAGGGGAGACTTATCTGAACCTACTTATTCCCCAGACCTACTGCGCCCTCCCCGTTGATTTCCCCTCGTCCTATCAAAGCCAAATGGCTCAGCCTGCCATTCGTGCACGCCTCTCCCACGCTGTCATTCTGAGCGCAGCGAAGAATCTCGCTCTGGCGCCTAACTTTTGGGTTGACATCTTACCCAAAGTGTGGATACTTGGGTTATATGTCTACCCAAAAGGAGAAAGAGCGGCTGGAACTCTTGCAAGGCACGTTGGACCTGCTGATCTTGCGCACGCTGATCTTCGGCCCGCAGCACGGCCAGGGCATCGCGCGCGCCATTCAGCAGACAACCGAAAACGAACTCCTGGTCGAGCACGGGGCGCTTTACCCCGCGCTCCAGCGTCTGGAAGAGCGGGGTTGGATCGCGGCCGACTGGGGCACCTCCGCGCATAACCGCAAGGCGCGCTTCTACACGCTCACGCGAGTGGGCCGCAAACAGCTCGTCAAAGAGACGACCAAGTGGCGGCGACTGGCGGCGGCCATCGGGCGGGTCCTGGGACCGGAGGCCGGGGAGGGTTAATGCCATGTTCTGGCGAAAGCGCAAGCAGAGCGACTTCACAGCGGAGATCGAAGCGCATCTCGAACTCGAGACGGAGCACTTGAAAGAGCAGGGTTTGAGCGAAGAAGAGGCGCGTGTGGCAGCCCGGCGCGCCTTCGGCAACGTCACCCAGGTGCAGGAGCGCTTCTACGAATCGGGCCGCTGGCTCTGTTGGGACCACCTCGTGCAAGACCTCCGCTTCGGCCTGCGCGTGCTGCGCAAATACCCCGGCTTCACCGCCGTCGTCGTCCTCACCCTTGCCCTGGGCATCGGGGCGAATACGGCGATCTTCAGCGTGGTCGAAGCCGTCCTGATCCGCCCCTTGCCTTATCACGATCCCGGTCGGCTGATTTGGATCTCCCGCGTTCTGCCGGCGCTTCACGCCCGGCTGGTCGCCAGCACGGATTACATTGCCTGGCTCGAACAGAACAAGACACTGGCGGGAATCTCGGCTCTTGACGAGTCAGCGACCTACACCCTTACCCGCCGCGGCGTGGCACAGCGAGTGCCGGGAGCACAGGTCTCCTCGAACTTCTTTTCCACGCTCGGCGTCCACCCCTTCCTGGGACGCGCCTTCACGGCAGGCGAGGACCGGCCCGGCGGCCAGCCAGTGGTGCTTCTCACCTATTCATTCTGGCGCCGTCATTTCAATGGTGACCGCAACGTCCTCGGGCAAACACTCACGCTCGACAAGCAGATTTACAGCATTGTTGGAGTGATGCCCGAAAGTTTTCGCTTCCCGCGAAATCCGAAAACCGAGCTCATTGCTCCGCTCGTGATCGACCCTACCCCTCCTGCCCCCGGGGAGTTCAGAGTCGAGCTCGTTCATGTCATTGCCCGCCTCAAGCCGCGGGTGACCATCGCTCAGGCCTCTGTTGACCTCGAAACCATTTCCCAGCGCTTGCATCCCGACGATGCTGCGGGTACGGGCGTGGCGCCGGCGCGTGGCCCAGGAGGTGGGAACAGTGCGCCGGGCGGTTCCCGCACCGAGAATCGGACGACGGCGGCCGCTCCGCCACCGGGACCCGGAGCAGGGCAGCCCGCGGCTAATCCGCCGGCCCGGATGTTCAATCCCTTCGAGCATGGGCAAATGGAGGTTGTACCCCTGCATCGGGAGTTGGTAGGCGACGTGCGGCCGGCGCTCCTCATTCTGCTTGCCGCGGTCGCCCTGGTGCTGCTAATTGCCTGCGCCAACGTGGCCAACCTCATGTTGGCAAGGGCCTCAGCCCGGTCGAAAGAGATTTCCGTTCGCGCCGCGCTGGGGGCCCGCCGTGTGAGGTTGCTGCGCCAACTTCTTACCGAGAGCGTCATCCTGGGATGCGCTGGCGGGCTTCTGGGCTTGCTGTTGGCGTACGGGGGAGTCCATCTCATTACCGCCTTCACACCCACTAAGGTGGCCGGCAACATCTTTCAACTGGTGACGATCGGCATCGACAGCTCAGTGCTGTTGTATACGCTTGCGGTCTCCGTGCTCACGGGAGTGGTTTTCGGTCTGGCGCCAGCCCTCGCCAGCTCGAAGCCGGATCTGAACCAAGCGCTCAAGGAGAGCGGCCAGATGCTGGCGTCTAGCCTGCGCCGCAACCTCCTGCGTAGCGTGTTAGTGGTGGCGGAGGTATCGCTCTCGCTGGTGCTGCTCATCGGCGCGGGTCTGCTGATGAAGAGCTTCTACCAGCTCTGGGCCGTCGATCCGGGCTTCAGGTCCGACCACGTTCTCGCCTTCGCCGTCGAACTCGCCGATTCGAAGTACCCGAAGGACACGCAGCAGGCTGCCTTTTTCGAGCAGTTGCTCGGTCGCCTCCGGGTTCTGCCGGGCGTCAAGGCGGCAGGCTTGTGTAATTCGCTGCCGCTTTCCCGCCGGTGGCGCATGATGATTGGAGTACGGTTCGAGGGCCAGCCGGCGCGGCCGCCGGACCAAGTACAATCCATACCCTCGATCTCCGTCAGCGCCGACTACTTCCGCACCATGGGAATCCCGATCATCCAGGGCCGAGCCTTCTCCGAGCGCGATGACGTCAACGCGCCCAAGGTTGTGATCCTGAACCAGACCATGGCCCACGAGTTCTTCCCCAATGAGAATCCCATCGGCAGGCGGATGGTGATGGGCCAAGGCGCCAACGCCCTTGCGACTGTGGTCGGTGTCGTGGGTGATGTGAGAAATCGAGGCCTGGACGCGCAAGCGCAGGCGGCCTTTTTTGTACCGTTCCCACAAAGCCCTGACTCGACTATGGAAGTTGCTCTGTTCACTGCGGTCGAGCCAACCAGCATGGTCACGGCGGTGAGAAATGCTGTCGCCGCGATCGACCCAGAGCAGCCGATCTTCGACATCTCGACTATGGACGAAAGGCTGGCGGCGTCGGTAGCACCGCGGCGATTCAACCTGTTGCTGCTGGCATCCTTTGCCCTGCTCGCCATGCTGCTGGCGAGTGTCGGGATCTACGGCGTTGTGTCTTATGCCGCCGTGCAGCGCACCCACGAAGTGGGCGTTCGGATGGCGCTCGGCGCCCAGCGCCGCGACGTCCTGAAACTGATCCTGGCGCAGGGAATGGTCCTGCTCCTTATCGGCATCGGGGTCGGCCTGATCGGAGCTTTCCTGCTGACCCGGTTTCTCTCCGCCCTCCTGTATGGCGTGCGCCCGACGGATTCGGCGACGTTTGCGGCGGTCTCGCTCCTTCTGGCAGCGGTGGCGATAGTGGCTTGCTACATTCCGGCACGTCGGGCCACCCGGGTCGATCCCATGGTGGCGCTGAGGTATGAGTAAGCCATCGGATACGGTTTTCCTTTGGACAAGGCGACTGGCGGCCATCGGGCGGGTTCTGGGACCCGAGGCTGGGGAGGCTTGAGGCGATGTTCCGACGAAAGCGCAAGCAGAGTGACTTCGCAGCGGAGATCGAAGCGCATCTCGAACTCGAGACCGAGCAACTGAAAGCGCAGGGTTTGAGCGAAGAAGAGGCTCGCACGGCGGCCCGGCGTGCCTTCGGCAACCTCACCCAGGCGCAGGAGCGCTTCTACGAATCGGGCCGCTGGCTCTGGTGGGACCACCTCGTGCAAGACCTCCGCTTCGGCCTGCGCATGCTGCGCAAAAACCCTGGCTTCACGGCGGTGGCGGTTCTCACGCTTGCGCTTGGCATCGGCGTGAACACAGCTATTTTCAGTTTGATCGACGCCGTTATGCTCCGCCCGTTACCGGTTCCCAATCCGCAGCAGCTAGTTATCTTCACATGGGATGCCCGCCAGTGGCCCCAAACGGACTCCTTTTATGGGTGGAGCGGCTGTCCAAGTAAAGCCGTGCGGTGGGAGTCCGGTAAAGCGAAAGAGCCTGCCCCCGCGGGTTGCTCGTTTTCTTACCCGATGTTCGAGCAGATGCGAGCCGAGAAGAATATTTTCGCTGCGACCTTTGCAATTGTTCCCACCCCACAGCTAGGAGTAAACATCAATGGGAATGCGAGCTTCGCCGAAGGCGAATTCGTTTCCGGAGATTTTTTCCCTGCGCTCGGTATTCGCGCCGCATTGGGCCGCCTGCTGGGGGTCTCCGATGAACGAGCCGCCGCTTCTCCCGCCGTCGTGCTCAGCTACAGCTACTGGAAGAGACAATTCGGTGGAGCGCCCTCGGCGGTCGGGAAGTCGATTGTTGTGAACGGCATACCCTCCACCATTGTGGGTGTCGCGCCGCCCGCGTTTCTCGGCCTTGACCCCGGAATCGTGCATGATATGTGGCTGCCACTGTCAGCTCAAAACCGGCTGGTTCAGCAATGGCCGAAAGCGACAGATGCGGCTGCTTGGTGGCTTATGGTAGGAGCCCGCCTCAAACCCCGAATAACGATCGCACAAGCGGAGGCAGCGACTCAGGTAATTTTCGATCGTGGCGTCACGAGCGGTGCGAGTCCTATGTTGAAACGGGAAGACGCACCGCACCTTGAGTTAGTCAGCGCGGCACACGGCTTGGCTACTCTACGAAAGAGCTTCGGGGACGAGCTTTTTCTATTGATGGCAGCGGTCGGGCTTGTGCTGCTCATTGCCTGTGCCAACGTGGCGAGTCTGACACTCGCCCGGACTGCGGCACGCGAAAAGGAACTTGCGGTGCGCTTTGCTCTGGGGGCGGAGCGCTGGCGAATTATTCGCCAACTTCTTACCGAGAGCCTCATCATGGCGGTGGCAGGCGGGTTGCTCGGCATGGTTTTTGCCTACCTGGGGGCGAGTGCCTTGGCCGCCTTTCTTTCATCCAACTGGTATTCTCTTCTGGAGATCAACGTTCATCCCGACTTGAGAGTCCTTGGGTTCACTACGGCAATCGCCGCACTCACGGGAATTCTCTTCGGCCTGGCACCGGCCCTGCGTAGCACTCGAATCGACGTGACTCCGGCACTGAAGGAAAGCGCCGTCAGCCTTCCGGGGACAGCCCTGATTGGCCGGAGATTCGGGGTGGGCAACGTGCTTGTCGTCGCCCAAGTGGCCCTTTCGATTCTCGTCCTGGTGGGCGCGTCGCTGCTGGCACGCACCCTCATCAACCTCGCAACCATGAACGTTGGCTTTGATGCGCGCAACGTCGTACTCTTCGGCGTGCAGCCCGACTTGAACGGCTACAAAGGCGAGCGGCTGGCGAGTCTCTTCCCCGAATTGCAGCGGCGTCTTAGCGCCCTTCCTGGGGTCGCTTCGGTCGGGTATTCGTCGGTTCCTCTGCTGAGCGGCGCGTACATGACGCGGGATATTTACTTCGCCAATGAACCAGACCGATCTCCTCAGATTGATGTTCTCAATGTAGGTCCGAACTTCTTTGAGACCATGCGCATCCCGCTGCTTGCCGGGCGAACGTACAACTCGCACGATTTCGTCGACGCATCTAAGAAGAAAGCGAAAGTTGTCATTGTGAATCAAACCTTCACGCGGCGTTTCTTTGGTAAGCACAACCCCGTTGGCCAGTTGATCAGCCTGGAGAAAGGAAAGCCACCCGGCGTGGAGATTGTCGGCGTGGTGGGCGATGCAAAGTATAACGGCCTGCGTGAGGGGATCGAACCGACCCTCTACTTCCCGATGCCGGCTGGCGGCGGGATATTTGAAGTCCGCACGGCTTCAGACCCTAAGGCACTGCTTCCCTCAATCCGCGCCGCGGTGAGAAGCGTGGACAGCAATCTTCCGATCTTTCAACTGATGACGCAAACGGAGCAAATCAACCGAACGATATTCCAGGAACGCTTGGCCGCGTGGCTCTCGGGGGCCTTTGCTCTGCTGGCGCTGCTGGTAGCCTGCATCGGACTCTACGGACTCCTTGCCCACGAGGTTGCGCGGCGCACACACG
>Ga0208038_1000453_pt1 | contig 33967 bp, 27 predicted proteins | sample June2015DPH_16_1_FD_184714 | JGI IMG/M metagenome (GOLD analysis project Ga0208038, IMG submission 184714) | Peatland microbial communities from SPRUCE experiment site at the Marcell Experimental Forest, Minnesota, USA - June2015DPH_16_100... | ecosystem: Environmental > Terrestrial > Soil >...
GCGCTTTCCACATTCCCACCGCCCCGGCTGCGGCTGCTAGACTTTCTCAGAATCCAATCCAGAAAGGAGCTTTCCTCCGCCACCGTCCAGGCTCCCCTTTAGGCTCATCCTTCGATTGGAAAAGACTGTGGCCCGTTGGTGCCATCAAAAGCGCTCAAGAGTGGGATTCCGCTCTCGGGCCAATTGCCATACCTTCGGGATGAGCAGTTCTGGGGAGGGCTGTTCGGGCGTCCCGTGATCCTTTGGATTCGGGGCGCTTCTTATTTGTGGTGAACTTTCCCGGCAAACCCCAAGTTCCCACTGCGGTTGCCGAAAGGGTCACCTGCCAGTGTCGTCTAAGAACATCGGTACCTTTTCACTTTTTCCCGAGGACAGGCTGCGGTAGGCAGCGTCCAGAATCATCTGGTTCTGCCAGCCTTCCTGGCCAGGGACTGGAAACGCTTCCCGGCCTTCAACTGCGGCAGCGAAGCTGTCCACCTGCCTGGCGTAGGCAAACTGGTTGGAGACGGTTTCTTCGGCGACGCACTGTCCACTGCGCCACAGCTCCAACTTAATCGGCCGTTCGACATTCAGCGCATCATCGGCCCGGAGGACACCGCCGTCGCCAACAATCTCCAACGGCGTGCGATAGTGGGCACGAGTTGAAACCAGAACCGTGGCCAGCGTGCCGCGCCGAAACTCCAGTGTCAGAACGGCCGCCGCTTCTACGTCGCCCGACTGCTTGCCCAGACAACGTTCGTCTGGGCGTCCGAAAGCGCTCACGCGCCGCGGTTCATCCTGCAGGATGTAACGCAAGGCATCGATGCAATGGACGCCCACGTCGGCGATGGGGCCACCTCCGGCCACCGAGCGTTTGTAGAGCCAGGTGCGAGGATTTCCTAAGCCGGGATACGAGAACTCCGCCCGCGCAAAGATGGGGCGGCCGATGTCGCCAGCAGCAACGCGTTCGCGAAACCTTGCCGCGCTTTCTTCAAAGCGAAAGACCTGGGCGACGCCGAGGAGAACGCCGGCATTGCGCGCCGTTTCGACCATCTGGCGGCATTCGTCCGCATCCATGCCCATCGGTTTCTCGCACAGTACCGGCCTGCCGGCAGCAACCGCGGTGAGGACGTCCTGCAGGTGGCAGGCATTGGGAGTGGTGACCAGCACGGCGTCGACTTCAGGGCAGCGGCTGAGTTCTTCCGTGGAAGCAAAGATATGCGGGATGCCATATTGCGCGGCGGCTTCGCGTGCCTTGTTGGCGTCCCGGCGCGATAGGGCGACCACCCTGCAACTCTGAGCCAGAGCGAATCCCGGCATCAGCCGCCGCACAGCGTGCAATCCGAAACCTGCGATACCAAAGCGAATCATGTGAATTTCACCGGCTTTTCTACACCGCCTGCTGTAAACGGCTACGTGTACGGATAAAAGACGAAAAACAGCAGCGACAACGCGGTCAACGCCCAGAGCGCTGGACGAACATCTCGCAAGCGTCCCGAAACCAGTTTGCAAAAAGGATACAAGATAAAGCCCGCCGTCATGCCAATTCCCACGTTGTAAGTGAAGGCCATCAGGACAATGACGCCGAAGGCTGGAACCAGTTCGGTGAGGTCGTCGAAGGGAATCCGGGTAATCGGAGTCAGCATCAACAATCCAACGAAGATGAGCGCCGGTCCGTATGCCTGTGGCGGGATGGCGGAGATGAATGGCGAGAAGAATAAAGTCCCGGCGAAGCACAGCGCAGTAATGACCGCGGTCAGGCCGGTACGGCCACCCGCCTCGACTCCAGTGGCGGACTCGATATAGGCGCCCGATGTGGTAGTTCCAATCACGGCGGCGAAGGTTGTGGCCAGCGCGTCGGCCATCATCGGGCGCTCGATCTGCGGAAGGTTTCCGTCTTTGTCGAGAAAGCCCGCCCGCGCCGACACACCAATGAGCGTGCCCATGGTGTCCACAAATGCCATGACAAAAATCGTCAGCACGACAGGGAAAAATCCCCAGGTAAATAAACTGTGCAGATCGAACTGAAAAAAGACGGGCGCGAGGCTGGGCGGACGACTGATCCAACCTGCCGGCGCGGGAGCGACCCGCGTCACAAAACTGAGAAGCGCGGTGGCGAGCACTCCGCTGAGAATCGCGGCCGGGAAGCGGCGAATCGTGAGCACCGTCATCAGAAGGAAACCAAAAACGGAAAGCAGGACCGAGAGCGAGGTCAAGTGGCCCGGCCGAACCGGCGCTCCAGGCGAACCGATGGTAACGATGCCGGTCTGATTCAGTCCGATGAAGGTGAGGAATAATCCGATGCCGACGGCGTAGCTGTAACGGAGCGTGGCCGGAATGGCCTCGACCATCCACTGGCGGAGGCGGAACAGAGTCAGCAGAATAAAGAGGACTCCCGCTAGGAACACCGCGCCCAGAGCGCTCTGCCACGTGTAGCCGAGCACATGGACAACCGTGAACGCGATGAAAGCGTTTTCGCCCATGTACGGACCGATGGCGAAAGGGCGGTTGGCATAGAAGCCCATTAGCAGCGTTCCGAAAATCGCGGTGAGAATGGTGGCCGTGAGCGAAGCGCCCGCGGGCATGCCGGCAGCTTTCAGAATGGCAGGGTTCACGGCCACGATGTAGGCCATCGTGAAGAACGTCGTGAGCCCGGCGACGACCTCGCGGCGGACAGTTGTCCGGTGGTGAGAGAGTTCAAAGAACCGATCGAGCCAGCGCTTCAAGTTGCCCTCGAGTGGAAACTCAGGATTGTACATTTACCAGGCTCGAAGGACGAATCGACCCGGAGGTTTACCTCTGTGTTTCTCTGTGTCCCCTGCGGTTTCGCTCTTGACGCTGCGGACAACAAGAAGCTGTTTTATTAGTCTTCTTGGGAAGGGCACGGCTTCAAGCTATGCCACAAAGAGCCAATAAAGACGAGGGCTTCAACCCCTGAGGGAGCCGGCCGTTTACTTTTTCAGTTCATTGCTGGATAGCCCCAGGAAACAACAGTGGACAGAAAAGAAGAAAGCAAGGCCAAGACCTGTCTGCGTTCCCGAGCGATTAGTTCTTACGCAACTCGGCGAGCAGCGCGGGATCGATATTCCCGCCGCTGATCACGGCCACGTTGATCTTTGTGTTGGGCAGCTCATCGGCGTGAAACAGAAATGCGGCTGGAGCTACAGCGCCGCTCGGTTCGGCCACTGTCCTCGCGTTCGCGCTTAGAGCGCGCGTGGCCTCGCGAATCTCGTCTTCGGTCACGCTGACGATGTCGTCCACATAGGCGCGTATGTGTTCGAAATTAATTGCGCCAATGCTCTGGGTGCGAAGACCGTCGGCCATCGTCCGCGAGACTTGCTCTGCCGGGAAAGAGACGATGCGGCCGGCGCGCAGGCTGGCTTGCGCATCGGCCGCAAGTTCGGGCTCGACGCCAATCACTTTCACTTTGGGGTTGCTGAGCTTGATGGCGGCCGAGACGCCGCTGATCAATCCACCGCCGCCGACCGGGACCAACACAGTTTCAACGCCAGGCAGGTCTTCGAGTATTTCGAGCCCCACCGTTCCCTGGCCGGCGATGATCTTTTCGTCATTGTAGGGAGGCACAATCGCATAGCCATGCTCGGCGGCCAGTTGCTCGGCGCGCAGGCGGCGTTCTTCACTGCCGGGGCCAACAGTAACGATCTCCGCCCCGAGTGCGGCGGTAGCTTCGAGCTTGTTCTTCGGGGCATTGCTCGGCATGACGATGATGGCCTTCACTCCAAACGCTCGCGCCGCGTAGGCCACACCCTGCGCGTGATTGCCGCTGGAATAAGAGATGACTCCGCGGCGGCGCTCTTCGTCGCTAAAAGACGCGACCTTGTTGTAAGCGCCGCGCAGTTTGAAAGCGCCAATGGGTTGCAGGTTTTCGAGCTTGAGGAAGAGCTTGCGCCGGTCCGCCGCACCCGTCCATTCAAGCAGGGGAGTGCGGACGGCGATGCCATCGAGGCGGCCCCAAGCTTGCTGAATGTCAACTAGGGTTAAGATGCAGGATCTCTCCTCTGCGCTCTCGGCGTCTCGGCGGTGAAGAGGTTTTCAAATCTCCAATATCACCGGCATAATTAGCGGCCTTCGCTGCGTCTGGCGGGAGATGTAGCGCTTCAGGTCGGTGCGGATTTTTTCTTTGATCACGCCGTAGTCGGCTTTCTCTTCGGCGCTGGAGGCGTCGAGGGTCTCCATGACAATCTCGCGGGCGCGCTCGATCACTCCGTTTTCGCCGGGCGCGAATCCGCGCGTCACAATCTCGGGCGCAGTCTCGACGAGTCCGGTGAGCTTGTTGATGGCGATGATCGGCATCACGAAGCCGTCTTCGCTGAGGTGACGGCGGTCTTTAATCACTAAGTCTTCCACTACATCTGTCCGCGAGCCGGAATCGATGCAGACGCGGCCTACGTTGACGCGTCCGGCCTTGCGCGCGCCACGCTCGTCGATTTCGAGAACGTCTCCACTTTCGATCAGCATCACGCTGCCGACCGAGCCGTGCATGGACGCGGCCAGATCGGCATGTAACCTGAGCTGCCGGAATTCGCCGTGGATCGGGACGAAATACTTCGGCCGCACCAGATTGATGATGAGCTTCAATTCTTCCTGGCTGGCGTGTCCGCTGACGTGGATTGGCGGGTAAGAGCCGTCGTCGTAGATGACGAACGCTTCGCGGCGGAAGAGGTGGTCGATCATCCGGTAGATGGCTTTTTCGTTGCCGGGAATGATGCGCGACGACAGAACCACCGTATCGCCCTTTTCGATTTTGGCGTGCTTGTGGTTGTCCACTGCCGCCCGTGACAGCGCCGACATGGGCTCGCCCTGCGTGCCGCTGATGAGCACGCAGACTTTTTCCGGAGGGAAGTTCCTCATTTCGCCGGGATGAATCATCATGCCCTCGGGAATCTGGACATAACCCAGGTCTTCGGCGATCTCGGACGAATTGTTCATGGAGCGGCCGATGAAACAAATCTTTCGGCCGTGGTCGTGCGCCAAGTCGACCGTCAACTTAATGCGGTGAATCGAGGATGAGAAGCAGGAAATGAATAGACGCCGCTGGGTGCGTGCAAACACCTCATCGAACTTGCGGCGGACAGCGCGCTCGCTCGGCGTGTAGCCCTTGCGCTCGACGTTCGTGGAATCCTGCAGCAGTGCCAGCACTCCCTCTTTGCCGTATTCGGCGAAACCGTGCAGGTCGAAGAGGCGGTTGTCGGTGGGCGTCGGGTCGACTTTGAAATCGCCGGTATGCAGCACGACGCCGAGCGGCGTGTGGATGGCGAGCGCGACACAATCGACCAGGCTGTGCGTCACCTGCAACGGATGAACGGTGAACGGCCCAACCTTAAAGCGCTCTCCGGGGCGGATTTCGCGCAGGTCGGCGTCGTCGAGCAACTGGTGCTCGTCGAGCTTATCTTCGACGTAGGCCAGCGTGAACTCGGTGCCCCAGACGGGAACATTCAGTTCGCTGAGAATCCAGGGCAAAGCTCCGATATGGTCTTCGTGGCCGTGTGTAAGGACGATGCCGCGCACATGCTTGCGATTCTCGAGCAGGTAAGAAATGTCGGGGACGACGATGTCGACACCCAGCAACTCAGCTTCGGGGAACATCAGGCCGGCGTCAACCACGATGATGTCGTCGCCAAAGCGGATGGCCATGCAGTTCATCCCGAACTCGCCCAGCCCGCCTAGCGGAACTATATGCAGTTTTCCTGTTGGCATTATCAAAGTCGATGCTAGCACAGGGTGGGGCGCGGTTGGGTTCGATCATGCACGCGTTTGTGTAGAGACGGGGCTCGCCCCGTCTGCTTTGGAGGCGGCGGAGACGCGGCAAGCAGCGTCTCTACGGTAAGTCGGAGGCGGCGTTGCGCCGGGCTGCTAAACTCGTACTTAGAAATGGCCGGCGAAAAAAAATCCTGGATGCGGCGGCGCGTCGAAGGAGCGATCCGCAGTGGTCTAACCCGCGCCTACCACACGGTCAAGGTCAATCCCGGGCGCTTCCTGATGCAGTTGCGCGTTGCGCACGGCTTGCCGCTGGCCACCTTTCATGGCGTCTACACCTTGCCGGTGGAACGCCTCGACGATGTGGCGGAGTCGGTCATCCGCGGCGGCATGAAGCTGGCGGCGGCGGAGGGAGCCGGATTTGGTCTGGGCGGAATCCTCACCATCGTGCCCGACCTCGGCATTCTTTCCGCCATTACCATGCGCACCATCCAGAAGCTCAGCCTGATTTATGGGTTCGAGCTGAACACCGACGACGAGATTGCCGAGCTTTGGATTGCCGCGGCCAGCGCCGCCGGGGTCGACATCAGCCGCGAATTGCTGGAAAAAGAAGTGGTCAACCGTTTTGTGCCGAAGGTGATCCAGCGGATCGCGGTCGAGGCCGGCGCCGATGTTGTGGAAAAGTGGGCGGGACGCCTGATTCCGGTTGTCAGCTCGGCCATCGGATGCACGCTGAACTATTACTTCGTGCGCGCGTGGGGCGGGCGGGCCAGGGCGCACTTTCGCGCCAAGCACATCGAAGCGCGGCGCAGGTTTGCGGCGGAACAAGCGCAACTTATGGGCGCGTCTTCTCGGACGTTGCCGTCGTGACCTGGGCCGGTTGCCGTGAATCCGCCTGGGTAACCGCAGAGGACACTGGTTAGCTTGCTTTCATCTTAGCCACTCTTCCAATTCAATCCCGCGCTCGGTTTTCCCGTCGCGATACTTCACGATCACCGGCGTATAGAGGGAGAGGTTCCAGTCGTCGGATTTGCCTTTGCCTTTCTTCACGGCGCGCGAGCCGGGGACGATTACGGCGTTTTCTGGGACTTCCAACGGATGGTCCGCTGACGCGCGGTAGATTTCGCCGCGCACCAGATCGTAGAGCGGCGTGGATCGGGTCAGGATCGTTCCCGCTCCCAGAACGGCGCGGGCGCGGACCAGCGTGCCTTCGTACACTCCGCAGTTACCGCCGATCAGCACATCGTCTTCGATGACCACCGGGGCGGCGTTGATGGGTTCGAGTACGCCTCCGACCTGCGCGGCGGCGCTCAGGTGCACGCGCTTGCCGACCTGCGCGCAGGAGCCGACCAGGGCGTGCGAGTCGATCATCGAGCCTTCATCCACGTAGGCGCCGACGTTGATAAACATGGGAGGCATGCAGATGACCGACGGTGCAACGTACGCCCCTTCGCGGATGGAAGATCCGCCGGGCACAAGGCGAACACGGTCGGCCAGAGTTAGACGGCGGGCTGGGTAAGTGTCTTTATCAACAAAGGAGAGTATGTCGCCGTCGGACATTTCTTGTAACTCGCCAAGACGGAACCCGAACAGGATGCCTTGCTTGACCCAGGCATTCACGGTCCAGCGTCCAGCGACTTTCTCAGCGGCGCGAACCTCGCCGCGAGTCAGAGCCGAGCGGAATTCGAGAAAGATGCGACGGGCTTCACCAGCGTTGCCGATTGTTTCGCTTGTCGATAGTCGCTCAATGGCCGACTTCAGAATAGATAGCGAGTCTGACATAGGAAGGTGCTAGGGAAATACAAAGCTCAATGCTAAGAGCTGTCTGCTGCTCTTACGCCACGCACTTGCATTCGCTGCGGATCAGAACGCCGGGCATCTGATGGGTTGCCTCGCGCGCCTCGGCGAGAGTGCCGTACGGTCCGTGCCAACGCGAATGATTGGGATCGTGCCCGGCGGGGCGCCCTTTGCCGGAACTGCATTGTCCGCAGTTTGCGCGATGCAGAATCGCTTTGTGCGGGCCCGCTGCCCAATTTTCGTAAACATAGAATTCGGCGGCCGCCGCCGGCGGAGCCGCAGGCCGGGTAATCAATCCGGCGTCGGCCGCGATCTTCTGCAGCTTTGATCGCGTGTCGCGGCGCATGGGAAGCAAGGGCAGGCGATAGACCTCTTCGACCTTGCCCATCATCGCGAGGACAGCCTTCACGGGCAGCGGACTCGACTCGATGAAGTTGGCCTGCATCAGCGGGAAATACTTGCGATGGATGGCGCGCGCCGTGTGCCAGTCGTTGTTCAGAGCGGCGCGAGTCATCTCCGTCATTTCGCGCGGAATTTCGTTCGACGCAACCGAGATGATGCCCACGCCGCCGAGCGCGATTACCGGCAAAGTGATGGCGTCGTCGCCGGAGAACACCAGAAAACTCTCTGGCACCGTGTTCAGCACTTCTGCGATTTGCGCCATGTTTCCGCTGGCTTCCTTCACGCCCGCGATATTAGCGGCCTCGCTCAACCTCACCAGGGTCGCGGGTTCAAGATTGGCGGAAGTGCGGCCCGGCACGTTATAGAGGATGACGGGCTTGTCGACCGCCTCGGCGATCGCGCAAAAGTGCCGGTATTGGCCCTCCTGCGTCGGCTTGTTGTAGTACGGCGAAGCGGTGAGGATGGCGTTGACGCCCGGCCGCGCCGCCACTTCTTTCGCTTTGGCCACAGCCTCGTGCGTCGAGTTGGAGGTGGCGCCAGCGACGATCGGCACGCGTCCGGCGACGACTTCGATAGTTATGTCGATGACGCGCAGCCACTCATCGTGAGTGAGCGTGGGAGTTTCTCCCGTGGTGCCGCAGGGAACCAGGAAGTCGATGTCCGATTCGACCTGCCAGGCGACCAGATTGCGCAGTGCGTTTTCGTCGACAGCACCGTCCTGAGAGAACGGTGTGACCAGAGCGGTACCACAGCCTCGCAGTTGCATGGGTTAAGGATAACTCTTATCGCACGCGCTTGCATTTGCCAAACGTGATGCTGGGGGAGGGTCGCGAGCACGCAGGAATTGCTCGTGTGGGGACGGGCGCCCTCGCCCGTCCAAGCCGAGCGAAGCTCGGCATCTGCTGGTGGTCACGACAACCTTCGATTCGCGCTAGAGTTCTCGCCAGACGTTGCGGAACTCGTAGAAGCCCGTTTTCCCCGCCAGCCACTCGGCTGCGCGCACCGCGCCTTCGGCGAATCCCTGGCGCGACTTGGCGTCATGGCACAAATAGATTCGATCGCCGGCAGAATTGAAGACCACCTCATGCATGCCGACCGCATCGCCCTCGCGAAAGGAGACAATCTCGAGTTCCTTGCCTCCGGACTCGCGCACAATCTTCTGGATCGTGATCGCAGTTCCCGAAGGAGCGTCTTTTTTTGTTATATGATGACGCTCGAAAATCTGGCCCGAGTAATCGTATTTCAGAGCGGCCCCGGCGGTCGCGACAATCTCGAAAAAGAGGTTCACGCCGATGGAAAAATTCGATCCGTAGAGGAAGCCCGTCTTCGCCGAGAGCACCATTTCGCGTAAGCGCGGCAATTGGTCGTACCAGCCGGTGGTTCCGACGACGATGTTCTTTCCAGCGCGGATGCAGGCTTCGGCATTGGCGATGACCGCGGAGGGCGTGGTGAAGTCGATGGCTACGTCGAAGGGGGTAAGGAAAGCGGGAGTGAGGGCGGAGGCATTCGCGTTTTCATCGACGTCCAAGGTGCGGACATTGTGGCGGCGCTCGCGCGCCACTTCCGCCACCACCGATCCTGTTTTGCCACGGCCGAGAATCAGAAGATTCATGGTGAAACCTTATCACCGCCGAGTACGCAGAGTTCGCTGAGAAAATCTTACAAGCGCCTCTTTAGCGAAACCATTTCTTGTGGAACCTGGGGCCGTCTGGCAGAGGCGCCAAAACAAGGGTCGGAAATATCCCGAGCAGCTTGTCGAATTCACCGTGTGCTTGTCCAGCAGCATCCATCTCTTCTCCAGATATCTTCAGGAATTCATCGGAAAATGACACGTGTGATTCGCCATAGCGATCCCAGTGTCCTTGGGACTTCTTAATTTCACCGGAACGACTAAGCTCTTGCACGAAGGTACGATCTGGACGCAGGTACAAAGTGCAGGTTTCTCCGTTCCCACGAAAGACATATGTTCCTGCTAGAGCACCATAGTCATAATTGGCGGCGACACTGTACCAGACCCCAAATAGAGCAGCAAAAAGAAGAATCCCACAACCCGCTCGTGCAAAATTGGTCATCTTCTTCGCTCCCCCTCGAAAATCTCCCGCCTATTGTCCGTTGTTTTTCTCGGCGCTCTCGGCGTCTCGGCGGTTAAACGCCCTAGGCAAACACTTCCGGATCGGCTTCGGCGAAGAATGCGCGATGCAGACGCCGCACTACCTCGGCCGCGTCGTCTTCTTCAATCACAAAAGTCAGATTAATTTCGGAAGCACCCTGCGAGATCATGCGGATCTTCACATCCTCAAGAATGCCGAAAACCTTGGCGGCGATTCCGGGTGTTTCGCGCAGATTCTCGCCTACCAGACAGACGATCGCCTTCCGCCCTTCGTATTTTACGTCCGCCAGTTTTGCCAGATCGGCGGCCAGCGCCGGGATGGATTCGTTGGTCTCGGCTGTCACCGAGACGCTGACTTCGGAGGTGGAGACCACGTCCACCGCTACGTCGTGCTGATCGAAAGCTTCAAAGATGGACTTCAAATATCCGCGCACCAGCAGACGGCGAGGCGAGGCGACCTCTACCAGCGTGATCTTTTTCTTGAGCGCGATGGCCTTGAAAATATTCGCGCAGCGCGGGGCGCGCGCCGTGACCTTCGTTCCTTCGCAGGTCGGGTTCAGCGAGTTCAGAACATAGACCGGGATATTTTGCTGAATCGCGGGCAGCACGGTTGCCGGATGCAGGACCTTGGCGCCGAAATAAGCAAGTTCGGCGGCTTCGTCAAAGCTGATGACCTTGATGCGGCGGGCGTCGGGACAAAGGCGGGGGTCGGTGGTCATCATGCCGTCGACGTCGGTCCAGATTTCGATGCGCTCGGCATTGAGGCCCGCGCCAACAATGGCGGCGGAAAAATCCGATCCTCCGCGCCCGATGGTGGTGGTGATGCCGGCGCGATTGGAAGCGATGAACCCGCCCATTACCGGAACCTTGCCGGCCTCGACCAGAGGGTGGACCCGCTTGCGCAGACGCTCGTTAGTTTCTTCGAACTGGGGAACCGCGTGGGTATAGCTGCTGTCGGTTAGCAGACATTGGCGCGAATCCACGTGCGCCCCCGGCAATCCGCGGGCGACGAACGCGGCAGCCACGATCTTGCTCGAAAGCACTTCGCCGAAAGAAGCAACGTAATCGTAGGTGCGGGGAGTGATTTCGCCCACCGCGCCAATGCCGCGCAGCAACTCGTCGAGGTCTTCGAAGTCCGCGCCCAAGTCGCCGTGAAATTCAGTGAACAGCGCGGTGCCGAGCAGTTCTCCGGCGGTGTCGTAGTGGCGTTCACGCAAGGCGCGCGCCATTTTGAGAGCGGTCTTGCGATCGCCGCCACCGGCAGCCCTTCCCATGGCGAGCAGCGAATCGGTGACCTTGGCCATGGCACTGACCACCACCACGGGACGGTCCGCCAACCGGCCCTGGACGATGTGAGCCACGCGCTCGATCGCTTTCGCGTCTTGTACGGAAGTCCCGCCAAATTTCATCACGATCATGGGCGGCCGTGCTCCTTGAAACAGTGGTCGGTGGCCAGTGGCCAGTGGTCAGGCAAACCTTCGCGGGTACCGCCTTCAGTGGTCAGCGGCCACTGACCACCGACCACTGACCACCGACCACTATTCTTGAGTGTTTCCGTGGTACAGGCTGTTCTCACCCGAGGTACCCCTTCGCCTTGAGCAGCTCAGCATTGAGCAGGGCAGCGCCAGCGGCCCCGCGAATCGTGTTGTGCGACAGGGAGGTGAACTTCCAGTCGAGGACGTTGCACTTGCGCAAGCGGCCGACCGCCGTGGTCATGCCTCCGCCGAGGTCACAGTCGAAGCGCGGCTGCGGACGGTCCGCCGCGGTCATGTACACGACAGGTCGCTCGGGCGCGCTCGGCAGGCGCAGTTGCTGCGGTTCGGCGCGAAAATCGTTCCAGGCGGCGATGATCTCCTGCGGCTGCGCTTTTTGTTTCAGTCGAACCGCGATCGACTCGGTATGGCCGTCTTCCACGGCGACCCGATTGCATTGCGCGCTCATCGCAAACGGAGCAGGGTCAATGCGCGCGCCGTTCAGCGTCCCCAGCAATTTTTGCGTTTCTTCTTCCATCTTTTCTTCTTCGTTGGCGATGTAAGGGATGACGTTGCCGAGAATGTCGAGCGAAGGCACCCCCGGATAGCCTGCGCCGCTGACCGCTTGCATAGTGACCGCCATCACCGTCTCCAGCGTGAAGCGACGATGTAATGGGGCCAGCGCCAGCGCTAGCCCAATGGCCGAACAGTTGGGATTGGTGACGACATATCCGCCCGATTTGCTGCGCCAGGATTGTTTGTCGATGAGCCGGATATGATCGGCGTTGACTTCGGGAATCACCAGCGGAACGTCGGCCTGCATCCGCAACGCGCTCGAATTGGAGACGACCGCACAACCGCCGGCGGCGAACTGCGGCTCCAGTTCGCGGGCGATCGAGGAATCGAGGGCGGCGAAAATAATTTTCGGGGCGCCTTCGGGCTTGGCAGGCGCAAGCGTCATCCTGGCGACGTCAGCCGGGATGGCAGTTTTCAAACGCCAGCGCACGGCTTCGGCATAGGGCCTGCCTTCCGAACGATCGGATGCGGCAAGCCATGCGACTTCGAACCACGGATGACGTTCCAGCATCTGGATGAATCGCTGGCCGACGATGCCTGTGGCGCCGAGAATTCCTACAGAAAGTTTGTTTGACATGTTGAACTGTGATTTTATACTAGCGACTTTTCTTATCTAAAGGGAATGTTGCCGCTGATCCACCGGCAAATTCGATGCGCGTGTCCGTCCTTTCGCTCGCGAGACGCAGGAATACGACCCTCGGTGACTGTTCGACTATCGAGCGGCGATGTACGCTTACCTGGGAGTGATTATGCCTGAACTACGCCAGAATTTTGCCACTAAGGAATGGGTTGTGATTGCAACCGAGCGGGCCCGCCGTCCGGAAGAGATGGCGAGCCACCGCGAGCGGAAGCCGGTGGCATCGTTTGTTGCGAACTGCCCCTTTTGTCCGGGAAACGAGAAGCTGACTCCGCCGGAAGTCATGCGAGTACCCACCTCGATGGATGTTCCGTGGCGCGCGCGAGTGGTGCCGAATAAGTTTGCGGCTCTTTCCCGCGAAGTGCAGCCGACACGCACTGTACACCGGTCGCGCCGCTCGGTAAACGGCTTCGGGGTTCACGATGTGATCGTGGAGACGCCCGACCACTCTCAGGTAATGGCCCTCATGTCCGACTCCTACGTGACGGAAATCCTCCGCATTTATAAAACTCGCTACGATGAACTCAGCCTCGACCCGCGCATCGCGCTCATTACGATCTTCAAGAATCACGGGCCCGACGCCGGCACCAGCCTGGAACACCCGCACTCCCAGATCATCGCGACTCCCGTGATTTCCATACAGGTGCGCGAGCGCTTTCAACAAGCTTTGCGGCACTTTGACGACTTTGGCGAGTGCATGTTCTGTCAGATGCTCGAAGAGGAATTGGAAGAACAAACCCGCATCGTCTCGGTTTCCGAACACTTCGTCGCGCTCGAACTGTATGCCTCGGCGGCTCCGTTCTCTACCCACATCTATCCGCGGCGGCACATGGCCAGCTTCGGAGATGTAAGCACTTCGGAGATGAACGATCTGGCGCGCATGTTGCGCTCGACGCTGGCCAAGCTCTACCACGGGCTGGCGGACCCGGATTTCAACTTTACGATTCGCAGCGCTCCGGCCGAGAGCGTCGGCGTGAAGTACTTCCACTGGTATCTGAGCGTGATTCCACGGCTAACCCGAGTGGCCGGGTTTGAGCTGGGCTCGGGAATGTTCATCAACACGGTGCTGCCGGAAGCCGCGGCCGAGTTTCTTCGCAAAGTCGATGTGGAAGCCGTGAAGAACACAACCACGGCGGTCACGCCGGACCCAGACGCCGGGATAAAGGCCGAGATAAAGGCAGACGGAGCGAAGAGCTAACTTCTCTCTCTTCCCAACTCTTGCGGGAAGGAGTACTCGTTGAGAGGGCCGAACTTGCGTTTTTCCACGTAAATGCGCCAGCGACGCCAGACGATGCGCAAACTGGCCATCACTGGGATAGAGAGATAGACGCCGAGCACGCCGGCGATTTCGCCGCCCGCGAGAATACCAAACAAAGCCGCCAGCGGGTGCAATTCCACGCTGACTCCCATGACGCGGGGAGAGATTGCGTAGTCCAGTATGATTCGCCAGACGATCAAAAACAAAAGCAGGAAGGCCCAGTGCTGGTATCCCGCCAGAATCGCGACGATCATCATTGCCGTGCCCGCCACCAGCGGTCCTGCAACGGGGATGAACTCCATCGCGCCTCCGGCCGTACCCAGCATCAGCGCGTACGGAACTCGCATCGCACTCAAAACTGCGATGTACGCCAGCAGCGAAAACGCCGCCAGGGTCAACTGGGCGCGAATGAATTGGGCGAGCATCTGGTTCAGATCCTGGAACACATCCTGCAGAAACTCACGCTGCGTGCGCGACTGCACCAGCGCAAGCACCACTTCATGGAAGCTGCCACCATCGCGCAGAAAAAAAATGGCAAGGATAGGCACCAGAAACAGCAACCACACTTGCTGCGCCGCTTCGGCCGCGCGAATGCCGATGCGTTGCGCCAGGCTGGACAAGTCTTCCCGGTGACTCAGCAAGAAACTCTGAATACGTTTCTGGGTCTCTTTGGTCCAGCCGTGTTGCTTTCCGATCTGCGCGGTAAGCTGGCCGATCTGGCCGGAGAGCTGGCCGGTGCTCGCCTTATCCATAAGTCCGGGCAGCGACTCTCCCAGGCGGGCGCTTTGCCGGGCAATCCTCGGGCCTACAAGAAAACCGAACAGCCCCAGCGCAACGAGAAGCAGGAAATAAATGACCGCGATTGCCCAGACACGGCTGCGGACCAGTTTCTCCACTCGCCCCACTGCGGGATTAATGAGATAGGCAAAAAAAATGGCGAAAAGGAAGAGAATCAGGGTTCGCCGCGCCGCATAGAGAAAGCCCAACCCCACGGCGAACAGGAAAGCCGTGAACAGCACGCGCGAAGTGCGTGAATCGAGAATCGTCAAGATTTATTCCAACCGTTCCGGTCCCGCATGAGAACGACTTCTTCTCAAGCGCCCGCCACTATCGTACGTCCTGCAATACAGAGTCATCCAATTCCGAAAGGGGCTGACCTTCAGCAATCGCTGGTTTGCTGGCTGGCGGTACCTGCCCAAGCGGAGCTTGGACGGGGCACCGATCTAATCGCGCTCCACTTCGGTATTTTCTCCCACAATGGACATCTTCATAACCTTCCATTGATCGTCGAGCCAGAGTTGCCACGTCCCCGCGTCGTTCTTCAGTTCCAGTTTGAGCAGGTCCTGCTGTCCACCCTGCAGAAGAGTCACTTTTTCCCGGCCAAGGAACTCCACGCCGAGGTTCGCCGAAGAATGCTCGTGCGGGTTTATGGTTTCGAACCGGGTACGCTGCTTCAGTGGGCACTGCACTTGACCTTTTTCCTGTTTGCAGGCTGCGGCTAGATATCTCCATACCAGCACTTCGCGATGGACGAAGAAATAGTTGTCCAGGATGCTGGTCGACAAGGGCAGCAGGTAGGGCTGTTCTTGTTCCTTCTCCTGCGGTCCGATCTTCCACCTCTGAGTCAGAAAATCGTCGTTAGGAAGCACCACCGATTCCGCTTGCTCCGGGCTCAGCTCCTTCCACTCGTAACGCCGGATGTCCCCGCTTGCGGTAAGCTGCATCTCGGAAGTTTGCACGTCCGGGGGAGTATTCTCCGTTTTGAACTCGGACTGAATGACGCTGCCGTTGCTGGTCTGATAGATCGAAAACGTTTCGGTTCCTACGCGATGCCCTTTCTGGTACACGCCGAAGGAACCGGAGTCGACCATCTTCCCCTCGTGTTCCTTCTCCTTCTCTTTTGGCGTGGGAGCGCCGCTTGCCAAGGAGCCCGACGCCGCAATGCACCCAACCAGTGCCATCATGAAAGCGAGCAGACGATAAGACGACTTCACTGTGATTCTCCTCTTCCGAAACTTGTGTGATCAATCCGGGATAAGCCCACCCCGGCGTCTTCCGGAGTACTTCTAAGTTGCAACGCACCTTCGATTTCCTCGCAAATAGAAGTCAACTGCTTTCCCGCGGTTTCCACCACCAGGCTCGCCTGGCGATAGCAGGGAAGGCGTTCCGCGTACAGTTGGGCGAACTGCTCTGGATCCTCTCGCAGCGGCCGTTCCACGCCATCCGTCAGGCTCCGCTGCCAGAGTTCTGATAGCGGCGCTTCCAGGAAAACCGCTGGCCACTGCCGCAGCAATTCGCGGTTCCTTTCCTGTACGAAAGCCCCGCCGCCGAGCGCGACCACGCTGTCGCGTTTCAGCGGCTCGGTCAGCAGATCGCGAAGCGCGCTGGTTTCGGCGAGCCGAAACCCCGGCTCCCCTCGCTGCCGAAAAATCTCGGGAATGCTTTGCCGCTCGCGGGACTCGATTCGAGCATCCATATCCACGAAATCCCAGCCCAGCCGCCGGGCAAGTTCCTGCCCCACGCTGCTTTTGCCGGAAGCCATGAATCCCACAAGAAACACCGCGCGCACTCCCATGGCGCTCCTCGGCGCGAGATCGGGGATTTCGTCAGCCCGAGGTCCGCACCCGTTTGTTCCCATTGATTTTCTGTGGTTCAGCGTTGCTTGAGGCGGATTTTACCACTGAAAGAACGCAGCACGACATCCGATGCTGCCTTGCCCACCGTGCCAAAGAAGGAACGTCCCGCCTCCGCGGAAAACCGCGAGTGCTTGGGTTGAAGAGGAAAGTCGTGGCGCACCCGGCCCAGCACCGAGTGCGCTCTGAAATCGGCCGAGACATCCGCGGGCACCAGCGCCTCGATATCACCGGTGTGGGTGGTGAACCTATAGTTGCCGCCGGAGCCGAAATCGCCATCGTAGAAAATTTTTCCGCGGCCGGAATTCGCCTGAACCAGCGGTCCAGTCACCGACTTCAAATGGATGTCGCCGCTGATGGAAACGACCTCCACGTGGCCGTTGCGAACGTCCGTCAGCGTGATCGGTCCGCGCATCGTCCGGACGTGCACGTGGCCGTTATCTACGTCGCGCACATTCACCACCGCATCCGCACCTTCCAGGGTTAAGTCTCCCTGCAAGCGCTCCGCCGACAGCGGACCGGTCGAGGAACGGAGATTGAGGGTGGCGTCTGGCGGAATCAGCAGTTCGTAGTCAACCTGGCCCGTTTGCTGGTCCGCGCCCTGCAGCAGGTGGGACGCGATTTCAATCCGGTTGCCATTTTGCTGCTGGTCGACCTCCACGTTGTCCGACTTGAGCGTGGCCATCACTACGACTTGATTGCCGCTCCCAGGCCTTACCGAAATCGCCCCGTACTGCGTATCCACGGAAATGTTGGCGTTGGCGCCGACCGTGAAACGGTATTCCTTCTTAGTCTCGGCGAGGGCCGCCGACGCCAGACAGGTTACGAGAACCAGGGTTACGACCGTGGCTTGCCGAAGATTCGTTTGCTCAAGACTCGCTTGCTGAAAACTCGCCATAAAACGCCGTCCCTGCGGCCGGGAACGCCGGTCCGCCCTTCCCCTACTGAATACGATCCAAAGCGATCTGGTAAAGGAGTGCTTTCTGTTCATAGGCATCCATCAGATGCTGCCGGGCGTCCGTATCCCCCGGATTCCGATCCACGTAAGCCTGCGTTTCCCGGATGTCGGCATTCACCGCTTTCAGTTGATTTTCATACGTGGTCCTCATCGAAGGGGCACGGGTGGAAACTGCCGTCAGAAACTGTTGATCTTCTTCGCTCGACTCGGGCTCTACTGCGGGTCTTATCGTGTCCGTTGGCTTGGCCGGCTTCTGTGCCATTTGCCGAGGAGCCGGGGTAGGCGCTGAAGCCGAAGTAGCCGCCGGGGTCTCCGGAATCGGGGATGCCACACGAGTTGCCGGAGCTTGCTGCTTCGCCACTTGCGGGGCTGGCTTATGGCTTACCACGTAAGAGCCTGCCGCCACGACCGCAGCCGCGACTGGCGCCAGCCACCTCGCGCTCCATCGCGGTCGTCGAGAAGTTGGGACCAGGATAGGCCGAGTGGGCGCGGACTCCGGCTCGCGGATCGCCGCGTCAGAGATCAGCCCTTCGGCGCGCAATTCAGCGGCAATTCGCAGCCACACCCGCGGCGCCGGTTCTTCGGTTGCCGCCAGTTGCCGGGCTTCGCTCGAGATCAGCTTCAGGTCCGAGACCAGATTCGAGCAAGCTGGACAGGACTTCACATGGGTTTCAAAGTCAGCCGGAAACGCACCGTCCGGTGCGCCGTCGAGGAGCTCCGGCAGTACTCGCTCTACATCGGAACACTTCATAGCAAACTCTCTCCCCAATACCGCGCTTCCATTAACCAGTCTTGGCCTTTTCGGCTCTCATGAACGTCAGATAATCCCGCAGCTTCAATCGTGCCTTGTGAAGCTGCGACTTGCTGTTACCGATCGAGCAGCCCACGATTTGGGCAATTTCGTTGTGCTCGAATCCTTCAATATCATGCAACACAAAAACCGTTCTGTAGCCCGGCGGCAACCGGTCGATCGCCCGTTGCAATTGCAGCCGATCGATGGAGCCCGTCAGCTTCACGTCCTTGGTACCGAATTCCTTCTTCGGAGCTTCGTCGTTGGCTGCCAGAGTCTCTTCCAGCGACACCACCGGCAGCCCCTTCTTGCGCAGTTGCATCAGCACGACGTTGACCGTCATGCGGTGCAGCCAGGTGGAGAAAGCAGATTCGCCGCGAAAGGTTGCGATTTTCCGAAATAGCTGGAGAAATGCTTCCTGGGCCAGATCTTCGGCCTGCGCCGGATTGGAGACCATGCGCAAACATAGCGAGTACACGCGGCGTTTGTGCAGGTGATACAAGACTTCGAACGCTGCTTCGCGGCCCTGCTTCGCCTGCTCAATCGCTTCTGCTTCTGTGATACCTTGCTTCGGGTCGGTCAAGTCGCCTTTTCCGGCCGCTAATCGTTCAGATGCGGCTTCAAACTCTTTTCGTTGTACAAATTTGCCGAGGGAGTCGCGCAAGCGCTCTCGACCGTTCTTCAGCCGTCAGAATACCAAAAACCGTAACTTGCGAAATGATCTATCCGGCCAAAGTGTTCGGCTAAGCATCGCCCGGAGATCACTTTCGTAACCTCAGCCTCATCGCGAAGCTGAATCCCCGCCCCGTCTCTACGGGAAATCAGATGCCCCCTACCCTTTAGCCGTGATCGTCTCCAGCCCATGCCCATGCGGCCCCAGTTCCCGCCGCCGCAGCAGGTAGGCGAACAACACCCCCAGGAATCCCAGAATCGAAAAGATCCACATCCCCATCCGGTATCCATTGGGATTATCGGCTCCAGCGTAGTTATGGTCGTTCGCCCACCCGATCATCAGGTTGAACCCTGCCAGCCCGATGTTCTGAATCATGGTCATCAGCCCATAGGCCGTCCCCAGCTTGGATTGGTCCACGATATATGCAACCGAGGGCCACATCACCGCCGGGATCAGCGAGAAGGCGACGCCCATCATGGCCATCGTCAGCAAAAGGATGGGGGGGAGGCTGTGCGGCATGAACGCGAAGTGCCCGTCGGCGGACGTGGAAGGGAAGTAGACCGTGATGTAGGTCGAAGAGTGAAGGTACGCCATCATCAGATAAACGGGAATCAGCAGCACGGAGCCAATCATCATCAGGAGTGCGCGCTTGCCGACCCTATCGGCGAACTTTCCGAAGAACGGCGTTCCAAACATCGTGAAGATGGTCAGCATCCCCACCAAATCCCCGCCCGCTTCCCGAGTCGTGTGGTGCACATCCATGAAGAACTTGTAGGCAAAGGTCTCAAAAGGGAAAATCGCCGAATAGAACACTATGCAAAGCGCGACGATATACCAGTACGAAAGCCCAAACGTCGTAAGGTCCCGGAAAACTACTTTATCGGTCGAGCCCGCTGGACCAACCTGGTACCGCTTCTCGGCATGGACCTCCATGACCCAGTAGAGAAGGGCGCCGGTCACACAAAATGTCGCGAACACGACCGAGATCAGCAGCGGCCCCCGCCACCGGCTATAAGCGAAACCGGCCCAGGAGGGAGACCATTGCGCCAATAACGATCCGGCGCGAGACATCATAAGGTTGATGCCGAAGGCGAAGCTCAGCTCTTTGCCTCGGAACCATTTGGCTAGGGCCACGGTGACGGCGACGATCAGCGATTCGGCGCCCATCCCAAACACCAGACGCCCGGCCGACATGCCCGCCACCAACGCGCCTCTTGCCGTCTGAATCTTCCCGACGGAGGCCAGGTCGCCCACGAATCCGATTCTCGAAAGCAAGGGAATGTGGCCCACCAGCCTGACGACCGGGACGGCTAGGTTTACCAATCCGACGACTCCGGTTTGCAGCCACCTATTGTCGGCGTGAAGAGTAATCACCGCCCCAATCAGGCAGAGAGTTCCGAAGATGAAGATCGCCTTGCGCGCCCCAATGCGGTCGACAATGTAACCGCCGATCAGCACCATGAACACGTTCGGGATACTGTAGATCGCCTGCAGCAGGCCGATGTTGGAATCGGTGAACCCGAGTTGTTTCGTGAGCAGATCGGCGATGGGCGCGATGCAGTCGTAGACGTAGTAGTTCCCAAACATCGTGAGGCTGACAACGATCAATACCATCCAGCGGTAGAAGCGGGACGGTTCAGGACGTGCAAGTTCTGGCATGAATACACCTATCCTTATCCCTGGGCGCCGAGCGGCGCCTGTCGTTTATTTATGAAGAAGGGCAACCGACGAAGATAACAGATTGGATTCGAGAATGCCCGCTGTTCGACGCGACGCGGATCATTCACCTTACATCTCAAAAGACAATGGCTCTCGATGGCAGCAAGCAGCCGCAACCAAGAGCCAGAAGCGAAGAGCCAGAAGCCAACAGCTAACAGCCGCCCCTACATTTTTTCCGTCTTGCCGTCGTATTTCACAGTGCCGTTGTTGTCATTCTGGCGCGTGACGTCGTCGTTGTTATAGACGTGATCGGCCTTCCTGAAACCTTTCGCCGCACTCGCCGCTTGCGCCACATTCGCGGTGTGTTCCCGTCCCGTGAAATACATCCAGCCGCCGCGTGTTCCTTCGCGCGGGCCATGGTCTTCATACGAACGCCCTTCATGCCCACGTTCTTCACGCATCGAGTCCTGCATCGGACGGCCTTCGCGCCCAATCGACTCCGGCCATAGATGCACCTCTGGCGTGATCAGCGGAGCGCCGCCGCCCTGGTACCACACGGCCACGGTGTACTCCGAACTCGTCGATCCCTGAATCTGCGAAAGTGTCGAGTTGGTCGCGCCGGCGATCAATCCCGTGGTGGCGTTGCTCGCTCCCACCGGATTCGGCGAAAACGTCTGTAGGGATATCTCCGGCGTGGTCACACGCGGGACATACGGGCCGCATCCCCAGTAGCAAACGCCGGGGGATGGAAAGGGCTGTTGCCCAAAAGCCGCTGCTGCCATCAAGACTACCGCTGTCAAAACCAAATAGGGTCGCATACTGCCTCCACTGGGACTAGCACATCCACTGTTTAAGTGCAGTTTGCTGGCCAGTTGCCGCTGAGCCGGAGACAGGCAGTATGTTCGGAAATTCGCGGCGCTCTCGGCCAAACAACTGCAATTCACGCGAGGCCCGTTCGGGGAATTGGTGAAAATTGCTGCGCACAACCTGCAATGGATTGGCACAGCCGCAACTCTCAACTACGATCTTAACTTCCGATCTCAACTGCCAACAAATCGCGCATACAAACTGCGCGCAATGGCCGTGTCGGTCGTTCCCTTGATGATTGCCCGGCCGTCGGGAAACAGCGTCATTTCGTATGGATCGCGCCAGAATTTCAGCACGAACTCGTTGTGGCGAACCTTGCCGTGAGGCTGAAGGCGCGTGCTCAGCTCCGCAAAATCCACCGGTCGCTGCCGCTCGTGGATCTGCACCGAATTCCTGCCGCACAACGTAATGTGAGGCCGCCCTTCACCCGCCAGATGAACAAAGTCTCCCGCGCACGCCCGGCATTCCGCCCGCGGCTGAATCGCGGCCAACTCCGCCCGTTCGTTCGTCCAGACATCCCAGGAAACGAGCGTCCGCCGCATCTTCGAACGCGCGCCCACCAGAAACTTCAGCGCCTCGGTAGCCGCAATCGACGCCACCAGGCTCACGGCGGAATTCAAGATGCCGGCCGTCTCACAGGTCTGTACTGTCCCACGCGGGGACTCGGGAAAGATGCAGGCCAGGCATGCGGTTTCGCCGGGCAGGATGTTCATGGTCACGGCATAACTGCCAACCGCCGCGGCGTAAATCCAGGCCACGGAGTTCTTCACCGCATAGTCGTTGATCAGGTAGCGGGTTTCGAAATTGTCGGTACCATCCAAAATCAGGTCGCAGCCGCCGAGCAGGGAATCGACGTTCGCCGGAATCAGGTCGGCGACATGGGGCTCGACAACGATCTGCGAATTGAACCGCGCGATTTGCCGTGCGGCCGCGATCGCCTTGGGCACGGATTCGCGCGCGTCCTCCTCATCAAATAAAGCCTGCCGCTGCAGATTGCTCGTCTCGACGTAATCGCGGTCGAGAATCCGCAGGGTTCCGATGCCCGAACGCGCCAGCAGCGAGGCCAGAACAGAACCGGTGGCGCCGCATCCGGCGATGACCACGCGAGATTGCGTCAGCTTTTCCTGTCCCTCGGCTCCGATCTCCTGAAACAGCACCTGCCGCGAGTACCGGTCGTTCACTTCCAGATCGTCCATTTCCAAGGCGATTACCTTAGCGATTACCTTTCCCGGGCGTTCCAACCGGTATTATAGGTTCCGATCGTTAAACTCTAAGCTCTAAACTCTAAACTTTGTCCGTGCGAGCAACGTGTGCCGTTTCGCGATTCATCGAACCCGAAAGGTCTCATGGTTGACCAGCCTGAATTTCGGGAGGGCATCTTGCTAGTGTGGGGACGGGCGCCCTCGCCCGTCCAAGCCGAGCGCAGCTCGGCAGTTCCATGCGGTCTCAGCAACTCCGGATTCGCTACAAGCGGTGCCGCTCGGCTTGTGCTGGTACTTTTGTTGGTGCTTGTGCACGGCGCAAGCTGGGCAACTGGTTCGCCCCCCGCCGCGCAGCAACCCGCCGAATCGCCCTCGCAGTTCGGAGCCATCGCACCCTATCTCGGTTTGGCAATCGATCAGGTCGAGTTGCCGGGCGTCCCTCCGGAAGAAGCGGCTGCACTGCTGGCGGCCACGCCGCTCAAGATCGGCGAACCTCTGACGCGCGAAGCATTGCACGACGCGATGCAGGCTCTTTTTGCCACCGGACGGTTCTCCGACATCCAGGCCGAAGCCGATCGCACCGACACAGCCGGCGTTCGACTGCGCTTTCTGACCGTCGCCAATTATTTCGTCGGCATGATTGCGATCGAAGGCGTTTCCACCAATCCGTCCGCGAACCAACTGGCAAGCGCCACCCGCTTACAACTCGGTGAACTCTACGCTAAGGAGAAACTCGACCGCGCTCTCGGAGGCATCCAACGAGTGATGGAAGAAAATGGATTCCACCAGTCGAAAGTGACGATCTCCGAAAAACGCGACGAGCAGCAACACCAGGTCAACATGACCTTTCATGTTGTCCGCGGCCCGCGTGCCGTAGTCGGAGAGATCACTCTGGAAGGCGATGCTGGCTATTCCATCGAACAGATCAGGGAGATCGCCAAGCTGCATCCCGGCGATCCGGTCGCCTCGAACCGCATTACGCGCGCGTTGCAACGAATTCGTCGCCGCTATCAGAAGCAGGACCGTCTGCTCGCCCAGGTCTCGGCCGCCAACCCCACCTACCATTCCGAGCACAACACTGTGGGCTACGTCTTCAAAGTAGACCGCGGTCCGGTGGTGGAGATTGCTTCCGAGGGTTTTAAGCTCAGCCAGCACGTGCTGCACAGGCTGGTGCCAATCTATGAAGAAGGCGCACTCGACGACGATCTGCTCAACGAAGGCCGGCGCAACATCCAGAACCATCTTCAGAGTCTTGGTTACTTCGAGGCCACCGTCGGCGTGAGCCAGCACAGCGCGCAGGACGGCAAGAGTTTGCAGGTGGTTTACGCCGTCAATCCCGGGGACCGCCACAAACTCGCTGCCATTCGTATTTCCGGCAATCGCTTTTTCCCCGACGAACTGATTCGTTCACGCATGCAGAACCAAGCTGCCGGACGCATCTTCAGTCACGGCCGCTACAGCGAAGCGCTGCTCGAAGAGGATGTGCGGCGCATTGAGACTCTCTATCGAGCGAGTGGTTTCCGGCAGGCCGAAGTATCGAGCAAACTGGTGGACAAGTACCAGGGCAATCCGTCGCAACTTGCCATTGAGATCATTGTCAAGGAGGGCCCGCAGACGCGTGTGGCCTGGGTCCGCATTGAGGGCAGTTACACGCTTCCGCAGGAGCAACTGCCGGAAATTCAAACCGCCGAGGGACAGGGCTTTGACGAATCGAGTCTGGCGGATGACCGCGACACGATTCTGGGAAAGTATTTCAATAATGGTTTCCCCAATGCCACCGTAGACGTATCCTACGTTCCTGTTTCGTCGTCGGACAACTTGCCGCGGGTTGGCGTGACCTTCTCGATTCACGAGGGCGAGCAGTTTTTTGTCAATCAAGTTTTTCTCGATGGACTGCACCACACCCGCCCCGGTGTCGCCCGGCGCGAAATGCGGGTGGAGGCGGGCGCGCCTCTAAGCCAGCAGGACATGCTGGAGAGCCAGCGCCGCCTCTACGACCTCGGCCTTTTCAAGCAGGTGGACACGGCTATCCAGAACCCGGACGGCACCGAGTCGCGCAAGAACGTGCTCGTCACCGCGAGCGAGGCGGATCGCTACACCTTCGATTACGGGGTCGGTTTCGAGTTCCAGACCGGGCAGCCCGCGTTCGGGACGAACCAGCCACTCGGGCAAACCGGCGTCAGCCCCATGGTGTCTTTAGGCGTCAGCCGCATCGACGTGGGCGGTCGTCATCAGACCCTCACCATAAAGGGCAATCTTGGCCGCCTGCAACAAAAGGGGCTCATCAGTTACAACGTCCCCAAACTCCTGAACCGGGACAACCTTCGTTTCACCGCCACTGCGCTCTACGACAATACCGTGGACGTCTCCACTTTTACCTCAAAACGTCTGGAGGGCAGTCTGCAAGTTTCGCAAGTGCTGTACAAAATACAGGACCGCGAACTGACGACGCTTTCCTACGGTTTCAGTTACCGTCGCGTGGAGGCCAGCAATATTGAGGTCACCGCCAACCTCATTCCGCTCCTTTCGGAGCCAACCCGGGTGGGAACTCCTAATTTTACCTACGTGCGCAACCGGCGCGATAACGATTTGGAAAGCACGCGCGGCAGCTACACCACCGTCGAAGGCGGCGTTGCTTCCAGCTATTTTGGCTCCGAGGCCGACTTCAGCCGCGCACTGATCAAGAACTCCACCTATCACACGTTCTCTCGAAATCGCAGCACGGGACAAGGATTCGTCTTCGCCCGTTCCACCACCGTCGGCATCGAGAACCCTTTCGGAAACACGGTTGTGCTGGATCCATCGGGAACGCCGCAAACCGGCCAAGCCCTTATTCCGCTGCCGGAGCGTTTCTACAGCGGCGGGGGCAACTCCAATCGCGGATTCGGGTTGAATCAAGCAGGCCCGCGCGACCCGGTCACCGGATATCCCGTCGGTGGCAGCGCTTTGTTCCTCAACAGCCTGGAGATGCGTTTTCCAAACGTTACCGTGCCCTACCTTCAGGAGAACGTCGGCTTTACGATTTTTCACGATATGGGCAACGTCTTTGCGCGGCCACAGGAAATGCTCCCCAGCCTGGGCCGCTTTCACCAGCCTGACCGGGCGCTCTGTTCGCAGACGGCGTCGCCGCCGCTGTGCAATTTCAACTACGCTTCGCACGCCGTCGGCCTGGGCGTGCGCTATCAGACACCGATCGGCCCATTGCGTTTTGACTTCGGATACAATTTGAATCCACCGGACTTTTCCAGTTGCACCAGCATCCCGAAGACTGGGCCGTGCCCTGCCTCGTCTGTGGTTGTGCAACGTGCCGGGCATTTCAACTTTTCGTTCAGCGTTGGGCAGTCATTCTGATGAAACTCCGGCCGCTCAAACTCGGAATCTGGTGGAGCGACGGGCGTCCTCGTGAGCCTGCCCTGAGCGAAGTCGAAGGGTCAAGCCACGCGGCGACGCCCGGCTCTCCACCGGCAGGCATCAAACTCGGAAAACATTGCGCTGTCGCGATGGCGCTGAGCATGGCATTGGCGGCCTCATCGCTGGGCGGTCAGATCGTCGATCGTGTGGTCGCCAACGTGAACGGCCACGTGCTTTTGCAGAGCGATTGGGAGCAAGAAGTGGCCTTCGAGGCCCTTTCGAATGCCCGCGATCCCGACTCGTTCACCCTGGCCGAGCGCAACGCGGCCCTCAATCGCCTGATCGATCGGGAGTTGCTGCGGGAACAAGTTCGACCGTCTCAACCCGCTCCCGCCGAGCAGGTCGCTGCCCGCGTTGCCGAAGTGCGAAATGAAGTTCGCAAGGAAGTCTGCAAACTCCATCCCGATTGCGCCACCGACGAACGGTGGCACGCCACGCTGCAACGTTATGGCCTGACCGAAAGCGTGCTTGAGAAACGTCTGGGCGACGAGATCCAGCTCATGAAGCTCGTGGAAGACCATCTGCGACGCTCAATTCAGATCGATCAGCATGCGGTGGAGAGTTACTACAACGAGCAGTTGCTGCCGGATATGAAACGGGCCGGCAGTCGCGCCGTCCCGCTGACCGAAGTCTCTGGCCGTATCAAGGACTTGCTGGCCGAGCAGAAAATGAACGAACTGCTCACGGGGTGGCTGGCGAGTCTGCGCGCTGGGAGCCATATCTGGACTCCTGAATCCAGCGCCGGAGAGCGCAACCGTTGACCGAACCGTTGACCGAACCGCTGACCGAGCCTGTTCCTCCCGAGCGCCGGCGCATCCTGTGGAAACTCTTCCTGGCGTTTTGTGTTTTCTGCTTGATCGCGTTTAGCCTGCTCGGCTGGTACGTCACGACGGATTCTTTTCAGCAGATGGTCCGCCGCCGAGTGATCGCGTCGGTTGAGAAAATCACGGGCGGCCGCGTCGAACTCGGGGAACTCCACACCATTCCGTTCCGCCTGCGCGTGGATGCTCGCAACCTGACCATCCACGGTCGCGAAACTTCGGACCAGGTCCCATTTCTGCGCGTCGACCGCCTGCAAGCGGAAATGAAAATCATTTCGATCCTCAGCACCACGATCGGATTGCATTCTCTGGTGCTCGAGCATCCCATCGTTCACATTATTGATTATCCCAATGGCGCCACCAACGTTCCCGCGCCGAAAGTGAGCCGTGCCTACGAGCAGGGGCCGGTGGAACAACTCATCTCGCTTGCGGTTTCGCACATCGAGGTGCAGCGGGGCGAGCTTCTGTGGGAAGACAAGAAAATGCCGTTCGATTTTGCCGCCCGCGACCTGGCGCTGCTTTTGAACTACTCCTTATTGCGGCGGCAATACGAAGCCCATATAGTCGCGGGAAGCGTCGCCACGCGCTTCCAGCAGTATCCCTCGTTTGTGTGGCGAGCGGATGCTTCGCTGGTTCTGTCCCGCGGACGCGCCGACATCAGCAGCTTGACTGTCACATCCGGGAAATCTGAGATTCATTTCGCGGGGCGCCTGCAGGACTTTCACCACCCTCAGGTAATCGGCGATTATCATGGCCTCGCGGATCTCGGCGAGATCGCATCCCTGGCACAGCAACTGCAAGTTCGCAAAGGCACGGCGCAGTTCGAGGGCAGAGGTTCCTGGAGCTTGCAGGATTTTTCCACCCAGGGAACCCTGCAGGCCAAAGACATCGAGTGGTCGAACGGCAAGCTGTCAATGCGGGATGGCCGTATCAGCGCAGGCTTCTCGGTTACCCCGGACCGCTTCCGAGTTTCCTCAATCAAGGCAACTCTGCTCGGTGGCGATCTCGTGGGCGATGCCGATATAGCGAACTGGCAGAGTTCACTCGAACCGTCGCCAACTCCGCGGCGTAGCCATGTGATCGGGCGAGTCCCGCCGGGAAGTCTTCAGCGCGGCTCGGTGCGGCTGCAATTGGCGGGTTTCCCGCTGCTCCCGGCCCTGGAAATCCTGAGCTCGAAAAAACTTCCGCTGGATCGCCTCGGCCTTTCCGGAAATGCGAGCGGCAATGTTGAGATGCTCTGGGTTGGCTCGATCCGTGACGCGGAGACTCGCCTGAACCTTGGCATCGCGCCACCGCTAAAGCAGACGCCGGCCGAGATCCCCGTGCGTGGCCAGATGGATGGCATCTATCGCGGATCGCGCGACGAATTGGAAGTGACCCAACTTCACCTGGCAACGCCGAGCTCTGAAATCGCCGCCGCTGGCGATCTGGCCGTAGCCTCATCCTCGTCCTCATCTTCATCTCTACGCTTCTCGTTCACCAGCCATAACCTGAGGGAGTGGGCGCCACTGCTCGAAGCGGCATACGGATCCCGAGATTTGCCCTTCGCCGTTCACGGCTGGGCGAGCCTCATCGGCAACGCCAGCGGCAAACTCTCGGCGCTTTCCGTCAGCGGGAATCTCGAAGTTTACGACTTCGACACTACTTTGCCGGCGACCGAACGAGTCTCCTCTCGAGTGGTTCACTGGGACGCACTCTCCAGCGCCCTACAGTACTCCAGCAATCATTTTGCCGCGCGCAATGGGTCGCTCATTCATGGCCACACTACGGCGCACTTCGACGTCAGTGCCGCGCTTACGGGAGCTGCATTTCAGGCGAACGATCCTTTCACTCTGCACTTTGACCTCCGCAACGCCGACGTGGCGGAGCTTGCCCAATTAGCCGGAGCCGCTCAGCCCTTCGCTGGCACTCTGAATATCTCCGCCACCGTTTCGGGCACGCGCGCCAATCCTCACGGGGATGGACACCTCGATCTTCACAATGGAATGGCCTACGGAGTGGGCGTTCCTTTGTTGAAGAGCGATCTCCGCCTCGCCGGTGGCGAGCTTCAGTTCAACAACATCGAAGCCAGTGTCTACAATGCTCCAATTTACGGCAGCGCCGCCGTCAGTACTTCGAACGTGAGTAAGTCAAACAACGAGTTGTCAAAGAGCGAGTTTCGCCTGAATCTTTCCGGACGTAACCTCGATCTCGCCCGTTTCCCGCGCTTGCAGACTAGCCGCTTCACGGCGGATGGCCTCGCCGATTTCACGATACGAATCAGCGGTACTCCCGAACAGCCTTCGATCGAAGCGCACGTTCATTTCAAGGACCTCGCCCTGGACAAGGAGCGCGCCGGAGATTTCTACGTGGACGCGGTCACACATGGACGGCAGCTCGATATCAACGCACACTCGGACTTCGATAAGGCTGACTTGACCATTCTGGGGAGCGTCGGATTAGAGCATGACTTTCCTGCGGATCTGAACCTCGACTTCCATCATCTGGATGCCGACTCGCTTCTCCGCATTTACTTGCCGGGAAAGATTACGGGGCACTCTTCCCTGGACGGGACGCTGCACGTTCGCGGTCCCCTGCGCACGCCCCGCGATTTGAAGGCGGTCGCCGAGATCCAGTCTTTCAGCGCCGAAGTCGAGCGCGTACAGGTACAAAGTGTCGATCCCATTCGCCTCGAGGTCGCGGATCAAGTTTTCTTGGTCGAAAACTTCCACCTCGCAGGAAGTGGAACCGATTTCACCGCCCACGGCCGGGCGCATTTCGCTGGCGCTCAAGAACTCGACCTCCGCCTGGACGGCTCGGTCAATATGACGCTCTTGCAGTCTCTCAACCCCAAAATCCTGGCGCGTGGCACATTGGGTGCAAGCCTCAACGCGAGCGGTTCGCTCGCGCAGCCTGTGCTGCAAGGACGTCTCGAACTAAGGAACGCCGCCATCAGTCACAACGACTTCCCCAGCGGCCTTAGCGACCTGAACGGTGTCTTGCTCTTTGATGGCAACCACGTTCAGATCGATAAACTGAGCGGCAGGACTGGCGGTGGCGCCGTGGCGCTGACCGGCTCCGCAACCTACCAGGGCGGCGCGCTGCTGCTCGATTTCGGCGCTACGGCGCATGATGTTCGCCTGCGTTATCCCCCGGGCGTAAGTTCCACGGCGAACGCCGATCTCCGGCTGACCGGTAGTACGACTTCCGCTCTGCTGAGCGGCGATGTGGTCGTCACCAAGCTGGCCGTCACTCCAGGATTTGACTTCGGCGCCTACATCGTGAAGAGCAGACAGACGGTCGTCCTGACCGAGAGCGATAGTCTGCCGAGCCGCCTTAAGCTCGATGTTCACGTTGTGACGACTCCTGAACTGCAGATGCAAACGGCCACCGCCAGGCTCTCTGGCAACGCCGACCTCAGGGTGCGCGGCACCGCCGACCGTCCAGCAATTCTGGGAAGGGTGGAAGTTCTGGAAGGCGAAATCTCTTTCAACGGGAACAAGTACAAGCTCGAACGCGGCGATGTTACCTTCGCGAATCCCGCCAAGACTCAGCCGGTCATCGATATGCAGGCTGCCACGCGAGTGCGCGATTACGACATCACGGTGCAATTCCGCGGCGATACCAGCGTTCCCAACGGCTTGAAAGTCACCTGGCAGTCCGAGCCTCAGCTTCCCGAAGCCGACGTCATCGCCCTCTTGGCGCTGGGCCGCACCCGGGAAGAGTCCGCTGCTGCGGGGTCGAGCGGATCCTTTGGGCTCGGCGGAGACGCCTCCAACCTGATCATCAATCAGGCCCTCAACAGCACCGTCAACAGCCGCTTGCAGCGTTTGTTCGGAGCCAGCCGCGTCAAGATCGATCCCCAGGGCTTGGCCAGTGAAACCGCCGTGGTTCGAGGGCCGCAGGTCACCCTCGAGCAGCAAGTGGCCAGCAATCTCACCTTGACCTACAGCACCAATGTCGCAGTTTCTAACCAGCAAATCATCCAGGTGGAGTACAACCTGACCCGGACGATTTCGATCGTGGCGCTGCGCGACTGGAACGGAGTGGTCAGTTTCGACTTTAAGCTACGCCGCCGGAAGAAGTGATCCCAGGCGCGTTCTGGCGATTAGCCGGTTGGTCATCAACAACCGCCTTGACATAATCCTCCAAACCAGCAACTCTATTTGTTTTTCACTTCACGCCCGCAGAAGCGGGTCAAGGGAAACCAATTTTGCGGGTGCGCGTCTTTTATCACGACAAGTGTTTTGACGGGGCTTCCTCGGCAGCCCTGTTTTGCCGTTTCTACCGGGAACGAATCCGCAGTGATGTGGACTTCGTATTCTCCGGCCTGCTGCATCGCGCGGGCGCTCTTTTCGACGAGAGCCAGTTCGACGGCGACGAGAATGCCATCGTCGATTTCAAGTATTCCAGTTCGCCCAACATCACCTGGTGGTTCGATCACCACCAAAGCGCTTTCCTTTCCGCGGCCGACGCCGCCCACTTCGAGCAGGATCAGAGCAACCGCAAGTTTTACGATCCGGCTTTCAAGTCCTGCGCGAGTTTCATTGCCATGGTCGCGGAAGAACGCTTCGGCTTCGATCCGCGCCCAGTCTCGGAACTCGTCCACTGGACCGACATCGTCGACGGCGCCATGTACGAAGACGCGAAGTCGGCGGTCGAAATGAAAGCTCCCGCCATGAAGCTGACCATGGCCATCGAAGCCTCGAGTGACCGGGACTTCGTCAAGAAGTTGATTCCTCTGCTCGCTTACCATCCTCTCGCCGGAATTCTTGAGGAGCCATTCGTCGCCGCCGTCCTGCCGCCGCTCGTCGAACGCCACGAACTGTCCATCGACATTTTGCGGCAGCGCACGAAAGAAAAAGACGGCACGGTTTTTTTCGACATCACCGGCCTGAACCTCGAAGGTTACAATAAGTTCATTCCGTACTATCTGCATCCCGATTCGATCTACAGCGTCGGCCTGAGCAAGAGTTCGTTCCGGGTGAAAGTTTCGGTCGGGTCGAACCCCTGGTCGAAGCGCGAGCCCACCGTCAATCTCGCCAAGGTCTGCGAGCGCTATGGCGGCGGCGGACACGCCCGCGTCGGGGCGATCTCCTTCGAAGTTACCCAGAGTGAAGCCGCCCACCAAGCCGCTCAGGAGATCGTCGAGGAGTTGCGCACCAGCGTGCGCCACGAGACTTGAACGAACTGGCCTCCCAAATGGTTTTGGGTAGGGCACGGCTTCAAGAGCCCGCCCTGAGCGAAGCCGAAGGGTGCCGTTCAGGGCCAGTAAAGATCAGGGCTTTAGAGCATTTTCATGGTTACTGTAAGCCACGGCCGGACTCCGGAAGGGCACGACTTCAGTCGTGCCGCTAACGACTGCTGGAAATCCGGGCTTTAGCCCCTGAGGGCCGCACAGCCTGCTCGGCGAGCCATTTATGAGACCAGTTCGAACACCTCGCCGCATCCGAAAGTCAGAACGATGCTCAGCATGAACCCAAAATTCCACGATCCCGGACACATCAAAGGCGTGCGCACCGTCGCCACCGTTGAGCTGGCGAAAGGGATCATCGTCGTTCTTGCCGGCCTCGGCGTGCTCTCCATGCGGCACAAAGACATCTGGGGAGTGACGGAGAGCTTCCTGGAATTTTTTCACCTTAATCCTCATCACCACCATCACTTCGTTGGGGTCTTTGTCGCGCTCATGCACCAGGTCAGCGACGTTCGCTTGTGGAAGATCGCAACGGTGGCCGCTGTCTACGTGATCCTTCGATTCGTCGAAGCGTACGGATTGTGGCACGTCCGTCCGTGGGCGGAGTGGCTGGCCTTCGCCTCCGGCGCCCTCTACATCCCATTCGAGGCAGCCGACCTGTGGCGGCGGCTAACCTGGTTTCGAGTGCTGGTTATCGTCGTCAACCTCCTGATCGTTCTCTACATGCTGATGCTGCGCCTGGAAGCAGCAAAAAAGCACCACGCGGCGCAGCACCCAGCGCAATCTGGATAGATCGCCTTGTGTGAACCCGAATAGATCGCCCGTGTAGAGACGGGGCTTGCCCCGTCTCAGCCTGCGCAAGAACTCCGGCCTAGACATCGTTTTGAAGAAGCACAGCGGCTGCCCCATCCTTGCGCGTTCTGTGCGCAAGGGTGGGATTCCACGCCGCGTGCCGCTCGGGGGCGTTTCGACTGTTTTGAGGGGGCGTTCCGACGCTGTTTTGAAAGGGCGCGGCTTTTAGCCGCGCCGTAAAGGCCGCAAAATCAGCGGCGGCTTTAGCCGCTGCGGTGAGACTGCGACGCGGAAGGTACTTTTTTTTAGCAGCCTGATAGGCTGTCATCTCGAGCAGTATAGGTTGTCATCTTGAGCGAAGCGAAAGACCTATGCATGTGCGCGCTCAGCGATGCAGTTCTTCAACTACTCGACTGCCGGATTTATCCCAAGACTGCGCCAAAAGCACGGATGGATGGCAACCTTGGTGGTCGGCGTTACCTCAGCAGATGACACCGACCGCCGTCCCGTTGCGGACCAAGTGACGGATTCGAAGCTCTCAAGCTTGAGCCCAACTAGACTTATCCGATAGAAAACAACAACGAGCCAGCTACGAAGCGCAGCCGTCCGGGTCGGGTCATTTTCAATATCCCTCAGCGCGTCCGCCAGCTCCTCGTTCGCCAACTTCTTGCAGTCAAGAAGGCGAACCGCAAGATCCACGCACTGCTCATCGGTGATATCTTGGACCATGAATCGCGCCGGGCGGTTTTTCAGAGCGTCGACCAGCGTTAGCAGCTCGGGATAGTCCGCGATCCATTCGTCCGCCAAAGAGCGTAGGCGCAGGCGAGAATATTCGCCTTCAGCTTCTCTCAACATTGCTGCGGTGACTGCCGGGTTATCGCGCGCCTGCTTAATACAAGCGTTGAAAAAAGGGGCTCTTCCGGCATTTTAGTGGCTTAAGGAGCCAGGTCCAGACCGCCGCAGTGGAAGAGGATTGCAGCTGCGAAGTTCTTCTTATTGCGGAAGCCGCGTGCGGTGTACTTGACCCACTGGATCTTGG
>Ga0208038_1000456_pt1 | contig 33716 bp, 31 predicted proteins | sample June2015DPH_16_1_FD_184714 | JGI IMG/M metagenome (GOLD analysis project Ga0208038, IMG submission 184714) | Peatland microbial communities from SPRUCE experiment site at the Marcell Experimental Forest, Minnesota, USA - June2015DPH_16_100... | ecosystem: Environmental > Terrestrial > Soil >...
CCGTATACAATCATTGTCAGCTTGACCTTTCAGAAACTCAAACACCTCTGTAGATTTGAAAAAGGCGGATACTGCAAAGAAAATAGGAGAAACTGTAGCGCTCAAAATTGCCTTCAAATCATAAAAAGCAAATAAATACCATTTAAAACCATTTTTGCAACAAGCTGGCGCGTGCTCTGAGAAGTTGATGAATTGATTATATAACCAACAAACGGCTCTTTTAATAAACACTTAAAGATTCCTTTTATGATTGACTGTATATGCTATACTCAGAGGTTACAAGCTTTTACTTATTCTTTGATTGTCAGATTTTGCGCTTACGTAGTTCTATTCTTCTTGAGCACAACTATTTTAAGACCAGAAGAGATACTTAAAAAGTGGAAATGAGGCCATCGATTGGCAGCCGCATTAATCAGTAATGAAACAGCAAGCACGAAGGAAAGGTTACTCTACATGGACAATCTGAGGCTGCTGGTAATCGTATTGGTAGTCTCAGTTCACTTGGCGGTGACAGTCAGCAACATCGGCAGCTGGTACTACGTTTACAACACGCATCTGGACACATTATCCACCGTTTGGTTCGCATGGTACCAATCATTTACACAAGGATACTTCTTAGGCCTCTTATTCATGATATCAGGCTATTTCGTTGCAAGCAGCTACGATCGGAAAGGCTTCGGCGGATTCGTCGGAGACAGATTCAAACGCCTAATCATCCCCACGCTAATCTTCATGATAGCAATAGACCCCTTCATTGGATACATAGAACTCGGCAACAAACTAACCAGCTTTAACCTAATCAGCTTTCTCTCAGCCACTGGACCAATGTGGTTCGCCGCGGCGCTCTTCGGCTTTTGCCTAATTTACGGGTTGGTGCGTCTGATGTCCCGCAGGTCCGCATTCGCTTCCGATAGCAAACGTCTCGAGCTGACATTGGGCGTGGTAGTTAGCCTTATTTTGATTATTGCCGTCTTTGCCTTCTTGATTAGGATTGTTCAACCGATCGGGACAAGCATCCTGAACTTTCAGCTCTGCTATTTCTCCTCATACATCGTCCTTTTTATTGTGGGCGTAATAGCTTACAGAAACAATTGGTTAGCCAAGATCAACTATCGGGCTGGAAAAAGATGGGTAATCGGAGCCTTCGGTTTGGGTTTCCTCGTTTGGTTTGTGCTGGTGGCAGTTGCTACTGCAACCGGAACCACGACTGCCCTGTTGGGAGGGCTGACCTGGCAGAGCGCGGCTTTTTCATTATGGGAATCCGCTGTGGCGGTTCTTATGAGCTTAGGATTGATCGCAGTCTTTAGGGAAAAATTCAACCGCCAATCCAAGTTAGTCAAAACACTTTCAGATAACTCGTTCGCCGTCTACATGTTTCACCCAATGATCATCATCCCAGTCACAATATTGTTCGCTCCGCTTGTGTTGTACCCAGTCGCAAAATGGCTCCTGCTCTGCGTCATCTGCATTCCATTATGCTTTGCAGCAACGTACTTTGTCTTCCGCAGAATACCATTGTTGAAAAATGTTTTATGACCTTCAGAATTGGTGAAGGATGCGCTTAATACTTTAAGCGCATCCCAGCGGGCCCGCTTTAATAATCGTCAATTTATCTTCCCAATTCAAATATCCCACGATAGTAAAGAGTTTTCAATGTTCTTATAATGCCGATCATCATATTTTGTACTGAAATCCTGCATCCTTTCCAGTTCATGAGGTGACATAAATAATGCAATCGCTAAACCAGAAAAAGGAAATCCTCACCTTTTACTCGCAACCAAGCACCATGACGCTCCCAGGCAAGTACACACAAACAATAAAGAAGTTACCCAATGATATTGCCGAGCTTACACGCATTGTACAGGGTCTGGTCCTACACGAATATGTCGCGCCTCCTTTATCCAAAAGTTGTGGTGATAGCCTTTAGCTGTTATTTTATGGGCTTTCTCGCGTGGAATTTAAACGTGGGTGTAAATCTAACATCCCGCGCCAAACTCCTTTTGCCAATTAGAACCCAATTATTGTTTATTTGCGTAAATAAAGCTTAAAAAGGCTAAGAAATATTTGCGGAGACTACTGAGCGGCAAAGCTCGTTGTGTCCACAAAATAATAGATGCCAACGGCTATGAGACCAACGCCGATGAAGGTAAGCAGGTAATTTATTGAGGACACTGCGATCAAACTCAAATCAGCTAAGGAGAAGACCCCGTCTTTTGGATTAAACCCAATGATTCGGGCTTTTGAAGTTACCGAACTTGGATTCTTTGAACCCTCCAAAAATTATTTTTTGGTTACTGTGGAGGCACCTGAAGTGCTGATGTTTCCAAGTGTAGGTTGTCCGCTATATTGTAAGCTTGAAGCACCACTAACATTGGCGTCAAGCCTTCCGCTGAGATTAATAGTCGCGTGGCTTGCCCCGCTAATCTGCATATCTGCGTCGTTTATCGAAAGACCGCTTATGTTTAGCGTGCTAGCGCCTGAAACAGTTGCCATAAGATCATCTGCTTGACCATTGGCGGTTAATGTAGAAGCGCCCGATAAGTCCACAGTGATGTTTGTGGCTTGAAAATTGTTCATTTGTAGTGAACTTGCCCCAGCAACATTTGCGTTGAATGGATCCTCGTTGCTGAAATCTGTTGCTATAGCGTGTGAGGCTCCTGATACCGAAATTGCGCCAAGCTTCGGCATTGTTATTTCGGCTTTCGCAAAGAAAACGCCAACATTAAAGCCAGGTTTTACACCAATTGTCAGGGTGTTTCCACTCTGAGAAACAACTATCTGATCAAGCGTTCTAGCATTGGCCGTAATAGTTATGCTGTAAGTGTTTGATTGTTTTATGTTGGCAGTTAGAGCTGAGCTTATGTTGACTTGTGTAAATTGTGAATTTGAATATGTTCTTGTCTCTTGGTTGCCGATAAAATACCAATATGAAAACGCGGCAATTGATATTACCACAGCGACAACGACTAAGACTACTATGGCAACCACTAGAAGAGTGCTAAGGGCTTTTCTATCTCTTAGAGACTGCATATTCCCCAATTGTTGGTTCAATCTATTTAAAACTAACTAATATGTGACGTACAAAACCTCCTCAGGGCAACAATAAATTGCAATGCAGAAAAAACTATTTATTAGTAAGCCTCTCTTTGGCTTTGCAGTTTCAGCATTGACGGTTGCTCATGGGTTAACTTTGCTAATGCTCTTTTTCAAAGGTTTTTCCTGTGGAATTTAAACGTGGGTGTAAATCTAACATCCCGCGCCATTTCCAAATTCAGCTCAATATTTCTGTTAATTTTAGAAACGGAGCCTAAATTATTCTCCGAAAAAATGCGTTACCCCAAAACAATATAGGGTTTGAAGCCACGCCAACTCTAATCTGACTACAGGGGATGAGCCCGGAGAGTTTTGTCGATGAAAATATTAAAACTCGAGTCTCCCTCAAAAGAAAGAAAATTGATTTACAAACTTAAAGCTTAAGCGATACAAATAGCGGGATAACTATGAAGTATAGGCAACTGGAGAAAGCGGGCTTAAGGTTTCTGCACGGTTTAGTGCGCCCATCTCCTGTACACTTAGGGCTTGATGTTTAGAGTTCGGTTCCAAAACGGATTTGAATATTAAAAGTCGGCTTGTTAGGTCTAGGAGAGAGTGAGTTTTCGTTTCGAGTCCCAGCGGGCTCGCATAAAAAAGTTACAAGCAATGCTTGATGCTCAATTTTATAAGCCAGTTGCGCTACTGGAGGGTCGGTAATATGTATGCAAACCACTTCTTTGAACCCAAAACGGGGAAGGGAATCGTACTTCAACTCAAAAGCCCATCCCCAGTACAAAAACTGACATGAATGTATAGAGTTCGGTTCCCCAAACGGCGTGGGCGAGACAAGCGAGGTCTAATTAGTTTTGTTGCGTGAGCCAGTTTTGGTTCAAGTTCAGCTCGATCTCATCGTTCAGAGAGGTTAAAATCTTTAAGCAGGTTCCCTGCATAGTGGTCGTTTGGAAGCAATATGGACAAGACGGACATGAATTTAATTATGCTTTTGTCAGCTAATTCCAGAGTGTCCTACGCAGAACTGGCTGAAAAACTCAACCTATCCGTAAACGCTATCCACAAAAGAATCCAACTGCTCATCGAGACAGGAGTAATTCGCAAGTTCACGGCGAAAGTCAGCCTGCTTAGTGCGAACGCAATGGTGGTTTTTATTTCTGGTATTTCTCAACTAGGCTCTTTTCAAGATTTTCCCGCTAAACTGGAGGCGCATGGCTCAATTTACTGGCTCGCAGAGGGCAGCGGGAAATTCCTCCAAATAGGTGCTTACTTAAAAAACTTAAGCGAGCTCGTTGGCCTCGTCGAATTCTTGAAGAAAGAAGTTGGACTTTCTGAACCAACAATCGGAATAATGGCATCTATCCCCTTTCAAGTTACGGCAAATCCTAAGTCGACTGATCTGACTCTTTGCGACCTAGACTACAAAATCATACTGTCTCTGAGGGATGATTCGCGCAAAGCTGTTTCAGAAGTGGCAACTGAAGTGGGCGTGTCGGCGAAAACGGTTCATCGCAGGCTCATGCGTATGACGAAAAATAGCCTGATAGAACTTGGCTTAGAATGGTACCCCGACAAGTCAAACGATACCATAACTCTCCTTGACCTTCATCTGAAACCCGAAGCCGACATGGGCATCGTGCCCTACCAGATTCTTCGGAAATACGCTCCCAACACGCTGTTTTACTGGTGCTTCGTCAACATCCCAAACGTCGTAACTTTCACAGTCTGGACCAACAGCATGAATGAACTTCAGAGCCTGCGGGAAAACCTCGAGAAGGAACCAAACGTGGTGTCCATAGTGCCCAACATATTGTACACGGGTTACATCTTCAATACGTGGCGAGACCAACTAGTCGAAAATCATTAGTTCCACTTCTTCAACCGTCCGTGTGACAAAAGGGTCTTCCGCAGCTTTTTTTGTTCTCTTTTTTGCATGCAACAGTTGACATGAAACTAAATTCTCCAAAACCAACCTACGTTCATAAATCAAAATGGGAAGTAATCAAACATGAACGAATCATCAATAGCAATCGAGCATCTTAGCAAGAAATACCAAGACGTAACCGCATTAGACGACCTTACCCTACAAGTTGGAAAAGGCGAACTCTTTGGACTATTGGGACCGAACGGAGCAGGCAAAACCACCACCATAAACATTCTCTGCGGACTCATGAAACCCACTACTGGTACAGCCACTGTTTGCGGCCACGATGTCTTAAGGGAATCCGCTAAGATCAGAGACCTAATTGGCGTCTGCACTCAAGAAACCGCAATTTACACCTACCTGACTGGGGCAGAAAACGTGGATCTCTTCGGCAACCTATATGCAATGGATAAAGCCGAGCTTAACGCAAGACGAAGAATGCTCCTCACAAAGATGGGTCTCGCTGAGGACGCAAAGAGAAGAGCTGGCAAATACAGCGGCGGCATGAAACGACGATTAAGTTTAATACTCGCCCTAATTAGCGACCCCCAAATAGCCTTTCTTGATGAGCCTACAGTTGCCCTGGATCCTCAGTCCCGCCACGTGGTCTGGGATTTTCTAAAAGAGCTGAAAAGAGAAGAGAAAACCATCATCTTGACAACGCATTACATGGAAGAAGCAGAAGAACTCTGTGATAGAGTGGGAATAATTGATCATGGAAAACTCATCGCTCTGGGTACTCCCAAAGAACTGATTGCCAAAAATCAAGTGAACAATCTGGAAGAGTTATTTCTCAAACTAACTGGAAGAACCATGAGGGAGGAAGCGTAAATGAAACTGCAAAGAATAGCCGCTCTCACCAAGAAAGAACTAAAGAAAACAATCCGTGAACCTGCAGTGCTCTTCATGATTTTTCTGTTTCCAATTGTCTTCGTCTTCGCTTTTGGAGCTTCTTTCGGCGGAGTCGGCAGTAGTCAAACAGTTACCTACCATATTGGCGTAGTCAATATGGATACTGGAAGCTCAGTGAATGCTTCGCAAACATTTCTTGCCGCATTGACCGATACGAAAATAGTAAACGTCCACGTCTATGTTGACAATCAAACGGCGCAAAATGACCTCTCACAAGGCAACGTGCAAGCAGTGATGATAATTCCCTCGGACTTTAGCCAAAGCTTGGCTTCATACCAGGTAGCACCTAACAACCCAGTCCAATGGACAAACGCGACTGTTTCACTGTACTTAGATAAAGGTTCTTTAGTTGCCACCCAAGCCATACCTCCAATCATACAGCAAACCCTAACAGCCATAGCTGGCCAGGGTCAGCAAACTTCTAGCCCATTCCAACTGCAAACCGCATCATTAGTAGAAGTGAAGACTACCTCTGCGCTGGATTTCATTGCTCCAGGAATGTTCACGTTTGCATCGATATTTCTCATAATGATGGTTGCCCAATCATTCACTCAGGACAAAGAAAACGGCATGATGAAACGCATCCGCATAACGCCAACAACACCGACAGAGTTCATGTCCAGCCAAGTAATTTCCTACATGGGCATAGCGTTAATCCAAGCTGCTTTAGTATTTACAATGACGTATGCTTTAGGCTTCAGACCAAGCATTGGTATATCCACTTACGTATTCGCTTTCATGCTGGTACTGATATTCTCAGTGTCAAACGTAGGGTTCGGCTTGATCACGGCGACCATCTCAAAATCCGCGGGTGCGGCAACAGGCTTAAGTTTTCTTTTCGTGATGCCTCAACTGTTCCTTGGCACATTCGTCGGAGCATCACTTTCTTCAGGCGCTCAAGTTGCAGGAAAATTCGTACCCAGCTACTATGTTACCAATGCTTTGACTTCACTGTTCCTTAGGGGTGCTGCTATCACCAGCCCGGCGATACTGCTTGACTTTGGTGTAGTGTCTGTTTCGTGCTTGGCTATATTAGCTGTGGGCGTAGCGCTTTACGCGAAATACTACAAAGTCTAAGTCACTCTATCTGGTGAACAAAAAATGAATCAGACCAAACCAGTAGACACGAAGGCGCTGATGGAAGAGGCAAAAACATCTAGAGACAAAGAAGCCTACAAACTGCTGGAAAAGACTCCATCGTATCGGATCGGCGTCGGTGTTAGGATCGAACCGCCGAATCCGCCTTCTTTTTTCATTGAGGTAATTGTTAAGCTTTCCACGGAAAACAGCGAAGTAAATCTGGCACGCCTAGAAAAAACCTTACGTTTGCTAAAAGCGCTGCAAACAAGAGGCTACTCCTTGACTTATCAAGACGACACCAGCATCTCTTGCGAAACAACAACATCAATCAATGAAATATCTCAAGAATATACTACAGCAAAGTCGTTAATGAATTCTCGGAACATTGGCTTCATTGGTTCTTAAGCAGTTGAAAGTGGAGTGGCAAGGCCAGAAACAGAAGTACCATTCAAATGTTCTGCAAAAGTTCAAAAGCATGATGATCTCAACGTACCTCGTAGGTGCATTGTTTTTAGTTTCTGCCGCTCCGAATTTTTTGGGTTCCTACGCTGATCGGTAATGTGAGGTTCATTTTCTGGTATTCATCTTTCTTGATCGGTTTGGTTTCACGCAGTATTATCCGTCGGAAAAACACTAAGTCATAAAAAAGGATAAGTGACCGGCAATTAAAAGAGTTTGAAAGGGTTCCGCCAGACTTTGGGTTCGGGGCCAGCGGTTCCACGTTTAAATTTTTACTGGTAAAAAGGTGCTGGGATCCCCCGCCCAACACCAGTTGAATATTTTCAATAACACGGTGAAAATGCTATCTGACCCTTTGAGGCGCGGATTAATTCTTTTCTTTTAGTAACGGTTTTGAACCCAAATGGGTTTAGGGACGGGCAGCCCCACCAAGTTTATTTTGTTCTTAGATAATTCGAAGTTATTTACTGAATAGCCTGCTGAGAATTGAGTCATTAAGTGTTTTAAGTGGTTTTCAAACGTATTTGAAAGATTAAACCCTAAATCTTCGATTTTTCGACTAATTCTTTGTCAAGATAAAGCTCAACATTGCCCTTAGTTGTCATTGCATTCGCATCCGAGGGCAGGCAAGGGGAAGAACTGTGTTATATGTTTGGTCATTGTTTTTCCTACGAAAACACAATATGCTGCTTAACTTTGTGTATTTTTGTTGTACACATCTACAAGTTGGATTAGAAGTTCAGAACGTTTATTATTGATTCTTTCCTCAAAAATCATATGCGGCAAATTCAGATCAAAAAAACAGAATTAAATTTCAAGCATTTGTTGTTCAGTGCTGGCTGTTCCGAAAAAGCTGCAAATGAACTCTGGAAATGGTATGACCCTTCTAAAAAGAAGGGCGTGGCAAGTTTCTAATTTTATAATTTCTAAACTAAATCAAAAATAAAAAATTACGCTGTATTCTTCTAAAATTTTATCTTTTTAGAAATATAATTTAGAAAGCACCCCTTTCGATTTTCTTCCGGCGCGCTTCTACTTCTCTTTTAATTTGGGAATTATCTTAGTTGCCCATTCAATTTTAGTGGAGTAGATTTCACGCAATTTTGGAGAAGTATTGGGTTCTTTAGCCTTTGCATCCATACGACGTTTGGATCGATTAGCAGCGCTATTTCGTTTGGGTTGTCCCTTCCTTTTCGTTTTATAATTTTCAGGGTTCATATTCAATCTCTGCTAGTTCAAAGCTTGATACCTAACATATAGGAGTTTGCCCTCTTTTTTTGATTTAGGTGTTTGTCGCCATTAAGAAAAAATTGGTTCTTCTTGGAACCGCGTCAGGTCTGCGTGTTGAATAGGGGACTGGAGATTATCATGTCTGCTGTTGCTCTGTTACAGGCAGTTGGAATATTGTACAGTACTGCCATTCTAAGAAGAGCTTTAACATCAACATCATGAGGCTGAGACTCCAAAGGATCCCAAAAGAATATCAGAATATCAAGGTTCTTATTCGCAATCAAAGCTCCAAGCTCCATATCTCCACCATAAGGTCCGCTCTTTAGCAGATTTATCGGCAATCCTGTTTTTTCAATTATCTGCTCACCGGTGCTTCCTGTTGCGTACAGGTAAAATTGAGATAATGTTCCTTTGTTGAAATCACACCACTCAACAATATCCTTTTTCTTGTTATCATGTGCTACAAGAGCAATAGTTTTCATACGATTCCCTTCCATTTTGTATTAAGCCTTAAGGGCACATCAAATAAAAACATACCAGTGGGATTGGTCACGTTTTGTTGAAGTCATGTTATATTTGTAAAGGAAAAAAGAAAACTTAGCAACATGAGCAAGCCATTTCTAACCGACACCCAGCCACGCCAAAGGCTTATAAAAATAGAAACTGTATGAAGAAATGCCTTTTTTTGGGGTGCCTAGCCTATATAGTCAACAGTGCATTAGTACATAATTGTCGGATTATTCAAGAAAGAGTAAAACCTGCGCCCAAGAACATACTTTTTCAAGATAATTTCTGGCAAACAACATCAGAAGGAGAAAATTTGAACCGAAAAAAGACAACGATAATGGAGTACCTCGCTTTTCTTTCCGTAAAACAAGGTATCTACCTTTCAGAACTTTACCAAGCCATGGTTGTAGCCAGAGAAAAAGGAAAAACCACCTGTCAAAATCTACTAGTTGAATACCGTTGCAGCCTAAAAAACGAGGCCATCTTTCTAATTACCAAAGACACCAAAGTAATAGTGCAGTTTCGAGTTGCAGAAGAACTTCTCCGAAGAAAAGACATCTGCTTTGAAAACTGGATGGACACCGACAAAATACGCCGACAAATGAACAGACAAAATACGTCGCCTAAACTGTCCACTCTGGTTCAGGACCTGCGGTATGGAATGAAAAAAGTTAACATAGAAGCTAAAGTTCTCGAGACGCCAACGCCCTCAACAGTCCAAACACGATACGGAAACAGTGCCAAAGTGACCAATGCTTGGATAGCGGACGAGACAGGAAAAATCAAGCTTTGCCTCTGGAATGAACAGGTAGACTTTGTTACTGTGGGCGACACCGTTCAGATTAAGAACGCTTCAGTTTCCACGTTTAAAGGTGAAAGGCAACTGCGGCTCGGAAAAACCGGAACAGTCAGCGTACTGCAAAACCGAGTCGATTGATAAAACAAGACCCAAGCTGTCGCGAAAAACAGAATCTACACTTAAGCTACCGATTTTGGACTATAAGCATTCATTTGCTGACTTTGCCCTTATTCGGTTAATCTTTATTTTCACCAATGTTGCTGTTCAGCTTGCGGTTAGAAACCCAGTTTTCTTTAAATGACTACTCTTGGGTAGAGTTTAGCTCCGATTAGCACCAAAGCTATCATGACTACGAAGAGCACAAGCAAGTCCAAGCCAACGCCGTAGGTGCTTGTTCCACCTGTGATCATAAGTCCGCGCAAGGCATCTACTGCATACGTGAGGGGATTAACTTGCGCAACAATTTGCAGCCAACGAGGCATCATTGATAGGGGGTAAATGGCGTTGCTTGCAAAGAACAAAGGCATGGTCAATACTTGACCTACACCCATGAAGCGTTCACGCGTCTTCACCAGAGAAGCTATAATGAGTGAAAACGTTGAAAACAAAGCCGAAGCCAATATTGCAACGACCACCACCAATGTTAGGTTTATGGGATTCCAGTTTATGCCTACGCCAATCAACACAGCCAGTACATAGATGATTACGACTTGAGAAAGCGCCCGGACCCCTGCTGACAATGCTTTACCGAGAACCAACGCTTGCCGAGGAGTAGGACTAACCAGAAACTTGTGAAGAATGCCTAGGTCTCGTTCCCAGATAATAGCGATACCGTAGAAGATAGCTATAAAGAGCACGCTTTGAGCCAGAATTCCAGGCGTTATGAAGGATAGGTAAGATAGATTGCCAGTGGATATGATATGCAACCGTGTGAAGACTTCCCCGAAGATCAGCAACCAGAGCGCGGGTTGTACAGCACGGGTAATCAGCTCAGTTGGGTCATGGCGAAGTTTCCGTACCTCCATTTCGGCTATGCTCAACGTCTTATTGAAGAAGGAAACAACCGAATTGACCGCATTTTTCACCTTATCCATGATCGTTTTAGCCGAGCCTCCTCGCTGTGCGCCTTGTCATGGTCGTTTCCCTATAGCTCTCCCCCTTGTCGAGTTCTCCCCCAGTGTAGTATACGAACACGTCATCGAGCGTAACGTTCTCCTTGTTTAGAGACGCCTTCAAATCGGTTGGTGTACCAATAACAGCTAATTTTCCTAAATGCATGATCGCCACCCTGAAGCATAGGTTGTCTGCTTCTTCCATGTAGTGCGTGGTAAGAAAGATGGTAGTGCCGTAGTCAGCTCGCAATTTTTGGATATGATCCCAGACCGCTTTGCGCCCTACCGGATCAAGACCAAGGGTGGGTTCATCCAAAAACAGAACCTTAGGACGGTGCAGCATGGATAGAGCTATTTCTAAGCGTCTGATCATGCCGCCCGAATAGTTTTTCACAAGCTTGTCGCAGGCGTCGGTTAGCTCCATGAACTCCAGTGACTCGTCAATTCGTGTGGCGCGTTCACTTTTGGGGATATCATAAAGTTTGGCGAAGATCATCAGATTCTCGCGGCCTGTAAGGGTGCCGTCAGCGGAGAGGAGTTGAGGCACGTAGCCAATCAGTCTTCTTACGTTGCTTGCGTTATGCACAACGTCGAAGCCTCCAACACTTGCGCTTCCAGCAGTCGGAGGTAACAAGGTGGTTAACATTTTGATGGCGGTTGATTTGCCTGCACCGTTGGGACCGAGAAGACCGAAGATTTCGCCTTCATCCACCGATATGGTCAGGTCATCAACCGCCGTTAGCTGCCCGAAACGGCGAGTGAGGTGTTCTGTTGTGAGGATAGGCATAATGTTACTTCACGACTGCTTGTGTTTGTGTGCCGCTTATGAAGACAAAGCGCATAGCTTTCATGGCTTTGACAATGACTTCCCTGTCCTCAGCACTGAGGCTGGCTATTTTGTCTGCCAGATAAGTCAAGGTACCTCGACGTGAAGTCTCCAAAATCGTTAATCCATGATTCGTAACGCCTAATTTTACACGTCGCCTGTCAACTGGATTATCTTCTCTTGTTAACATGCCGCGGGCGATAAGGCCATCCACAAGCCTAGATGTTGAGGGCAGGGTCAGTCCCATATGATTTGCCACTGCTGAGAGCGAAGCGCCTTTATTGCGGTCCACAAAGGCTAAGGTTCGGAACTGAGGAACGGTTAAATCAGGTGACCTACGACTGCGCATCTCAGATCGGATGCCCTTCATGATGACTGGAACTACATCAAGCAACTCACGGGCTGCCTCGTCTGAAGCAACTGTCATATTAATTACCTTTTCTAATGATTAGAAAAGCTAACTATTTAGTCTCGCTTAAATATGTTCCCCAAACATTCCGAAAAAATTTTTGCCAAACCCAAATCTTTCAATCAATTTCACAGTCACTGTTTATCTTGTGAAATTGCGTTTGGCTGTTTAATCCACACTTTGACTCTGCTTTGCACTCTTATTCTTGCCTCTGTTTGCATCAGTTTGATTTGTGCTTGGATAAATCTGTCGTCATTACAGTTGAACTCTTTTCTCAGGGCGTCTTCCAGCTTTGGCAATGAAATATGTTCAATAGAGCCAACTTGGTTCCAGAAGTGGTTTTGTATTTTTTCTCTTTTCTTAAACGCTTCCTTCTCTGAATGAGCGGTCATTATAATCGTTGGAAACGCTTTAGAAACCGAATGATATCAACTTTGCGGGCTCCAAAAAATTCCAAATTTAACTTTCTCTTGCGCAAAACGGCAACTCATTCTTTGCCATATGATGCTTAACACATTCTTCACAGTTACTGTGGCGTGGGCAATCTTTTTTGGGGCAAGGACAATTAGGAGCAGACATTAATGTAGAGAATCTCAAACATTCCATATAATTATTGCTAACGTTAAAAGAAGAACAAAATCCAGTATTTGCTGAACGTTCAAACAGACATCACACAGGATATAGAACCCACGTATCATAGCTTGGAAACATTAAAAAGCAGTGATGCCATGAATTTTGTCTATTCTGTCAATATACCTTCCACTCGGTTAGCAGAACAGAAGGCTTGCCATGAAATCCGAAGAGCCAAAAAACCCGTCTGAACAAGAAACTCCATTTTCAGAATATGCCAAGACTGGGCTATCTTCAGAAGAAGTGGCGAAAAAGCTTCAACAGTATGGTCTTAATGAAATTCCTGAAAAGAAAGTTAGTCCATACCGCAAGTTTTTGGGTTATTTCTGGGGGCCCATCCCTTGGATGATAGAAATTGCTGCAGTATTGTCTATAATCATACAACACTACGAGGATTTTGTGCTAATTTTCACGCTGCTAATTGTGAACGCAGTAGTGGGATTCTGGCAGGAACGGAAAGCAGACAATGCTATAGAATTGTTGAAGAAGCGACTTGCACCAAAAGCCCGAGTGCTAAGAGACGGGACATGGCATGAGATACCTTCAAAGGAACTCGTCCCTGGAGACATCGTTCGTGTCCGCTTAGGTGACATTGTTCCAGCTGACGTTAAACTTATGAAAGGCACCTACTTGCTCGCCGATGAATCCGCGTTAACCGGAGAATCCCTGCCCGTGGAAAAGCACGTTTCTGACGTTGCTTATGCAGGAGCCATCATTAGGCAAGGTGAAATGGATGCTTATGTCGTTGCAACAGGAATAAGCAGCTTCTTTGGCAAAACCGCCAAACTGGTGGCAGAAGCTAGAACCGTCAGCCACTTCCAAAAAGCCGTCATAAAAATAGGAAACTATCTGATCATCCTCGCGGCAGTAATGGTTTCGGCCGTGTTTATCGCAGAGCTCTTTCGACATGCCAATCCATTAGCTATTCTTCAGTTTGTGCTGGTTTTGGTTGTAGCTTCGATACCTGTAGCTTTGCCTGCAGTTTTGACAGTCACTATGGCTGTTGGGGCAATCGCCCTCGCCAAAAAAGAAGCTATCGTGAGCAAGCTGGTTTCAATTGAAGAAATGGCTGGAGTTGATGTGTTATGCTCGGACAAGACTGGCACGATCACAAAGAATGAACTTACTGTTGCAGAAGCGCAAGCCTTAGGCAAATTCGAAATTGACGATGCTCTCGTGTATGGAACATTGGCTTCTAGGGAAGAAAATCATGATCCCATCGATGATGCTGTCATCGCTAAAGCCAGATCGGTCAGTGCAGTTGCCAATGTTCTCGGTCGATACAACGTTGTTGATTTTAAGCCGTTTGACCCTGTGTGGAAGAGGACAGAAGCCACAGTGGAAAGCCGCGATGGCGATCGCTTCAAAGTGTCCAAGGGTGCACCTCAAGTCGTTTTGTCTCTTGTTTCCAACAAGACAGAAATCGAAAACAAAGTTAGCGAGATTATAAGCACTTTTGCAAGCAAAGGGCATCGAGCGTTAGGCGTAATTAAGGGAGATGAAGAGGGCAACTGGCAATATGTTGGGCTTCTTGCAATTTACGACCCGCCCCGCGAAGACTCTGCTGAGACAATAAAAACAGCTCAGAAGATGGGCTTAAACGTCAAGATGGTAACTGGCGACCATATTGCTATAGCTAAGCAGATTGCTCAAGAAGTTAATCTGGGCACAAACATAATCCCTGCTTCTTCTTTCATAGACAAGCCAGACAGCGAAGCGAAAGACATTATTGAAAACGCAGATGGTTTTGCCCAAGTTTTTCCCGAGCACAAATACCGCATTGTTGAGTTGCTTCAAGAAAAAGGTCACATTGTCGGCATGACAGGCGATGGAGTAAACGATGCTCCTGCATTAAAGAAAGCGGATGCAGGGGTTGCCGTTGATGGAGCAACTGACGCGGCTAAATCCGCAGCGGATGTGGTGCTAACGAAGCCGGGACTTTCTGTCATCATCGACGCGATAAGAGAGAGCCGCAAGATTTTCGAACGAATGACCAATTACGCCGTCTACCGCATCGCCGAGACTACTCGAGTGTTAATTTTCATTGGTCTTGCAATTCTTGCCTTCAACTTCTATCCGGTAACGGCTGTTATGATAGTCATTCTTGCATTGCTTAATGACATACCCATCATGACTATTGCATACGATAATGTGAGGGTACAAGAAAAACCCGTTCGCTGGAACATGCATGGCGTATTGATCGTGGCTTCTCTGCTTGGCACAACAGGTGTCATTTCAAGCTTCTTGCTCTTAATAATTGGCTTAAACGTATTCCACTTAAGCTTAAGCACGCTGCAGACGCTAATTTTCCTTAAAATGGCTGTTGCAGGGCACCTGACTATTTATTTGGCACGCACTGGAGTGCGCCACTTCTGGAAACGTCCACTTCCAGCCAGTGTTCTTTTTGTAGCCACAGAGGGGACTCAAGTTGTTGGCACGTTGTTCGCTGTCTACGGCGTATTTATGCATCCTATCGGGTGGGGATTAGCTGCTTTCGTCTGGGGCTACGCGTTGTTCAGTTTCCTGATAACCGACCAGCTAAAGGTTCACTTCTTTAGATTCATGGGGCCCGAAGAAGCTTTGTCTAACGGACGACAACCTTACGTTGCTTCATCCACATTTCCTCATATTATCTCATCCTTTTTCAAAAATTTAAAAAAGCCTTCCAATGCTAAAAATGAAGACAGCTTAAAAGAAAAGGTATACCTCGTATAGGATTTCTTGAACGAAAGAATGAGCAAGAATAGCCATTGTTTGCAGTATATTTGTCAGTTGCGAGGTTGGTTTGTTAGCAGCCTCCTCTCAGTCGCGCTTTGCTTGCGGTATTCAGTTTTATGGAAATGAAAAAGAAATATAGTCTAATCAGTACTGACATGAACTATAGAAGCGAGTGAAGGTTTGCTTTGAATTTTATTGCTTAAGGTGTTTCAAGGGCGGCCTGTCTTTTTTAAGATTTTATTGAGTCGCTTCTTTGGAGGTTTAGGTTTCTTATTTCTTGTCTCTTCGACCAAAACATATTCCCACATCTTCATTGTTTTCGCTTCTTTTAAGGTTGATGTCAGTCCATTTAATGACTTACGATTACGCGCGCGCAGCGACATATCTTTTATTGAGAAAACTATAGAAATATGCTTGCAAATTATGGGTAGGAAGGACTAACATGGCTAACGTTATTCACTCATTAAAAAGACTCACTGTTTTCTTAATATTCATAGTAATCTTAAGCATAGGCACGCTCATCGTTTTCCACCTGTTCATTGCTGAACCCATAAGCTTATCCAAACTAATTGAACAAGCCGTAAACATAATCATCATTTTAGGTTTCTGGTTAGCGGCAATAATACTTATACGACGTTCTAAACCGCTTATGACTCAGCGAATAGGAAACCAAGCCGCAACAATGCTACAGTACGCACTGCTTGCAATAGCAATACTAATAATGACCTTCGGAATCCTAAACATTCTAGAAGTTTCTGCAACAGAACTTCTAACCGGTGCAGGAATAATCTCAATTACCGCCGGTCTTGTCATATCCACATTTGTCGGCAGCCTCTTGTCAGGCTTCTTAGTTTTCACTACTTACCAGTTTAAAGTAGGCGACGACGTCATGGTTAACAGTATCCCTGGAAAAGTCACAGAAATGACTGCGCTCGTTATGAGAATACAGACTGATGTGGGACAAGTTAGCATTCCAAACAGTGCAATTGCTTCAGGCGGAATAATCATAACTGCCGTTCGCAAATATGAAGAACCATTAAAGGGAGGCAGGCTACACTACGCTGTAGGTGACCGAGTCATCACCTCATACATGAATGAACAGGGCGTAGTCAAAGAAGTAACACCACTACAGACGGTTATCCATTTGGATTCTGGAAAAGAAATAACCTTCCTAAACAACAGCGTCCTATCAGGCGCAGTATCCATAGCAAAAATAACCCAAGCACCAAACCAAACAGAAAGAAAAACAGCGCAGTCTTAATTAGCAAGCTCAAGACACCACTTTCAAAACTGGTAATCAACGATGGTCATTGCTCCACTATCAAGCACAATTGTCGCTGTAGCCTTAATTCCAGTGGCTTTTCTGTTTTGCCACGCCTTCCTCAGCGGCAGACGAAAAAACCGTTTCCACTCCGTCTCAGGTGCCGCTGCAATTACATGGGATCTGACAGTATCTATCGGCTACATGATGTACAGAACTTTTGGGGGAGCAGTAAATGGAGAGACCCTTCAGATGTCTCCACTTATAAACGCATACTTTATGATAGTTCACGTGCCCATTGCAGTTATTGTCATGTCTTTGGAACTTGTAGTTCTCGCTATCGGTTTATTACAGCTGCATAAAAAAGCGCCGAACAAGTGGCATGGAAAACTAGCTAAGATTCTTTTTGTCATCTGGTGGTTTGCCTTCCTCTCTGGAGAAATATTCTACATAATAATGTACGTTGTATAAGAATAAGGTAAATTGCTTGCCGCTTATACCGCCATCATTCAACCCTTGAACCTTCACTTGCTTCCAGTAACGGCTAAATACTGCAAAGCCTAATTCCGTTGATGATTAAGCGTGGGGAAGAACACAAAAATGGAAAACTTCTCAGAATTAGTCCTAAACCTAATCGAAGCAAGCCGCAAACATGAACAATACCGAGACAAAGAATGCATAAACATGATTGCAAGCGAGGGACTAAAATCTCCAGCAGTCAACCAAATGCTCAACCTCTCTCATGACCTCGCATGCAGATATGCTGAAGGCGAAAACGACCTTCAAGGACACGTTAAAAAACGGTACTATCAAGGACAAAAATACATGTCCCAAATCGAAGACTACGTAACGGACATAATGAAAAGCCTATTCAAAGCTGACTGGGCAGACATACGGCTTGTTTCAGGCACCCACGCGAACCTAGCGACATTCAAAGGCTTATCATTAGCTTCAAAAAACAACAAAATGGTCGTCACCCCGCTGAGCTGCGGCGCACACATCTCACACGATTACACGGGCTTAGCTGGCAATGTGTTAGGTTTAGAAAACATAAATCACGTTTACGACGTAGATGAATTCAATATTGACCCAGACAAGTCAGCCTACGTCATACGAGCCGCCAAACCAGGCATAGTCACCTTCGGCGGCAGCCTCTTCCTGTTTCCACATCCAATTCAAGAGTTAAGAGCTGTCTGCGAAGAAGTAGGTGCATACGTAGCCTACGACGCGTCTCATGTTCTGGGTTTAATTGCAGGCGGTGAATTCCAAGATCCCCTGCGAGAGGGCGCAGACTTCATAACATCTTCAACTCACAAAACTTTTCCAGGTCCACAGGGTGGCGTCATCATGGGAAGCCCAACAAGTCCAGCGCTAGAGAAGGCGGTGGAAAAAATCCAATTCGCCATTTTCCCACTAAGCGCTTCAAGCACCCACCTGGGCAGGTTACCAGCGCTTGGCATAGCCGCCTTGGAGATGAAGCTTTTCGGCGCTGAACTAGCAAGACAAACAGTAAAGAACGCGCAGACAGCTGGACAATACCTGTATGAGAACGACATCAAAGTTCTAGCAGAGAAAAAAGGCTTCACTAAATCTCACCAAATCGCGGTTGATATTCGCAGCTTCGGCGGCGGCAAAAAGATAGCCCAAGACCTCGAAGACGCAAATATAATCCTCAACAAGAACCTCTTGCCCTACGATGACCAAAGCAGCAAAGAAGACCCTTCAGGATTAAGAATCGGCTTCCAAGACTTAACTAGACGAGGCTTCAGGGAAGGCGACATTAAACACTTATGCGACCTCATGCTTGACGTGATAAAGGGCAAACGTAAACCAGCTCATGTTAAGGAAGACGTGTTATCGTTAAAGAAAGAATTTAACCAAGTGAAATACGGCTTCCAAAACGTAGAAGAAGCATTAACCTACCTCAGAAAGGCTTAGATGACCTTCACTGTTTCCTCAAAAAACATCACATGGGCAAGAATCTTCTAAAAGCGAAAATTAAGCCTAAATATTAATAAGCTAACATTCTCCTCTTGAAAGCTGAAAATTACCATGGTAGACCTTTTCTTAATCTACGTTGCCATAACAGCAGTAGTCTTTGTAGCATTTTTCGTGTTGCTTCCAAGGTATGGACCACACACCATATCAAGGTTAACATGCCCGAAATGCAAGAAAAAATTTAACTACCATTGGGTTCCAGGAGCCAGCTTCATTTCCCTGTATCGTGGGAACACACGGCGCCTGCATTGCCCTTACTGCCATGCAGTATCAACCTTTAACATAGCATCCACCAGAATCAGCAAACAACAAGCCGCCGCCTTAAAAAACAAAGCTTAAGCATGCCAAAGGGAAGGCAAAATCTTCAGTTTTTCAGAACATTTAATATTCTTGGTTGCCAATCAACTTAAATCTCCAACCTTGATAACCACTAAAAGGAGTCGGCTAAAATGAAAGTATTGTTAAACGATGGCTTAGAAAAAGAAGGATTAAAACTCTTCCAAGACGCTGGCATAGAAACAGACACGCAAAAAAGAGACTTAAACAAGCTAATTGCCGAGGTAGGGCAGTTTGACGCGTTAATTGTGCGAAGCACCACAAAAGTAACCAGGGAAGCTATCGAAGCAGGCGCCAAAGGAAAACTCAAAATCATTGGAAGAGCAGGAGTAGGCTACGATAACATAGATGTTGAAGCCGCCTCAGAAAATGGCATAGTTATAAAATCTGCCCCCTATGGTAGCACCAATGCAGTGGCAGAGTTAACCATCGGTTTAATGCTAAGCATCTCAAGAAATACTCCTCAAGCTCACTATTCACTTAAAAATGGCGTTTGGAAAAAAAGGAAGCTCAAAGGAACTGAGTTGTCCCACAAAACGTTGGGTATTTTGGGCTGCGGAAGAATCGGGCAAAGACTGGCAGAAATTGCGCGCCGCGGCTTTGACATGGAAGTAATCGGTTATGACATAAAGCCATGCCTTGAATCAGGCATAAAGTTCACAACAAAACAAAAGGTCCTAGCAAAAGCCGATTATGTTAGCATTCACACAGGCGGAAAAGAAATGGTTGTCGGTGAAAAAGAACTCGCCTTAATGAAGCCAACTGCTTATCTGATTAATACTTCAAGAGGCAGCAACATTGACGAACAAGCACTGTACAAAGCACTAAAAGAAGGAAAAATCGCTGGCGCCGCATTAGACGTTTACGCTGATGAACCTAAAAGTGAAGGCGCTGAATTCAAGAGCAAACTCAAAGAGTTAGATAACGTGGTTTCCAGCAGTCACCTTGGCGCATCAACAATCGAAGCCCAAAGAGAAACATCAACTGAAATAGCACGTCTAATTTCAGGTTATCTTTTAGGCGGAGACTTTGCCAACGCAGTAAACGCAGGTGAAAGCATAGAGCTAGAAGAAATACCGGTTTACACCTTGTTTATTCACCACCGCGATGTGCCAGGAGTTTTCGCTAATATTGACAAAGTCTTAGCTGATAACGAAATAAACATTAGAGCAAACTACTCAAGGCAAATCGGAAACAACGGCTATGCCATATCGGTGTATGTGATCCACAAAAAAGTTAGCTCAGAAATAATAAAGAAGCTCAAAGCGGTCCCGAACGTTTGCAACGTAAAAGTTTAAGCCTAAAACGCCTGTTTCAAGCAGGCATATAAACCAGTTTTCTTTTTTAAAGTAGCCATGCGACTTGGAGTTCTGTTTTCAGGCGGCAAAGACTCAACACTTGCTCTTCACTTAGCTGCGGAGAAAGAAGAAGTCGTATGCCTCATCACCATAATTTCAAAAAATAAGGAGAGCTTCATGTATCATACTCCAAACATTGAGATTTCGGCGCTTCAAGCAGAAGCCTTAGGATTGCCTCAAATAACAAAAACAACTCAGGGCGAAAAAGAAAAAGAACTCTCAGAATTGGAAGATGCAATCGCTGAGGCAGCCAGAAAATATCAGATTGAGGGTGTGGTAACGGGCGCAGTGGAGTCAGTCTACCAAACTGAACGCGTCCAGCGTATATGCAATCATCTTGGATTGTGGTGCTTTAACCCATTGTGGAAGCATGACCAGAAAGCCCTCTTAGAAGAGCTTCTTGAAAAAAGGTTTAAAGTGATTATTACAGGAGTTTTCGCTTATCCCCTTGACGAAAAATGGCTTGGAAAACAAATCGACAACAAGCTAATAGATAAGCTAGTTGACTTACAGCAAAAGTATGGCTTAAGCCCAGCCGGAGAAGGCGGCGAAATTGAAACAACAGTTTTAGATGCACCTCTATTCAAAAAGAAAATCGAAGTCCTTGATTATAGTGTTGAATTTAAGGGAAATTCTGGAGTATTCATAATTAAGCAGGCTCGGCTGGTCTCTAAATGATTTTGATTATTGACATGAATTGGAAGAAGGATTCATTGGGCTTTTACGAGTTTGTATTACCTATAGTCACAATTGCTAAAACACAAGACGAATGCATCGTAAAACATTTCCTTGAAGTAACTAACCAAGACCTAAGTCAATGTGACAGTGTTATTCTTTCGGGCACAGCACTCAAGGATACAGCAACTTTAAGCCAGCCAGAAAAGTTCATATGGCTCAAAGAAACAGAAAAGCCAGTTTTAGGCATCTGCGCAGGCATGGAAACTATAGGCGTGGTTTTCGGTATGCGGTTGATTCGATGTTTGGAGATAGGTATGACACAGATAAATATGCTAAAAGAAAACCCGCTTTTCTGTGGAGACTTCAAGGCTTACTCACTTCATAGCTGCTGCAATGAGCCTTCAGGAGATTTTGAGGTTTGGGCAAAATCCACAAAATGCGTCCAAATCATTAAGCATAAAATCAAGCCAATCTATGGTGTGCTTTTTCATCCTGAAGTGAGGAATCCTGAATTAATCAAACGTTTCATTCTTTTGAATAAAAGTTAGTGCCTGATTAGATACCGCTGGAAAAGTAGGCAACAGAAACTTAATTACTAAGCAAACCAAATTTAAAGTATATTAGTTTTGTAGGTTAAATGAAGTGATCTTAACATGATAAACAAGTTGCCAATAGAAAAGCTCAGAAAAGAATGTGACTCTAATTTTATGCAATGCGAATCAACCAAGAATCTTGCTCCTTTAAGCGAAATTATAGGCCAAGAAAGAGCCGTTCGAGCGTTAAAATTTGGGCTCGGCATAAAAGACCACGGTTTCAACATGTATGTTGCAGGTTACCCTGGAACAGGCAGAAAAACCGCGGTTAAAAACTTCGTAGAAGCGCAAGCTAAAGTTCAGCCAGTTCCACCTGACTGGTGTTATGTCAATAATTTTGCTAACCCATATGAGCCAAAAGCGATTCAGTTGCCAGCTGGAAAAGGAAAAGAATTCCGCGATGATATGAAAAATTTTATCGAAAATGTTGTGCGGAATTCGCTTCCTAAAACTTTTGAAAGTGAAGATTACGCTACAAGAAGAGAAGCCACAATTCAAGGGTTAGAAAACCAAAGAAAACAGTTAATTGACGAATTAAACCAGAAGGCTCAGCGGGAAGGCTTTGTAATTCAAAGTACACCTATTGGCCTGCTACTTATTCCAGTGTTAGATGGCAAACCGCTTAGCGAAGAAGAAATGTTGGCGTTGCCTCAGAAGACGAAGGATAAGCTTCAGGAAAAAAGGGAAAAATTAGAAACAGAGTTCAGAAACACAATGAGGCAATTAATCGATATGGAAAGGAAAATACATGAAGCACTCACGAAGCTGAACAGGGAAGTGGCCCTTTATGCCATCGGTAACCAGATTGAAAGCCTCATGGAGAAGTACAAGGGCACACCAGAGGTCATAACCTACTTGAAAGAGGTAGAAAATGATATTCTTGAAAACCTGCAACAGTTTGTGAAGAGAGGCGAAACCCAACAGCAACTTCCATTCCCAATGCCTTGGATGAAAGAGGACCTATACAAGAAATATGAGGTAAATGTAGTTATTGATAACTCAGGTACTAAAGGTGCACCTGTAATCGTGGAAACCAACCCCACTTACCACAACCTCTTGGGCAGAACAGAAAAAGAAGCGCAGTTTGGCGTTTTAACCACTGACTTCTCTATGATTCGGGCAGGAGCCATACACAAAGCTAATGGTGGATACTTGATTATTCCAGTTGAAGAGCTGCTGAGAGACCCGTTCTCCTATGACGGTTTAAAACGAGATCTTAGAGACGGAAACATAGCTATAGAAGAACCTGAAGAGCGTTATGGCTATCTCAGTGTTAAAACACTTAAACCCCAGCCTATTCCTTTAACAGCCAAAGTAATCTTAATCGGTGACCCCAACATTTACCAATTATTATTCCAGTTGGACAATGATTTTAGAGAGCTTTTCAAGATTAAAGCCGAATTTGACAGTGTAATGGATAGAACTGACGATAAAGCAAGGCAGTATGCCGCTTTGATATGCACACTCTGTGAAAAAGAAAACCTCAAACACCTCGACGGCACAGGAGTAGCCAAAATAGTCGAATACAGTTCAAGGATTGCAGACGACCAATACAAGTTATCAACGCAATTCTCTCTTATTGCTGACATAATTCGCGAAGCAAACTATTATGCTTCACAAGAAAACGCCGAGTTCATAAACGGAAACCATGTCAAAAAAACTATAGAAGAAAAAGTTTACCGCTCAAAACTCATCCAAGAAAAAATTCAGGAAATGATAACTCGCGGGTTCTACTTAATAGACACCGTTGAAGAAAGGGTTGGGCAAGTAAATGGCTTATCCGTTATGGGACTAGGCGACTTTGCCTTCGGCACCCCCTCGCGGGTAACGGCAAGCATTGGCTTAGGCAGAGAAGGAGTAATCGACATTGAAAGAGAAGCTAAAATGGGCGGCCCCATACATACAAAAGGTGTCTTAATTCTCAGCGGCTACCTAAATGGCAAATACGCCAGGGACAAACTGTTGAGTCTTTCAGCAAGACTTGTTTTTGAGCAGAGTTATGGAGGGGTCGAAGGTGATAGCGCTTCAAGCACCGAATTATACTCGATTTTATCAGCGCTTTCTGGACTGCCGATAAAGCAGAACATAGCAGTAACCGGTTCAGTTAACCAGAAAGGTGAAGTCCAAGCCATAGGCGGAGTAAACGAGAAAATCGAAGGCTTCTTTGAAGTCTGCAAACTTAAGGGTTTCACTGGACAACAAGGAGTGATGATACCGGAAAGCAACGTGCAAAACCTGATGCTTAAAGAAGAAGTTGTTGAAGCAGTGAAAGACGGCAAATTCAGCATCTACTCAGTCAAAACAATTGATGAAGGCATAGAGGTTCTTACTGGAGCAAAAGCTGGGCAAAGAAGTACGGATGGAACTTTCGAGGAAGGAACAGTGAATTACCTTGTAGACAAGCAACTTAAAGACATGGCTGATAAACTCAAGGAGTATCCACCTTTCCAAGTGCAAGAGAAAAAAGTTGAAAGTTAAACCTAAGACACTGAAAGAAGTTTTACCTCTTCCTTTTTCCCTGCGCCTACAATTAGCATGCAAAGGCTTGTTTACAAGCTGGCTGATTTGGGTATAGTCTAATTTTTGATAAAGAAATTCATAAACAAAAATGACCCACCGAGGGCTCAAAGGTAATTAGTGATTTTGCATCTTTATTCTAAGTTATCAAAGCTTATTTTGCCAGCCCGCTGAAAGGGAGGCAGGGTTCAAAGTTGGTAGCTTCAAAGCGCAAACATAAACGCAGTAACTCCATAATAACCATGCTTCTTCCAGCAATGCTCTTCATATTCCTCATGGGATGGTGCATGTACTGCATCGGCAACCAAAAAAGACCAGATAAGATACAGCGTAAACCAATCAAAAAAGACAACGTGAGAGACAACGTAACCATTATGCCCATAATTTACGAAGAAACACAAGAAATAATAAATGAATAACGCAAAAAGCAACCGCTTCTTTTAATCATTCGCAACTCTACAATTTGTATTTTTTAGAAGCTCGCACGCTTGTTGTTGCAATTACACAATCACAATTCCATTTATACTGCGCAAAGACTTCTTAATTTGCGAGAAAATAGCCATCCAAGAGGTACACCCATGCTTGGCGGGTCAGCTGTTAAACAAGGCGCGGGTTGCCGTACCCTGACAATTCAGGCCCTCTTTTTGATTCGCGTCTCGGGTTAACAAGGGCGATCCGCCAAGCCTACTTTTGGTTACTGCTTGCATGGAATCTAGCCGCCTTTTTGTATTAAATTTATTAAGGGATAGAGGCATTGCTATTTTTCGTGAGCCAAATTGAGCTATAAAGCAAACATGCATCCTACGGTTAGCAAAGCAGAAATTGAAGTATTCAAAGCCCTAAGCATGGCTGGGTTAACCAGCGGCATGGTAACACAGAAAACAATTATTCTCAAATCAACCGTTCCTGACTTTTGCTGGATGAACAAGCGTAAAATCGTTTACTTAGATGGCACACCAGTACATTCTAGTGATAAACAGCAAGAGCACGATAACCAAATCGATGATCTTTTGAAAGCTCAAGGCTGGAATGTACTCAGAATTCCCTATCAACCGCCCTTAACAGAGAAAGGAATGCAAGAAATTGTGGCAACAATAAAGCGTTTCTTAAACGTGGATGAGGAAACATAGGTTTCAAATAAATTGATTTACTTGACATGAGCTTTTTAACATTCGTTTAACATTTTCTTGATTTGAGGTTTAATTCTTGGTAAGAGTGAAGTAGCGTTTTTCCATATGATTTCTGGGTCTCTGCTGAAATACTCATGCGACAGAAAATGGCGTAAACTTGCAATATCCTCCCAAGGAATATAATATTGATAAAATTTTGATTTTATCTCTGGAATTTTTGATAAAACGTTCATGGCTTCGCCGATGTTGCGCAAGTTAGTATCAACCGCGTCTATAGTTTTTCGATCATGAATGAATTGATCAAGCGTCATTCCTTTTGTGTATTCTTCGATTATCTGGATGTGCAAAACGATTTCTTGGAGATAAAGCTTGTAATCTGATGGACCGCGTGCTTTCTTCATACTGGTATAGCTTCTTTTAGAACTCTGTCTTTTATGATTGGGTTTATGTATTTTTTTGAAACTAGGTCGACTTTTACGCCGAGTTTTCTTCTGAGAAATCTTTTGATGTTGTTGACGCCTACGATGTCAGGTGTTTCTGAGTATGTAACCAGAAGGTCAATGTCGCTTTGAAGTGTTTGCCCACATCTGGCGTATGAGCCAAAAATTTCTATTGTTTCCACTTTATACTTTTCTTTGAGAACAGGTTTGAGTTCTTGCAGTTGCCGTTTTGTTTCCTCAAGCGTCATCAAAGCATTGTTCACCACTGTACATCAGATTAACTGTGGCAATGTATAAGTGTTTTACTAACGATTCGTTTTTGTTTCTTAATACATGAAAAGATATTTATCTGTAAGAGATAACCATTTTCCGAATGCTCCGGTAGTATAGTCCGGTCAAACCTTACTAAGACTTCTTATTAAGGGACTAAGTATAGCGGCCTCTCGAGTCGCGGACCCGGGTCCAAATCCCGGCCGGAGCACCATTTTACTGTTTCAGCGTGAAGTTTTTTTTACTGAATCTATTGCTATAAACAAGCTTGGTCTTTTTAGAAAATCTGTCAGTTCGTTTGTGTGGTAGACAGCCTCTTCTATTCCAGCTTCCTGCCTTCTTCGCAATATTTGATAGCTTTTTCCAAGTCAATACTTGAGGTGTCAACGCCAGAATCTTTCAGCTTCTTGGCCAGTTTTTTCATTGGAACTGCTCCACCTTCAACTATTTCTAATCGGTAGACATAGCTTGCTATTGCTTTGCGGACGACTTCGCTCCACTTGACTTCCGAATGCCGCTTCATCTTATCGTATAATTCTTGAGGAATTGATATTGTTATGTCTACCATGTGCATAATTATTTGATTGCTCCATAATTAAATTATCCGATGGCTTTTCGAAAAAGAAAATTATTTGTATGCGAGTGTTGAACACAATTCTTCTACTGTGCGGTTTAGCGTTAGTTCTGCCATGTTTTTGCTGTAGTCCATTATGCGTCTTGAACTGTCAAAAATTAAGCGCAACACTGAAGCCATGTTTGGGTCTAGCTTTTTGCTTGACATTAACATGATTAGCTCATTCTCGAGCGGAGTTAGGGATTCGCGTTTTGAAATTAGTTTCTCTGCATCTTTGTATTCTCTTTTGAACAATGCTTTTATGGCGTCTTCGTATAGCTGGTGTGCTTGCGAGCTGAAATTGACCAGTTGGTTGTATATTTCTTCGTCTATAGGGTCTTTTATGAAAAGTGTTTCATCATCGATTAATTTTTGCAGTGAACCCAAATTGTTTATGATATTCATGGCATTTTCGCCAATGTTTTCAATGTCGTTTGCTGCTATGCGGTATAAGAGAAACTCTTTGGGTGTTCTAAAGCCGAGTTCTCGGTATAGGTTTCGTTCTATGCCGTATTTTAGTTGGCGAACGATGTATAGTCCCAAGCGGTTTACGTCATTGTGAGAGTTGATTACGTTGTCAAATAAAGTGGTGCTTCTGTCTTTTAGGGTCGAGATGGCGTCTCTGTTTGCGGAGAGTGCTACGATAGCCATTCTTCTAACAGCTTTTTCAATGGGGAATTCTGACTGTTTTATTAGGATTTGCAGGGTAATTTCGTCTGATGTTTCATCGATTATTTCTGAACCAAGAAAGTTGTCTCTAGCCAGATTTTTTATTTCATTTTTGTATTTTACTGCGTCTTGAGTGTTTTTGAAGTGGACTCTTATTATGTCAGCGCCTATGGCATATAACGCGCGGATCATGCGCAGCGTGGATTGTGTAGGCTCTTTCGGGTCAACGTTAATGAAGTATTCTTTGAGTTTGGATGCGTTGTCTCTGCCTTCTTTTTCTTTGATTTTTCTTGGAACAAGCGTTAGTGTGGAGTCTGGTTGGATGTTGAATGCTATTTCGCTGCCTCGTTTTAACTCTAGGTCTTGGACCCATGCTTTCGGTAGGGATATTATGTATGATCCTCTTCCTGTGCATTGGACTTTTCTATAGCCTAGGTCTTTTTCTGCCAAAAAGCTCACCTGATATATGTTTCATTTAGATAACATAGTTCATGAACTTGCATATAAATGATTATCAACAAAGTTATATAGAATACATGCTATTTCATTGGGCTAACACTAATAAAAAAAGGGTAAAAATGCCACTAAACACCTGCAAAGTAATAATGAGAAGTGCTAAACAATCAACCACAAGCAATGGCGTCTCATGCACAAGCGACATTGAACTATACATTCTCATGCTCACTTGCCCACGCTAAACAAGAAATTTGATGAGGTTTAACTGTATGAAAAAAATAATCGCAAAGCAAGAAGTATGCATGGGCTGCGGACTATGCGAAGTTTACTGCATAGTCCAACATTCAAAATCAAAAGACATAATCAAAGCCTACAACAGCGAGCACCCCAAACCAATAAGCAGAGTAAGACTAGAAGTAAACAAGCCTGTCTCCTTCGCCATTCAATGCCGACACTGCGAAGACGCACCATGCGTAACCGCTTGCTTATCAGGCGCAATGCAAAAAGATGAAAAAACAGGTTTAGTGACCTATAACCAAGAGAAATGCATTGGCTGCTGGACCTGCATAATGGTTTGCCCATACGGCGCCATAATAATGGATCAGCAAGGCAAAGTAGTTGCCAAATGTGATTTATGCCAAGACATCGAAGAGCCAGCATGCGTTGCTAACTGCCCCAACCAAGCGTTGGTATTTAAAGAGGTGAAACCCTAAATGGCAAAGTACCTGATTGTTGGCGGTTCAGCAGCAGGCATAGGCGCAGTTGAAGCCATCCGAGAAGTAGACCAGACAGGAAGCATAACCATAATTTCTGAAGAGCCTTGCCCCCAGTACAGTCGTCCAATGATTAGCGATTTTGTCAGCGGCAAAGCAGATTTCCATAAGATGAAGTGCCGAACCGACGACTTCTGGAAAGAAAACAACGTAGAAGCACTCACAGGCAAAAAAGCAACAGACCTAAACCTTACCGAGAAAACTGTCCAGCTGGAGAGCGGCGAAAAAGTTGCTTATGAAAAGTTGCTGCTTGCAACAGGCGGCAAACCCTTTGTTCCAAAGATGGAAGGCTCAGATAAGGATGGCGTATTCACCTTCACCACTATTAAGGATGCTCAACAGCTTACAGCCAAAATTGATAGCATAAACGCTAAGGCGGCGGTAGTTATAGGCGCAGGACTAATCGGCATAAGCGTAACTGAAGCGCTCATGAAGCGTGGCTTAAAAGTTACAATGGTTGAATTGCAAGAGAAAATTCTCAGCTTGCTTTTGGATGCGAAAGCATCTGACCTTGTGGAAGGCGTCGTTAAGAAAGCAGGCGTAGACATCGTAACTGGTCAGTCTGTACAGAAAATCTTGGGCAAACCAGGTAACGAAGGGGTAGTCGATGGAGTAATCTTAACTAAGGGTAACCAAGTGCCCTGTGACCTTGTCATCGTAGCTATCGGTGTTGTTCCACGCACTGAACTGGTAACAGGAACAGCGGTGAAAACCAACAGGGGAATAGTAGTGGATAATATGATGCAGACAAATGTACCTGACGTTTACGCTAGCGGCGATGTGGCTGAAGCGTACGATTTCATCATGGACCAGAACCGCCTATTGCCCCTTTGGCCCCTCGCAGTCTTGGAAGGCCAAATTGCAGGGTATAACATGGCAGGCAAGATAACTACGTACATGGGCGGCACAAACATGAGCAGCCTAAAGTACTTTGATATTCCCATCGTTTCCATAGGCTTAGCTAATCCTAAGGAAGACCCGTCGCTGGAAGTGCTCGTTCAAAATGATGCTGAGCGCAATGTCTACAAGAAACTTGTCCTTAAAAACAACGTTATCGTAGGCTTGACGTTTGTAAACTGCATTGAACGTGCAGGCGTCTTCTTCTATCTTATGAAGAATACGATAAACGTGAAAAAATTCAAGCAAAAACTCCTCTCAGACGACTTTGGCTTAGCAACACTGCCGGTTGGTTTGCAGAGAAAAATGTGTGTGGTGCAATAAAATGAACCGTCAAGATAGAAAAATAATCAGTCCCTTCGGAGATGACAAGGATATCTCGGGCTGCGCCCTTTTCGGCATGATGAACACAGAGGGCAAACGGTTTAGCTCAAAAGATCCAGTCCGTGCTGTAACGAACATGCATGACCGCGGTAACGGTTTAGGCGGCGGCTTCGCAGTTTACGGCATATACCCAGAGTTCAAAGACTACTACGCTTTCCACGTAATGTACCTAAGCAAAGACGCAAAAGAAAGAACCGACCACATACTCGCTTCTAGATTTGACATAATCTACGACGAAGAAATGCAGACAAGACCCGCCAATGTCCATGACCCACCGTTAGTTTGGCGGTACTTTGTTCAACCTAAAAAACATCGACCTGAAGGCCAAACAGAAGAAGATTACGTGATAGAAGCCATCATGCACATTAACACTGAAACGGGAAAGGCATTTGTCTTCTCAAGCGGCAAAAACATGGGCGTATTCAAAGGCGTAGGCTTCCCAGAAGACGTCGCAGACTTCTTCTGCTTAGAAGACTACCAAGGATACCTTTGGACATGCCACAGCAGATTCCCCACAAACACTCCAGGCTGGTGGGGCGGAGCACACCCCTTCAACATTCTAGACTGGACAGTAGTGCATAACGGTGAACTCTCATCCTACGGCATTAACCGCCGCTACTTGGAAATGTATGGTTACAAGTGCACCATGCAAACAGACACTGAAGTGTTGGCATACACGGTTGACTTGCTCATACGAAGACAGCACCTACCAATTGAGCTGGTTTCACAAATCCTCGCTGCACCTTTATGGAGTGAAATAGACAGCATGGAACCCAAACAAGCGTTGCTTCTAAGAACGCTACGGCAAACTTACGGCAGCTTACTGATGAATGGGCCATTCAGCATAATCGTTGCTCACCACGGCGAAATGATAGGTTTAACCGACAGAATAAAACTACGACCATTAGTAGCAGGCTCAAACGGCGACTACCTATACTTATCGTCAGAGGAGTCAGCCATGCGTTTGGTTTCGCCAAATCTGGACAAGTTCTGGTGCCCAAGAGGCGGAGAACCAGTGATTTGCAGACTAAAAAACAGCAACCCCAAAACCGCTGAAGTTTTAGCTGGAGGGAAAGTTAATGAAAACTTACGTGATTCCTGAATATTTAGTTGAACGTGACCAAAACCGCTGCATACGCTGCAAAGTATGCGTTAACCAATGCACATACGACACGCACTACTATGACGAAGAAACCGACAAGGTTTGCAGTAAGGAAGAGAACTGTGTTAACTGCCAACGCTGCGTAACCTTCTGCCCAACCCACGCTATCACCGTAAGAAAGAACCCGACCGCTAACCGAGACAACGCCAACTGGACAGTTGAAGCAATCCGAGACGTGCAAAAGGAAGCTGAAAGCGGCGCAGTAATCTTAACAGGCATGGGCTGTGACAAACCATACTACACTTACTGGGACCGACTGCTCCTAAACGCTAGCCAAGTGACCAACCCTTCAATCGACCCGCTACGTGAACCCATGGAGATCAGAACTTATCTGGGCGAAAAACCGGACAAGCTAGAACTGGAAATGGAAAACGGCGAAACAGTACTAAAGACCCAGCTTACTCCGCAACTTTGCCTTGACGTTCCAGTAATGTTCTCAGCAATGTCCTACGGCGCCGTAAGCTTAAACGTACATGAATCCTTAGCCAGAGCAGCCACCGAATGCGGAACATACTTCAACACTGGCGAAGGCGGCTTAGACAAAAGCTTATACAAGTACGGCGCTCACGCCATTGTCCAAGTTGCATCCGGACGGTTCGGTGTGCATCCCAAATACCTAGATGTGGGTGCGGCTGTAGAAATCAAAATAGGTCAAGGAGCAAAACCTGGTATAGGCGGACACTTGCCAGGCGAAAAAGTAACTAAAGATGTAGCCAAAACACGCATGATACCGATAGGCACAGACGCGCTTTCGCCTTATCCGCAACATGACATCTACTCAATTGAGGACCTTCGGCAGTTAATTTACGCGCTTAAAGAAGCCACAAACTACAGTAAGCCTATCTCAGTGAAAATCGCAGCTGTTCACAACGCAGCTGCAATCGCCAGCGGTATGGTGCGGGCTGGAGCAGACATAATAGCTCTCGACGGTGTCAGAGGCGCAACTGGCGCAGCGCCCAAAGTCATCAGAGACAACGTAGGCATACCCATCGAGTTAGCCATTGCACAAGTAGACCAGCGGCTCAGAGAAGAAGGCATCAGAAATAAGGCTTCTGTCGTCGCGGCTGGCGGCATTAGAAGCAGCGCTGATGTGGTTAAGGCTATAGCGTTAGGAGCGGATGCCGTGTACATTGCAACTGCCGCTTTGATAGCTATGGGCTGCACTGTTTGTCAACGTTGCTACACTGGCAAATGCCCATGGGGTATTGCGACATGCGACCCGTGGATTAGCAAACGCATCAACCCTGACATTGCTGCTAAGCGATTAGTCAACTTGCTTCAAAGCTGGAGTTTAGAGATTAAAGATATGATGGGCGGCATGGGTATAAACGCCATAGAAAGCTTGCGAGGCAACCGACTTGCACTTAGAGGTGTCGGCTTAACGAGGACTGAGTTAAATATTCTAGGCGTAAAAATGGCAGGACAGTAAATGTATGATTGAACAAAAAACGATTGTGGAAATCGACGCGAAATTTCTTCCGCGAATAATAAAAGAAGGCAATGTGCTGAAGATCGATGCAGAGGGACTGCACTATAAAGAATTAAACTGCTTGCTGAGACAGGCAATCTGCGGTGACGCTGAAAGAATAGAAGTGCACAATGTCTGCGGGCAACGATACATTGGCACTGACCTGGACACAAACATCCAAATTGACGTTTACGGAACGCCGGGAAACGACCTTGGCGCCTTCATGAATGGACCCAAATTGGTGATACATGGCAACGCACAGGACGGCTGTGGCAACACAATGAATGAAGGACAAATAATCATAAATGGCCACGCTGGAGACGTAACTGGGCACTCGATGCGGGGTGGAAAAATCTTCGTCCGAGACTATGTTGGCTACAGAGTTGGCATCCACATGAAAGAGTACCAACGCTATTTCCCCCAAATAGTCATAGGACAAACGGCAGGCGACTTTCTGGCTGAGTACATGGCAGGCGGAATAATCCTCATCTTAGGCTTGAACCTGAAAGAAGGCGAACGCTGCAGAGCAAGGTTTGTTGGCACGGGAATGCATGGCGGCGTAATCTACGAGCGAGGCGAAATTCTTGAACCCGTCAATGGAACCAAAATAATGGCGGTTGGCAAGAGAGATACCCAAACAATTGAAGGCTTAGTCAAGCAATACGCCAGCCACTTCGGCACTGACCCCAAAGAAATCATGAGCGCTAAATTCAAGAAAATACTGCCCGTATCAAAAAGACCGTATGAGAAGCTTTATTCTCATTAATTTTTCACATTTTTGTTAAAAACAATGATGTAGTTTTTCACTTGTTTTTGAGCTGGAAGCATTTATGAAAGGACGGCTACCGGAGATCATTTCCCGTATTTTTCTAGTCATAACGTTTGTTTGTCAAGAAATCTTGACTTGTTCTATCTAGAAATAGCCTTACACTTTCTCTTTGAGGTATATTTCCGCTGGAGTTAAATAGTCTATTCCTTCATGAGGCCTTACGTAATTGTAGTAGCGTATGAAGCTCCAATGCTCCTTAAACAGATGAGACTCCAGTTCGTAGGCCTTGTGGA
>Ga0208038_1000460_pt1 | contig 33461 bp, 30 predicted proteins | sample June2015DPH_16_1_FD_184714 | JGI IMG/M metagenome (GOLD analysis project Ga0208038, IMG submission 184714) | Peatland microbial communities from SPRUCE experiment site at the Marcell Experimental Forest, Minnesota, USA - June2015DPH_16_100... | ecosystem: Environmental > Terrestrial > Soil >...
TGCTCCAGGCTCAGTTGCTCGGCTTCGTGCATGTTGATGGTCAATCCTCAGCATGCCATCCGCTCCAGGCTCATCTTGTGTTGGAATCCCACCTCCCCTTCAGGCTCATCTTGTATTGGACAAGACTGGCCTTTGCCTTACAATTAAGTAAACTAGCAGTCTGGCGGGATTTTTGCTCTGATTGAGGACCCGCCGACGACCTGCCGCCTCGTCTGTGGTCCAATTCGATTACGAAGGTCATTTGGCCCCGAAGCTGGAAGTTCGTAGCATAATGATGAACACTGAGAAGCAAGTCATGCCCGGGATCGCCGTCGCCCTCCTCACCGAGGATCGCGAACAATCCGTCGTACTGCATAGCCGGGTCGAGAGCACCAACCTGGCCCGCACGGTATTGAGCCACGTCGGGTTCCCTGCGGGGCCGAGCGATGCCATCTTGCGCCAATTGCAGGATCAGCGCGCCGAAGTCGCCCTGGTGAGTATCGATCCTCAGAATCCGCAGCGAGCCATCCGCACCATCGAGCTGATCCACGCCAGCATTCCTGAAGTGACAATTTTTGCCGTGGGCGAAATGAACCAGCCCACGAACATTGTTTCCGCCATGCGCGCCGGCGCGCGCGAGTTTCTGGATCATGGCGCCAGCCGCGAAGCCTTGATCGAAGCCTTCACTCGCTTCTCGGCCACGTTGAGCCGCGCACAGCGCAGTTCCAGCAAGGCCCGCGTCTTCACTTTTCTGAACGCCAAGGGCGGAGCCGGCGCCACCACCACCGCGGTGAATACCGCGGTCGCGTTACAGGAGACTCACGGACGTGTGGTGCTGGTGGATTTCGCTCCCATCGGCCACGCTGCCCTGCAACTGAATCTGCGGCCTCAATTCACACTGATCGATGCGTTACAGAACCTGCATCGCATGGACGGTTCGCTGCTCGATGGCCTGATGACCCCCTATCGCAATGGCCTTCATCTGCTGGCCGGGGCTCAACAACCGCACAACGCAGTGCCGACCGCGTCGGAACTGGCTCGCCTCTTCGACCTGTTGGTAAGCCAGTATCACTTCGTCGTGCTCGATGGCTCGGGCCGGATGGATGCCACGATGCAAATGATCTGCGACCTTTCGAACGCCGTCCTGCTGGTCGCGCAGACCGACGTCGTTTCCCTCTGGAGCGCTGGCCGGATTCGCTCCTTCCTGCAGGCAGGAGCGGGCCCCGATCGCCTGCGGATCGTGCTCAACCGTTACAAAAAGATTCCCGGCTTCACCGACGAGGATGTGGAGAAAGCCACCAACTGTAAGGTGCTCTGGAAAGTGCCCAACAACTTCCAGGTCATGGGACCCGCGATTGACAAGGGCAGTCCGGTAGCCGCGCAGGGGAATCACGAAATCGGCCGCTCCTATCAGGGTCTGGCCGCGGAACTCGCCGGCGCGACCGCGTCCGCCGAAGGCGCCCTCTCGCTGCTCTACCAGCACGACAAGGGCGACAGCAAGAAACGAGCCGGTGGCCACCTGCTCGTCTCGCCGATGCGCGCCGGACAATAGATCCCATCGTTTCAATCCCCGCAACTCCTGGTTTTGCTTTCGCAATCCGGGCCTGTTGCCTCGGCAGTTTCCGGGCTTTGCTAGAATCAGGGTTCACCAGATCAATGTTCACCAATGACGCCGAGAATCGTTGAAATCCTTTATCAGATGATCGCGTTCCTGTTCGCGATCAGCGTGCACGAGTCCGCCCATGCCTGGACCGCGTCACGCTGCGGCGATCCCACGGCTCGCATGTTGGGACGGGTATCGCTGAATCCGATTCGCCACATTGATCTGGTGGGCACAATCATACTGCCGCTGGTCGCGGCCTTCAGCCACATACCGTTGCTTGGCTGGGCGAAGCCTACGCCGGTCGACCCACGGAATTTTCGCCATCCCATGATGGACGACATTCTGACCTCAGTGGCGGGGCCAGTCAGCAACTTCATCGTCGCCACTGGGGCGCTTCTGCTGCTTGGCGGCATCTCGCTTTCATCGGCCTCCGGCCACGCTGTTGTCATGGGATTGCTGGCGGGTGGAGACGGCGCCGGTTCCGATTCCGCGCTGACGCCAGTCGTCATGCTGCTGTTCGAACTCATGATCATCAATATCGTTCTGGCGGTCTTCAACTTGATCCCCGTCCCGCCGCTCGATGGCAGCCACGTGCTGCGGCATTTTTTGCCGGAGCCAGTGCTCGTGGTGTACGACCGCACCGGCATCTTCGCGCTGCTGGCGCTGGTGTATCTGGGCGGAGGACTGCTCAGCAGCTTGATCCGCCCGTTTGTTGACTTCTACTTCTGGATGCTGGTGAAATTCTGAATGGCAAATCCTTCCAAGAAACGCGTGCTGAGCGGAATGCGCTCGACCGGCAAGCTCCACCTGGGAAACTACGTTGGCGCGCTCGAAAACTGGGTCCGCATGCAGGACGAGTACGACTGCTTTTTCTTTATCGCCGACTGGCACGCGCTGACCACCGACTACGCGGAAACGTCCCGTCTGAAAGAAAACTCGGTCGAGGTGCTGCTGGATTGGCTCGCGGCCGGGCTTGATCCCGCGAAGTGCGTGATGTTCCTCCAATCCCATGTGCCGGCGCATGCGGAATTGCACTTGCTGCTTTCGATGATCACTCCCCTCGGCTGGCTGGAGCGCGTCCCCACGTACAAAGAGCAGAGGGAAAACATCAAGGAAAAAGACCTGGGCACTTACGGTTTTCTTGGTTATCCCGTGCTGCAGGCGGCGGATATTTTGATCTACAAGGCGGACTTCGTCCCCGTCGGCGAAGACCAGGTAGCGCACGTGGAGTTGACGCGTGAAATCGCGCGGCGATTCAATGGATTCTACGCCGGGGAGCGCGAATATATTTTCCGCGAACCGCAGGCTCTGCTAACGCCCGCCCCGCGCCTGCCAGGCACCGACGGCCGCAAGATGTCGAAATCCTATGGCAATGCGCTGCTGCTTACCGACCCCGAGCCCGTGGTGCGGCAAAAACTGAAGACGATGGTCACCGATCCTGCCCGTGTTCGGCGCACCGATCGCGGCAATCCCGACGTGTGTCCCGTGGGCGACCTGCACAAAATATTCAGCGGCCAAGAAACGATCGCGAAGGTAAACGAAGGCTGCCGCTCGGCCGGAATCGGCTGCATCGAGTGCAAGAGCTGGGTCGCCGACGCCCTGGTAAAGATCCTCAATCCCATGCAGGAGCGCCGAAAAAAATACGAGGACAATCCGCGCCTCGCCTGGGATATTCTGGAAGCTGGCTCGGCTCGCGCTCGCGATGTCGCAGGCGCCACGATGGACGAAGTCCGCAAGGCGATGGGTCTGGGCTGTAGTCCGAACGATAGTTCGAAAGATGAGCCGGCGAAGGATTCCACGAAGTGACGGATTTGTCTCAACCTACATCAGAACCGGCTCCAGTCGAGGTTTCTGGGCCCGGCGCGGCTCCGGTGGTTTCAGCGGAGACGCGGCAAGCCGCGTCTCTACGGGGGAGCAAATCCACGACCAAGTCCGCCAAAGATGATGCCAGCGATTTCCCGTTCGCCATTGCGCTCGGCGAAATCTACGAAGGCCCGCTCGACCTGCTGCTCGACCTGATCCGCAAGCAGGACATCAACATTTACGATATTCCCATCGCCAGGATCACGGCGCAGTACCTCGCGTATGTCGAGCGTATACGCGAACTCGACGTGAACGTTGCCTCCGAGTTTATCTACATGGCCGCCGTGCTGATTCACATCAAGTCGAAGATGTTGTTGCCACGCGATCCGCTCGCTCCCGCCGACGCTCAGGAAGACCCCCGCAACGAACTCGTCAACCGCCTGCTCGAGCACGAAAAATTCAAATCCGCGGCACAAATGCTCCTGCAGAAACAGCAGATTGAAGACGCGGTGCTGAGCAATCCAGCGATCCGCGAGTTCATGGACGCCGAGGGCGCCGAGCCTGAACTTGCCGCCGATGTCATCGACCTGGTCAAGACCTTCCAGCAGGTCTTGGACCGGGCGCGCACGCGGCCAATCCTCGAAGTCGACGAAGAGACCGTAACCGTCAGCCAGATGATCCAGTACCTGCACCGCCGGCTCTCGCTCGAAGATCGCCCGATTCGCCTGAAGCAGATGCTGCGCAATGTGCCGTCGCGGCCGGCGCTGGTCTGCATGTTTTTGGCGTTGCTCGAACTGGTCCGGTTGCAGGCGATCCAGGTACGGCAGGACCACGTCTTCGGCGAAGTGCTGGTACGCAAGCATTCCCACTTCGAACAAGTAATGACCGAGCAAGCCGCGGTGCGTGACGATTGGAGATGAAGAAGGTCGTTGGTCGTTCGTCGCTGGTCGTTAGCAAAGGTTGCCACCCGCGATTAACGGCGAATAGCCAACGACGAACGACTAACGACCAACGACGATTCTTATGAATCTTAGACCTCAACTCGAAGCCATCATTTACGCGGCGGAGACGCCCATTTCGCTCGACCAGATTTCTTCGCTGGTAAAGGAGTCGCTGCTCGCGGAAACTCCGGGAATCGATGCCGCGGAAATTAATTCGCGCATCCGCGCCACGCTCGAAGAACTCATCGCGGAATATTCCGGCGCAAGCCACGGAATTGAAATCCGCCAAGTCGCCGGCGGATACCGTATGTCCACCAAGCCCGAGCAACACGACGTCGTGCGTGCTTTCGCCAAGAGCCTGAAACCGCCTTTCCGGCTGTCGCTTCCGGCGCTCGAAACCCTTGCCGTCGTCGCCTACAAACAGCCGGCCACGGTGCCCGAGATCAGCGAAATCCGCGGCGTCGATTCCGGCGGAGTCATCGCCACCTTGCTCGACCGCAAGCTCATCACGACGGCGGGCAGAAAAGCCGTAATCGGCCGCCCCATCCTCTACAAAACCAGCAAGGAGTTTCTGCTGCGCTTCGGGCTGAAGGACATCAACGAACTGCCGAGCATGGAGGAATTCGAGAAGCTGCTGGCCGAGTCGTTTCAGAGCGACCTGCCTGCGATAAGTGTAGAGACGGGGCTTGCCCCGTCTCCGAGCAAGGACAAGCCTGAGGAAGAATCTTTAAGTTTGCCGCTAACCGCCGGGGATGAATCTTTAACGGTTGAGGATAGTTCCTCAGAAACAGAAGGTGCTGCTGAAATTGCCGAGTCGATCGAACCCGAACTCGCCCCCGAAGAAGAAGAAACCGAAACGCCAGCCGACGTCAACCCGGAGTAGCGATCCATGCCTGCCGAACGTCTGCAAAAAATTATCGCTGCCGCCGGAGTGGCATCCCGCCGCAAAGCCGAAGAAATGATCGTCTCCGGCCGCGTGCAGGTCAATGGTCAAGTGGTCACCGAGCTCGGCAGCAAAGCTGATCCCGAGCAAGACCACATTCGCGTGGACGGCAAACTGCTCCAGGGGCCCGAACGTTACACCTACGTCGTGCTGAACAAGCCCAAGGGATATGTGACCACGGTCAGCGATGAGAAAAAGCGCCCCACCGTGATGGACCTGGTGCAGAAAGTGAAGGGGCGCGTGTATCCAGTGGGGCGGCTGGACTGGGCCAGCGAAGGCCTGCTGCTAATGACGAACGACGGCGCGCTGGCCAACGCGCTGATGAAAGCGGCTTCCAACGTGGCAAAGACTTACGTGGTGAAGGTCGCCGGGCAGCCCGACGAGGCCAAGCTCGACAAGCTGCGCCGCGGAGTTTCGATCGCCGAAAAAGGCGGTCGCCGCGTTCGCACGGCTCCGGCAAAAATTCGCCTGATCCGCGAGGGCGATAACCCGTGGCTCGAAGTGACCATCATTGAAGGCCGCAATCGCCAGGTGCGGAAAATGTTTGAAGAAGTGGGACACCACGTGGAGAAGATCCGGCGCGTGCAGTACGGTCCCCTCGCGCTCGACGTGCCGCCGGGAGATTGGCGCAACCTTACGCTGCTGGAAGTGGCCAAGTTGAAAACCGCTGCGTTGGGATCGAAGGTTGCCAAGCCGCCAGCGCGCCCACACAGCTAGGCGCGCCGAAAGCGACTGCAGCCAAGCCATCACGCGCGTCCAAGCGCAAGCGCCGATTAACGCCTTGCTTTCGCAATCATCGGCAGCCGGGCCGCACCGAATAATCCGGCGTCGCTGCCGAGCAGCGCGCGGGTGACGATGGTCTTGTGGCCGGGACCAGCCACCACATGCGCCGAAGCGCCCTCTTGGGTGGCCGAAGGATCGTGCGGAGCAGTGGCGGCGTACACCAGAGAACGCCGCCGCAACTCTTCGAAGATCGAGGGCGAAAAAGCTTCCCACGCGCCCGCAACTCCGCCGCCAATCACGTAAATCGGCAGGTTCAAGGAATTCACCAGCGTTGAAAGCACAATGCCCAAACAACGGCCCACGTAGCGGAAAATGCGGCGCGCATCTTCATCGCCTTGCATCGCGAGATTGTAAATCGATTTCGCGCTGAACTCCGGATCGGAGTGCGCAGCGCGCGCCAGTGCCGACGCGCCGTTGCTCGCGATCGCTTCCCGCGCCATCCGGACCACCGCCGTTGCCGAAGCGTATTGCTCTAGGCATCCTCTATTCCCGCACCCGCAAGGTTGCCCGTCCGGCTCAACCGTCGTATGCCCGAACTCCCCGGCCATGCCGTTCGTGCCGCGCCAGATCGAGCCGCCCAGAACCACTCCACCGCCCACGCCGGTGCCGAGGGTCAGTATCGCCACGTCGGAATAATCCTTGGCCGCGCCCAGCCATTTTTCCCCGAGCGCCGCGACATTGGCGTCGTTTTCGAGGATCACGACGGTCTTCAGCCGCTGCTCAATGAGGGCGCCGGCGGGATAGTCGACAAAGCCCGGCAGGTTGGGCGATTCACGCACCAGGCCAGTTTGAGCGTCGATGATGCCGGGCACACCGATGCCGATCCCCAACAGCGAAGCGCCGTTCCTGTATTTCTCCGACATGCGCTGGATGGCCTCGCACATGTCGCCAATGACGTATTCGGGCCCCAGGGAAATTCTGGTGCCGAGTGTGACTTTTTCGATGAGGCCGCCTTGTTCGTCCACGGCCGCGATGCGCAAGTTCGTGCCGCCGAGATCTACTCCAATTGAGAATTTATTCATGATGAATGACTCGATAGTCCGTTCGAGGGGACATGTAGCAGTACCCTTTTTTTTACAGCGCGGATGCCAATCCGTCAACTATTAAATCGTTCTACTATGGCTATTTTTGGCACTTTGAACAGTAGCGACTGCTGCGGCCGGCCAGCACAACGCGCCGGATCGCCGTCCCGCACACCCGGCACGGTTCCCCCTCGCGGCCATAAACTCGATGCTGCAGCTGGAAGAATCCTTCCTCTCCGTCGGCGTCCACGTAATCGGAAATCGAAGATCCGCCCAGCGCGATCGCCTCGCGCAGCACTTCCCGCACCGCCCGGCGCAGCTTGCCCAACTGCTCCCGCGTGATGGTGGCCGCCCGCCGCCGGGGACGGATGCCAGCTCGAAACAACGATTCGTCGGCGTAGATGTTGCCCACGCCCCGCAGCAACTTCTGATTTAGAAGCGCGCTTTTGATCGGAGTCTTGCGCCCGCGAAAAAGCGCGATGAACCGCTCCTCGCTCACTTCCAGCGGTTCCACTCCGCCAGGATCGAAGCCGCCAGCATGAACGCTGAGCTTGCCAAACATCCGCGGATCGATAAACCGCAGTTCGCGCCCCGACGCGAGCTTCGCGATCAGGTGCGTGTGCTTCGCGATCTCCGCCGCAGGTTCGCACACAACCATGCGCCCAGTCATGCCGAGATGAACGATCCACTGCGCCGCCTCATTGGGCCGATGTGGAAACACGGCTTGCCGCGTCTGGCCGAGAACTGCGCGTTTGCTTTTCTTCGTCTGTAATGCCAGCGTCCGTGATGCCCGCGATTCTCCCTCCAGGTCGAACACGATGTGCTTGCCCGCGCGGTGCACGCGCGCGATGCGCTTGCCCTCAAGCGTCCGAGCGATAACGCCGGCCGGCGACTTGAGCGGCTGCCGCCGGGAACCGATCCAGACAGATTCGACGGTGTCCCCGGCGACGCGCGTGTCGAGGCCTCGCGCAATGGTTTCGACCTCGGGGAGTTCGGGCACGCTTTCAGGATACAAGATCGACGCAGCCGGGTAGACTCTTTAAGCTCTTTTACCCTCTCTTCAGCCCCTCACGCTTTGCCGATTGTGCTTGCGTCTTATAGAATCGAAGGTTTGCTGGACCGCAGTCCAATCCGCAATCAGAGTCCTCTCGGGAGTCCATTAGAGGCAGTTGCCGCAGCTCGTAATCGCGAACGACTAACGACCAACGACTAACGACGGTTTAGGAATCATTATGAAAATTCATGAGTATCAGGCAAAAGCAATTCTGAAGAAGTATGGCGTCGCCGTGCCGAGTGGCACGATGGCGGCGACGCGCGAAGAAGCCGAGGCGGAGGCGAAACTCCTTCTCAGCTCCGGCGCGACGGGAGTGGTGGTGAAGGCGCAGATCCACGCCGGCGGGCGCGGCAAGGGTGGCGGAGTGAAGATCGCCAAGTCGGTGGAAGAGGCGGGCGAGATCGCCGGCAAAATGTTGGGCATGAAACTGGTGACGCATCAGACGGGTCCGGAAGGGCGCATCGTGCATCGGCTGCTGGTCGAAGAGACGTTGCCGATCGAGAAGGAACTTTATCTCGGCATTCTGGTCGATCGCGGCGAGGGCAAGCCCGTGTTCATGGCGTCGGCCGCGGGCGGCATGGATATTGAGCAAGTCGCCGCCGAACGGCCCGAGGCCATCCTGAAACAGTACATCGATCCGGGCATGGGGCTGGAGCCGTTTCAGGCGCGCAAGATCGCGTTCAGTTTGGGGCTGAAGCCGCAGCAGATCAATCCCGCCGTGCAGTTCCTGACCGGCCTTTATCGCGCGTTCCTGGAATCGGACGCATCGCTGGTGGAGATCAATCCTTTCATCAGTTGCACGGACGGCCGGTTGTTCGCGCTCGATGCCAAGTTGACCTTTGACGATAACGCGCTCTTCCGTCATGCGGACATCCGCGAACTGCGGGACATCACCGAGGAAGATCCTTTGGAAGTGGAGGCATCGAAATACAACCTTAACTACATCAAGCTCGACGGCAACGTGGGCTGCATGGTGAATGGCGCCGGCCTGGCGATGGCCACCATGGACATCATCAAATACGCGGGCGGCATGCCGGCCAACTTTCTCGATGTGGGCGGCAGCGCAAGCGCGGACCAGGTGGCGCACGCATTTGAAATTCTGCTGAGCGACAAGAGCGTGCGCGCCGTGCTGATCAATATTTTTGGCGGCATCCTGCGCGTGGATATGCTGGCGACCGGGGTGGTCGAGGCAGCCAGGAAAACGAATATCCAACTGCCGGTGGTCCTGCGACTGGAAGGCACCAATGTTCAGGAAGGCAAGAAAATCCTGATGGAGTCGGGGCTGAACTTCACGGTCGCTGAGACCATGAAGGATGCCGCCGATAAGGTAGTCGCGGCGGCGAGAAGCGCGGCTTAGTCGGCTGTGTGGTGGCGGGGCTCTGCCCCGCCGGGACGGGGCAAAGCCCCGTCGCCACATGAGAGAGCAAGCGACGAGCAGCGAACAGCGTTTTTTGAAAGTGAGCAATCATGGCAATCCTAGCTGATAAGAAAACTCGATTGGTTGTGCAAGGTCTGACGGGCCGCGAAGGCACTTTCCACGCGAAGGCTTGCGCGGCTTACGGCACGCAGATTGTGGGCGGCGTGACGCCCGGCAAGGGCGGGACGACACACGAAGGCTGGCCGATTTTCAATACCGTGCAGGAAGCGGCGGACAAGACGGGCGCGAATGCCACGGTCATTTTTGTGCCGCCGCCGTACGCGGCGGATGCGATTATGGAAGCGGCCGATGCTGAAATCGAACTCATCGTCTGCATCACCGAGGGCATTCCGACGCTGGACATGGTGCGCGCCTGGGAGTTCCTGCAGAACCGGCGCTCGCGCTTGATCGGGCCGAACTGCCCGGGCATCATCTCGCCGGGCAAATGCAAGATCGGCATCATGCCGGGACACATCCACAAGGAAGGAAATGTTGGCATCGTGTCGCGCTCCGGGACGCTAACCTACGAAGCGGTGCATCAGCTTACCCAGCGCGGGATCGGACAATCGACCGCGCTCGGAATTGGCGGGGATCCGATTATCGGCACGAATTTTGTCGACGCGCTCGAGCTGTTCAACCGCGATCCGCAGACCGAAGCCGTGGTCATGATCGGGGAAATCGGTGGCAACGCGGAGGAGATCGCCGCGGAGTTCATCAGGACGCACATGAAGAAGCCGGTTGTGGGCTTCATTGCCGGACAAACAGCTCCTCCCGGACGCCGCATGGGCCACGCCGGCGCGATCATCTCCGGCGGCAAGGGCACTGCGGCCGAGAAGATTGCCGCCATGGAAGAAGCTGGCCTCAAGGTCGCGAAATCGCCAGCTGACATCGGCGAAACGCTCGCCGCCGCGCTGGGAGTGCGAGTGTAGAGACGGGGCTTGCCCCGTCTCCTTCGTACGCAGCGGGAGACGCGGCAAGCCGCGTCTCTACAACTGACAACTGACTTATGAAAACACTGCAACGCACACTAACCATCATCAAGCCCGACGCGGTGAAGAAGAACGCGATCGGAGACATCATCGAACAGTTCGAGAAGAATGGCTTCCGCATTCTGGCCATGAAGATGCTGGAAATCTCTCAGCACCAGGCAGAGCAGTTCTACGCCGTCCATGCGAGCCGGTCGTTTTACAGCTCGCTGACAAAGTTCATGTCGAGCGGACCAATTGTGGCGCTGGCGCTGGAAAAGGAAAACGCCATCGCCGATCTGCGCAAGCTGATGGGCTCCACGAACCCGGCCAACGCCGAAGAGGGCACCATCCGTAAGAAGTGGGCCAGCGATGTCGAGCACAACGCGATTCACGGCTCCGATGCGGATGACACGGCTCGCTTCGAGTTGAGCTTCTTCTTTGCGGGTTACGAATTGGCGCAGTAAAGACAGTTCCCGGTTCTCAGTTCCCAGTTCTCAGTGAGATTGATCTAAGGGCAGATTTTTCTGGGAGCCGGGAACTGGGGACTGAACCGCGCGACGCGGTTTCATATCGCGCGAGACGGCATTCTCCTCGCTTTTTCCACCACGCCAACGCCCAGCAGCAAGAGCACTGCCGGTATTACTGCGAATTGGAGCAGAAGCAGTCCAAGCCCTTCCCACATGGCAGAGCCCCACCATCGGTGATTCACTAACCCGTCAAATATGAATGCGACGGGAAACTCCAGCAGCAGAAGAGCGCCTATGACTGCGCCGGGGGCGGTGGCCGCCGCGATGCGTTGCAGCCGGGAGCCTCCATTGCGCTGCGAAAGGAGTGCTCCGAGTGCGCCGCAGAGGGGAAGCATTCCCCACCACCACGGCCACAATGCCAGGAACATCTGGAATTGGCGGTTGGGCATTAAGATGATTTTGGGCCAGATGTTGGCCCGTATGAGCACCCAACCGACAAGACCGGATGCCGCGGTCGTCAGCAGTCCGGGCAGAGCTACTTTGCGGATAAAACCATTCATGCGCGTAAACCCAGTCATAAACTCCTCCTGTAAGAAACGTAGTACGAGCCAAATTCTGCAACGGCCTTCGATCTGACTCACGGTGCGGTGAAAGGCTACCTCTGCCGGCACGCCCTCGCACAGAAGAGCTTCATAGCTGTCTTCGAGATGGCCGGCCAGTTCCTCTGTGAATTCCGGGGAACAAACGCCGAGGACGCGGAGATTCTTGCGAACGATCTGCTTCCAGTCAGGCATTCTGAAACCCCGTGACGCTCTGTAGCGCATGAAAAAAGGCACGCCATTCTGCGCGCAGCGGCGCAATTTGTCTTCGGCCCGTAGCCGTGAGCCGGTAGCAGCGGCGGCGGCGGCCATTGGGCAGGGTCTGCCATTCCGCTTTGACCCAGCTTTTTCGTTCCAAGCGGTGGAGCATGGGGTAAAGAGAAGCCATATCGAAGCGCAGCACGCCTCCCGTTTGCGCCTCGATCTGCTTGGCGATTTCGTAGCCGTGCAGAGGGTGTTCGGCGAGTAGCGTCAGGACGGCGAGCTCCGCGCTGCCCCGCTTGATTTGTGCGTTGACGGATGCCATTTGGGATCATCCTCCCTATATATAGAATGTCTATATACAAGAAACTTGCGCCGATCAAGATGACCAAAGGTACATGACCCTGCTAGCCTGAATAGCCGGATATTATTCCGGGAAGCAATGACTCTAGGAAGTAAGGAGCCGACTCCGATGCCTCTTGTTCAGGTCACTATGCTCGAAGGCCGCACGGTCGATCAGAAGCGGAAGATTGCGCAGCGCATTACCGACACGATGGTGGAAGAGGCCGGCGCGCGCCGCGAAGCAATCATGGTCGCGTTCCATGAAGTTTCCAAGGAGGACTACGCTTCTGGCGGGGTGTTGATGGTGGACAAGCAACCGAAGTGAAGGTCAAACAGCCCGCGGATGCGCACCCGCAGGAGATCCTTCGCTGCGCTCAGGGTGACAACGCAGCGCTGGGATGACAATCGGTAAGAGTTATCCCAATGGCTCGAACAAGTGCCCTTCGATCCGGTCGGCGACCTTGGGCAAGTCTTTCTTCGCGAACTGCAAAAAATGCGGCGCGGTGCGATGAGCCTCGATGGCGGCGTCATCCTTGTATTGTTCGTAAATGAAGAACCGGCGCGGATCGGTTTTGTGCTTGTGCACCTGATACATGAGGCAGCCCGGTTCGTTACGCGATTCGGCTGAGAGTTTTTCAAAGATCGCGGTCACTTCGGACTCGCGTCCGGCTTTTGCCATCCAAGTTACAGCCAACACCACCATTCGTCGCTCCGTTCTCTTTTTCTGTTTAGACTTGCTCGTTAAATTCTCTTGCAGATTCAGTCTCGCGCCGCCGGACTATCCAGCCCCAACTCGCTTATGAAGCTGGGGACCAGGATCGTCTGCTCACGATCTGGGCCCGTGGAAATCATTCCCACCCGCGCTCCAGTTTCCTTTTCGATAAAGGCCAGGTATTCGCGGGCGGCCTTGGGCAAGGCTTCGACCGTCCGAATGTCCTGCGTCGGGCTGGCCCAGCCCGGCATGTTGCGATAGATGCACTCGATTTTTTCATAGCCACATGCCTGCGCCGGAACTTCGTCCGTTTCCTTGCCGTCCACCTTATACCCCACGCACACTGGAATCTCCGTCAGGTGGTCGAGCACATCCAACTTAGTAATCACCAACCACGAGATACCGTTAATCATGCCAGCGTAACGAAGTAGAGGCAAATCGAGCCATCCGGTGCGGCGGGGACGTCCAGTGACGGCGCCGAATTCGTTGCCTCGCTGGCGCAGGTCTTCGCCTTGCGCGTCCAGGAGTTCGCTCGGGAACGGACCGCTGCCGACCCGTGTGCAATAGGCTTTGGTAATTCCGATGACCGTGTCAATCGCTGTCGGCGGCACGCCGGTTCCGGTTGCGGCGCCACCGGAAGTGGCGCTCGAAGACGTTACGAACGGATAGGTGCCGTGATCGATGTCGAGCATGGTGCCTTGCGCGCCTTCAAAAACGATCGACTTGCCTTCGGCCAGCGCGCGGTTCAGCAGGAGCGCCGTGTCGCGGACAAAGGGAGCGATCTGCTCGGCGGCATCGGCGTATTCCCGAAACATTTTGTCGGCATCGAGCGGCTCGGAGTTGAACAGCGCGTGCGCGATCATGTTTTTTTCGCGACACGTGTTCTCGATGTGCGCGCGCAGCAATTGAGTGTCGAGCAAGTCGGCGATGCGCAATCCGCGGCGTCCCATTTTGTCTTCGTAAGATGGGCCGATGCCGCGCGACGTGGTTCCGATCTTTACGCGGCCGGGAGCGTTTTCCGACCCCAGTTCCATCATGCGATGGTAGGGCAGAATAACCTGTGCGCGGTTCGAGACAAAAAGGTTGCCGTCTACTCTTACGCCGCCAGCGCGCAGCGAGGCGACCTCCTTCAGGAAGGCCAACGGATCGATCACCACGCCATTGCCTATGACGCTGGTGCACTCGGGCCGCAGAATACCGCCGGGTACGAGCTGCAGGATGAATTTCTTTCCGTTGATGATGACGGTGTGTCCGGCGTTGTGGCCGCCGGCGTAGCGAGCCACGACCGAAAAGGTCTGGGTGAGTACGTCGACAATCTTACCCTTGCCTTCGTCGCCCCACTGGGCTCCGACAATGACCGCAGTTCTGCCTCTGGTCGTTTTACTCCTCCTCAATGCGAATTCCACTTGGAATATTGCGCGACCCTCAGGCCGCCCCATGGTCGCACACACTGGTTGCTCCGCGCTGGAGAGACTGGAAAACTGGGAAAATCGGCGGAACTTGGTGTGTACTCCTTAGCATACCGAATCGGCCTGTGGAGGAGCAAACCTGAATTCAGCGTGGATTCAGCGTGCAAGAAGGGGCTGGCCCAGCCCCCCGCGAGCGAATGGCGGACCTATGGGTGAAATCTAGCCTTGCCGCTTCACGCCAAGTGTTTGCCGGCGAGAATGTCGTCGACCTGGCGCAACTCGTCGGCTGAAAACTTCGGGTTCTTCAGTGCGGACACGTTGTCGTTCACCTGCGACACTTTGCTCGTGCCAACCAGCGCGCTGGTGACGCGCGGATCGCGCAGCACCCACGCCACCGCCATCTTCGCCAGCGTCTGTCCTCGCTGTAAGGCGACTTCATTGAGCGCGCGAACCTTGGCGAGAGTGGCTTCTCCAATATCCTTCTTCTTCAGAAAGAAATCGCGCGCGGCCCGCGAGTCGCTGGGAATTCCCAGCAAATAGCGGTCCGACAGCAGTCCCTGCGCCAGCGGGCTGAAGACGATCGCTCCCACGCCTTCTTTCTCCAGCACGTCGAGCAATCCCTGCTCGGGATCGCGCACGAACATCGAATACTTCGGCTGATGAATCAGGCATGGCGTTCCGAGGTCGCGCAGAATCTTCAGCGCCTCCGCCGTCTGCTTGGCGTTGTACGCGGAGATGCCCGCGTAGAGCGCTCGTCCGGAGCGAACCGCCGTGTCGAGCGCGCCCATCGATTCTTCCATCGGCGTCTCCGGATCGGGCCGGTGATGGTAGAAAATGTCGACATACTCGAGCCCCATGCGGTTCAGGCTTTGATCGAGGCTGGCCAGCATATATTTGCGCGAGCCAAGATCTCCGTAGGGCCCAGGCCACATGTCCCAGCCCGCCTTGGTCGAGATGATCAATTCGTCGCGGTAGGGAAGAAAATCTTTCTTCAGGATCTGCCCGAAAGTTTCCTCCGCCGATCCATACGGAGGGCCGTAATTGTTGGCAAGATCGAAATGCGTTATGCCGAGATCGAAGGCGCGGCGCAGCATGGCGCGAGAGTTTTCGAAGTTATTCACGCCGCCGAAGTTCTGCCACAGTCCGAGCGACACCGCGGGAAGTTTGAGGCCGCTGCGTCCCGAGCGGCGATATTGCATGGCCTCGTAACGCTTGTCGTCTGCGATGTACACGATTGTTCTCCTCGATAAATTAAAATCCATTCTACGAGGTCAGTCGTATTTTTCGTAGCGGATCGAAGCCCGATCCCAACCCAGACTCTTCAGCAAATCTCGATTCGCCTTGACCATCTTGTCGAGGCCGCAGATGTAGGCGTGCATATCGGTACGGGTGCCAACGATCTCGACCAGATGTTCCTGCACGTATCCTCGCAGGCCCTTCCACTCGGGAGCAGCGCGGCTCAACGTGGGCAGAAAATGAAAGTTAGCGTGTTTGGCAGCGAGATTTTCAAACTCCTCGCGATAATAAATGTCCTGCTCGCGGCGCGCGCCGAAAAGCAGCCAGAACTTGCGTCCCTGATGCCGGTCGCTCTCCGCCAGTAGCCAATGCAGCATCGAACGGAAAGGCGCAATCCCGGTTCCACTCGCGATGAATGCGGTGTCGCGCAGCGGCGGGCGCAGAATAAAATCGCCGAATGGCCCCTGAAAGACGACCTTCGCGCCTTCGTCAAGGCTGCAGAGATAGTTCGACATGAATCCATCCTGCACACGATTCAGGCAAAAGGCGAAGTGCCCGTTCTCGGACGGCGGCGACGCGATCGAATACGCGCGCGTCATCTCCTCGCCATCAGGGGTGGTGGCCGTCACCGAGAGCCATTGCCCGGGAACAAAGCCGAAGCGGGGGACGCCGTTCACTTCGAGTTCGAGGTGCTTGGTAAACTCGGAGAGCGGGACGGAGCGAAGCACGCGGGCGTCGAAAGTTTTGAACTGAGCCATTGCATTCATGTAGATAATTCTCGTGAGCTGCCGGACGCTTCGATTCCTGTACACCGCATAGCTTGCTGAGCCGGCTTTCGAGGAGAGCTGATAGCTTCCTACTCCACCGTTACCGACTTGGCCAGATTTCTCGGCTGATCGACGTCGCAGCCTCGGCGGACGGCGATGTGATAGGCGAGCAGCTGCAGGGGTACGATTTCCAGAATCACCGACAGTTCTTCCGGCGCCGGCGGAACGAAGAGCACGCGATCCGCCTCCTCGGCGATTTCTTTGTCGCCTTCGGTGGCGAGCGCGATGACTATGCCGGAACGAGCCTTCACTTCTTTCAGGTTCGACATCGTCTTCTCGTAACGGACCATCGACTGCGGGCTGTTCACGTCGCGGGTGGCGATGATGACCACAGGCAGATTTTCGTCAATCAGCGCATTGGGGCCGTGCTTCATCTCGCCCGCCGGATAACCTTCGGCGTGAATGTAGGAGATTTCCTTGAGCTTGAGCGCGCCTTCGAGCGCGATGGGATAGTGAATGCCGCGTCCGAGGAAAAGGAAGTCCTGCGCGCGGATATAAGTTTTCGCCAGTTCGTCGCAAGCCTCATCCTGCGTGAGAATCTGCTCCAGCTTGCCGGGGATGCGCATGAGCTCTTGCACGGCGGCCTTGGCCTGTTCGGGTGTCATGGCGCCGCGCACCTGCGCCAGATACAAGGCGAATAAATAAAGAGCGGTAAGTTGTCCGGTGAAAGCCTTGGTCGAAGCCACACCGATTTCCGGGCCGGCGTGGGTGTAGATGGTTCCCACGGCTTCGCGCGTGATCATAGAGCCGACCACGTTGCAGATAGCCAGCGTCTTCGATCCCTTGGCCTTGGCTTCACGCTGGGCGGCGATGGTATCGGCGGTCTCGCCGGATTGCGAAATCAGCAGCGTCATCGTGTCCGGCCCCAGGATGGGGTCGCGATAGCGCCATTCGCTGGCGTAATCGACTTCGACCGGAACGCGGGCCAGGTTTTCGATCATGAACTTGCCGGCCAGTCCGGCATGCCAACTGGTGCCGCAGGCGGCGATATTGATTTTCTTCAACGCTCGGAACTCGGCTTCGCCGACTTGCATCTCGTCGAGGAAAATGGCGCCGGTATCTTGCGAGACGCGGCCGAGCGTGGTGTCGCGGACCGTGCGCGGCTGCTCATAAATTTCCTTGAGCATGAAGTGTTTGAAGCCGCCCTTCTCCGCCATGATCGGGTCCCAGGTGATGCGCTGGGCCTTGCGCTCCAGCGGATTGCCGTCGAAATCGGTGACCCGCACGCCGTCTGCGGTGATCACGGCAAGATCGCCATCGGCCAGAAAGAAAAGATCGCGTGTGTGATCGAGGAGCGCGGGCACGTCGGAGGCGACAAAGTATTCGTCCTTGCCGAGGCCGATGACAACGGGCGGTCCATTGCGCGCCGCGACGATCTTGTTCGGTTCGTCGGCCGCGATCACCACCAGCGCGAACACGCCGGTGAGTTCCTTGACCGCTTCACGCACGGCTTCTTCGAGCGATGGATGAGGGCGGTTGCCAGTTTGCAGGTAGTGCTTCTCGATCAGGTGGGCGATGATTTCCGTGTCGGTTTCGGTCGAGAACTTGTGGCCTTCGGCGATCAACTTCTTCTTGAGCGAGAGATAGTTCTCGACAATGCCGTTGTGCACGACCACGATTCTGCCGCTGCAGTCGCGATGGGGATGGGCGTTTTCCTCGGTGGGGCGGCCATGCGTGGCCCAGCGTGTGTGTCCGATGCCGTAGGTGCCGTCGAGCGGTTTGAGGCGGATCGCTTCTTCCAGATTGCGCAGCTTGCCTTCGGCGCGGCGGATCTGCAGGCCTTCGCTGCTTCCGGCCACGGCGATTCCCGCGGAGTCGTAGCCGCGATACTCCAGCTTTCTGAGGCCCTCAATGATAACGGGAACGACCTGCTTCTTGCCCACATATCCGACAATGCCGCACATTGGCGAATTGGCTCCTTGACGAATGGTTCGGTGGGGGAACCGGTGATGGTTCGGGCACAGTTGCCCATCTAGCACAAACGGAGATCTACTCTTCGAGGGAGCAACGAAACTCTTCAATGACCGGGTTCGTCAGAACTTCGCGCGCGATCCGCTCTACTTCCGCTTGCGCTTCATCCTTTGAGATGCCGCCGTTGAGAGTAATTTCGAAATACTTTCCTTGCCGCACATCGTGCAGACCCTTGTAGCCGATTTTCGTAAGGGCGCCGTGGATGGTCTTGCCCTGCGGATCCAGAACGCTCTTCTTCAACGACACATAGACGTAGGCTTTCATCGACTCGTTGATTATACGTCAGGCGGCAGCGAACCGGACCGTGGTTTTCGTTATAGGGGGTATGCGTTCGGACCACTCACTTTTGCGACATCGAGTCCGTAGCTTGTTTAAGGGACGGTAGTTGACCAAAACATCTCATTTTTCCGACGGGAAGTAGTTAGAGGTTAAACTAGATGAAAATCTGCCGAGTCGAAAGAGTGTTTCTGCCGTTCGCTCATACTGATCCACTAAGGGCGGGAGCGACCGGCTTCGCAGGTCAGGCAATAGGATTTCGGTCAGCAGGCGGAGGCTAGCCCCGATGGTTTGCAATCGAAGCCGAAAAGCATTCTCGGCAACCTGAGCGCCGGACGCTGCGATCTTCGGGTCGGAGCTGCGTTGCGCGGCTTGACCAACCTGTGCCAGCGCGGTCGCGGCCCTTCCCGCTTCCCGGGCGTAGATGAGCGCTGCCCACGCACGCTGTCGCTTAATCTCGCGGAATTTCTTTGGCGATAAATTATTGCGAAGAAACGCTTCCTCGGCGGAGTCGACCAGGTTTCTGAAGGCCTCAATATCGAGAGACCGGAACGCTTGGACAGCTGTTTCTAGATCAACCCGGCGGGTGCGGCTGCGGATGGCAACATACACCAGTATCCCCAGCGCGAAGAACGCAACGCCGACAAGAATCCAAGCGGCGATCAATGCCTGAGAAATTGTCGAAGCTCCCTGTTCCAAGTCTCCACCTCATCACGGGGAACAACCGTAAGAGACGCAGGTTCAAGTTCTGGCGCCCGCAAATACCCGATCCAGATCGAAACACAAACGAGGTAGGCGCCGGTTATCAGTAAATTCAAAATTTCCTGCCCTGCCCTGCTGGTGACTTCCGCGCGAAGAGCGGAAAAGGCAAGGTCAACGCTGGTCAGGATCCCAAGACCCAGCGCGATCCCGAATGCGGGGCGGCGCCAGGACAGGCCCAGGAAGCGGGAAAAGAGCAACAAGGCAAGGAGCAAGCCGCATTGAACCATAGCCGCTCCCCGGTTGACGACGTATACACCGGCAATCCACTTGGCTCTATTGTCCCCAGGCGCGTAGACGGCGAGCAGAACACCCATTGCAAGCAGCAAACCTGTTATGCCTTGCAGCGCTCGCCGCGCTGACACCTTCAGAAACTGGGATTCACGAAACAAATCTTTAGAAACCTCGTCAATCACCCCGAAACGCAGAGCGATGCTAAACAACAGCGTGGCGGAATAAGCATAAGCATACGAATGCTGCTCTAGACCCACGCCCAGGACGGAATGCAACGCGAACAGCAGAATGAACTCGGCAATCTCGTAAAGTACATAGGCGAGAAAGACCGGAAATTCCCGGTATAAGCGGCGCTTGCAAAGAACGACCGCAAGTACCCCGAGAAGCACATGCGGCGTGATCCACAGGAAAAGCAACAGCACCTTGTGCCAATTCGTGGGGAGCATTCCAGAGCACTATAGCCCTAGCATTGCTCCTTTTCAACTGAGAAGGCCGCCGCGATCTTTTCCTGGTTCGGCTAGTGCGAACCGGTGGGGACAATGGGCCCGGGATTGCCGTCGGCCGGACTCGGAGTTACCGCAGGTGCCAGAAGTTGGGCCGCCAAGACTAAAGCCAGGATAAGTTGTGTCATGATTCGTTCTCCTTTGCGAAAGAGTTCGCACCGTGATACATTGCAGGCGGCAGAGGGGTTTTCTGCATTTAGTTGAGTTCCGAAGCCCTTTCGGAAATCGTAAATTCGATGAGACTGAAAGCCGCTCTCGATGACTTTACAGCGAATACTCTAGACGCCGTCCCTGGGTTGTTGGGCAGACTTTCCTACGTGGGCAGATTGCATGACGGCAATGGAACGTACCGTCACTGGGGATTGGCGAGGGTGTATGGCGACGATACCGCACAATGCGCAATCCGGGCATCGCATCGGGTACTGCTCTCCGAGGTCTTGAAGAAACCTTTGGCTGTGCTGCTCAATGACATGCTAGCGTCATGCGCGAAGGAGCATCTAACAGAAGGGGAGCTTCTGGCTTCGCTGACGCACTGTCCACCTAAGCCCCTTTCCCCAGCTGCCCTGGCACATCTGAGGTCGGTGCTGAGCGCACTTTCGGCGTTGGTTGAAAGTCGGAATAATGCCAATCCCCGAGGCGCATCGCAACCCCGACAACCTGCCCCAGAACCTCGGCCTCCTGCGGGTGTCTAAGGACTCGCACCGGAACGGGAGACAGAGGATGAGGTTGCAAGACGATGGAATCGCGCTTAATCGAGCACCAGCAACACGTATATCCATCGCGCATTTCCACAAAGTAAATCGGACGCTCGTACTCCGAACGCCATGTTCCATCCCCTACCTTGCTCTTGGCTCCGTCCACTTGCACGAAACTGCCCGGCGGAAGAATGGGATACATCGTGAAATCTTCCGATCCAATATACCCATAGGTGTATCGGTCATCTGCAAACAGCGCAAGGTAAGACATGGGCACAATACCCCATTGCTCGATGGCGCGCCCCAAGTCCGTCGTTTTCTGAAGCGAGAATCCTGGATCGAGCCGCGTCGGCATCCGCACTTGTGTGACGTTGCTTAAAGCTTCGGACAGGTGAGACTTCGGCGGGCGCCCAAAACCAATGTCCGCTGAGATGCCATCAAGTTCGAGGCCATAGAAGGATAGCAACTCCCGATATTCTCGCCGATAAATCGCTGCAAACGAATAGAGTCGAAAAATACTCGGGATTATGCCTTTGGTTTCGATGTCGGACATGCGGCTGGGAGGAATTGCGAATTCCTCATTCTCAAATCGCTGCGCGATCTGATTACTGGCAAGTTCCACGTCCCTCATACGATATCCGAGGGATTCTCTCAGCGCCCGCAGCTTCTGCCCACCATTAAGTTGCACAACCGCCGGCCTCCACAGGGACATTCTATCACCGGTTTCGAGGGCGCAATGAATACGAGCTCCACCTTGATTTCCGATTCCGGAACAGAAAAGGCCGCGTGGTTGCAGGGCAATTCGATCAGAGTGGATCCAGACGGACACCGCCGCTCCCGCCAAGCAAACCGGTCCCCCTAAGCATCTGTTCGGATTTCGTAACAAGAAATTCGCCGCCAGTCCAGTCGAACAGGAGGCATTTACCATGTCCGCGTTGTCAATGGTGTAGAAATAAATCTCGGTGATCCCACACAGATGGAAACTCCCGGAAACAAGGTTGCCACCACCAAAAAACAATATCAGCCTCCCCTTTTCAAGAAACCCGGCCTGGCAGATGTGCTTAAGTTGCTCGAATCCAATCCCTCTAGTCATGATCCGGCTGTCCGCATGCCATTTGGGGAATGTTGTTTTAGAGTTTTCCACATCTTAATCGGGAAACAACTTGTCCGTGGCCCGGAGACGGAGTAACAATAATTGTTCCGGGAAGGCACCAATCCCGGAAAACGGTGTCGCAGAACCTGAGGGGGTCCCCGACCGGGGAAAACGAGATTGGTTCCAATTAAAGGAACTGACACCTGCGGTCACCGCAATGTTTGAACTGTAGTCTGCAGCTCGGCAAGCTGCGATGATCCCCAGTTCCTGCTCAATACAATCTGTCCGGCATATTTCACTCGGCAGGTGTAAGAGGTTCGGATGTCAGAAAGCGGAGTCGCACTCGAGAAAGAACCCTCGACTGAACGCGACCGGTACCGGCTGCTACTCGAGATTACCGACTTGGTGGCGAGAGCCAAGAGCTTGCCGGACGCGTTCAAAGAACTCGCTCCCCCGGTGCTGGCCCTGACGGGAGGGGAAGTGCTGAATCTTTCCCTCCACGACCCGCGCCGGAATTGCATGCTGAGTCGGTATTGGAAAAAGAACCAGGAGAATGGAGAGTTCGAACCTTCCCCCGTGGAGGAAACGCCGAGCGGGTGGGCATGGAAGCATCAGGAAACGCTCGCCATTCCCGATACCGCACGCGAGCAGCGCTTTCCCGGCTGCATACCCGCGTTTCTCAATCACGGCGTCCGATCATATACCGTCCTTCCCGTGAGCACGCCTTCAAGCCATTTTGGAGCATTGGGCCTGGGCAAGAACGTTCCCGAGGTCCTGAAAGGCGAGGACGTCGAATTCCTCTCGCGCGTGGCGCTGATGGGAGCGCTTGCGCTGGAGAAGGACAGAGCCCACCGCGCCTTTGAGGAACAGCAGAGCCTGGTCGCGATCGGCCGTGAAGTGAGTTCCTGCCTCGAGTTGGAAAAGCTGTTGCCGGTCATTCTTTCGAGCGTTCGGAGCATCGCGCGCTACGACCGGGCCGTCCTGACCCTGCTGGACGCGGATGCCAAGAACGTGCACCTGCATGGGGACGCTCTGGAATGGGAGCCTTTCGTCAACCACGGAAGTGCGATTCCACTTGAGCAATCCGTCTCGGCGCGGGCGATCCAGACACGAAACGTAGCATTCCTCAACGCGGGCGATTTGCGGGACATGAATGAACCCCTGGCGAAAGCCATGTATGAAGGCGGGGTTCGGTCGGTTTGCAGTGTGCCCCTGGTCGCGGGCAATCGAGTCTGGGGAGCGCTGAATCCGAGCAGCATGATCGAGAATGCTTTCGGCCCGTCGGAGGTCGAATACCTGCAGCAAGTAGCCAACCAGATCGCGGCTGCGCTCCAGAATGCGCATGCCTATCGCGAGATCGCGCAGCTCAAGGACCGCCTTGTCCAGGAAAAGCGCTATTTGGAGCACGAAATCCGGAGCGCGAACCGGTCCGACGATATCGTCGGCAACAGCCCAGGCTTGAAACGTGTGCTGGACTACGCCACCATCGTCGCCGACACCGATTCCACCGTCCTCATCACCGGCGAAACCGGGACCGGCAAAGAACGCATCGCCCGCGTGATTCACAGCATGAGCCGGCGCAAGGACCGCAACTTCATCAAGGTGAACTGCGCCGCCATTCCCACGGGACTGCTGGAAAGCGAGCTGTTCGGCCACGAAAAGGGAGCCTTCACGGGAGCGATAAGCCAGAAGCTCGGGCGGCTGGAGTTGGCGGATAAAGGTACCTTGCTGCTCGACGAGATTGGAGAAATTCCCCTGGAATTGCAGCCCAAGTTGTTGCGCGTTCTGCAGGACCAGGAGTTTGAGCGGCTGGGAGGAACGAAGACGATCCGGGTGGACGTGCGGCTGATCGCCTCCACTAATCGCGATCTGGTTCGCGCCGTGGAGGAGAAGGAATTCCGCGACGACTTGTTCTACCGCTTGCATGTGTTTCCCCTGCATCTGCCGGCATTGCACGAACGGCGCGAGGACATCCCCATGCTGATTCGCCATTTCGTCGAAAAATGCGCGGCCCGGCTGCACAAGCGGATCGACGTCGTTCCCGAGGACGCCATCGAAGCCATGATGCACTGGCGATGGCCGGGAAATATCCGCGAGTTGGAGAATTTTATCGAGCGCTCGGTGATCCTTTCGGAAGGCAACCGGTTGAGCCCGCCGCTCGGCGAGTTGCGCGAGGAAATCTCACGGCAGCCGTCCGAGTCCGGCGGCACGCTGCGCGACAAAGAACGCGAGCACATCATCGAAATTCTGCGTCAGACGCGGGGCGCCTTGTCGGGACCGGCAGGCGCGGCGGCCCGGCTTGGACTCAAGCGCACCACCCTGCAGTACAAGATGCAGCGGCTGGGAATCTCACGCATGCATTATCTGCATTAGGAGCTTGTCGAAGAGCAGTCAAATTCAGCCACTCCCCGCGGCTGCAGGACTCGCAAGGGGGTTGCGGCGAGCAGGGGATTGGCGGCGTTCTCGTTTTTGAATTGGAAGCCAACTTGGATTGGATTCAGGGCCTGCCCCCTCGGCGATGTGCTTGCGTCCAACTGGGTACAAAGAGTCCGTAGCTCGCGTCACTTGCGCCGAGACTCCGGCTTCCAAATCAATCCTCCGCGTCGTCACAGGGAAGTACGACGCGGAGGTTTTTTGTTTAGTGCGCGATTTTATTTTCTTGCGCAAGAAAACATCAAGGCGTTTCATTGCCGCGAGCCACAGCAGGTCTCCGTTGCGCAGGATGAGAATTCCGGATTTTTTCCACCAGGCTCTTAGGAATCGCTAGACTTTAAGGATAACTTGTCCAGGAGTATCTGGATTCGAAACTACGCTGCCGAATTGTCGGCAGCCCGGCCAGTGCTCCGGCATTTCCTTTCACGCGTTACCCGTTCAAACCATCCTAAGCAGTGAAATGACAGCCACTTAGTCCAAGTAAAGGGTGTGGCGGCTGGTGTGCACTGTTTTTCCACGTGGCGCATCCCCGCTTTCCGGCGGAAGAGTGCGCCGGCCAAGTTTCGTCGACCAGCAGGAGTTTGTTATGGGTGTGCCCCGGCGCTTCGCGGTTCCGAACGACTGTCTAAGCTGCAACCTGCGGTGGACCTGCGACTTCTGCAATTTGCCTGAGCCTCCGATGAGTGAGTTCAGCGCCATGGGGCACTTGACCCTGTATCCCGCCAATGCCACTTTGCTGACGGAAGGTCAAATCCCGCGCGGCGTCTACATCGCTTGCTCCGGCCGCTCCAAGCTTTCGATCACGGCCCGCGATGGCAAGACGATCATCCTGAAAATTGCTGGAGACCGTCAGGTGCTGGGGCTGAGCGCGGTCGTCTGCGGGGGGCCCTCACCGATTACGGTCACGACCATCGAGCTTTGCCAGATCAAGTTCGTCGAACGCGACAGCTTCCTGCGTCTGATCGAATACAACAGCCACGCCGCGCTCGCATGCGGCGCCATGCTCGCGCGCGAGGTCATCACCTCGTTCGACGATGTGCACGAGTTGCTGCTCGCCCGCAGTTCGACGGAGAAGCTCGCCCGCCTGCTGCTTTCCTGGGTCTCGGACGAACCGCGCAACCGGGAACTCCGCGTGCCCACGGAATTCACGCACGAAGAAATTGCCCAAATGATCGGATCTTCGCGAGAAACGGTGACCCGCTTATTCAGCGATATGAAACGGAGAGATTTGATTCGGCTGGAGGGTGCAACGCTGGTGATTCCCAACCGGATCGCCTTGCAAGCCATTGCCACCTGAAAGATCCCTCCCTCGGGCGGACGAAGCGTCGTCTGCGTCCGCCCCTTTTTCCTTGGTACAAACTCAACCCACCACGGAGCCACGCAGAACTATTTTGCAATTTGGTAATCGGGTAATTTGGTAATTTGAAAATCGGAGCAAGGCGGGGACACCGAGAGGGGCACGGGATCGGGTTCAAATTACCAATTACAAATTACAAAATTACAAATTTCTTCACAGGTTGAACAGTTCTCGCAGGCGGCGGGTTTGCGCGCGGCTCACCGGAATCTCCGTCTGTTTTTTGTCGTCCATGCGCAATTGGTAAGAGCTCTTGAACCAGGGCACAACTTCGCGGATGTGATTGATGTTGACCAGAAACGACCGGTGCGCCCGCCAGAACAAGTTTGGATCGAGATTGTCGAAAAGTTCTTCCAGCGTCCGGCAGTTGGAGTGGCCTTCCATGCCCGCATGGCCGCTGGTGGCCACCGTGATCACGCCATCTTCGATGGTCGCGTAGCAGATATCCTTCGAATCGGTCAGGAACAACCTTCCCGCCGCCTTGATCAGAATTTTCGCCGTTTGCGGCTTCTGCGATTCCAGCATCCGCATCAGCGTTTCGAATTTTTCTTCCGATCCGGCGCCCGCTTCAATCTTTGCCCGCGCTTTCTCGATGGACTGGGCCACTCGCTTCTTGTCGAATGGCTTCAGGATGTAGTCCACCGCGTTCACCTCGAACGCCTTCACCGCATATTGATCGAAGGCGGTCGCGAAGACAATCTTGGGCAGGGGAACCTTGCGGTCGAGCAGCTTCTTGATGACGCCGAAACCGTCCAAGCCCGGCATCTGCACGTCGAGAAACACGATGTCCGGATTGTGTTCGCGGATCAGGCTGATCGCTTCCAGGCCGTTCTTGCCCTGCGCGACCACGTTCACGTCGTCCAGGTTCTTGAGCAGGTAGGCGAGTTCGTCGCGCGCGAGTTGTTCGTCGTCGACAATGACCGCGGAGAGGGGCATAGGGGTCCGGGCCGAGCTGCTGAAGCCGGTACTTGCAGCGGCGATTGCCATATCCTTAATGATGAGTATAGCTACGGCGGTGGGCAGGCCGCCAGTCGCGAGCCTTCAGCGGAATCGTGTGGAAGCGGGGCTATGCCCCGCTTGGACGGGGCAAAGCCCTGTCCCCACGCTGTACACTAATCGGCGTGAATATTCTTTACGGAATCAATACGGTTACGGAAGCGCTCAAGGCGCTCGGGCGCAACTTCGAGTGGGTTGGCGTCGCCAAGGAGCGGAAAGATATTCGCCTGAGGCGGGTGATTGACGAGTGCCGCAAGATCGGAGTTCCGGTGCGCGTTCTGACGCGTGTGGAACTTGACGAAATTGCCGGCAACGCCGCACATCAGGGATTGGTGGCCGCGACTTCGGCAAAACAATATAGCGATCTCGATGACATTGTGGCGGCGCGGCGCGGCGAGCGTTCGTTGATCGTCGTGCTCGATGGAGTCGAAGATCCGCACAATCTGGGAGCGATCCTGCGTACCGCGGACGCCGCGGGAGTCGACGGCGTGGTGATTCCCGAACGCCGCTCCGCCGCGGTCACAGGCGCGGTGGCGAAGGTTTCGGCGGGAGCGAGCGAACACCTTCCGGTTGCCAAAGTCACGAACATATCGCGCGCCCTCGAGGAATTGAAGGCGAAGGATCTGTGGATCGTTGGATTGGACGAGCGCGGCGGTCAAACTTACGACGCGGTGGACTACAACATGCATTGCGCCATCGTGCTCGGCGCCGAAGGCAAGGGCTTGCACGATCTGGTGCGCAAACACTGCGATTTCCTGGTGTCGGTTCCGATGCTGGGAAAAGTGCCGTCGCTGAATGTATCGGTGGCGGCGGGGGTGGTGCTGTATGAAGTTGTGCGGCAGAGGCGGCTGAGCGCATCCAAGAAATCATGAAGCTCCTCTGTTTCCTCTGCGTCGTCTTTGGTCTCGCTTCAACGGCGTGGGCCTTGGAGCGCGAGGCCTTCACCATTGCGAAATATGATTTGGAAGTTCGCCTTGAGCCCGAGCAGCGGAGGCTCGGCGCGCGCGGCAAGATTACATTGCGCAACGACTCGGCGCACGGGCAAAAGATCGCCGCCCTGCAGATTTCTTCCTCTCTCAATTGGCGTTCGATTCGAGTGAACGGCAAGCCCGCCCAATACGTTTCGCAACCCTACATTTCGGATATCGACCACACCGGCGCGCTCTCGGAAGCAATCGTTACGTTGCCCGCCGAAATCAAGCCGAAAGATTCCGTGGAACTCGAAATCGGCTACGAGGGCGTCATTCCGCTGGATGCGACGCGGCTGACTCGAATCGGAGTGCCGGAGGAGATCGCTAAACATTCGAGCTGGGATCAGATCGGTCCATCATTCACGGCGGTGCGCGGCGCGGGATATGTGGCCTGGTATCCGATTACGACTGAGTCGGCGGATTTCTCCGAAGGGAACAGTTTATTTGAGGTTGCCGACCGATGGACGGTGCGGGAAGCGGGAAGTGAATTTAGACTTGCGCTTAGGAGGTTGCAGGGTGGGAGTGTAGACGCGACTCCGACATTGCTGTGCGGCGCCGAAGCTAAGAGTTCCTCCGCTGAATCTGAACGAGATCGCGGGCTGCGAGTGGAATGTGGCTGGAGTCCGCTGGGGACGGTCACTCCGACGTTTGCCATGGCCGAATATGTTGACGAGTCCAAGGCGCCTTTGAAATTGTTCAGTCTGGCGGGCCACGAAGCTGGAGCGGCGACGTATTCCAACGCGCTTGAGCCCGCGATGAAATTCGTCACCGGATGGTTTGGCCAGCCGATAGCGCCAATTGCCATAGCCGATCTTGCCGATCCGCGTTCCACTCCCTTTGAGAGCGGCACCTTGCTGATGGCGTCGATGGCCGCGGAGGATTCGAAACTCGCGGGGATCAACCTGGTCCACGAACTTGTCCACTCGGCTTTGCCATCGTCGAGGCCCTGGGTATATGAGGGGTTGGCTCACTTTGCCGAGGCGATGTATCGTCAGGAACAAGGTGGACGCCAGGCAGCGCTCGACCTTCTTGGCCTGCACCGGGCGGCGTTTCTCGATTCGGAAAAAGAAGTAGCAACCGCGTTGTCGAAGAACGTTGAGCAGAAAAGCGTCGGCCAACCGCTGGCCAGTACGTTCGATGAAACTTACTATCGGAGCAAAGCCGCCTATGTGTGGTGGATGTTACGCGACATGGTTGGCGACGACGCGATGAAGCAGGCCATTCACAAGTATCGGGCCGAGGACGACAACATCAAAGACCCAAAGTATGTGGAGCAGTTAGTCGAATCCGCCGCCAAGCGCGACCTGGGCTGGTTCTTCGACGATTGGGTGTATCGGGATCGCGGCCTGCCGGATTTCCACGTGCAGGCGGTACATCCGTGGATGACGGAAAAAGGCGCGCAGATGATTACCGTGACGCTGGAGAACCTTGGCAGTGCAGGGGCGGAAGTCCCTTTCACCATAATTTTTGAAGGCGGCGAGATCACGAAGCGGATTGAGGTGCGCGCCAAAGGCACGGCCACAACGCGAGTTGAATTGCCGGGCACGGCAAGCGAGATCGTGGTCAACGACGGCAGTGTCCCGGAAATCGATCTGACGAATAATGTGTTCAAGATTTCCGCGCAGTAGAACGCAGTTCACCACGGAGAAGCCGCTGTTCGCTTATCGCTGTTGGCTCTTGGCCTTTGGCTTTTAGCGAACAGCGAACAGCGATTTTTCCGTGGTAGATTCTTCTTGTTCGCATGATAAGGAGTTCGTTTGCCCTATATTCAATTTCTCGGCGCTGCCGGGACCGTAACTGGCTCGAAGCACCTGATCAACACTACGTACGCCTCAAGCAGCAAGCGGGGATTTCAGGTTCTGATCGATTGCGGGCTTTTCCAGGGACAGAAAGAATGGCGCGAGCGCAACTGGCAGGACACTCCGGTCCCGGCGCGTGAAATCGATGCGGTTGTTCTTACCCACGCGCATCTCGATCACTGTGGCTGGATTCCGCGCCTGGTGAAAGAAGGCTTTCGCGGGCCGATCTACGCCACGCAGCCGACCATCGATCTGTGCTCAGTCGTGCTGCCCGACTCCGGACACCTGCAGGAAGAAGACGCGGCGTTCTACAACAAGAGAAAAGTGTCGAAGCACGATCCGGCGTTGCCGTTGTACACGCTCGAAGAGGCGCAGGATTGCCTGAAGCGCTTCAAGCCGGTCGCGGTCGGTGAAACCACCGAACTGAGCCCCGAGCTGGCGTTCCGCTTCGTACCTGCCGCGCACATTCTGGGTTCCTGCATGGCGGAAATCACGCTGCATACGAACGGACAGAGCCGCCGGCTGCTTTTCACCGGCGACCTTGGCCGCGTGCGTGACAGCGTGATTGCACCCGGCAAGGTGGTGCACTCCGGGCCGCAGGAAAACGAGACCGCCGACGTGCTGGTCATGGAGTCCACTTACGGAAACCGCCAGCATCCCGACACCGATCCTCTTCCGCAACTCGCCAGCCTGATTCGCGAGACCGCGCAGCGCGGCGGCACCGTCATCGTTCCCGCGTTTGCCGTGGAGCGCACGCAGAAATTTCTTTTCATCCTAAAAAGATTGGTGGAGACGGGGCAGATTCCGCGCCTGCCCGTTTTTTGCGACAGCCCCATGGCGATCAAAGCGGTTGAAATTTTCTTGAAGCACTCGGAGGAGTACACGCCGCGGGCCGCCGATTTGATCGAGAAATACGGCTCGCCGGTCGAGTGGCCGGGCTTCACGTTTGCGCTAACCGCCGAGCAGTCGAAGAAGATCAACGAAAGCCACTATCCGTCGATCATCGTTTCATCGAGCGGCATGGTTACGGGCGGCCGCATTTTGCATCACTTGGCGCAGCGTCTGCCCGATCCGAAGAACCTGGTAATTTTTATAGGCTTTCAAGCGCCCGGCACGCGCGGCGCAACCATCAAGAACGGAGCGCCCGAGGTGAAAATATTCGGCCAGTTCGTGCCCATCCGCGCACAGGTCGCGGCCCTCGAACAGTTCAGCGATCACGCCGATCCGCCCGAGATGTTGGAGTGGCTGCGGACGTTCAAGAACCAACCGGCCACCACTTACTTAGTCCACGGCGAGCCCGCCGCTTCGTCGCAGCTACGTGACCTGATGAAGAAAGAGTTGGGATGGAATGTGCAGGTGGCGGAATATATGGAGAAAGTAGAGGTGAAATAGAACGTTGATCTCGACGCGGGAAAATGCATAGGTCCTTCGCTTCGCTCAGGATGACAAGGGCTTTGGATAGCCAAGCACAAATCGTCACAATTTTGCTGTACGCCTCTCACTGACTTCCGCATCTTCTCAATGCACAATTTAAATCCTGTCATCCTGAGCGAAGCGAAGGACCTATGCATTCCCGCGATCACCCGCACTACTGCGTTTACATTCTGACCAACCGCTCCCAGACGCTCTACGTCGGAGTTACAAATAACCTGCATCGGCGCGTTTGGGAACACAAGTTTGGAAATGGGTCTGCGTTTTGCAAACGCTATAAGATTGATCGGCTCGTTTATTACGAGAGCTTTGACGATGTGCGCAACGCGATTGACCGCGAGAAACGCATCAAAGGCTGGCTTCGGATCAAGAAGATCCAGTTGATTGTTTCCGTGAATCCTACGTGGATCGATCTGAGTGAAGGGTGGTACGGCCGGCATCTCTACCAGCCGGACAAATGCATAGGTCCTTCGCATCGCTCAGGATGACAGAAGCATGATTGCACTCTACTCAATCGAAAACACCGCATAAACGGTGGCGTCGCTCTTTACCTTCTGTGGGAACAAAGTCAGCTTCGGCGGCGCTGGCGGTGGTGGAGGCGGTGCCATCCTTTGTTCGGCGTCAACTTCGACAGTTTGCCATGTATTCGCCACGGGTGCGCGATTGCTCGCATAGACCAGTTCTCCAAGTTTCGTCCCCAGCCCTTTTGCCATTTGATCGGCGATAGACCTTGCCTTAGCCAACGCGGCGCCACCTGCTTTGGCCTGCAGCGCTATCGGGTCGGCGACGTCCCATTCCACGTTATCCACTTCGTTTGCCCCAGCATTGACAGCGAGATCGACAACTGTCTGTGCCTTAGAAGCAGACACAGTTACGTGCCAAGATTGCTCTGCCGTGAACTGACGTTCCTTTTTCATGTCAGCAGTCCACTTTTCATCAATTTCCACGCGTGCTAGTCGCAGTTTCTCGGTTTCGATGTTTGCTTTGGGAACCTTCGCATCCAGTAATGCCTTCGTAATCCGCTCGGCCGCCCGGACGTTTTCCTGAAAAGTAGCGTCTTGCGTAAGTCCATAATTGTGATATCCGATCTCGAGCACCGCTACTTCGGCATCTGCCGTCGTGGACTCCTCGGCAGTTACAGCGATCGTCTTGTTTTGACGATTCACTTGAATATTCTGTGCGAACAGTGATCCGGTGATGGCGATGACGGCGATTGTGAACAAGAAGCGTTTCAAGGGATCCTCCAAAAAATGCGTCACGGACCTTATTACTACAGAGCGAGGAAGTAGGAAAGGCAATTTTACTAAGTGCACTTAGAGAACTTCACCAGCGCGTCGAGCTTTCGACGGCGCTGGGTGGCTAACGGGCACCGGTGAAAGCGATAAGGGCCTGCAACTTTGTGAGGGCTGCGCCGGAATCTATGGCATTCGCTGCCAGCGGCACGGCATCGCGCAGATGATCCGCTCGTCCGGCGGCGACTAGGGCGGCGGCGGCGTTTAGCAGGACCACGTCGCGGCGGGCGGATTTGTTTCCTTTCAGTACTTCGCGGATCAGCGTGGCGTTGCGAGCGGCGTCTCCGCCGGAGATTTCATCGAACGTGGCGCGCGGCAAGCCAAATTCCTCGGGCGTGACCTCGTAGCTGTGAACTTGTCCCTCGCGCACTTCGGCGATGCGCGTTGCGGCGGTGATCGTGATTTCGTCCAAGCCATCGCTGCCGTGGACTACCAATGCGCGGTGCAGTCCTAACATGCTGAGCGCTTCGGCAAGTTTTTCGACCAGATCCGCGGAATAGACGCCAACCACCTGGCAGGTGGCGCGCGCCGGATTCGTCAGCGGGCCGAGCAGATTGAAGACCGTGCGCAGATGCAGCTCGCGGCGGGCGGTCTGGACGTGCTTCATCGCCGAATGCATGGCCGGGGCGAAAAGAAATGCGATCCCTACTTCTTCGAGGCAGGCCGCAATCCGCGCAGCGGGCAGGTGGATGTTCACTCCGAGCGCTTCCATCACGTCGGCGGAGCCGCACTTTGAGGTCACGCTGCGATTGCCATGCTTGGCGACGCGCACGCCGGCTCCGGCGACGACGAAGGCAGTTGCCGTCGAAATGTTGAATGTGCCGCTGGCATCGCCGCCGGTGCCGCAGGTATCGACCAGCGCGTCGCGTCCCGTGCCGCTGGCGTCGAGGACGGAGTTGGCGTGAAGTTCGAGCGGAATGGCAGCGGCGCGGATGGCTTCGGCAAATCCAACGATTTCTTCGACCGTCTCGCCCTTCATTTGCAGCGCCACGAGCAGCGCCGCAATTTGCGCGTCGGAGCATTGGCCGGCGAGGACTTCGGTCATCACCGCGCGCGCCTCTTCGCGGGAGAGCGACTGGCGGTGATTGGCGATGCGATGGAGGGCGTCGAGGATCACAAGATCCAAGCTACAGCAGAGACGAGATTACTTTCAAACCGGATTTCCGTTGCCCTGAATATATCCAGGTCCCGTTCAGGTCCCATTTGCGAAAAGGGCTACGCTCCGGCATAATAATAGATTGTCTTTACCTCGCCGGATTCTTCCGGGCAAAGGATACTGAAGTCTGTGTTAATGATTCGTCTGGCGCGCTTTGGCGCGCGCAAACAACCGTATTACCGAGTGGTGGTG
>Ga0208038_1000475_pt1 | contig 32535 bp, 28 predicted proteins | sample June2015DPH_16_1_FD_184714 | JGI IMG/M metagenome (GOLD analysis project Ga0208038, IMG submission 184714) | Peatland microbial communities from SPRUCE experiment site at the Marcell Experimental Forest, Minnesota, USA - June2015DPH_16_100... | ecosystem: Environmental > Terrestrial > Soil >...
GCTCTCCAATCTCCAAATGAATGATCTCTTTCCCCTGTGCTTCCAGTGCGCGGGCGCGTACCAGGACTTCGAAAGCAGTCTCGGTGCCCAGCCGGGACATGCGCGTGGCCAGGCGAATCGGCTTTTGCGTGATTGTACTCATAGTGACCTCTTGTCCGCCTCTGAAATTGAGCCCCCTGCGGGCTTTGAGGCATAGCCAGAATAAGCCGAGACCACGCCAAAGTCCAGGGCAGCGTTGCCCCACGGCATGGTGAAAATCGAAATTCGAAAATAGAAAATGGAAACTGGAAATTCGAAAATGGAAAATCGAAAATAGAAACTGGAAGTTAGCAATTAGACAGCAAAGCTGCCAGTTTCCAATTTCCAGTTTCTATTTTCCAGTTTCTAATTTCGATTTTCGAGTTTCGATTTTCCACTTTCCAATTTCTAGTTTCTGATTTCTGCTTTTCCTACGGGTGCAGCAGGATTTTGCCGAAGAACTCTCGGCTTTCCATTTTCTTTTGGGCGGCTGCGGCCTCCCGGAGCGGGAAAGCGGAGTCGATCACGGCCTTGAGATTGCCCCGGGCGATGAATTTGAGGGCCTCCAGCAGTTCTGCCTTTCCGCCCATGAAAGAACCCAGGATCGTGCGTTGGCGGCCAAACAGGCCCTGCACGTTAAGCTTCACTTCTCCGCCACTGGTCACGCCGCAGGTCACCAACCGGCCATAGGTGGCGAGAGAGTTGAAGCATTCTTCCCAAATGGCAGCGCCCACGTGCTCGACAATCACGTCCACGCCGCGCTTTCCCGTAAAGCGCCTGACTTCTCCGGAAATCGATTGCTGGCTGTGATTAATGACTTCGTCGGCGCCGAGGGCCCTCGCCTTCTCGAGCTTCCAATCCGCTCCGGCAGTGGCAATCACGCGCGCGCCCACTGCCTTCGCGATTTGGATGGCAGCGCTGCCCACGCCGGAGCCGCCCCCAATCACCAGCACATCCTCACCCGGCTTGAGCTGGGCGCGAGTGAACAACATGTGCCAGGCGGTGAGGAAAACCAGCGGCACTGCGGCAGCCTCATCAAAACTCAGGTCACCAGGGATGGGTATAACATTGACCTCCGGTGACTTTACATACTCCGCATAGCCGCCGTCCACGAAAACTCCGAAAACCGTATAGCTTCGGCAGGCGCTATCCAATCCTTTGAAGCACATCTCGCACTGCCCGCAACTGATCCCCGGGCTAAGCAGGACGCGGTCGCCGGCCTTCACACGCTTGACGAGCGAGCCCGCTTCGGCCACTTCCCCGGAGATATCGCTGCCCACAATATGAGGGAGTGGTAGCTGCCAATCGCTGACTCCCTGGCGAAGCCAGAGGTCGAGGTGGTTTAGAGCGCAGGCCTTCACCTTCACAAGCACTTCGTTGGCCTGGATTGTTGGCTCCGGCGCTTCTTCGTATTTCAGCACCTCAATGTCGCCGTGCTCGTGGAATCGGACTGCATGCATGGGTGAACCTCCGCTTACAAAAGTACCATTTCTCAACGCCGCAAAGAAGGTAAGATACGGTAGTGTGATTGGTCTGGAGTGCGGCAGCTTGCTGCCCCACTCCAGAGCCCCTGCGGCGCGTCGTGCCTCTGACCACTATGAGTCTCAATACGTCACTCCACGCCCACGCCAAGGTTGACCCAGCCTCGGACCCCTCCGTGAAAGTTGGGGAGCCGCTTGAGCGCGTTGATTTGGCGTTGGCGGCCATCCTCGCGCTCGGCTCGCTGGCCCTGTTCTGGAAGGTGATCTTTACTCCTTCCATGCTTTTCCTCCGTGACGTTCACAATTACACCTACCCCTCGACCCGCTTCATCCAGGAAATGTGCCGCCATGGCGCCTTGCCCTATTGGAACCCCTTTATGAACTACGGGCAGCCCTTGCTTGATAACCCCAACCTCCTGTTTTTCTACCCCTACACACTTTTCATCATCCTTCTTCCTATAGATTTGGCTTACCCCCTACACTACGTCATCCACTTTGCGCTGGCCGGTGTCGGCACATTCCTCTTGGCAAGGCGCTGGGGTCAGAGCCGCCAGGCCGCTTTCTTTGCCGGCTTCGTCTTTGCCTTCAGCGGCCCGCTGCTATCGCTGGGCAATCTGTACAATCACGCGGCCTGCGCGGCCTGGATGCCCTGGGCGCTGCTCGCCACCGACCGGGCCGCTCAGGGTCGAACGCTTCGCCCCTGGATTCTCCTAACGCTGGTTTTTTCATTGCAATTCCTCGCTGCCGAGCCTTTCACTCTGCTCGCCACTTTTGGCCTCTGTCTCGCGTACGCGTTGTACCTTCGAGGAACACTGCGCCCTCTTATGTCTGCCCCCAACTTGCGGATCTTAACCGGATTCGTGCTGGCTGGATGCCTAATGGTGGCCTTATGCGCAGTCCAATTCCTGCCTTCGGCGGAGCTTTTGAGCCATTCGCGCCGGGGAGCGCAAGGCCTGCGCTACGGCGAGACTTCGAGCTGGGCCTTCCACCCGCTCTTATTGATGGAAATGCTGGTGCCGGGGTTCTACGGACCTGCCCTGATCTCGCCGACGAGTTGGAATGCGATGGTGGAAGACGGGAATAGTCTGTATTTCATTTCCGTTTTCACAGGCTTCGTTCCACTCTTCTTTGCGCTGGCCGGTTGGGCGCTCGGCCAGGATCGGCGTCGGAATTTTGTCGCGGCATCAACACTCCTTATTTTCGTGCTATCTCTCGGACACTTCACACCGGTCTTTTCCCTCGCCTACTTGCTCGTTCCCTTGCTGACCTTGGTGCGATACCCTGTAAAGTTGCTGGTTCCGGTGGTTATGCTCGTCGCGATTCTCGCCGGCTGGGGGCTGGACGCGCTTCGCCATCAACCCGCCCCCTGGAAGGCTCGGCGCAACCGCGCCCTTTTCCCACTGGCGATTCTGCTGGCTTGTTCTCTGGCCCTATGGGCAGCCGCATGGATGGCGCCGAAACTCATTACTCTCCCCACCCAGTGGGCGCTCGTCAGCCAAGGACGTGCCAGCGCGGAAGCCGGCCAGATGGCGCAATTTCTCGCGGCCATGCTGCGGCTTTATGTCCCCGGGGTTGCCGGTTTTATTCTCTTTGGAGTGCTGCTCCTTCTCGGCCTTGGTCAAAACAAAGTTTGGGCGCGCACGGGCGTGCCGATTTTCGCTCTCCTTGGGCTGGCCCAGCTTGTTCAGGTGAATTACCAAACCAATCCCAGCGCACCTCAAGCCTTTTTTACCTATCGTCCCCCAGTGCTGTCGAGATTCTCGGATCCGCCAGGGTCTTTTCGGGTAGATGCCCAACTGCCGAATGCGACGCTGACGGTGAATGCCAACGACCTCCAAGGCTTTGTCAGCTTCGAATCAATCCCTGAAGTTGCCGGAATGCCCGCCATCGTGCAAGGGGATTTCCAGCAGAAGCTAGTGTTGAGAGCTGGTTCTATGCTCGAGGGTGTGGAAGGAAGTCTGAACCTGGACATGGAACGCTCCTTGCCACCCTTCGTTTATGACGAGTGGATTTACATGCTTAAACAGGCGCCCGACGCTCTCCACCAGGAATGTCTGTTAGGGCGCACCAATGTGAAGTACATCGTCCGCTTGCGACGCCGCGATTCAAGTGGTTCGAGGATTCTCGGCGAAGTCTTCAATGGGTCGCCCCAGCCGAGTTATCTCTATGAGGACCTCTACTTTGTTCCCCGCGCTTACGTGGCAGGCACGGCGATTTTCACCACCAGCCCGCTCGACACACTGCGTCGGATGGCCTCGCCGGACTTTGATGCCTTGGAAAATGTGATCTTAGCCGCGGACCCTGGCGCCTCTCCCGCCGTCCAGGGCTCTAGTCCCGCAGGTCGGGTTGAAGTCACCGAACGCCAGCCCAATAGCGTGACAATGACAGCCCATCTCTCCCGGCCGGGGTACGTCGTCCTGCTCGACCGTTTCGATTCCAATTGGCACGCATCGCTGGACGGCCGGGAAGCCCAGGTTCTTCGCGCCAATCAACTTTTCCGCGCGGTATACACCCCAGCGGGTGCGCACACATTGCGCTTCTACTATCATCAAAGTGGACTCCTGCCTGGGGCAATAATCTCCGCGTTGACATGTGTGCTGCTGGCAGGGCTTTACTTTTTGGAGCCATTCAAAGGCTTTCGCTCTTTATCGTAGCCCTTTTGAACTTCGTGACAAAAGTACCCCGTTGGTGGCCATGGAAGGTGCTCCCATTCTGAGCTTCCTCGATTCCGGCGAAATCCGGGTGGTTGGGACACTACCAGCAATCTCACTCGAATCAAATCGCTTCGCTTCTGCCGGTGAACTTCGGGATTTGGGAGTGTCGGTTTGAGAAGCCGAACATTATTTGAGAAAGTCGAAATTCTCTTCCTCATGGTTGTTGCCCTGGGGTGTTTGGTTACGTTCCTGAGGGTTGCATTTGCCGTCCCTTTGCCTTTCCAGCTCGACTTTGGGGAAGGGCCCATGCTTGGCATAGCCGCCAGGGTTGCCGACGGGCAGGGTCCCTATCCGCAGCCCACTCAGGTTCCTTACATCATTAGCCCTTACGGCCCAATTCCGTACTACATCTTCGCTGCCCTGGTGAAGCTTTTCGGGGTGAGCTTTACCGCGCCCAGGTTGTTCATCGTGGCCTCAGGAATGTGGTGTGCCACGTTGATAGGACTTCTTGTGTGGCACTGGACCGGCTCGCGAGCAGTCGGTTCGGCCTTCGGCTTACTATTTCTAACCAGACCGACGCTACAAGACTGGCTGTTTATTGCCCGTGTCGATTTGATGGGGCTGGCGTTCTCTCTAACCGGGTTGTATGTGTTTGCAAAATCACGTCGCTGGTACTTATCGCTACCTTTCTTTATCGCCGGATTCTTTTGTAAGTTTGTATTAGTGGCTGCACCGCTTGCTTGTTTGTTGTACACGCTCTCCAAAAGGGAGTGGACGAAGGCCCTCAGATTCGTTGTGCTTGCTGCCATCCCGAGTGCGCTCATATTCTTACTACTCCAGCAAGGAACCGGAGGCTGGTTCATCTTCCACGCGGTCTCGGCCAGTGTAAGGCATCCTTACAGTCTTTGGGATGCGATCAGACATTTCCGGCCGGAGTTGCTTCAGGATCTCCCTTTGGTTATCCCCGTCATTGCACTTATCCACCTTCAGCTTCGCAAGCAATCCGTCAGCCTCCCGCTCTTCTACGTCTGTGTTTCCTTTTTGGCGACGCTGGCCGCTGTCGGCAAGCTAGGTGCCAACTCCAACTACTTTTTGGAATGGGAAGCAGCCTTGTGCCTTGGCGCGGGAACTGGTTACAGCTTCCTGCGAAAGCGCTTCATACGGCCAGGGACCAGGCCAGCAGTAGTGTTCAGCCTGCTCGCCGCGCTGACTTTGGCAAATACTCGAGGATTTCAGGTAAACGAGGTTCCGAAGGTACCCTGGCAGACCGTCTCGCCGTCGTTGTTAGATTGCGCGCGGGCTTACGAATACGTGAAGAACTATCGTGGCGAGCGAATCCTCTCCGAGAATGTCGGCGCGTTAGTAGTAGGGAGAAAGTCGGCCATCGTATTCGAGCCGTTCCTTTGGACGCGTCAGGTCCGAAGTAGCGGCTGGCCCGATACCCAGGTGGTTAATCTAATCCGCTCGAGACAAATCCAGTTAGTCATTTTGGGTAATGACGTTGGAAGCTTGAAAAAGGACCAAAAGCAAGAACGCTGGCCGCCCTCTGTCTTGGATGCCATCGAACAGAACTACAAGCTTGTTAGAGCCTTCGAGTGCGCCGACTCCAGCTTCGCTTATGAACCGAAATCATGATTTGGTTCAATGATGGGGAGACAAATGCTGGTTCCTAATCCTGAGTTAGAGGTTTTGCTGCCCGTGCACAATGAGGCTGAGAGTATTGAACACACCATCCGGGAGCTATATCATGAATTGTCTCCGCGTGTGCGATTCCAGTTCATCATCACGGAAGACGGCAGCGTCGATGATACGAGACGCATCCTTACCTCCCTAAGCCAGTCTATTCCAATGAAGCTCATCGCGAGTCCTGCTCGAAAAGGCTATGCCCCGGCGGTGACCGACGGAATGAAGCAGTTGGAAGCACCCTTTCTGTTGTGCCTCGACTCTGACGGTCAATGCGACCCCAAGGACTTCTGGAAGTTCTGGGAATCACGCGAGGAATGCGAAGTCCTGATCGGCTGGAGGGTACGGCGGAATGATCCCTTGGCACGCAGACTTATGTCCCACGGGTTCCGCGCCCTCTACCAAGTCATTTATAAGGTACCCATACATGACCCCAGTTGTCCCTACGTCCTAGCTCACCGAAAGGTAGTGGAAAAACTGGTCCCAGAACTGGGAGCTATGCGGGAAGGGCTCTGGTGGGAGTTCACGGCGCGCGCACGGCGCCGCGGGTTCTCTATTGGGGAGCTTCCAATAAACCACCGCGAGCGTCTTGCAGGGAAAACTCGTGTCTACAACCTCGCTAACTTGCCTGGCATCGCTCGCCGCCATGCCATCGCGCTATTGAAGATATGGTGGCAGACACGTCCAGCTCTTGGACAACTGACGGCTCGACGCCACCGATAAGCGGCCTGCGCTTTTACTGGGCCCCCCCTCCAGGCGCGCTCTTTCTCCTCAACACCACAAAGTCGTTAAAAATAGCAACCCGCTCATAGCCTTCTGTGATGAAGGCACTTAATTCAGGTAGTTTTTCCAAATACTGCTCCGAGTCGAGCCGCGTAAACGAAATATACGGTATTTTATCTCCCCGTGCCACAACGAAAAAACGGGGCGGCGATCTTTTCAGTCCACGCACCACTTCGTCGCGCCACGTCAGGGGCGCCCAAGGAGACATCAACGGATCATTCCGGACAAAGCGCGTTGGATGAGGGAGTCCGGTCAGGTAATAAATCAGTGGACATGCGCCCCAAACGAAGACCTCGTCCCGAGGCCTGGAATTCTCCTTGAGATAGTCAATGACAAGAATCTGGCCGTCCAGGTGATCAACAGGTTCCTGTGCAGGGTAGCTCGCATAGAATGTTTCATGATTCACCCGCCATTCACGCAACCACTCATAACGCAGCCACAAGCTGCTGAACTCACCTACCGCCATCCAATACACCAGGTTCGCCACGAGAATCCAAACGGAAACTCGCGCGGCTTGCCAACCATGCCTGGCAAACTCCCCGGCGAGCCACCGAGCGCCTCGGAGAGTCTTCACGGCGAAGTAGCCCAAGAAGATCGCCAGAAAGGGGTAACATGTCTCGAGAGCGTAGCTGGGAAGGCGAAGTTGCATGACTGCACAAGCATACCCAGTTATTGCTCCCACTGCCGCTGGTGCGAGGTGTGATAACTCACCTGCCTTCCACGCTATCAGCAATGCCACGCCCACTATCAGAATCGTCGCGAACCCAAGATGGTAGACAGTTACAAAGAGTACATATCTCCAGAAGTGTGACACTCGCAGAAACAGGGACGGGCCATAGCGTGACACGACCTTATAGTGGCTCTCCCAGAGTATTCCCAAAAGTCCTGTCAGACCAAACCAGACAAGCACCGCGAACACCGCCGTGGAGAAGCCAGCCACTAATAATGTCACTCGACGCATACATGATCGCCACAAATTGCAGCAACGCTGATGGAAGGAGGCGGTGCCGATGCGCGAGAAGGCCAGGTCTGGGGCGAGGATAAGCAAGGGCAAGAAAGCGAGAGCGTTGTATTTCAGCCAGAAGGCAGCCCCAAGGAGGAGGCCGGCAGCAAACAGCCGAAGTCCGCTCCGTCGACTTTGGGCCATCGCCAGAAAATACCCGGCGAACACCAGGAGCATGACAAACGTCTCCGTTTGCAAGGCGTTAACGTAACCTGCCTGGGAGTGCCAGGATGCGTTCAGGACCATAGCGACCACCGCTGCCGCAGGACCGACCTGACGCTCCGCGAACCGGTAAATGCAGCAGGAAATAGCTAGAACCCAGAAGATATCCACGAGCCCAACGGACCACATCACAGGGCCAAAACACTTTGCGATCAATGCATAGATCACGTAAATGCCTGGAGGCTTAATGTCCCACAGGTCGCGGTAGGGTAGCTGGCCGTGAAGCAGCCCGTCACCTAAAACCAAAAAGGTAGCTTGATCACGGAAAACGGGGTAGCTAAGGTCAGGAAGGGCGACAAGCATGGTGGGTACCAGTCCCACCAAAAGCCACATCCACGAGTACGCTGAAGCAGACGATAGCACCGTGCTTTGGAGTGCTGTCGGCTTCCGCGCAGGGGGAGATATAACTGCGAGTAAGGTCTTCAACAAGTAACCAATTTGTTTACGCGACATGATTCTTGCGTATTCCTCAGCAGCAATTTTCTGACTAGAGCGCGGGACACCGGAGCCCGAGTTAGACGCTGACTCCGGTTTCGCCCAATCCCGGAGCGTCGAACACTAAACTTCATATTCAGTCTGTCCACACCCCGACCGTGCCATAATGCCAAGGTTGCGCCCATGCGGTCTAATCCATGCAAAACTAATCGCGCTTGGAGCCTTTCACCTCCTGGCGAGTGCTTCGGAGCGGTCCGGGTCATGCCCCCTAGCGCCAGCGCAGCCCGCACTCGCAGGCCTCATCATCGAGGTGAGTCATTCCCGACGGTAAACAACGAAACTCTCAAGGTCGGCCACTGACCTGTAGTTTTGGGTGATGAAGGTATCGAGCCCCGGAAAGATCTCGAGATACTTCTCCGAATCCAGGTTCACATAGGTGATGGTAGGCAAAGCGTCACGGCGCGTCACAATGATGAAACGGGGCTGAGCATTTCTCAAATCCCGCACCAACTCTTCCCGCCAGGAAGGCTGGGCCCACAGTGAGACAATGCCCAAATTCGAGACGAACCGGGTAGGGGCTTGATGGCCAGACAAATAGTAAATCAAGCAGTTGCTGCCCCACAGATAAACGCCATCGCTTGGCCGGGCATTCTTTTCAAGGTAATGAATAACGTCGAATTGCCCGCGGAGAAGCTCGAACGGCAACTGTCGTGGGTAGTCCGAGTAAAACCTCTCATGGTCGGCTCGCCATTCGCGCAGTTCTTCATACCGCATCGCCAATTTGTTAAATTCGTCGGGCAGCGGCCAGAAAATGGCGTTGGCAAAAACAATCCAAATCAGGCCAGCCGCGAGCCCCCAGCCCCGGTGCCTGAAATTTCTTGCCAGGACACAAGTGCCCTCATAGATGCTGACCGCGAGGTACGCCCATATTGCGGCGAAGAAAGGGTAGCAGGTCTGAAAGTAGTAATCATGAAAACGGACCTGCATCACTGTAGCGATGTAGGCCAAGGAGGCTGCAAGGAAGACCGGGGCGAACCGCCTCAAATCTCGGCGCATCCACCCCACCAGAAGTCCCGCCAGGGTCGCCCAAAGATTCCACACACCCAGATAATAGCTTGTTCGAACAAAGACCGAACGCAAGTAGTGTGGATTGCGCTGAATGGCCATGGCCGCGTAACGCGGCAAGACTTCGAATTGCACCTCCTTCATGGCAGGCCAGGCACCCTTGAACGCGATCCAAGCCACTACAATGCCAATTGCAGCAACGAGCCCACCCAGCAGAAAAGCGGCCCTCGCCAGCCAGTTCCGCCAGGGGATTGAGAGGGAAACCCGAGGGGGCTCTCGGTCAAGACCACTCGTGTCGAGAAACGGCAGGAAGAGAAGAAAGGGCAGGAATGCAACCGCATTGTATTTAAGCCAGCACGCATAACCAAACAGAAGGCCGGCTGCAAACGAAGTCGCCTTCCACCACTGTCCACGGCGTTTCATCAGCAAGTAACCAGCCAATACGCAGGCCACCTGGAACGTCTCGGGTTGAGCAATCCAAAAGTACCTCATTTCGCCATGCCAGGAAGCGTGGATCATCACCGCTATCGCGGCGCCCGCGCGGCCCAGGTAGGGCTCGGTGAACCGAAAGAGAAAGTAGGAGATGAGAAGCAACAAGAGGATATCCACCGCTGCCGCAGACCACATTACTCTGCCAAACAATTTGGCAATTCCAGCGTAGACAATGAAAATGCCCGGAGGCTTGTTGTCCCAGAGATCGCGATACAGTTGCTTGCCTTCGAGCAGGCCCTGTCCGATGGTCAAGTATGTTCCTTGGTCGCGGCCCAACGGAAAGCTCAGGATAGGGAACGCTCGCACGAGCACAAACAGGATGGCTGTGGCAAGCAAGGCTCGGTTAAAAAGCGAGTTCGTTGTGCCTCGGGGCGCCGGTGCGGTCTCGCCGGACTGAACCGGCTTTGGGGGCGAAATGGTTTCGAGATTCATGAGGTCGGCGCGTCCAAGAGAATGAGCGGTTTCCTGGGTTATGCTGTATCAGTTTTGAATTCTAATCTCTAGCACGAAAGTACTCAGGAAACAACGCCGATCGCGGCGGGGCGCACTTCGGGCAGGTCGGGCGGATGCGGCAGAGTTGCGAGACTGTCATCCTGAATGGACATGGGCCTTCGGCCGGTGGCGCATGCCTTCCGACGGTTTTTGTCGGGATGTATGCGACGAACCCTTCAGGTGTTCGGGTGTTCCAGTTAAGGGATTATCGCGGCCTTTGGCGCTCAAGTCCGACCACACAGGTGGCCTCGGCTTACCTGCTTAAGTTGGCCCAACCGATACCCTCCCCGTGCAGGCAACCCCTTACCGCTTCCGCGCCGCCCTGCACCGGACGGCACGGGGCACCGGTTGTTGAAAATGCCGGTCGCGGGCCACCCTCTGCGCTGGGGAAAGGGACGAAGACCCACGCTGAAAAACAGACTTCCTGTCTCTTGACAAGCCGAATATCATAGGCTAGAGTTGTAAGTTGAGGCCAGGGCAGGAGGCCACGGTCTGCCGGGACGACGATACTCCCATGCTGCTGCCCTTCCCCCAACCGGTTCGGAGATGGCCCTGTGGCGGGGCGAAAAATCCTCCCAATTTGTCCGCCGCGCCAGGGACAAGAGCCCTTGCGTTCTCCGCGACTTCGTTCGCAAAATGTGGCTGGCCCGAACCGTTTTGAGTGCGGTAGCTTGCTGCCGCTTTTGTGTTTCGAACTTGCTCGAAGTGCCGGCGTAGGGCTGACCCCGCATCGCGGGGTCAGCACGACCCCAGTGCCGACCTAAAAGTCGGCGCTACAATGGCGCCACAAAGCGGCAGTCCGTCAGTTGACGGACCGCACTTCAAGGCACAACGAAAAGAAGAAGAGACTCTTATTTTGAAGGACCAATGCCGGAATGTTGTTGAAAACAAAGGGCAGCAATTGAAAACCCTGGGCCTAAGCCGGAATGTCTATGAAAACAAAGGCGCTTAGCTCGATGAAGCCGGAATGTAACTGAAAACACAGGTAGTTAGCTTGATCCTCAGACTATACCTGGCTGCTTGCTTACGTTGCCCCCTGCTCCCTCCCCACAACCCTGGCGAGTTGTTCACCAGAATAGCGCACCTGGTCGTCGGTCATTTCGGGGAAGAACGGCATGCTCAAAGCTCGCCCGCAGGCACGCTCGGCATGAGGGAAACTGCCGGGTCCAAATCCGAGCACAGCGAAGGCGGGCTGCAAAGGCACGGGGCGAGGATAGTGGATGGCGGTGTGGACTCCGCGCGCTTGCAAGGCCGCGCGCACGTCATCACGTCGCTCAACGTAAACCACGAACAGGTGGTACACCCTTTCATCTCGCGGGTCATCCGGCGGAATCTCCACCTCGGCGCCCTTCAACACACTGCGGTAGATAGCGGCGATTTCCTTTCGGCGCGCGTTCCATTGTTCCAGCCGCTTCAGCTTGACCCGTAAGACAGCGCCCTGAAATCCGTCCATACGGTAGTTGTAGCCGATTCTCTCATGGGTGTAGGGCCCACTCTGGCCATGGTTGCGCAGCGAACGTGCGAGTTCGGCGATTGCTGCGTCATTCGTCGTGAGCGCTCCGCCTTCACCGTAGGCGCTTAGATTCTTGCTCGGATAAAAGCTGAAGGTAGCAGCATGGCCAATGCTTCCCACGCGCCTGCCCCGGTAGCGGGCGCCATGAGCCTGGCAGGCATCTTCAATGACCACCAACTTGTGTTTTCGTGCGATTCCCAAGATCGCGTCCATATCGGCAGGGCGTCCGTACAAATGAACCGGAAGGATGGCCTTGGTCCGGTCGGTTATCACGCGCTCGATCAGGGCGGGATCCAGATTCCCCGTCTTCGGGTCGATGTCCACAAACACCGGCTTGGCGCCCGTGTAACAAATGGCTTCGGCAGTGGCGATGAACGTGTTCGAAGTGGTAATCACCTCGTCGCCGGGGTTCACTCCCAAAGCCAGCAAAGCCAGGTGCAGGGCGCTTGTGCCGCAGTTCAAAGCGACACAATATTTGACTTCGCAATAGGCGGCAAATTCCTTCTCAAACTCACTAACCTCTTCGCCCAGGATAAATGACGTGTTACTGCACACTCGATCCAGGGCCTCCCTGATCTCATTGCGAAGGCTTGAGAATTGTTTCTTCAAATCAAAATAGGGGACAAGCATGCGGTTCCTCCAAACATATTTCCAATTCTCAACGCCACCCGACAAGTCGAGCGTCGAAGGTCCAAAGTCGAAAGCAGACCAACTGAATATGTGTGTGACAGCCCGTGTCATTCTGATCCCGCAGTCGCGGGAGAAGAATCTCTGCAGTTCGTCGCTGGATGCCAAGCGCAAAAGACAACTGCAGAGATCCTTCGCCCGCCCGAAAGCACGGCGGGCTCAGGATGACAGCGCGACGGCCGGCCGCAACCAAGATGACACTCTCCGCGTGCTCCACGCCTCTCAACCTTTGACACAACCAAAAGTGGAGTGCACGACGGTTACTGGGGGTTCTATGGGCCCTTTGGTTCCACTCGGGGGACGTAGATATGACAATCGGGACCCTTCAGTGCCTCGACGTAGTATCGATCTATGGCGTCAAGCACATCGCCCGGGAAGCGATCGGGCGGCGTTTCAGTCACTGGAAGGGAAGTTTGGATAGCCCCGTACTTCTTCTCAGCAATCTGTTTCACGAGCTCATTGCTGTTCAGTTTCCCGCGTCGCACGCGTGAGGTGAAGCCAAACGATGAGAGAATGTAGGGCTTACCAGCGTCGTAACACAGAATTAAGCTCTCACAGATAGCGGGTCCTGGTTGCGCGGCCAGGAATGACACCTCGGTCTTATACGCCCTCTCCTGCTCCGGCAGGTCGGAGAGCAATTTAGGTACGTTGAGGTCCCGTGCGACAAACGCCATGACCACAGTCGAATAAAGCAAGACGGGCACCAGGAATCTCCACCGACCGCCTTTCCCTAAATTAGGGATTGGAGCTTTCCACAATGAATCCAGACAAGCACCCATAATGATCGACATGGCAAAGAAGGCGTCGAAAAAGGTATTGTTGATAACCCCCGCGCCTCCTGCGAAGGCCACGCCAACCAGTAGCGACCAGAAAAAATAGAAGGAGATCACACGCGCCTGCCGGTTTTGAAACTGCCAGATTGACCAAAAGGCAGAAATTGCGAGGGGCAGTGCTAGTGGAACATAAAACAAAATGAACGCGAGGCGAAGTTTCGCGAGTGAATAAGCTCTTGAAGACAATATTTGAGAAATGAAGAATGGACCGCCGACCAGTATGTTGACTGCGATCGACAAGGCCAAGAGAATGACTCCAAATATAATGAATCGAACTGCTTTGCTTAATGAGGTTGTGAATAGGTCGGAGAGTACCGAAAGGGGAACAGGGAGGAGATTGTGCTTAATGTTGCCTCCCAGAATAAAAACAGATGTGATCCCCGCAATCCGCAGCGTGCTCGGAACAGCCTGCAAATAGACCCACAAGCCGAAAAGGAAGAATGGATGGGCGAGCATCTGCGGATCGTCCACCCCCACGCGTAATAGCGCTCGTGAGCAAAAGAGGCCGAGACAGAACGCGCTTGCAAAAACCGCAGGTCCCCAACCGCCGGTCAGCTTCTTAACAATGAGCCCCACCAGAACGCACGAGACGAGAAGCGCGACGAGAGAAATCAAACGACCCGTCAATAAGTAATCGCCGGTAAAATGCGACACATATCCAACTAAGTAAAACGAAAGGAATGGGTAACCGACACCGCTCCAGCCATTCTTCGCAGAGTACAGGTAGCGATGCTGCATGGCGGTCTGGGTGTTGTAAACGTTCCACCCTTCGTTGTAGTCGATTTCAAAACGATAGAAAGCTCGGGCCACCGGATAGACAAGGGTTACGAGAGAAAAAGCAAGAATAATTGCTAAGGCAATCCATACCAACGCTTCCGCTATCGAGAAAGTTCCTTTCGAGGAAAGGGCCTCTGTCCTGTCAGGCGGGCGATCCGTTTTGGGAATCACGCCTGAACTTCTGTGCTTGCGGCTACGTCCCATGTCCTTCAACCCCAAGTTTCTGATCCCAACTTTATCTCTCTGCTGCTGAATGAATTAGACCGCGCAAAACCCGCCCCCTGGGATTATCTCACAGCTTCTCAGACAGTGGGGAGGGGGGAGGGATTAATCGAAAGCACCTGATTGTCCCCGCACGAGCTCGCTTCCGAATGGATTTTGGCAGTTAGTGTGCTAAACTTCCCCAACCATGATCTCTATCGTGCTTCCCACTTACAATGAAGCCCGGAGCATTCAGGAAGTCCTGCGCCGGGCCTCCGAAGCCTTGCGGAAGGCCGAGGAAGACCACGAATTAATTGTGGTGGACGACTCAAGTCCGGACCGCACTGCGGACCTGGCTGAAGCCCTGGCAAACGAGATTCCGGTGCGAGTTTTACGGCGGCCGGGACGACAAGGTTTGGCGACCGCCGTGGTGGACGGTTGGAGCATCGCCAAGGGAAACGTGCTGGGCGTGATGGATGCTGATCTCCAGCATCCGCCCGAAGCTCTGACCCGGCTCGCGAGGGCGCTTCGGGATCCGAGCGTGGATGGGGCGATTGCCACCCGTTCCGGTCCGGGCGGTGGCTCAGCCGCAGACTGGCGCTGGAGGCGGCGGCTAACCTCATGGACGGCAAGGCACTTGGCGGCGTGCGTGCTTCCCCGGACGCTGGCCGACCTCAGCGACCCCATGTCCGGAATGTTTCTGTTCCGCGCCCGGGCGCTCCAGGGAATCCGGCTTGAACCCACGGGTTATAAGATCCTGCTCGAGGTCCTGGGCAAGGCTCATTACCGCGAACTGGTGGAAGTCCCTTTCGTGTTCCAAGCCCGGAGCCTGGGAAGCTCCAAGCTTGGCATGCGGGAGTCCGCGCAATACTTGGCGCATCTGGCGCGGTTGGCCCGCTTCACGGGTCAACTGCGGAGCTGGATCCGTTACGCTGCGGTGGGCTTCAGCGGCGCGGTGGTGAACGTCGGTGTATTGGCGTTTCTGGCCGAGCGGCGCGCCTGGCCGGTCGGGTGGGCATTGGCGGTCGCCATCCCGCTCGCCCTGGTGAACAACTTCTTCTGGAACTGGCTTTTCACTTTTCGTTCCTCGCAAGCCCCCAGCGTGGAACCTCGAGCGGGAGTCCTCAGCCGGCTGCTCCATTACGGGAAGGTCTGCACCACTGGAGTGGTGCTTAATGCCTCGCTGACGCTCTTGCTGAATTGGCGAGGGGTGCCGCTTCCCTTGGCCTCCGCCGCGGGGGTCACGCTGGGGGGCGTCTGGAACCTCTTCTTCAACGTGCCGACCATCTGGCGGAGTTGGGATTCGCCCGCTCCGGACAGCCAAGGTCCGGTGTGGGACGACTCCGGCAACCGAAGGCTGGTTTTAACCGGCCAAACCTCTTCGTCGCGCCAGTAAGGGTGTGCTGGGCGGCGTTCGTGATGGGTCGGCGCGCCATGATTCGAAATTGCTATAATGAAGGATCACCCCATGTCCATCGCATGCTCGATAGGGATAATGGCCTACAACGAGGAAGCCAATATCGGCCGCACGCTCGACGCCGTGGTTTCGCAACGAACCGTAAAGGTAACCCTTACGGAGATTGTAGTGGTAGCCAGTGGCTGTACTGACCGCACCGAATCTATCGTGCAAGATTGGGCAAGGCGGGACCCGCGAATTCGCCTGGTGGTCCAGCCTCGGCGCGAGGGTAAGTCCTCGGCAATCAATCAGTTTCTTCCGCAAGCGCGGGAGAAAATAGTAGTGCTTTGCGGCGCCGATCTGCTGCCGGAAGCGGACGCCATTGAACAACTGGTAACTCCTTTCGCCGACCCGGCAGTGGGAATGACTGCGGGCCGGCCGGTGCCCGTCAACGACCCCGGGACCTTCATGGGGTTTGCCGCACATCTGCTCTGGGACCTGCATCACCAAGTCAACCTGCGCAGCTTCAAGGGCGGGGAGTTGATCGCATTCCGCAAGATCTTCGAGCAAATCCCTTTCCGCACGTCGGGGGACGAGGCGAGAGTCGAGCCGATCGTTCGCGTTCAGGGATATGAGGCACGCTACGTACCGACGGCCGTCGTCCACAACAAAGGTCCACTCACGGTCGGCGATTTCCTGCGCCAGCGCCGACGTATCTATTCCGGACACTTGGCTTTGCGCAATACGCTTGGCTTCACCGTAAGCACCATGAGCGGCTGGAGGATACTGTGGATTTTACTGCCTAACCTTGATTGGCGGCCGCGGCCTTTTCTCTGGACGTGGGGTGTGGCGGCACTCGAAGCTTACGGGCGGTTCCTGGGCAGGAGCGACTACAAGAAACGACGCGACCACTCCGTGTGGGAAATCGCAAAGACAACGAAAGACCTCAAGGCAAGGGGATAGCGGCGACATGAATTCAATGGCTGGCGTTTTGCTGCGCATTCCGCTGTTCAAGCTATACCGCCGGCTTGGCTGGCCGCGAATGCTGCCGCTCAACCTGACCCTCGCCCCTTCCCCTAAGTGCAATTCGCGTTGCCTCACTTGCAATATCTGGATGAAACGCGAGGACGAACTGACCCTGGAGGAGTGGGATAAGGTCCTGGCTTCCCTCGGCCAGACCCCGTATTGGTTCACGATCAGTGGTGGGGAACCGCTGATGTACCCGTACGTGGTCGAGCTCGCCCAGTTGATGTACGAACATTGCCGGCCGGGCGTCATCAACATCCCTACCAATGGAATCCTACCCACCATCCCTGAGAGAGTGGAGCACATTGCCCGGTCGTGTCCCAAAAGCCAGGTGATCATCAACCTATCCCTGGACGGAGTGGGGGAGAAGCATGACTTTATTCGTGGCGTCCCGGGCAACTTCAAAAAATTTGAACAGTGCCTGGAGCAACTGCTGTCCTTGCGCAGCCGGCTGAGCAACCTGACGATAGGAATCCACTCGGTGGTGTCGGTCTTCAGCGTGGGCCACCTGGACGAAATCATCGCCTATGCCAACCAATCGGGCGCCGACCAGTTCATCACCGAGATTGCGGAACCCCGAGTGGAGCTTGACACTGTCGGATTGCCCATTACGCCCAGCCCTGAAGATTACGCGAAGGCCATAGATCGTGTAATCGCCTACGTGGAGAGCAGACGCTTCACAGGCATCGCGCGAATCACGGAAGCTCTGCGTATTGAATACTACAAGCTGGTCAAGCGCATCTTGGACGAGGAAGACCAAGTGATTGCCTGTTACGCCGGCTGGGTCAGCGCCCACATCTACGCCGACGGGACGGTCTGGCCTTGCTGTGTGCGAGCCGACAATCTGGGCAATCTCCGTAATCATAAGTATGATTTCAAGGAAGTCTGGTTTGGCGAGAAGATCAAAGAAGTACGCCGGAGTATCGCGGCGAAGGAATGTCACTGCCCGCTGGCCCGCGCATCTTATACCAACATGTTGCACGACTTTCCGACGCTGGCGCGCATAGGCGCAAAGGTGTTGCGTCCAGGGAACAAGCGCCCGCAGGCCGCCATCGGTGACCCGGGCCAACCGGCGCCGGCGGTTCGCCAGGAAGCCGGAGAGTGAGATAACGGAAGATTGCAGGGCGAGACCCATGGCCTTCGATTGGTTGAACAAGTTCCAGCAGGACATAGAGAAGGAACCGGACTACGCCGTGAAAACTTTGGCGGCCTACCGCCTGGGAATGAAGGCCAAGGGTTCCATCGTAGGCGTCGTGGTTCGGCCGGCGTCAAATTGTTGCGATGCGGCGCGGAAGCTGCCCGCCGGTAAGCTTTACCATCCTGACCAGGCTCCACTTCTGCCATTGCCAGACTGTCCCCAAGGCCACCGTTGCGGCTGCGTCTACCGTCCGGTGATGACCTATCAGCAAGCTGAAGAAGGGTGAGCGTTTGCGCGCTCGTTACACAAGGTATATGACGGCGTGGCGGCTCGCGCTGTTTCGCTCAGTCGGCATCCGGCACGGCGTGATTATGTGGGCGGCCATGATTTTGGCTGGCGGGCTGGACTATGCGGTCAACGTCTTAGCTGGCCGTTGGCTCCAACCCGTCCAATACGGCATCTTTGTTTGCGTGGCGGCTATCCTGCAAGTGCTGGTTTACCTGTCGGTCGCCATCCGAAACGTTGTGGCCGTCTACACCGCGAAACTGGGCGTCGAAAGTGGTTCCTTCAAACAGGTGGGAGCTTTCGTGCAGCGCGCTTGGCGCTGGGCCTGGCAGTGGGGTCTGATGGCGACGGCGCTGATGGTCCTCATCAGCCCTTTCTTGGCACGTCTGCTGCGGCTGCCTAACCCCTGGCCGTTGTGGGCGGCCAGCCCCGCCGTGGTGCTGCTGTTCTTCGTGCGGCCGGTGACCGATGGCGCACTTCAGGGCATGCAACTCTTTGCAGGCTTGGGAGTGGTGCAGGTCACTCAGTCACTCCTGCGATTGCTTTTTGCCGCCGGGCTGATCTGGCTGGGATGCCAGGCCGTTGGGGCCATCGTCGCAGTACCGCTTGCCGGTACCGTAGTCCTAATGGTGGCACTACGGTGGCTACGCCCCTATTTCCAGGCCCGCGGCGAGGTTGTTGCCCGCCCGGTAAGCTGGCACTACTCGTCTTACACCCTGCTGGGACTGGCAGCCTTTGGCGTGTTGGCGAACCTGGATGCGCTATTCGTAAAGCACTTTTTCAGCCCCCGGATGGCCGGCGACTACGGGCCGGTGGTCACCCTAGCTAAGGTAAGTTTGTTCCTGCCCTTGGCGATGGGTATCATCCTTCTCCCCAAGGCGGTGCGGCGTCGCGCCATGGGCCGAGATGCCCGGCCGATCTTGTTCCTGGCGCTGACGGGGGCGCTGGCGCCGGGCCTGGTCGTGACAATTTTCTATTTTCTGTTTCCTGGGTTGTTGGTGAGCACCATATTTACCGACGCCTACCATAATCCGGGCATTGTCCTGGCACTGGCGACCTTGGCAGCGAGTCTTTACGCTGGTTTGAATATCTGGCTGAATTATGCTCTTTCTCTGGAGCGCCCGGCGTTTATCTATGCCCTGGTGGGGGTTCTCGTTTGGCAAGGAGTGGGCATGTTTCTGTTTGGCCGGGAGAGTCTGGTCCACATGACACTGGTCATGGTATCAGCCGGTGTGATGGGCAATCTTGCAGGCTTCATCACCAATTGGTGCATTGTACCCGCACCCAGAGCGGTCCGCGCGGAGGTTGTCGGGGCATGAGGTCTCGTTCACCAGCGGCCGCTCTCGACGCAGGCCGCCAAGTGGCGCCCATGTTCATACCCCGGTCCATAAGGTTTCTCAGGCGGAGGCAATGTCGCTAAGGAGGCGGAAGTAATGTTGCCAAGAAGGTCATGGCTATGGTCTGCGTCGCTGAAAGCGCTCTTGTTGTTTCTAGGTATCGCGGCCGCAGTAGTCCTCCTCGAGGCCGTGCTCCGGTTCTCTAATCCTTTCCAGACAAGAATTAGGGGCAAGCGGCTTGTTTTCCCGAAGAGTGGAACGATTCGAATTAAGAACAAATTCGTCAAGCGCCTGGATCCAGTCATTACCGTCACCATCAATTCCTTAGGATTTCGGGGTGCCGAGCCACCCAGTGATTTTAGTCGCCACTTAACGGTAATTACCGTTGGCGGCAGCACTACGTACTGCTTCATGCTCTCAGACCAGAAGACGTGGCCGGCACAGTTGGAGAATCGTCTGGCCGAGTCTTTCCAAGGGGTGTGGGTCGACAATGCGGGTCTGGTTGGTAACTCGACTTTTGCGCATATCGTGTTGATGGAAGAATTCGTCAGCAAGCTGCACCCAAAAGTCGTGCTCTTTCTCGTGGGCGAGAATGACCTGGTGAAAGGACGCTTTTTAAGTGAGGTGGACTCCGAGTACCTCAAGGGGCGGATCCTCTTCAGCTCGGTGACGGGTTTCCTGCGGTCCGTATCCGCATACAGCGAAGTCGTTGCGCTCGGGGTGAATTTGTACCGCAATTATACTGCCTACCGAGCCAGCCTCGCAGGAGGCACGGTCGATCTGACTAAGGTCGGCTGCTTGAAAGTCCCCCGCGAGGTAGAAGACCAGTATGTGGCGAGTTCCAGTGAACCGTACATTCGGTCTTACGAGACCAGGCTTAAGCGCCTGATTGACATATCAAGGGAAGCCGGTATTGAGCCAGTATTCATCACCCAACCCTTGCTCGTCGGGCCCGCTGTCGACGATGTAACCAAGGTCGATCTCGCAGCTATCAAGGTGGATGAGACCCGCAATGGTGAAATGTGGTGGGAAACGCTTGAGGCGTTCAACGACGTCACCAGGAAGGTAGGCCACGAAAACAACGTCTTGGTTATCGACTTGGCGAGGCAAATGCCGAAGAGTTCGCGCTATTTCTGGGATTACATGCACTACACGAATGAAGGTGCCCAAGTGGTGACCGACATCGTCTACAGGTCCCTATGTCCAATGCTTGCAAACAAGTTTCCGCAATACGTCAAGCAGGGATGCACCCAGATTCGTGATCATGCGCCACAGATCATGGGGAAAGAATGAGACCCGCGCGCGTTTCTGCATACCCTCCGCAATCGACGCGCTGGTCATCGACAACTATTTGTTGGTGAAACCATAATCTCCGTGTTTAGGGAGGAGAAAGCGATGGGATTTGTACAGATTGCCCAACGACGGTTTGGAATCGCGGGCGAATTAGTCTCGTTCTTCTGGGAGAATAAGCGCTGGTGGATGCTGCCCATCATCGTTGCGCTGCTGCTCGCGGGCGTATTGATTATTCTGGCGCAGAGTTCTGTGATTGCGCCATTCATCTACACACTCTTCTAGAGAGGCAAGCATGTTGAAAAACCTCTGGCAGGGCCTGAGGCGCCTCTGGGCAGCCTGGACGCGCCTGGCCCACAAGATCGGCAATTTTCAGGCGCGAGTGCTGCTCACCGTGCTTTACGCGCTGTTCGTGCTGCCTTTTGGAATCATCGTGCGTGTTTTCGCAGACCCCCTGCGAATCAAGAAGCGCCCAACCCATTGGCTGGACCATCCAGACGAGGCGAACGACTTACAATGGGCCAGAAAGCAGTGAAGCTTGGACATCCTGGGAATTTCCTGTTACTACCATGACGCGGCAGCCGTTCTGCTGCGCGACGGCCAATTGGTAGCTGCTGCGGAAGAAGAGCGTTTTACCCGCAAAAAGCACGATTACGACTTCCCGGAGAACGCCATACAATTCTGCCTTGATGCAGGAGGGGTTCGCGGCGCTGACCTCGCCTACGTTGTCTTCTTCGAAAAGCCCTTCCGCAAGTTCGATCGCATCCTGGCAACCGTCCTCCAGACCTATCCCCAGTCCTGGAAGGTTTTTCGCGAGTCCATGATCACCTGGATGCTCGACAAGCTTTGGGTGGCCAGCAAGCTGGAGTCCGACCTGGGCGTGCCGAAAGAAAAAGTCCTTTTCGCGGAGCACCATCTTTCGCATGCGGCCAGCGCGTTTCTCTGCTCTCCTTTCGACGAAGCGGCTATCCTCACGGTGGATGGTGTGGGCGAATGGGTGACCGGCACGTATGGGACCGGGCGGGGCAACCAGATTCGCTTGACCAAACAGATGGAGTTCCCGCACTCACTCGGCTTGCTGTATAGCGCCTTTACGGCTTTCTTAGGCTTTGAAGTAAATGAAGGAGAGTATAAGGTGATGGGCATGGCCCCTTATGGCCAGCCCCGTTACGTCGACAAGGTCTGGAAGCTGGTGCGACAGAACGAGGACGGTTCGTTTTCCCTGGACATGGATTATTTTTGCTTCCACCACTCCACGGACCGGACATTCAACGGGCGATTCCTGAAGCTCTTCGGCGAGCCGCGCCATCCCAGGATGCTTTTCTTCACGGAGTCCACTGGCTTTCCGAAGTATTTCGGCGAGCGCCCGGCCGACTACCCGGGATTATCCCGCCTAAACCAGCACTATGCAGACATTGCCGCCAGCATTCAACGGGTGACTGAAGAACTGCTGGTCGGAATGGCGAAGCACCTCCACAAGCAAACCGGTCTCAAGCGGCTCTGCATGGCTGGAGGTGTGAGTCTGAACAGCGTCGCCAACAGTCGCATCCTGCGCGAGTCCGGATTCGAGGAGTTGTACATTCAACCGGCCGCCGGCGATGGCGGTGCCGCCCTCGGCGCTGCCCTGTGGGCTTACAACACGCTGCTCGGCAAGTCTCGCGCCTTCCGAATGGAGCATGCTTTCTGGGGCCGAGCCTATTCACCGTCTGAAGTCAGCGCCTTCCTGACCAAGAACAACATCTCGCATTGCCTGATCGAGGACGACGACAAGTTGTTGGACCGAGTCGTGGAGCGGCTGACACAGGGGAAAGTTGTGGGCTGGTTCCAGGGACGCTTCGAATGGGGACCGCGGGCGCTCGGCAATCGCAGCATCCTGGCGGATGCTCGAAATCCAGAGATGAAGGACATCGTCAATGCCAAAATCAAATTCCGAGAGCCTTATCGGCCGTTTGCCCCCTCTGTGCTCGCCGAATGTGCAGAAAGGTATTTTGACCTCCCACAGGCCGCACACCATTACCCGGCCCGCTACATGCTCTATGTGGCCCCCGTCAAGCCGGACCATTATGCCACGCTTCCCGCCATCACCCACGTGGACGGCACGGGACGATTACAGACCGTCTTTCGCGACCAAAGCCCGCGCTACTACCGTCTAATCGAACGCTTTGGTCAGGCCACTGGCGTTCCCGTCCTCTTGAACACGTCTTTCAACTTGAAAGGCGAACCCATCGTCAACACGCCCGCCAACGCCTTCAACACTTTTTCCAAGAGTGAAATGGACTGCCTGGTGCTCGGGAACTTCCTGGTTGAAAACAGTGCAGGCTAAGTTTAGCTAGAGTCGTAGGCTCCGATTTCGCACCCGATCTGGACAAGGGCTGGCGATTCGGCCAGTCGCGAGAGCGTGGACGGGTTCTGGCGTGAACGTGCGTACGCTTTTACCCAGGTAGATGACATCACGGGGCCACTCAACCGTTCCCCAGGCGGTGGCTTGAAGTGGCCGCAAAGGCGGCAGAAGGTCCGCAACTCCGTGATCATGGGGTCGTCAGGTTCGGGCAAGGTTTTTCGGCCCAAATCCAGGCCAAAGGTACGATCGATGGCTCCCGCCACGGCGCACGGATAGTATCCGTAGGGCGTTACTCCCAATCCGCACGACCACGTTACATAGCAGGCATTTGAAAAATCTGCCCCCTCGTACCCTTCGACATCGATCGGTGCGACATTGAAGGTCTGAAAGCGTGCCTGGACTTTTGCGTTCTTCGCCGTATTCATAACCTGCACGCCTGGAGGGAGGAGAGAAAGTACCTTGTTCACCCGCTCGCCGTATCCGTTCGTTTTCAATAGCACGCGGGCCTTGGGGAAGTATCTGGAGCGATAAGCAAGAACCAGATTCATGATCTCCAGGACCTGCGGATGATTCGTCGGCTCTCCTCCGGCAACGCTGATACGCTTCCATTGGACTCGACCCGCCCGGCTCTCTTCCAAGAAATGGCGCACCTGCTCCAAGGACATGCGGTCGTTACTGGGGTCTTGCTCGCAGGAGCGGTTGCAGTTGTAGCACCTCAGGTTGCAGGAATAGGTGATGTCAATCGTCACCCGGTCGCGACTCCGCGACCAGCTTCGTCCAAGGAGCCGGGTCGGAAGTGGCTTGATTCGCCAGAGGAAGAGCCGGGGACGCCTTCGTTCGGAGGCGTCGCGGACCTTGCTGCGGAGGGATGCTGGGAGGAGCGCTTCCAAGTAGTGATGCTCGTGGAAATGCCTCCACAGAAGCTCCGCCCACCTGTGCAGCCAGTCAGGCGCGTGCGGTTCAACGTACCTGAAATAGGCATAGTAGCCGATCATGACTTCCCTCTCTGAACGGCCCCACGGGCGCCGGGATTCAATTGTGCTTTCCGGAGTCCGCATGACCGGTTAAGGGCGGACGAATCAAGCGGCGGTCGCGAACAACCGGATCAGAGGGCACGACGAGATTATATGCCGAATTCGTAAATCAAGGGACACTGTTCCGCCCCCTCCGTTGAATTAATCGCGCTTAAGCGCCATCGCACCAGCAACGGCACGGTGCAACGGCAAATTACGCGGTTTTGGGAAAAGAGAAAGTGGTTTTGTGCGAGAATGGTTGTCAATCTGTAATAAGGAGCGCATCATGAAAGTCAGCATCTTGGGATTGGGTTATGTCGGTACGGTGTTGGCGGGATGCCTGGCCAATGATGGACATGAAATCATAGGCGTCGATCCGGTCCAGACAAAAGTCAACCTGATAAATAATGGCCAATCCCCCATCATCGAAGCGGAGATCAGTGAGATCATCGCCTCGAGCGCCCAAGCCGGCCGGCTGCGCGCCACGGACGACGTGGCCCAAGCCATCCGGGAAACGCAGTTGTCTTTCGTCTGCGTCGGCACCCCGAGTCTGCCCAATGGCAACCTCGACCTAAGGTACATCAAGCGCGTTAGTGAGCAAATCGGCCGTGCGCTCAAAGACAAAGCCGCGCGGCACGTGGTCGTCGTCCGCAGCACCATCTTGCCTGGAACCATGCGCAACATCGTAATCCCCATCTTGGAGGAATCCTCCGGGAAGAAAGCCGGGGCTGACTTCGGCGTCTGTCACAATCCCGAGTTTTTGCGTGAAGGTTCAGGAGTGGAGGATTTCAATTCCCCTCCCAAGACGGTTATCGGTGAGTTGGACCAAGCCAGTGGCGAGATGCTGGCTGCGTTCTACGGAAAAACCGATGCACCGCTGATTAGGACGGATTTAGAAACCGCCGAGATGATCAAGTACGTCGATAACAGTTGGCATGCGCTCAAAATCGGCTTCGCCAATGAAATCGGTAATCTCTGCAAGTCTTTTGCCCTCGACGCGCACGAGGTCATGAAAATCTTCAGCCAGGATGAAAAGCTCAACATCTCTCCCGCCTATCTTTTGCCCGGTTTTGCCTTCGGCGGCTCCTGTCTGCCCAAGGATCTCCGAGCGTTGGCTTATCAGGCCAGAATGTGCGATTTGGAATTGCCGATTATTACTTCCATCCTGTCGAGCAACGAAATGCAGGTCGCCAGGGGCCTTCAGCTCATTATGGAAAAAGGACACAAACGGATCGGAATTTTGGGCTTCAGTTTCAAAGCGGGAACGGACGATCTGCGGGAGAGCCCCGTGATCGAAGTCATCGAACGTCTCATCGGCAAAGGTTATGACCTGCGCATCTATGACAAGAACGTGCATATAGCCAGCTTGGTGGGCGCTAACCGGGAATTCATCCTCAACCGCATTCCGCACGTATCCAGGCTCATGGTCGACGGTATCGATGCGGTTCTGGATCACGCTCAAACGGTCGTGATCGGCAACAAGGATCCCGACTTCCGGAACGTGCCGGAGCGCTTGCGCGATGATCAGGTCCTGGTGGATTTCGTGCGGATTACCGGTCGCAGGAGCGAGAAGGGCAAGTATGACGGCCTATGCTGGTAAGCAGCATGGGGTTCAAGGCAGGAGCAGGGAGCTATGCTGGGGGGCGATAGGGCTAGAGGTGCCGGGGCGATGGAAGTCCGATGACATTGAGGTGCGAGGCCAAGGAATCGGAAATGTGAAGCTGGGTGACCAGCCCATGGTTGGCCGTGATGCCCGCCGTGGCGCGGTTTACGGGGCGGCGCTGCCGCTCCCTCGTTGGAGTTCCTGAACAGCCGCCAGCGCCTGGGTGTTGGTTCGATCCTTCTCCAAGCCGGATTGGTACTGCCTCAGAGCGTCGGCCTTGCGGCCCGCGGCCTTGTAAAGATAGCCAAGTCCGAAGTGGGCGTTGCTGTCAGACTCATCCGAGCTGAGGGCGGCCCGAAAGTCACGCTCCGCCTCCTCCATAGCGCCCCGGCGAATATTAAGCATGCCGAGAAAGTCGTCGGCGACGGCATTCGGCTCAATGCCGACGGAGGCCCGGAACTGATCCTCGGCCTCGTCCGTGCGTCCCTCCTTGCCGAGAAACTCGCCGAGCTCATTGTGAGCGCGGACATCAAGCCATGAAAGCGCGACTGCCGCCCGAAGCTGGGGTTCGGCACGGTCCGTCAGCCCCATCTTCATGTACGTCTCGCCCAGGTTGAGATGCGCGTCCATCAAGGCTGGGCCCAGGTCTATCGCCTCCAGGAAGAATCGGACTGCTTCCTCATACTGATGTCTTCGGATTGCCACTAGGCCCAGATTGTTGAGCACCTTGGCGTCGTGGGGGTGCCGGACAAGCATCCGCCGCCAAAAGCTCTCAGCCTTGTCCACCGCGCCCTCACGCCAGTAAGCAGTGACCAGCATGTTTTCGATTGGGAAGGCGTCCGGCGAGAGTTCGAGTGTCTGATTGTACAGCACGATGTCATTGTTCCAGTCGAAGTTGCGGATCACGATGCGGGCGGCGAAAAGCCCGGCCACCACGGAACCGGCGAGCACGAGGGCCCACCGTTGCGCGCGATGCGGCGCCGCTCGGCGCCACAACTTCGAGGCCCCGAGACCGACGAGCCACGCCACGCCCACAGATGGCAGATAGAGGTAGCGTTCGGCGAAAACATTGAAGCCCAAGAAGTGGGCGTTGAGGACGGGAGCCAGCGTAGCAAAGAACCACACGATCCCGAAGGAAGCGAAGCGGACGTTTCGTTCGCGGCTGCGCCAGCAGGCAAAGAAAAGGGCAGCCAGCGCGAGGAGGACCAGCAGGCCGGCGAGAACGCGGGGATCGAACGGGCTCGTGCTTGGGCGAAAGACCCAATAGATGCAAAGCCGCACTGGCCAGAAGAGCTTGAGGACGTACTGGCCCACGAGCGCGATGGCGGAGAGCACTATTTGCTGTGGAGTGAGCTGGGGCATATTCTTGGCCGGGGCCAGCGCTCCGAGAAAGTGGATGCGAAAGAGCACGTAGGCTAATCCAATGAGCCACAGCAGACCGTAGCGGGCCAGCTTCTGGGAGGTGCTTGTCTCGGAGCGGTCCTCGCGCCAGAAATGCTCATAGACAGTGGCGAGGGCCGGCAGCGTCATCGCCACCTCCTTGGAAAGCAGGGCGAGAAGAAAGGTGACCCCCAGCCCGGCCAGCATAGGCTCCGAACGCCGCCCCCCCGGCCTCGCCACCGCCAAAAAGAGCCCAAAGGTGATGAGATAAAAGAAGGTGAGCTCGAGGTCCGTAACCCCAGAGATCCAGTCGACCGACTCGGTGTGAACCGGATGCAGGGCGAACAGCGCGCCGGCGACGAAGGCCCACACACGGTCCCCCGTCAGGCGCTCAGTGAGCACAAAGACGAGGCAAACGATGAGAACGTGGAGCAAAAGGTTGACCAGATGGAAGCCGTAAGCCCGCAGACCGAAGAGCTTATAGCAAAAAAGGAACCCGAGCGTCATTATCGGCCGATAGTAATTGGTGACGTCGTGCGCGCTCCGGAAAGACCAAACGTTGGTGGTAAAGATTTCCTTCAGGTACCGGAAGCTCCTCACGTACGGACTTCTCACCACCGCAGTGTCGTCGTCATAGACAAACCCGTTGAACAGAATGTTGAGATAGGGTAGGGTAGCGCAGGCCACGAGGGCCGTGATGAGGAGTGCGCGGGCGCGATCCAGCGGGGACGCAGCCCGCTCGGGCCGAGAGGGTGGAGTCTGGGGAGTTTTCCTGACCTCGGCCGCTGACGTCGCGACGGGTCGGCGAGTTGCCGGCCGGGACCGACGTCCTGGCCTGCGCGCCAAACTGAAGACTCTCGACCGAGTTTTGCGCCGGGATGCCTTCTGCATCAAGATCATCCGAATCACCCCGTGTGGCCTGCCCGGCGCGTCGAAAGGCCCACCCGCCGGGTCCGCTCCGCCCAGGCGGCGGGTAGCGGCAGCCACATGGGTAGGCCTCCAAAGCACGCGAAGAACCGCGGTGATTGGCGTGAAAGTCTCATTGATAACCTGACGCGACCTTGCCCATTGGACGTGCCCTTGCTCGCCCCCGTACCTTGGCGTGCCTCTTCAGGCCGTGAGAAGCCGCGAAAAATCTGAGATAAGCATTGTGTCCCATACGACTATTCAATAGGTTATACTATCCAAAAGTCGAGGTGCCCGATTCCCTTCCCAGCTTCTGAGCGCCGGGTTTCATCCGCCCAAGCGGAGGCCCCTTCCAACTGCCCTTGCATCCGTCAAGATTCTGCCGGAATCTTCTGGGCCAGGACTATGATCGAGGTGCCCCAAGGCAAATCAATCGCTCCCATCATCCAGGCCTCGATTCTCAGCAAAACAATGAACAGACTGTTAAGAAAGGCTGGCAACAGCACATACGATGCCTTGGGGGCGAGGGGATCTTTGGGAAACAGACCGCGGAACAGACGGTAGAAAACAATAGGGAAGAAGGCGAAGAAGACAGCATAGCTTCGTTTCAACACTCGGAAGCCGGAACAAGTCAGCTTGATATGCAACTCTGAAGCTACATATCGCCTGCGGTGCATCAGTGCCTCGTCATGCTCGCTCCAGAGAAACCTATAAGCAGGAACGGCCACGACCAGAAATCCCTCAGGTCGCAGGACGCGGTGGAACTCGTTCAATGCGAGCATATCGTTGTCCAGGTGCTCAAGCACATCAAGCGCGCTGAGAAGGTCTGCCGAGGAATCAGCCAGGGGGATGGCCTAGCCGTCAGCACAAGCTATCGGCAACCCGTGGGAAGCCGCCAATTCCAGGGCCGCGGGGGAACGGTCAAATCCCATCACCCAGTCAGTGTAGCGCGACAGCAATTGCATGTTCCGCCCACTTCCGCAGCCGACGTCAACCGCCACGCGGCTATGTTTCCCTAAACGGCGCAGGACTCGTTCCAGAATGGCGCGCCGCCCAACGAACCACCAGTAGGTTCCCTCCAGTTTCATCTCGGCTTTGACCAGTTCAGCCTTCATTTGGCGGTCTCGCTCCCCGGTTCCTCGGCAGAATTTCTGGGTAAGGGGCACCCACTTCCTTACGTCCGAGCTGCGGCGTTTCCTGAGGCAGAGAAAATCTCCGGCAACGATGTCCAAAGGAGGGGCGGCGTTGACGTCGCACCCTAATCATCGGGATGAGTCTGCAACTGGCTATTGCCCGGTGGGTTGCTCACCTGCAGATATCCCCCACGCCTCAGAAGGTGTGAAAAAATCGCGTTGTGGCGGCGCGTCGTAGGGGTCCCGCAGGCGCGGGATGGTTGCCCCAGGGCGGCCACAAAGGCCGCCCCTACAACGCGATTTTTCACACCCTCTCACCCACGGGGTATTATTTTGAGGATCAAGAGCGCGCATTGTCAAGCTCTGGGAGGGACTAGTTCGAATCTCTTTAGAAATGTCCCCCCTCCTTAGCTCATTAGGAATGTTCCCCCTCCTTAGCTCATTAGGAATGTTCCCTTGAATGCGAGTTTGTGCGCTCGCCGTCGCCCGGATGCTCTGGAGGTGTTGTACATGGCGCCGGGGACCGGGTGCGCGCGCAGGTACTCGACGGCGCCTGCCATGTTCTGCTGACTGCCTGCCAAGACAACGAGAAAAGCGTGAGGCGGCGAGCAAGGAGCGTGCCTCGCTAGCATTACTCCGCCGCGCTGCCGGAATGGATGTAGAATAGTCTCCTATGCGAAAAACCCTGTTGCTGGCGCTCCCCCTGCTCGGACTTTTCGATTCCCTTTATCTTCTCTGGGTTTATACGTCGCCGTCGCGGCCCATGGTCTGCCTGGGATCGGGGTGCGACGCAGTGCGGGCAAGCTCCTACGCGCACCTTTTTGGACTGCCACTTCCGGCCTTTGGAGTTGCGAGTTACGCGCTTCTGGGGCTGCTGATTTTCGCAGAAGTCCTGGTCTCGCCGCGCCTGGGGCGAGCAATCCAATACGCCGTAGCGGGAATCTCGTGTGGCGGCTTCTTGTTTTCCATTTACCTCACTTCGCTGGCAGAGTTTGTCATCCACGCCTTGTGCGTGTGGTGCGTGGTCTCGGCGCTCGTCGTCACCGGCATTTTCGTCTTGTCGCTTCTTGAATTACGCCGGCCGCTCGTCCTGACGGATCCTTTAGCGGTGAATACAAGAGTCAGGACAAACCTTGTCCTGTGCGTGGTGGCGCTACTGATCGGCGTCCCGGCCTTCATCTTGCTCTCCCGGCACGGGGTACTTCCCCCCGTCCCGCAGGCTTCATCCCAGGCACTCGCCGATCATCTGCTCCGTCCGGAAAGCCACATAACCGGAAACTTGCAAGCGCCTCTCACGCTCGTCGAATTCGGAGATTTCGAGTGCCCAGCGTGCCGCCTTTCGGAAGAAACCGCTCGGCAAATCCGCGCCCAATACGCAGACCGGATCCGTTTCGTGTTCCGGCAATTCCCCCTCAGCAAGATTCATCCCCAGGCCGGGAAAGCAGCGGAAGCCTCGGAATGCATAGCAGAACAGGGCAAGTTCTGGGAGGGCCTCGAAAAGCTTTATGCCGAACAAGCTGATTTGAGCGAGGACGCCCTCAAGCGCTACGCTCGAGAACTTGGCCTGGACCAGAGCCGTTTCAACCAGTGCCTCGACAGTGGAGAAACCGCTTCGCGCGTCGCCCAAGACCTCGCCGACGGTCGGGCGCTGGGTGTACGCGCCACACCTACCTTCTTCATTGGATCGAGAATGATTGAAGGCCCCATGGAATTCGGTCAGTTATCCCAGCTCGTCGAGCAGGAGTTGGCCAGCCGCGGCGCAACGCTGGCCAGCACCACAAGCCCTTCTCAGAGTGTCGCAGTCCAGCCATCGTCACAGACTCCCGAATCCCCTGCCCTGAGGCCCGCCGGTGCAAAGGCCCAAGATGCCAATGCAGAATCTTCTGGTCTGTTCGGATCGAACCCAGGAGGATCACTCTCTGGCTTCCAGACTTCTTTTGGCGCCTGCAGCGAGGCAGAGGCAAATAAGAAGCAGCCGGCCTTGATTGGGACAGCCGAGGTCCGTCAGCTTCTCGAAGCGACGCCGAAACCTCTGTTTGTGGACGTCAGGTCAGCCAAGGACTACGCTAGCGGGCGAATGCCCGGAGCTATGAACATGCCGGCGGAGAAATTTGGACGGGATTGGAACAAACTACCCAAAGACAAGACCATCGTACTTTACGAGGGCGGACGTTCCTCGGGCGACATCTGCGCTGCCAGCCGCGCCGCAGGGCGTGCCTTGCTCGAAAATGGATTCTCTTTCGAAAAGGTGAAGGTCTATCAAGATGGGCTTGCGGGGTGGGAGAAAGCCGGCCAGCCGATCCAGCATTAGGGTAGCGAAAAACAGTGACACCTCGGAATTTGACCCCTCTACTTTGCTCTTGACACCACAACCCAGTTATGATAGCCTATTCGAGTTGTCGCAAGAGAGCGCTTCGAAGCAGGCGCGGGAGAGGATTTCGGAATCGACCCGGCGGACGGAGGGAATCGGCAGGAAACGGAAAAAAGATACTATTTTGACGGAACGAAGCTAACGATCTGTTGAAAACAAAGGGCTTAGCTTTTTAAAGCGCTCAAAACGAACTGGTTTTTGAGTGCAGGAAAGGCCAATCAAAGCCAAAAAAGTGGCCCAAAACCCGCCTATTGTGTGGCATTGAACCCGAATTCGAAAGGAGTCTTCCGTGACAAACCCTTCGCTCCGTGACGGCCTTTTGACGTGCAGCGTTTGCCTGCTCCTCATCGGCGGCAATGGGCTGGCAGCAGAAACGGGACCTCCCCAGGATGCCCGCGCCCCCGCGGCCACTGGGCTAGCTAGCCCCGAGAAAATTGTCCAATATGTGCGTGACCGCTTCGAGCAACCGGAAAGTGTCAAGGTAACCGCCGAGCCGCTGCGGAATTCGCCGTTTCCCGTTTTCTTTCAGACAACCGTTACGACAGATGACGGCAAGGAGAAAAAAGCCAGCAATGTTTTCATCACCAAGGACGGTCGTTGTTTCGTGCTGGGTAACGTCTTTGCCTTACCCCAAGGCTCGACTGCCGAGATCATACGTTGCGTTCGCGAAGTTACGAAGCTCCCACCCCAAACGGAGTTGAAGATCGGCACCTTCAACAAAACGTTGTCCCCTCAGTTCCTCAAGGCGGTCATTACCGCTAGCGACGGGAAAAACACACAGACAGCAGAGATCTTCATTACGAAAGACCGGCGAACCGGCATCCTGGGCATCGTCTTGCCCTTTCGAGAAGATTTTGTTCGGGGCCTGATCAAAACAAAGGATGTGCCGAGCCTGGGACCAAGCAACGCTCCGGTGACCGTCGTGGAGTACGCCGACCTCCAATGCCCGGCCTGTGCCCGCCTCCACGAGTTTCTGG
>Ga0208038_1000482_pt1 | contig 32191 bp, 38 predicted proteins | sample June2015DPH_16_1_FD_184714 | JGI IMG/M metagenome (GOLD analysis project Ga0208038, IMG submission 184714) | Peatland microbial communities from SPRUCE experiment site at the Marcell Experimental Forest, Minnesota, USA - June2015DPH_16_100... | ecosystem: Environmental > Terrestrial > Soil >...
AACCTGTCAGACCCGCGCCAGGCTGCCGAAGCGAAGGAGCGCAAGGTTATGCCGGCACGCTGTCCGGGGTTTATCCGGGATGCCGTGGAGATTCTTGAAGGGCTGTTGTAGCGTTCGCGCTTCCTTTTCCTTTTTTTACGTGGCAGTTCAAAATCAGAACGGCACGTTCGCATACACGTCCTGCAGGTCCTGGTCATTGAACTGCAGGTAGACTGCCATCGTGTTCAGCGAAGAGTGTCCTAAGAGCAGTTGCACACGTCGTAGATCCATTCCCGACCGGACAAGGTGAATAGCAAAACTGTGACGAAGTGTGTGAGGGTGCACATCTACACCGATCATGTTGCCGTATTTTTTGACTATGTTACCGATTTGCCTACGTTTGAGGTCAAAAACCGGCTGTTCTTCCCCGATATTTTGTGCAGAAACATAGTCGGAGAGCATTTGTAAGGTCTTTTCATCAAGTAACACCCTGCGTTGTTTTCCCCCTTTGCCTTTGGTGATGTTCACAACCTGATTAGTCCACTCAATATCCCCAGGTTTGATATTGATTAACTCACTCACGCGCACTCCCGTTCGCCACAGCACTTGCATAAGCAAAAAGTCTCGGTGGTTGGCAATCATAGCAGCTTCAAACATCGCATTGACCTGCTCTCGCTCCAAATAATTGGTAATATTCTTCACATTGCCCAAAAGGTATATTTTGGGTAATAAATCTTGCTATTTTGCTGTTCTTTGCGGCCTAATGCCACCGGTTTATACAAAGAGGCAAATTCTTTCCGTTTCTGGAGCACTTTCCGTTATAATTCAGCGTTTTTTATAAAACTAATTTTAATATTAATCGAACAGTGGATGAGGGAAAAAATCCCAATGCTTCTATGTCGCAATGCTCCGCCTACGTAGGATCTGAGCACAAGCAAAAGTGAGAGTTAATGTGGCTTCAACTTACTTGCTCTTTGATCGAATAATCAGTGAGAAACAAGAGATGATGAGAAACGAAAAATCATCGGGAAACCAAACACATTACGGCACCACCTGAACCGGTAGTTACAGACGCCAAAGAACATTCTACCGAACTCATCAACCTAGAGGAAGTGAAGAGCAACACAGAAGCCATAAAAAAACACGGAATCCCTAAAGCGACTCGCTAAGTGGATGGGAAAGGGCATTATAACAACTATTATCCTGTCTGCCGCTGCATTCGTCGTCAGCATTGTTCACCAAGCAAAGAGTCCACAAATGGGCAGCGTGACAGGCGCTTTACATGCCGTAACTTCATGAAGTTTGTTACGGTTTGAAAAAGAAGCTTTGAGCACCCTCCAATTGCTCAAAAGACGCTCTTATCTACTTTTTATTATTCACCTCTCGGATGATCTTCGCGATATACGGCGAACCCTGCGTCAACGAGTGTCGCCGCGTCCGCGCTATCGAGCTGCAAGCCGTCGCCGGCCTTATAACTGCCACAACCTTTGACAAACGTTATGGATTTAGGAACTGTCATTTTGTACTCACCTCTTTTTTTCCTGCTTAGGTTCACTCGAACGGATTTTTTTGGTTCATATATCTTTCCGTCAGCTTCGATCTATCATAAATAACCGTCCGCGTTGCGTCAATTTATACCCCTTTTTTCCATCGTCTCTGACTACTCTCTCGACAAATTCTTTTTTTTGGAGGCTGTCGATGATTTTCGCTGTTTCATCCATTTCCAGATAGAGAGCGTAGAGCGAGCGGTCTCTGTGGTCAACATTTTTTAAGCGCGCTGGTTGGGCGAATCGTCAACGCGTTGTGGTGTCTGGCGCATCCAGCGCATCTAGAACGTACGTCTTTGACGAAATCTTGTAGTATTTGGGCCCCCCACCCATCGACAAAATCCCTATGTAGCCTGCTGCCAGCAACTCGTGAAGAGCCTTTTGGACTTCGAGCTTCGTCCCGTCGACTTTTTTCTGCACCTGCCACGAGCGAAGGCCTTCGCTGCTAGACTCATAGATGCTTCTCAAAACCGTCTTTTCAAGATCAGTCATCAAAGCCGTTTCACCGGGACCGTCGTGCAGCATCGGATTTAGCATAGTTACACGCACCTTTCGGGATTGACCATGTTAGGTTAATCGTATATAGCTCTCCTTGGTTGGCACCACCTCTACAGAAAAACAAGAGACGCAGACTGCCTAGCCGACCAAGTTTCTAGTGCCACGCGCGCTTGCGCACCTCTGGACCGGCTGACAGACGTGGTCAAAGGATGCTCGGATGGCGGTTTTTATCGCGTGGAATAGCCTTAATCAACCATGCGGATGAAACGAAAATGAGCTGAGCGCATGTTGTTACACGTTACCGTAACCCACGCAGATACTGGTTGTCCCCGATACAATCCTAGCAACATCTTGCCTGGTGTCGATACACGTAAGAAATGCGATGATCTGGCTCAGTTTCTATGAGATCGTTGCTCCAAATAGCATGACGCTCGCGTACAAAGCTAATCGTGCACAGGGGTGGTTAGATGGAAATTGGTTCACAAGTGCCGGGATTCTGTCTTCCTGATAAGGTAGGGGAGCAGCGGTGTTTAAGCGATTTTAGGGGTAAGGGGGTGGTCTGTTACTTCTATCCGAGAGACAACACAAGTGGCTGTACGCGAGAAGCTGTGGATTTTAGCGAACAGTTGCCGGATTTTGAGAAGTACGACGCAGCCGTTATAGGGATTAGCCCCGATTCCCCTGCGAGCCATCAAAAATTCGGCGAAAAGCATCAGCTTCGCGTGTTACTCCTAAGCGACGAACGCCACGAGGTCACCGACAAATATGGCGTCTGGAAACTCAAACGTTTGTACGGGAAGGAGTACTACGGTGTCGAACGCAGCACCTTTCTCATAAACCCGGAAGGGAAGCTAGCCCAGGCATGGAGAAAAGTCAAAGTGAACGGCCACGTCGAAGCTGTCAAACTAACCCGAGAAGCGCTCAGACAATAAAAACTACGTCAACGAGTCAGATCTGCATGCTCTAGCAGTGGTCGCGAACAAGCGAGAGCAGCTCTCTAGAGCCGAGTTTCATAGGGTTCGCGTACAACGACAGAATTTGCGCAGTGACACCGTCGATCCGCTCAAAGCAGGTCATAGAGAGGTTACCATTCCGGTTCGCCCTCTGTGCCAAATAAACCGGAATAGAACAAGCCGTTGAAGCGGTAGTCCTTGAGGTTGTCTGCAATCTCGTGCGATTCGTTGTTTTTACTGCCCACTAACCTGCCGTCTTCAAACCATCTGAGAGAGTCATAGCGGGAAAGCGCCAGAATGACGTACTCCTCAATGCGCTCTTCGTCGGACCCTTCAGAACTCGTCGCTTTGACGTCGTCGATCGCCCATTTCGAAACGTCAGGCTTCAGCCACTGGATGAATTCTTCCACCAGCCACGGATATACGATAAGCGACCGCATGCCACTCTCCCTAACTTTACGTGGACTCTTCATCCTTCTTGAAGATTAAAACCTTTTCCTTTTGCATAACGTTGTAGAGGCCAAAGATGGTTTTATCTACGCTCTTTGTAAGCTGTAATCCTATGTCGTTCGCGTGTTCTGTGATGAGCTCGACAGATCGCAGTGGCGTGCCTCCAAAGACTGCATTTCCAATAACGATAAGAGCGTATCTGTTCGGCTTTAACACGCGCATCATTTCTTCCAAGCTTCTTTTCATGTCCTCATCGTAAAGGCATACCCGGTCTTTCATCCGACCCCGCAACCCAATGAACTGTTCCCTAATCTCACTCGTATCCAATCCAAGGGCCTGCAGTGCGTGCGCATCGTTCTTGATATAGTCGAGTGCAATAGCGTACGGAGGAGACGTGACGATGCCATCGATGCTGTTATTCCGCACTGGCAGGGCGCGCGCATCGCCGCGTTCGATTGCTGCTCGTCCCAGTGATAGCCTAAGCTCCTTTCGGATCTGATCGTAGTCGGTAACCGACTGGACCATGAGCTTCGTTTTTGCGGCAAATGCCGCAGTGATGTCTCTTTTTCGCCGAACATTGTCGCTCAACGCTACCAGTTCGGCCAAGGTAAAGAAGTTCCCGACCCTTTGATCAGCAGTGGACGATAGCGCGTTACGAAGCGCTGCTTCGTGCAACGTCATGCCCTCCTGCTTCACTCCCGCAAGCTCTACGCAGCGTTCTCGTATCTTGTCGACGACTTCATGTGATGCGGTCTTGACCCTGCTCTGTAGGACGCACAGCGGCGAGGCATCGAACCCGACGCAGTTCACGCCCAATAACTGGGCCTCGAGCGCCGTCGTGCCGCTTCCGACAAATGGATCCAAGACGGTGTCTCCCGGTCGCAGCCCGATGATGTTGAGCGCCGCTCGCACCAATTGCGGGTGGAATTTGCCTTTATAGGGATATATCCAGTGTGTCAGATACTGGTTGACCGAACGCGTGCGATTTTTTTGCGAAATGCAAACGTAATCAGTGTTCTCCCCCCGGACCGTCTGAAAATATGCAAGCTGCCTCTTGAGCCGTTCTTCATCTTCGACATCGAGGAGCCTGAAGCTCGAAAACCCGTCGGTCATCTCGAAAACAGCTCCCAGCGAACGGAGTTCGAGCTGTGCTAGGATAAGTTCGTAAATGAACTGAACGTTGCCAAATAGGCGTGCCTGGTCGCGCAACTGGCTTTCTTCTTGTTTTTTCAATGGCGCGTTGCTTGTAGGGGGTTCCTTTTCGTTCACGTTCTGTTCTGCTCTCAAGACTGTTGTTTGAATGTAAAGATAAAGTGCAGGTCTCGGCGACTCTGTCGCTGAGCCCCATAACCGATAGACCAAGTCCTACACATAAGGCACCTGTGGGGCTTACAAAACTCAAAAGGTTTTGGACGACCTTCGATTTAAAACTAATGCGCGAACACCTGTGAGACAAGGCCTCGCTGTGTTCGTGCTTTGCTATTCACTGAAGAACAGCTAGCTAGCTGCAATTCAAAAAAGCAAAAAAAGCCAGGTCATCCCTGGCCTAAATCGCATTCGATTTTAGCTTTTGCAACTGCCCTGATTAATAACTGTCCTGTTATGAGGTCACTCGTAAATCGATGATCGTTTACGGATCACTGAAATAAGGACATTTGCCTTTTTTTCCTCTAATGCTCCAATTTTAAGGCCATATTGAGCGCGCATATCAATCTTTTTCACTTAAGCTTCGCGCCATAGGAAATGCTGGACGTTTCGGCTGATTGCGTCGGCCCGCAGCTTCTCAAAATGAGCCAGAGAAAAAAAGCCCCAACGCGCTTTCCAGCACCAAGCGGTCCTTTTCGCTTCAGCTTTGGCGCGCCGAAGGCTTAAGAAACAAAAAGCCTGGAGATGAGCTCCCGGCTTTAAAAGCTGTTTAAAAAAAGCTAGTTCATTTGCCTAAACGTAATCACGCGATCGATAAGAGATTGCTTTGAAGGCGTGTGACGTTATGCAAGCCGGCACGTAGGACACGTTACAGCGTGTTGGACTGGCGCGAATGCACTGTGCTTGCAGGTCATTGTCGGATAGTTCGCGCACTTCGTCGTTGTCGTAGGGCACGCTGAAGTCTTTTGGCAGCTCGTACACTGCGCGCTCGTTGTCGTAGGGCACGCTGAAGTCTTTTGGCAGCTCGTACACTGCGCGCTCGTTGTCGTAGGGCACGCTGAAGTCTTTTGGCAGCTCGTACACTGCGCGCACGTCGTCGCAGCGCATGTACTGGTACTAGTCGTGGTTGCGGGCCTAGCCGCGCACTGGGCTGAAACTGTGCCTGTTGCTGCGAGCGCCACAAAAACGAGCGCTAGTAGAGATACAGTTATTTTCTTCATTCTAGTTCTCCTGTCTTACTGATTGAGGGCTTTCGATGCCCTTGCCTCTGTCGCTCTTTTTCCCATGGTATAAATATATTCTGCATAAAATATTATTCCTGAGTAAATCTTTTGAGCTTATGAGGCCCTTAAGAGCAAATTAGCATTTGAGTGCTTTCTCATGCATGCGTCCTCAGTTAGAGTTTTAACGTTCTCCTCCTCGTGGGTCGTGGGCACTGTGTCAGAGTCTAGGGCGAGATGGACGGCTCGCGTTTTTTCTGTGGGACGAGGGCTGCTCACCGTCTTGCGCAAGGTATATATGCGCGCGATTTGAGATCGAATGGTATGCAATCGAGTGCAGCGAGCGCTGTAATAGGCGCAGGAGAAAGCGCGCAAGCCGCGCGAGGTATTCCGCTGATCGGGGACAAGTTCCCGCAGATAGAAGTCCAAACGACTCACGGCAAGATGACGCTGCCGGATGTTTTTAGCGGCAAGTGGTTCGTGCTTTTTAGTCACCCTGCAGATTTCACGCCGGTGTGCACGACGGAGTTTGTGGCCTTTGCTAAACGATATGACGCATTCCAGAAGCTTAACTGCGAGCTTATCGGACTGTCCGTTGATCAAGTGATAGCGCACATGAAGTGGACCGAGTGGATCCAGCAGAACCTCGACGTCGAAATTCGGTTCCCGATTATTGCGGACACCGGCAAAGTAGCCTCAATGCTGGGGATGATTCACCCTGGCAAGGCGTCGAATACCGTGCGCGCTGTGTTCATTGTCGATCCGAAAAGCATCGTTCGGTTGATTATCTATTATCCACAAGAGGTCGGCAGAAACATGGACGAAATTCTTCGAGCCGTGAAAGCTCTCCAAATCGCCGACAAATACGGCGTCGCCATGCCCGCTGGGTGGCCGGAAAACGAGCTTATCGGCAAGAAGGTGCTTATACCGGCGCCGGCCGATGAAAAGACGGCCAAAGAACGCGCTAAAATGTATGATAACTACGACTGGTGGTTATGCTATAAAGAGCTCGAGGAGTGATGTCCTGCGGCTCAGACAGTATTGATCCGTTAAGCACCGAGAGAGTAGGACGTGACAATCTGCGTGCATAATGGAGGATACATTGACCGATACAGATCGTGATAAGTCGCAGGACGGTTTGTCCTACTTGTCTCCAGAGGAGCTCGCCCGAAGACTAGATTCAGACCCGGCGTTGCTTGTGTGCGATGTGCGAAACCCTGACGAATTAGGGGGGGAGTTGGGGCAGCTGCCCGGCTCCCTAAATATCCCGCTCGGGCAGCTTCAACAGCGGATAGGCGAACTTTCGACGCACAAAACGCTGGACATCGTCGTTGTGTGCCGCTCGGGAAGACGCTCAGAGGCCGCCGCTCGAATCCTTCAGGATTCGGGATTTGACCGAGTATTCGTTTTGAAGGGTGGCATGATGGCGTGGCGGGACACGCACCGATAAACGGCGCTTGACGGGCCTACACTGCTGACAGCATCCAAACGCGCACCCTTCCAGCAGGGCCGAAGCGTGTTGCGTTAGCGCTCTTTGGCTTGAAATGGATTGTTCTCCGCGCCGTTGGACCAGTCCTTCGTGGGTCGCTGGCAGCGCTTAATCTTCGGGGAACGCCTCAGTACTTCGCTGCTTAGCCCGCGCTCCGAATGTGTGCGCAACGTCCAACGCCTACGTCAACGTGAAATGGCTGTCGCAGCTCTCAGCGGCAAGAAAAGGGAATCGTTAAATAAATGGAAGAGAAAGCGTTGTTACCAAATAGCTGGAGGTAAACGATGGAAGACCAAGAAGAGAGTAAATTTAGGCGTCTGAGAACATTCAACGTCATTGCGGGCTTATTCCTTTTGGTCCAAGCTATAGCTATAGTTTTCCTGAGCAACTCGTTCAAACTACCGATAAACACGTATTATCTGCATTTCAACGCGACCACGCAGGTCCTCGCGCCGGTCGAGAATACGATCTACCAGCTCCGTGTGGGGCTCCTCGTTGCGCTATTCTTATTGATTTCGACGATTGACCATCTGCTTGTGGCATCACCGTTCGCGAACCGATGGTATGTCAAAAACCTCAAGAAACACGTAAACTACGCGCGCTGGTACGACTATGCGCTCAGCTCATCGGTGATGATCGTGGCGATCGCCTTGCTTAGCGGCGTCTACGACATAGCAGCCCTCATCCCGTTATTCTGCATAAACGCAACGATGAATCTTTTCGGCCTGATGATGGAGCTCCATAACCAAAAGACGGAAAAAACGAATTGGACAGCGTTCATATTTGGATCGTTTGCCGGCGTCATTCCGTGGATAGTCATCGTTCTGTACTTCGTCGGAGCGACGCAAAACGCATCAGTACCCACCTTTATCTATTACATCCTTGCGTCTTTAGCGTTCTTCTTCCTTCTGTTCCCCCTCAACATGTTCTTGCAGTACAAGAAGGTGGGCAGGTGGAAGGATTACCTCTACGGCGAGTATGTGTACGTCATCCTCAGCATCGTCGCAAAGACTGCGTTGGCGTGGCAGGTATTTGCCGGAACGCTCAGATAATTGCGCGTTGGTGTAAACGGCCCCTTTGTGCCCGACCGCCTTCGGTCACTCTTTCGCACAAAGGGCCTCTTTTTTGTCTTCTTGACAAAAATCCTTGAAACGAATGGGCATGCTCTGCGTCGTCTAGACAAGATGAGCAAACCAGCTGGCGCAGTTGCGACGCTATCCCCTCGCTATCTCGAGCGGATATCCGCGGCTTTTCCACGCCCTGATCGCGCCGAGCACGTTGTAGACGCTTGTGTACCCGTGTCGTGCTAAAATGCTCGCGGCGAGGCTGGCGCGCCCCCCCCACGAACAGTGCACGGCGAGGGGCGTATCCCGCGGCACACGAGCAACCTGCTGTTGGAGGTACCCTACAAAGAGGTGCTGTGCCCCTTTGATGTGACCCTCGCTCCACTCGTGATCGTCGCGGACGTCGAGCACGTTGACAGCCGCGCGATCCACAGCCTTTTTCAGCTGCTCGACCGAACACGTCTTGAGCCGTGCGATTGGCTTTCCATGGTTCCGCCAGTCCGGCATTCCGAGGCAGAGATGCGCAGCGACGTTGTCAAAGCCAAGCCGATTCAGATACGTCAGGGCCACCGTGGTGTCTAATGGTCGTTCGGTAACGAGTGCGACGGGCTCATCGTCATCGAGCACCCACCCGGGATAGACGCTTACGCCTTCAAGCCATATGCTGAGTGATCCAGGAACATGCGATCCGGCAAATGCCCCTGGCTCTCGGGTGTCGATAATGGTTGTCGCCCGAGCCGCAACAAGTTCCTCGAACTCGTCGCAGTCGGCCTCACGGAGCGTCCGAGGCATTGGCGGTGGACCTTGAACATTAAGTTCGTGTGCTCTGCGGAAGTAAGGCGGTAGTGAGAGTTGCTGTTGCGTCAGATAGCGCACGAAACCGTTTTCGTCCAGCCGAAGCAGCGGATTCAATTGCCGTTCGTAGCCCATGGTACGCTCTGGCGCCCATGTTGTTTCCACAAAGGCTTCCTGCGCCGTGGGCTGGGTATACGATAGAATGATCACCAAGCGGCAAGAGCTTTTCAAAGATGCTGCTATGGAGCTTCCTTGCCTGTGCGCCGGCTGATTCTGTTCCGAGGAGATCAATCCGCCCGGCATCGCCCGCAAAGAGCGTGTCCCCCGTAACCACCATTAGCGGCACGCGGCTATCACGCCGCCCATAGACGACAAAACAGAGGCTATCGTTGGTGTGCCCGGGCGTGCTGAGGACGTCAACCCTGAGGTCGCCGACATAGAATGTTTCGCCTTCGGAAAGGTTGTGGTCCCCGTATCGAAAATGGGTTTCCTTGCTATGCCCGATTTCTGCGTCAGTCCGCCGTTGAAGGTCGAGAGAACCGACGATAAAGTCCTCGTTGCAGTGGGTCTCCAAGATGTACTTAATTTCGGTGCACTCACGGGCCGCTAGCTCGACGTAGATTGAACAGTCTCGACGAGGATCGACGACCATCGCCTCGTTGTGGTCAGACAGGAAGTAACTTTTGTGTGCCAACCCCTCGGCCGTCACCGTCTCCAGCCGCATTTGTGCCTCCTTAGCCCGTTGCCTGATCACATTCTCTCGTCGCAAAGAGAAACTCGTTGCGGTGCACACCCCTCATCATCATCCTCGTCCGGCAGCCTTGCAAACGGGCAATCCGAATCTCGCGCGCCACTATCGGGCACCGCGAGCCCCCCGTGCGATATCGCGGCGCCACGCGGCGAGGCAGGCTACGATAAGGACGCTGCAGTCATGGTGAGGATTCGATAAGATGAAACCCGAGTTCGGTTAGCAATCCGACCGCCTTCTTCAGGTCGCTCGCTTGGAGAATTAGGATCGCTTTATTCGGCGTTGCGCTCGCGTAAGCGTAGGCGTAGTCGACGTTTATGTCGTTGTCGGAGAGCGCACGGCTGATCTCCCACAAGGCGCCAGGCGTGTCGGGCATTTCAAGGCCGATCACCTTTGTTTCAGAGACGGTAAAATCGGCTCTTCTTAGGTGGCGCAGAGACGCATCTGCGTCGTCGACGACGAACCGAATGATGCCAAATTCGCCGCTATCAGCGATGGTAAAAGCGCGTATGTTTATTCCGTTTTCAGAGAGTATTTTCGTCGCGCTTGCAAGCCGGCCGGGTTTGTTCTCGGCAAACAGCGTGATCTGCTTCAACATTTTGTTTGTGACCATTCGCATCACGATCTCGTTAGCCTAAATCTGTCGCAGGTCGATGACCTTCTGCGACTTTCCTGATGACCGTGGCAGGGTGCCTCGTTCCACGAGTTCCACCTTTGCGTTCACCATGAGCACGTCGCGCAGCTGCTTCGCGACTCGTTCTTCCAGCTGCATCAACGCGCCGATTCGGTCGCTCAGCGTGCTCTCTGTTACTTCAATCTTAACCGCCATGACGTCCATGGGGCCGGCTCGGTCGACCACGATCTGGAAGTGGTCACCGACTTCCGGAATCTGCATGAGCACCGATTCGATCTGGCTTGGAAACACGTTCACTCCTCTGACCACGATCATATCGTCAACCCGCCCTTGAATGCGCATGATTCTCGGATGGGTCCGACCACATTCGCACTCTTCCCACACCAGCGAGGTTATATCGCCCATCTTGTACCGGATGAGCGGCAGGGCCTCCTTTGACAGCGTCGTGACAACGAGTTCGCCTTTTTCGCCCTCTTCGACGGGGCCGCCATAATCGTCGACGATCTCGATCAAGAAGTGATCCGCCCACGCGTGGATGCCATTCTGAGCGGAACACTCAGTAAAGAGCGGACCGCTCATCTCAGACGTGCCGTAGATATCATAGGCCTTGATCCCAAGGTTCTGCTCGATGCGCTTGCGAGATTCAAGCGACCAAGGCTCGGCTCCAAGGATGCCCGCTCGCAGTTGCGTCTGCGACGCTATATCGATGCTCATTGACTCGGCGACTTCACCGATGTGGAGAAGATACGACGGCGTGCACGCGATCGCCGTCGTTCCCAGGTCTTTCATGAGGCTTATCTGTCGCGTCGTGGTGCCAGCGCCTACGGGCAGGACGGCTGCGCCAATCTCCTCGACGCCGTAGTGAAGGCCGAGCCCTCCCGTAAACAGCCCATAGGCGTAGGCGACTTGGACGACGTCACCGCGCCCGAGCCCGCACGCGGTCAGCGAGCGCGCTAAGCAGGTCGTCCAAACGTCAATGTCGTTGGCGCTGTAGCCGACAACGGTCGGGACGCCTGTCGTACCGCTTGAAACGTGAAATCGCACGATCTGGCTCTGTGGAACCGAGAACATGCCGGTCGGATAGGTGTCCCGCAGATCGGTCTTGTGCGTGAACGGCAGCTGTTGGATATCCTCGAGTGATCGTATGTCGTGCGGAGAAACGCCGGCTGCCGCAAAACGCTTCTTGTAGAAACTGGAGTACTCGTACGCGTTTTCGACTAACCGTCTGAGCTTGCGTTCTTGCAGCTGTTTGAGCTCTTCCGCGGACAATCGTTCGACTTTTGGATTCCAGTACTCCATGGCGTATCGGCCCTCCCTCAATCTGCCACGTACTCAATGCCATTTTAGTACTTTAACGTTATGAGTCGCAGCATACAGTCTAATAGCCCGTCGGGGGCGCTGGTCGGCCGCTCTGAAAGTGCGTCTAAGAGGGTTGAACAGCTCGGGCAATGCCTCTAGCAGTGATTAGGGATGATGAAATATCGTGCCCACCGCACACCGATCTAAGCTTGGCGACGCTCAGTTTCTCGGTCTTGTGGTCTCCTAAGATGCGCCGTGCAATCAGTCATTCTTGCCCATAGATACGCCCGTGTCTCGGGTGAGCGCGCGAAGAATGCTGACCGCGAACCTACTAATATATCAACACGTTATATATAGACTAAAACTGCTAAAGAGTACACGCAAATATGCTAGATACACATAAACTCGCAAATGCGCTTCTTATGCGACCGTGATCAACAATGAAAGCCATCGAAACTAAAGATCTCTTCAAACGGTTTGAAGACGTTGAAGCAGTAAAAGGAATCAATTTGGAGATTGAAGAGGGGGAGCTTTTCGGGCTGCTCGGACCCAACGGCGCCGGAAAAACGACGACCATCTCGATGCTGTGCACCATAGTGAAACCCACGAGCGGCTCAGCGAGCGTCTTCGGGCACGACGTCAAAAAAGAATCCAGCACCGTGCGCGGAATGATAGGCATCGTATTTCAGGACCCCAGTCTCGACGATAACCTTACCGGGAAGGAAAACCTCGACTTCCACGGCCGGCTCTACAAAGTGCCGAGAAATGAAATAGCCGGAAGAATCAGCGAAGTCCTCGAGCTCGTTGAACTCGCTGATAAGGCCAACGTGATCGTTAAGAAGTACTCTGGTGGCATGAAACGGCGGCTGGAGATCGCGCGCGGCCTGCTCCATCACCCCAAGGTGCTCTTTCTCGATGAGCCCACGCTCGGGCTTGACCCGCAGACCCGGCGTCACATCTGGGAGTACATAGAGAAGCTCAACAGAGAGAAGAAGATCACGATGATCCTGACCACGCACTACATGGACGAGGCCGATCAGTTGTGCGACCGCATCGCCATTATCGATCACGGGCAGATCGTTGCGATGGACACTCCCGAGAACCTTAAACATGACGTTGGCGGCGACGTCGTGATCATGACGGTGCCCAACGGGAGTGAGCAGCTCAAGACTAAACTCGAACAGCTCGAATTCGTCAAGTCGACCCAACTCGTTGACGGCACGTTGAGGCTGAGCGTCGACAAAGGCGAGACCGCGATACCGATTTTCATGGACGTGGCGCGTCAAGAGGGGATCGCCGTGCCCTCGATTGCGCTTCACGAGCCCACGCTGGAGGACATCTTCATCAAGTACACCGGACGGGAGATTCGGACGCAGGAGGCCGCGAGCGGGTTCGCTGGTTTCCATGGTCCGGGGAGACGCTAGCGATGCCAAACGGACGAATGGTTTTTATGGGTGACATCTATTCGATTTGGCTCAGGGAGATGACCCGGTACGTAAGAGCTCGGTCGCGGGTCGTTACCTCACTTATTACCCCCCTGCTGTGGCTCATCATATTCGGGACCGGATTTAGCTCCTCTTTGTCGTTCGGTGCAGGCGGCACCACGAATTACATAAACTTCCTCGCGCCTGGAATCCTCGGCATGACGGTGCTCTTCACCTCGATTTTCTCCGGAATGAGCGTGATGTTCGACAAAGAATTCGGTTTTCTCAAAGAAATTCTCGTCGCCCCCGTTTCGCGGACGTCTATCGTCATCGGAAAAGCCCTCGGGGGAACGACACAAGCGTCAATACAGGCCCTGCTGATACTCGCCCTTTCCACGTTCATCGGGGTGAAAATATCGGGCACGCTCGGACTTGCACCCGCCGTGGTGCTCATACTCGTGACCATGTTCTTTCTCGGCATGGGTTTTGTCGGGCTGGGGGTTAGCATCGCCTCTCGGCTCGAGAATATCGAGGGCTTTCAAGTCGTCGCTAACCTCCTCGTGCTGCCCATCTTCTTCCTGAGCGGCGCATTCTTCCCGGTCGCGTCGCTTCCGAACTGGATGAAGGCGCTTGTGGACATCAATCCGCTTGCGTATGGCGTCGACGCGATGCGTTATGCCGTCACCGGGCTACATACCTACGCCCTGACGACTGATCTCGCGGTCGTCGTCGGATTCTTCGCACTGATGACGGTTGTCGGCTCCATCTTATTTAGAAACGTGCGCTGAGCCGTGAGCCCGTCGGCGGGAGCCCAAAAAAAAAGAAAAAAGTACGCGACTGGCAGTTCGGTAGTGTGCCGCGATCCGGGGCTTACGCGAATTTCTCCGGATCTCTGTCGAACATCGCCTTGCAGCCAGGAGCGCAAAAAAAGTACTTCTTCCCCTTGTATTCGCTGACGTACTTCGCCGTCGTTTCATCGACGTCCATGTTGCACACGGGATCTTTTGCCATTTTTCCCTCTAGGCACCTTGTGCTCTCAACGTTTAATATACTAACTCAGTTGACCACGCGTGTCGATTTGCAGCTCCACAAGAAATCGAACAGTTCCACGAGCAGTCGGTAGGTCACATCAGCTGCAGGGACGAGAAATCCGCACGACATATCAGGGTCGTAGCCTTCGTGAGTGGTCACTCGCGGGAAAAAAATGAGGCCGCGAAGCTCGTTGACGAGGAGTATCGTGCTGACGCTATCGACGTACCGGACATCGGGGCGTTCTGTTCCTGCCGTGCTCTTCATGAGCACTTTGACGTCGGACGCGTTGAGACCAGTCTGGTCCACGGTGTAGTTCAAGACCCATAGAAACCGTCTCGCTTCACCCACGATCTCGGCGGCAGCCGCGTGCAGCAGCTCACTATCCTGGAGCAGCGACTCGCCGAGGTCTGCCGGCAAACGCTTGAGATGCGCGGGAAGCTCAGCCGCACTGTGGCGCTCCCAGTACTCTAATAGGTCGTGAACGTCGCTTATCCCTTCAATGAAGGTTACCAGCACCTTTCCGTATTCCGATATGACGTAGTCCCCGTTAGGGAGCTGAGAGACGAGTCCCACGTCCTCCAAGCGGCGAAGATGTCGCACCGCTTCGTGTACGAGCAAGCCAAACCGCCGGCAAATGTCGATGACTGACGTTCGTTCGTCCAGCTGGTTCAAGATGTCGAGCCGGCTCACGTCTGAAAGTGACAAAAAAAGCCTCGTCAGTTCATAGGAACTCCGTATGGGCATAGTCTCTCCGTCTAGCGTTTGCTGCCGGCGCGTGCATGCGTACGGTAAGAAACGTATAAATAACATTCCCTTTTAGAGTTTAGTGCGGAGGCTGGCCTTGAAAGAGCTTTACGAGGACGTCAAGCGCGAATTGTCACAGATCTTAGCAGCGCGCGATCCGCGAGAGACGCGGAAGCTGCACGTCGTGTGTACGCCCAGCTTCTACTTGGATCACTTCGTGCAGGTCAACGATCTGAGCTCGTTTTGCAGCGCGCTTCAGGCGAAGTACGCCAGCGGCGGCGGCAACCTTCCTGGCTTCGTCCAGAGCGTGCTGTCGGGCGGCGGCGCGGCAAATACCGCAATAGCGCTGTCGCGACTCGGGCTAAGCTCCCATTTCATCGGCCGCACGAGCGAGCTTGGACATCACGTTTTGAAGTTCTTCGCCGAAAATAGCGGCGTTGACATCGCTCACGTGAAGACCGACGGCAGATTGGGACAGACCCTCGCTCTCGAGATTGGCGAGCAACGGATCAACGTCATGCTCAACGACGTCGGCTCGAACTATGACTTTGCTTTCGACAGCCTGCGCGATACCGATCTCGAACTCATCGAAAATAGTGAGCTCGTGACCGTGCACGATTGGGGGACCAACGTCGTGGGCGGCACCGATCTTGCCGTGAAGACGTTCGCTTACGCGAAGCAATACAACGTGAAGACGTACTTTGACTCGGCAGACCCGAGCCCCCGCGTCCACGACCTCACCGAACTCTATGAAAGCGTGATCGCGAGCACTAACCTTGATATGATGAGCCTCAATCAAAATGAGCTCGAGAAGCACACCGGTGAGGCCACCCTTGAGCGCGCGATCGCATTCAAGCACCGAGTCGTCTCACGCGTTGATTATCACACCCCCTGGTTTGCGGCGTCGATCGACGATGGCGTGACGTTATTCCCCGCGTTTGGCGTGGAGCTGCACCGATCCACCGGCGCCGGTGATGCCTGGAACTCAGGCAACATCTTTGGTGAGCTCCTCGGTCTGGCCCCCGAACTGCGCTTGTGCCTCGCGAACGCGGTGGCAGGCTACTACGTATCAAGCAGACGCGGGGTCCACCCCACCATCGATGATCTGGTAGCGTTCGTCAAGACTGAGAAACTGCGCCCGCTGCCGGCGGAAGTCGCGAACGTCGCAAAATAGACAATAATACCGCAGATTCCGTGCGGTGCAAATCTTGGGTGAGATGCGGATATCACGAACGTCGCTTGGCACACGACCAGTAACGAGCGGTGCGACCGTTATTCGTCCCGCTCCACGCCAATTTCAGAATAGAACCTGCGCGTTATGACCTCTTCGACGAGGCGGAGCAGCGTCGTTCGGTCCCTGACGCCGGTGAAAACGCCGAGGGGAATCTGCGCGGCAGCGGCGTTTGAATGGCCGCCTGCTGAGCCGATGTCGCCGAATGCTTGGCTCATGATGGCGCCGATGTTGACGCGGATGTCCTTGCTCCGCGCGGAGATGTGAATCTTTTCTTCGTTGAGCCCGAAGATGGCGACGGCCGTTACCCCCTCAAGGTTGAGCACGTAGTCGGCCGCTTGCGCGAGCGCGTCTACGTTGTGCATAAACCCGACGCACGAGACAAGGTAGCTTCCGGTGATGTGCTTGTTGTGGATGGCCTCGCCGATTATGTCAAGCGTCTCCATTGACATCGTCGGTGATTCAATCTGATTGAGAATCTCTCTGTCGGAGAGCTGCATGAGCTTCATTGCGGCGGCGAGATCTGATGGGGTCACGTGCTTTTTGTAGTCCTGCGTGTCGATGCGTATACCGTACAGCAACGCCGTCGCGAGCCGCTTGTCGATGTCAATGTCAAGCTCGTCAAGGTAGTTCGTCAATATCGTCGCCGTTGACCCCACATCCCTGATATCGGTGTACAGGACGCGTTGTTCGGGGATCCCGTGATGGTCGATGATGATTCCAACTTTGTCTAAGTTTGTCAGGGGGTTATTCGCCCCTGGCGTCCCCGTATCGACCAAGGCGAGCATGTCGTACTCGTTCGGATCAACCTCGTCGACGTGGACCAAGTCGATGTTGAGCAGGTTTACAAAGGCTCTGTTCTCCTGTCTGCTGATCTCGCCGTGGTAGAGTATCGCGGCTTCCGTGTCGACGCTGGCGGCGATCTGCCGGAGTGCGAGTGCGCTTGCGATCGAGTCGGGATCGGGGTTATCGTGGACCAGTATGCCGAGCTTCTTTATGCTTTTGAGGATTTCGTAAAGTCGATTCGCAGACCGCTGCGATTCTGCTTTATGGAGATCGTACATCGTGGCGATCGCGATAAGCGCCGAAGGATACACGACCGCGTCGGCCCCCAACTCTTCGAGCTTATCTTTGCTGAGCGGATCGGCCGCTCGGACGATCACAAAAACGTCTGGCTTCCTCTCCTTGATCACGCTCAGCGCCTTGGTGTTCGCTTCGACGTCCGAGCTGAGAATCATAACGATCTCGAGATCGGGCGTGAGCAGCTCGGTGATGACCTCCTCCTTTGTGATGTCGCCGACATGCGCGTCAAAATTCTGGTCACGCAGCGTCTCGACCCGTTTCGCGTTCTTGTCGATAATGGTAAACATCCTGCCGCGTTGTGCGAGTTCCTTGGCGACGAGAAAGCCGACGCTGCCTGTGCCGAGTATCGCGTACGTTACGCGTTCGTCAATTTTGAGCGGTATGCCTTGCTCCAAGCTTGTCGAATTATAAGCCGAAATAAGCCACCACCTGCTTTTTGAGCTTGCTGGATTGAAGCCTCAAATTTAGTTTGGGTAAGCTATATATGCGGAAGGGGTATAAGAGCATATGCCAAATACGGGCCGGTAGCTTAGTCAGGCAGAGCGTTGGGCTCTTACGGTATGCTTGTTGTGACCTGTTGACCAGAGATACCCAAAGGTCGAGGGTTCAACTCCCTCCCGGCCCGCGTATTGCGGGGCTGTGGCCTAGTCAGGAATGGCGACGGGCTCCAGCGGTAAAGGTTCTCGATATGATGAGCAACGGGTCAACTGATGACTCGGGGACGCTTGAGTCAGGTGATGTCCCGTTGGAGCACTGATCGGAGAGACCCGTCGATCGAGAGTTCAAATCTCTCCAGCCCCATTTTTTCCCCAAGCGCATACGTGAGTTGGCGCTTGGCGTCCGTGCAAATCGGCAGATTGAGCTTTTTTTGGAGCAGTCTCGTAGCGCATGGCTTCGTTGCTTCCGCCTTAGCGAGTTGTTTTTGAATTGAAGCGCTCGATGTCGACGAATGCGCACGCGTGAGCTGTAAAGTGACCAAAACGTTAAGTATGTATAAATCTTACTCTAGCTCGAGAGTCCCGTGGTGTAGTGGTCAATCATGCGGGCCTTTGGATTCACGTGGTCGTGGTACATTGGCCACTGATAGAAGAAAGCCCGCGACTGCGGTTCGAATCCGCACGGGACTATACGCCTTTCGAGGCTGTGCCGAGGTGGGGTAGCTTGGTTATCCTATAGCCCGGTGGAGTCTCTTTTTTCAAGTATTTCGTCGAATAAAGAGCAAAACGAGTGTTTTTGTAATTCTGCGCAGATTCTATGATGTTTGAACCTGCGGCTAATGCGTCCTTGACGTTTTCGATGGTTATCTCGTGCCATTAAAGAGCTGCAGGAGTCCTCAGTTCATAACGGTACGTGACGTTTTCGGGGTCGATTGGCGATTTTACAAGCATCCGCTGCCTGAGCAGGTGTCTGATGCGTATCTAGAGTATTGGTCGGGTACTGTTTTTGAAATGTGACGAATAGGCAACGCCAAACTTGGACGTTACATACGATCTGCTATCTCGATGCAATCAATTCCGATAGTGTCTCACTATGTTGCTGCGCTCTGCTGATTCTGTGCGCAACTCAATGGGGTGCACAGCAATCCGATTTCGAGACGACACGTCGCACGTTCACTCTTGGGTCTAGGAATGGGATCTGCGCTATTCAGACAGGTAATGTTTTATAACTAAAACACAGGGGGTTTTGTCATGGTAGAACCTGTAGATGCGATACGGGCGATTCACAATGCGTTCAGGAATGACATGGAGCATATCGATGCTGCCGCGTTGGACTCAGCACGGGGAACGGGGGGTCTTGACACCACCGTCGAGCGTTTCCGGTTCTTCAACGAAGTATTGGTCTGGCATGCCCACGGAGAAGAGTTAGCTGTCTTCCCCGTGCTCGAGAAGGTCGCCCCGTTGGTTGCTGAAGCCTATGTGAAAGATCACCGTGGTTTGGACTCGGCATTTGACGAGTTGAGCAAATCGTATGCTTCACGCGACCTTTTAGCAACTGCCCGGGCCACTGCGGCGTTCCGTTTTCATCTCGATATCCACCTGGACAAGGAGGATACCCATCTCTACCGGATTTTCACGGAACGGGTCTCCGTGCCCGAACAAGGAAAGGCGGTTGGTATCATGTCCAGCACGATTCCCCAGGAGCGGTTCCAGGAAGTGGTGGCGTGGATGTTCCCGCTGATGGGGCAGGACGATCGTGAAAACATGACCCGTACCTGGCAGATGGTGATGCCTGCACCTGCCTTCGCCGGAGCAAAGGAACTCATTAAAAAGGCCGTCGGCAGTGACTGGGCCGAACTCACGCACCGCATCCCAACGTTATAGGCCCTGCGAGATACCCTCGTTGTTGCTGCCGCGTTCATTCCTTCCAGAGGCCGGAAGGAAGAGCCTTTGTGAGGCTCCGGCCCCGCAAGACAGAAGCATTAACGTGATACCGTCCAGTGTTTAGCCCCAAGAAAGACTCATCACGATCGAAAAATCGTCTCGGGACAGGCAGTGGGCGAGAACAAGATCGAACGTCTTTAGCCGTTTCGTGGGGGTCGCTAAATCTGTTTAACGTGTTTCGCACAGAACTCGCCGATTTTCTCGGTCGAAAGACCCAAGATGACACTATGAAGTGGTCACTTAATTTTGCGGAGGTAAAAAAATGAAAGAGATGCCATTCACAGCGACTGATGTGACGACGGGGTACGTCACGGGTGCGGTTGCGATGTGAGGGAGTTCCACAGAGAGCGTCGTCATCGTATCATCAATTTGTATCGTGGCGCGTTGCAGCGTTACTTCTAAGACATGCCCACAGTGAGTGTTATCTGCGGTGAGAAAATGGAAGTGCCAACCGGGAACGCATATACTACTCGAGTACTGAGGCGAGAAAAAGCCCACGAAAGTGCCTGTGACGTTGTGAAGTTCAAAGACTGATTGGTTTTTTAACGCGTCAGAAAGCGGAGGATACGGCATCACCTGCTTTGGGGGCTACGCACTTCTAGGTACGAGCATTCCCCCGTTATCTTTACCGCGCAGAAGATGTTCTTCGTCGGCAATTGCTGGTCTAGGTAGTTCTGCAGCTCAAAATAGTTCAAAGGGCCGTTTGAAGCTTCGGAGAATACCAATTGTCTATCAACCTCGAATGACGTCACGTCTGCAAAAGGGGTTTTCATTGAATCGTTGTCGAGGTAGGCGTTTCCGTCGGATTTGATCTGATAGAATGTGCCATTTAACAAGGCCATCTCACCGTCGAGGGCGTCAAAGGTGCCCAAGCCGAAATCGCCGTGCGCTCGCAGCTCTTTGAGAGTCGTCTCTCCGCTGTAGTCGCCTGCCTGCAGCGCGCTATAAGTCGACGCTTGAACGAGCACGCCATGTCCCGAACTGAGTTGCGGTGTCTGAGAGGGAGGGCCTGACGTGTACGCGTACGCTGCCGTGGCACTACTGATAAGCGCCACGACTGCTATTATCGAGACCGTGCTTCTCTGCAGGGCTTGACGTGGGAGATCTCAATATGTATGTACAAATGCGCGATATCTACCTTGACGCTCTAGCTTGAGCCGGCTGGAGTTTAGCATACGCCTAATACAGCTCCAACTGCAGCTCCAGAACGAGTCGATTGGTGATTCTACAAGCATCCATTGCCTGCGAACGTGTATGATGTGTATATGCGATACTAGAAAGATGTCGACCTTACAGGTTGAGTTCCCCATCAGTTCGATACCTGAAGCTTCCCTGCATGCTCAAGCGCGTGACCTTCGCTGCTTAGGCAGTTCCAGTCAACGACCTACAACATCATTGCCGACGTCACACCACGCGCGACAAGGAAGATGCCGACAAGGAAGAACACGGCGGCAATTATCTGACTTCCGTGTATCTTCAAGAAACGGATGATGGGGTCGAAGATGCGGTCGAAATTTCGGGGCGTCACGGCAAAAACGACGAGTGGTCCCCAAAGCCAGCATAGCGTTATGGCCATTACCAGGAAGAAGGCGATCGCTTTGTCGTGAAGGGATAGCACGACGACACCGATATCCTTGCTTGCGGCGAGAGCCGGAAGCGATGAGAAGATATTGCCGAAGCCGAAGGCGATTCCCATGGAAACCAATGCTCCGGTGCCCATTGCCGTCGCGTCAAAAGTTTTTGATTCCCCTTTTTTCAGGAGCGAACGAGCGCTGGCGTAGAGGAGGAGGAAACCGAGGATGAAGTCGATCGTCACCGTCGCCAACGACGGCTTGCCACCGGTCGTCGTCAGGCTTCCGACGGCAACAAAAACCAGGCATATCAGCGAAAATATGATACAGTACGTAGCGACAAAGATCACGCCTTTTTTAAGCCGGTGTTCAGCTGAGCTCAGTACCGTCATGACCGTAATGATTGCCAAAGGGCTTATCATGGACGCGATGGCAAGCGGTATCACGACCGCGAGAAGTTGAGGCAGGGTGGCCATTATGGTTACTTTGGTGCTTCAGAGCTTATCAGTAGCCTTGTAAATGCGCCCACGAACTTAATGCTTCCGATTTAGCTCCGAACTCTGAGGGCGCGAAAGCAGAAAATTACCGTCACTCGTGTAAGAGCCATTTTGTAGCATTAGACTTGCGGAAGTTTGCTGAGCAATATGGTGATACCATTCAGTGGGATCAGTCAAGTCCGCTGCCTGAGCACGTTTATGAGGTCTACATGCAGTATTGGAAAGGTACGCAGTTTCTTTCCGTAATTGAAAGGCTTTAGTTCAATGCGTTACTTCCATTCCCAGTCTTTTACCGTATACGTCCAATCCTCATTTGCTTCCACTTCGTACACGCAGACAATGCTGTTGAAGCGTGCAAGCTTCGGCGACCGCGTTCGGAAGAAACGCGCTCCTCGAATACTGCTCGCTGGAGGGTTCTTTTTTGGAATACTGATACTAGACGAGACAAATGTAGCAGTGTCACCGTCCACTGTCAACAGTACTCCGTGACCTTCCGAGTAGCTTGTTCCATCGGGTCGAGCGGTGCTGACATAGGTCAGCGCGTTCGTGCACTGTATCCCGAAAACTGCGCCTTGTTCTTGAAACGTAAAGCTCTAGTGTCCCGTTGTCATCGAGCACTCTCATGCCCATCGGCTTGCCGGTTCCTTCGTATACCAGTTCGCCCAACATTAGACCACCTCACCAGGGTAAGGCTAGTATGTTTAAATGTTTATGGAGCTGCTTCGGGCAAAAATGCAAGGGGACGAGTGGGCCGAGGTCGGGCATCGCGGATGCGCCGCATAGCGCGCTTCACAGCTGTCTATTCCCCGAAGCCCTCTGCCCGGAGTACGAAGAGGTCTCAAGCAAAAGGGGAGGGCGAAGCCCTTACGCCGCAATGACCACCGAATAAACGACGGTGCTTGTTGTTTGGTTCGCTGGGCTTATCTCGCTGAACGCAATGCCACCGGTTCCCGCCTGAGTTGCCTGGAAGGTGAACAAGTCCGTGCCGCCTGCTCCGACAACTGTGCTCGATGTGCTGACGTTGCTCGCATGCGTCTGATTGACCAACATAAGGGTAGAGTTGTCATAGAAGGCCAGCTCCCAGTGGTAGCCGGTCGATGGATTCGATGGCAGCCGGATCGTAAAGTCCTGTCCCTGTGAGACATATACCGCGTTCACTGTGGGCACAGTGAGCGTTGTACAATTAATCGTGTACTTCACGGTGTTTTCAGTTTGGTTCGCGGGGCTTACGCAGAGGAACGTGATGACACTGGTTCCCGTCTTAGTTCCCTGGAAGGTGAACACGTCGGCGCTGGCCGCTCCGGGCACTGATATGCTGTCGGCCACGTACGTCTGATTGACCAACGTTACGGACGAGGTGTCATAGAGGGCCAGCTCCCAGTGGTTGCCGTTGCCGATCGATGAATTCGATGGCAGCTGGATCGTAAAATTCTGCCCTTGTACGGCGGTGAGGTTGGTTGCATTACTTGCGTTACCACCAAGCGCGGCTGCTGCGTCAGCAGCGACCGTTGCGCTACTAACGGCCGTTGTCGTTGCACTAAGGCTCGGGCTTGGACTCGGGGTTGACGACGATGTGCATCCCGCGATCATAACCGTTGCACACGCTATCACAACGAGCACTACAATGAGGTGTTTTTGCATTTTCTCTTTCTCCCACAGACAGTCTCCGTGCCGCTTTAGACTGCTTTAGTATGCATTGTTCGTTTAATGAAGTTTACCCGCTGAATCGTCGCTTAGGTATCGCCCCAAGAAAGATTGATGCGTCCTCGCGCCGAACGTGTCAAAGGAGAAGGTGCAGGCGGTGCTGAGTGAGAATCGTAGCCTTTTGAAAGTGAGAGATAACCCGCTCGGCTCAGTTTTAGCCTCGCGTTTTGATGCCTCTTGTTTGGCCATCCATCTTAGGTTATTGCCGCAGTTGAAAAACGAAGCGCTTGAATATGTTAAAGCCTCGACGTAGCGTCGATATTGCGTTTTGCATCTACTGTCCTTTCTGAGCAAAACATTCTTCGTTCTAATCAGACACATGAGTGCTGCATTAACACCGCTGGTGAGAATATGTACGAATTGTATGCGCCAGAAAGCGGAAGTTACGTCGTTCAAGACGAATACACTCTAATGAAAGACCACAAGCATAGGAACCCGGAGTTGATTATTAAAACTAGCGATGGTCGTCATCCGGAGCTAGAAACGGCGTCTTTTAAGGTTATTAAAACATATATGTTCGACGATAGTCCGGATAACAAAGCGAAGATCGAACTGCTGCGAGTTTTTATCGAAGGGGATTTCTCGGTTATACTTGATCCAAAAGAGACGATAGGCCCTGCTAGTTATAGTAAAGGGGATCCCGGTCCAGAAAAAGCATATAGTATGCTCTATGAAAAATTCACTTTGCGTCAGCTTAGCGACTTCTCTTTACCCTGCGTGGCCATAAAGGGCATTTTCGCGCACACTAAATATGGCCGATACTACGATGTCGAAATACGCAATGCGCTTTTAACGCAGGACTTTCCGGCTGCGTTCTTTGGGAGGCCGGTTTCTGAGTTGGAATACAGCTTTGTTTCGACTGATGTAAATATCACGCCGATAATACCGTAGACGTCAATCGACATACAGTTCCAGGGTACCCGTAACAGGCGGATGAGCCGATGTTGCAAGAAAAGGTGGAATAGATGAAAATACCATCTCTGCACGGGGGCGTAGCCGGCGAAAAATTCCGACATAAAGACGATATCGCGTGGTGGATGAAGCGGTACGAGTCGCTCTGTACGACCGAGGCAGACGACGTCATACGAAAAGCGATGGCTATGCTTAACGACGCGGTCGCCTTACGTGATCAGGCTCTAGGCCTAGTCGCGCAGCTAGATCAAGATATCACCGAGGCCGAAGACGAAATAACGCAGCTGGGTGGAGCGGCGTTTATTGAAAAACTAGAACCGATGATCGAAGAACTAAAAGTATATTTCGACAATTTGTACGAATCGCTCAAGCGCCCTCGGCCTTAAGCGGCAGAAACACCTCCCGCGCCAGTCCCTTAGGGGCATCACCACGCCTCTGTCTTGGCAAGATTACCCCAAAATGCTCGGTATTGGCCCCCTATGGTTTGTGGAGATGCTGCTCTTCTTCGACATCGGCTACACGATCTGGTGGGCTGCGAGAAGAAACCGTGTACCACGGCGGCAGAGCAGCAATGAGCCCCCCAGCTATCGCGCCATAGCCGCGTTCATCCTTATCCTGGCCTTAACCAGTTACTTGATCCGCATCATCATCATACCGCTGGGTAGGTCGGCACTCGGCTTTCCGACCCTGTCTTACCTCCCCCAGTATCTCAGTTTCTTCATCGTCGGCACCGTTGCCGTCCGTCGCAACTGGTTCCGGAACATTCCGAAATCGATGGGAGGGCGCGCTTTATCCTGGCGCTGGTCGCGACGATCACTCTCTTTCCCCTTGCGCTCACCGGAGGCGCAAATTTCGCAGGCCACGGGTACTGGCAGTCTGCGGCCTATGCGCTGTGGGATTCGACCGTTGCGGTGGGAATGGCCCTCGGGCTGATCACTCTCTTCCGTGAGCGGTTCAACTGGTCGGGCAGGTGCAGCCGGTTCCTGCAGCGGCACTCGTACACCGTCTATGTCATCCAGGCCCCGATCATCGTATTCGTTGCCGTTGCGCTGACGGGACTCTCTCTCGAGCACCTGCTCAAGTTCGGTCTGGCAGCGGTGATTACGGTTCCGCTCTGTTTTGCGGCAGCCTACCTGGTTCTGAAGATCCCGTTCGCCTCCAGAGTTCTCTGATGACCGACCTCATGCTCTTCAAATATGTAATGAGATCCTCGCTCTGTCGAGAGGCGGTTATGCGGACGGGGCCAATGCACGGAGGCGGGTCTTGATAGCGTTTGTCGGCGCAATTGCACTCGCGCTTGCAAGCTCACAATGGCAGAACTTTGGATTCGGCGTTGCGGCTGCATTCGTCCCGGGCTACGGGATAACACGTGCTCAATCAATAAGGATATGAAAGCATGTCCGATATATCCAAAAGAGAAATAAGGAGTGACGCTCTACACTACGTCGGCGATGCGAAGATAGGCAAGCTGACCGGAAACGGCGGGACGTACCCGCAGCTCCGTCGGCCTAAAACGTACGCCCACCTGATAGGGAAGAAGGCCCACCTCTTTGAGATCACCAAAGATGGGCAAACGGCACTCCTTATTTCGACAGGTGATGGTTTAAACCTGTCCACAGAGGGTTTAAGCCAAAGTGAAGACGCCAAACTCCCAAAAAGGGAGAATCCGCACGGGACTATACGCCTTTCGAGGCTGTGCCGAGGTGGGGTAGCTTGGTTATCCTATGGCCCTGTGGAGGCCACGACGCGGGTTCGAATCTCGCCCTCGGCCTTCGATTTTCTCTATTAGCGTCAGCTTCACTTCCGCCTTGAAAAATAAGTGATTTAAGAAGGCATATCTCAGATTCAAGCTCCTACAATCGATTTTTGATGTATTTTGAGCTCCCAAGTTGGATAACTTTTTGCGAAGGTTGTATAACTTCGGAGGGTTCTGCCCCGGCTGCAAAAGTAACAAAAAGTGCCCTCCTGTTTTCGTCCCGAGTTTCAAATATCTGAGCTGTCTTGCCAATTTCGTCTGCGTATGCTTTAGGCCGTCTCTATCGCTGTATATCACGCCGTCGCGCTTGCACTCGCCGAAAACGCCCGCCTCCTTGGAATGACGGCCGTTTTGACGCTATTACTGACGCCAGAAAAAAAAGCGTTCACTTGTCTATTTCTCTAATAAGAACTGCTCAGGGCCTGCTTCATACTGTTTAACATCCATCTCTTTAAGGGTATTATTGCATATTACCACTGCTTTAAGTAGCACGGAGATACACAGTTCACGTGTTTCTGCCCGTTGTATTTTCTGTAATTGAAAGGCTTTGACCTTAAGTGCTTTCTTGTAAAGGTGCTGGTAGCGTGCTAGTATCCTGTCATCACTATCGTGCATCCAACTTACTTTGCTTGGCATACTGCTAGCCCTCCTGCCAAATAACACCGTTCTCTCGTAGCTCGTTTATTAAGTGTAGCTGTATCTTTTTGAGCAGAATAAGGCACTCCGTCTGCTTTCCCTTGTCTGTTATTGCTTGTAGGTGGTCAGCTCGGACACCGGCACTAGCACAACTCAAAACGCCCAAGCATCTGTCTCTTACATTTTCCTCGTAGCCTACTTGAGCAACTTCCTCCCAGAGTTCTGCACGTGTCTTCCCAGTCCACACCATTACTTCATCCGGGTCAAGTCCTACCCATTTATCCCACTTATCTTGCTGTCCTCTAGTGCTGTAAAAAAGCTCATCGTAGCGCTCGGACCCACGCTTCTTGGCAGCATACTTGCGCTTATACAATCGGTCTTTATCTTGGTGGTTCTGCTTCCAAGCTGCTGTACGGTCACGGCAAGAAGAGCACGTTTTAAGTGGGCCGGCGTGCTCGTGGTGGCAAGTAGGACAAACTACCATTGTAATACTTGCTACTTCATACTCTACAATAAACCTTTCTCATACTCTACAAACAGATTAAAAAAAGGACAGCTGCGTCTAACCTAATCCCCTTTGTGCTTGCGTTCTTCATTACCGCCGGACTTATACGAGTGTTTCTTATATTGAGAGAGCCGCCCGCGTCATATCAGAGACTAGCTAGGCGGCCATTTACCCTTTGAAGTTTGCTTAACGCTCTTCGCGGTGAATAACGGCCATTTTGACGCTAATATTGCCATCAGAAAAAAGCGATCACGCTATAATTGCATGTGTTCATGTAACAAACACCGGCCAGGAGGAATAAAATGATTAAATCTACCCACACACTGAAAGATTATAAAACTCTGGTTAAACTGATTATAGAATTGTGCGAGAAAGGAGCAAACGAAAGTGCCAAAGATAATCGTGACTCAGTGGACACTGCTGCTTCTTTTGCAAATGGGCGATATGTTGCCTACATGGAAGTGTTAAATCTGATTGTCAATTATAAAAAAGACGACAAAGAATGAACTGGGGACCAAAAGCGGAAAGGACTGAACAAATGAATTCCCAAAATGCAAAAAGCCTTGTGGCTTATTTTTCCCGTGAGGGCAAGAACTATGTCAGCGGCGCGATCACCGATCTGCCGGTGGGCAACACGGAAGTGGTTGCAAGGATGATCCAAAAAGCAACGGGCAGCGACAGTTTCCGGATCGAAGCAGTGAATCCCTACCCCACAGATTACCATCAGACCACCGATGTGGCGCAAAAGGAACAGCGTGCCAATGCCCGGCCGGAGCTTACCGCCCATGTGGAGAACATGGATGCCTACGACGTGATTTTCCTGGGCTATCCCAACTGGTATGGCACGATGCCCATGCCGGTGTTCACGTTCCTAGAGCAATATGATTTCGCGGGAAAGACCATTATCCCGTTCTGCACCCATGAGGGCAGCGGCACGGGCAGCAGCGAAAACGACATTGCCAGAATCTGCCCGCAGGCAAGGCTTTTGAAGGGCCTGTCTGTCCATGGCACCTATGCGGGTTCCGCGCAGGGCGATGTAGAAAACTGGCTGCGGAAAATCGGTATGGCAAAATAGATTTATCCGGAGAAAAGTAAATGATAACTTAACAGACGCTATTGAAGATGTCTATTTTGCTGTAAGCTTTTTTTATGTCTCGTCGCGAGATGCGGTTGCTGACCTAGCTAAAATCTTTAAGCGGCCTTACTTTACAAGTCTACAAAGGATTAGTCGAGAACGAGCGTAACACAACTCCATTTAAAAAGAGCGTGAAAATTTCGCCATTGCCATTTCAAAAACCCGTTGCTCGCGTTCCATCGCATCAATGACTTCTTGCCTTAGCTTTTGAAAGGTCTGTTTATGCATGCCCTTCGGCCGATCCATCGCGTAAACGCCGTCTAGGTTAGCAAGCCCCAGCTTTCGAGCGGCGCGTTTAGTGCGTCTCATTGCCGCAAAATGAACGTCTCCTGACTCTTTGCAGCTGTAATAGGTCAAATGATAACAATGTCGGCACAAGAAGTAGCGGCCTCTAGGTGGCAGGTGGAGCTTCGCGACGCAGCGCCTACATGGCACACTGACGGTTCTGCTTCACCAGGCCATGCCTAGGCGCTATTCGCCCGCGCAACGTTCGCGATAGCACGCGAGCAGCCGCTTGATGATATCGTCAAACGTTTCGCCGCGCTTGCCTATAGCGTCTATTTCGGCTTTCGTCTTTACGTGCACTGATATCGTCGCGCGATCTTCACGTTTCATATTTTCTTACGCATCGGGGCGCATCGTTTCGCGCAACCGGCCGCCGCAACCGTAATCTGCCGATCCTTCGCACTCCGTAACCGGCTTCACTACCTGGGATAGATACGCGCAAACTACGTCGGCGGCATCGTTCGGCATATCTAATAAGTCGAGGTACAAATCAGTCACGCGCCAAAATTCTTCCCTGTCGCGTACGAAATCGTATTCGAGCGCGTCCAGGTCAATAGAGCCGAGCCGCGTTTTATCGAGCACGCGTCCGTTTGGGGTCCGCTTCTCTATTACCGCGTGCAACGTGATCGCTCCGTGCCGGATCCGCCTTCGTGGGCCGTTTTCCTGTCTTACGAACTGAACGCGGTATTCGCTATCTGCAGTCATTTTGTTACCCCCTTACATTCCAGTCTTCAGACACGAGTAGTAACGGTAGCACGATATATAAACGTTACTAAGATTGTTACAATAGTAACTATCCGAAGTCTTGTAAAAGAAAATAGTCTTGTTGGAAACGAAGGGCGGCGCGAGCGTGGGCGCGGAACTGATTTCACTGTTCAGCCATCCGGGTCGATTGACCGCAAATATATAGTTGACACGCTCACTTCGATGATCGCGTGAAGTGGCTAATACTAGTGCAAACACAGTGACTATCTATGATTACACTGAAGCGCAAGCCAAAAGAGCCCAGCTTTGTCACAGGCCAAGAAGCTCTAATATATGAAGTCGAACGGGCGTGTGGCCAGTTAAACAAGCTTAAGGACTTGCAACTAGACGAGCCTTTTTTGCGTGCGGTGGCTGCGGAAATACGGGCGCACATGAACCACTTAGGGGCAAGCTTGCAGAGCTTAACGGAACCTTGCGGTTAATGACTGTAGCTAAAACGGCTCGGGCTTGCAAAGGCCCCCCACCCAGCGTTCGGCCCGGACGCGTTTAACTCTCGCGGCTGTCCGTGTCGCCTCGCTTACCGATAATCGTGCCAAGCATGAGGCGCTTACCTAAGGGGCTAAGATACGCATGACTTGTTTCTTTTTCATGTTCTTGCTTCTCCGTAGCTCTGAAACTCGAAAGGAGCGCATCGAGTGCTTGGGTATCATCTAAACTAGCCTCGGACTCCTCATAGGCTTTTGTTTTGACTTCTGAAAGCGCGCGCCTTAGCAAGTCTGCGTCGTTGCCGGTTAAAATTAGTCCGCTTTCAATCATTTTTCCCCTCCTTTATCGGTACTTATTACACGTACCACATGACATTATGCATATCGGTTCTTTCTGTTGGCAATATTAGCGTCAAAATGGCCGTTATTCCCAGCTGCAAGCGTTAAAAACGCTTCAATAGGTAGGTGGTCACTGCACTAGTCCCGGATAGTGCGCAGACGGCGATAATATTCACAATACGGGACACGCTCATTATCACGGCGCAGCTTACACCCGTTATATTTCTTGCACCGTCGACAGTCTATCATTAAAGGGTAAACCAAATCGCTCTACTAGATTCGTTACCTAAGTCCGGGAGAAAACTAATCTTATCTACGATTGCTGTGTGCAGCGTGCCCATCGCGTTTATCGCCTGCGTCAGTGACGTAGGTTAGTATTGGCCACTTTCCCGCGAAAAGCGCCGTTAGGTGTGACACAAACGCACTGTCACGCTTTCCCCCACAAACGTCGTGTCACGTTTTCCCACACAATCGCTGCCTCACGCGGCCTTATGAAACTACTCTGTGCAGTTTGGATCGGAGATGAACGTTATGGCAACGAACGTAACAACCATAAAAAACGGGGCCTGCTGGTATGGCCTCCACTTTGGCTGCTTGAACACCAACGATCCGAGCTGCACCAAGTGTGCAGAGCGCCTCGCCAACGCCGTGAACAGCGTGCTTCGCCCCTCCGGCTCCGGCATAGGCGCAATCCGTTGAAGCGCAAGAGCGAATGCGCGCTTTGCTGGAGGCCTGTAATGGATGACGATGCAGAATTCATCACCCGTCTCACTGGCTTTGGGCTTAGCGAGAAGGAGGCACAACTCTATCTCCATCTGCTGAAGTACGGGCCAAAAACACCGTCTCCCATCGCCAAAACGCTGAAGACGTACCGCGAGGACGTGCACCGCACGCTCATCAGCCTCATCGAAAAGGGCATAGTGCGCCCCTCGCTCGATTCACCAACAGTTTACGCAGCGGTTGATCTTGATACGGCCCTTGATTCTATAGTGAAGAAGCACGAGAGCGAACTCCGCGAGATGGAGGTGCGAAAGCTGGAGCTTCAAGAGCTATCAAGATTGCAGCAGTTTCGCTCCTACGGCGAGGTGAGGACGTTCAAGATAATCAAGAGCATCAAAGAACTCGTCGCTGCCGCTTTACCCCTTTTGGACTCGATGAAGGAGGAATGGCTTGTAGCCGTACCTGGACTGGCGACGATCGTTGCCTCATTGTTTGGTATCAACGATGCCGCTGGAGAGTTTATTCAGCGCGGAGGCAAAGTACGGACGATAGTCGATATCTCATATCCAATTATCGACAACGTGTGGGAGCTGTTGCAAATCGGCGAGGAAGTACGCCACATCGATAGGCACGGCGTGATGTTCGTGGCGTTCGATAGAAAACATAGTATAACAGCCCTTAATATCCCCGAGAGCCCCTCACTGAACGCGCCGATGGCAGCTCTTTGGACTGACGATCCTGCCTATGCCGAGTATCTCGCTGCTACGTTCGAGATGTTGTGGAAACAGTCAGTTCCGGCGGAAGAGCGAATACAAGACCTCCTGGAGCAGGGCCCTCCGCTTGCATAGAAGACACTGGTATGAGGTGGGCTCTTTTTGAGCCGAATTGTTTTGTAGATTATCGGTAAGTCAAGCGAGCACAAAGATCTGACAATTAGGACTTAAGCCTCCAAAGAGACGCCGGCCAAGTATTTCAAATAATCATCATAAACTTACGCAGGAAGCGGATGCTTGTAGTGATTCCAATCAACGTCTCAGACGCCGTGAGTCAGTATATAGTTAGTGTTTGGCTGATCCCACAGTAATCGTACTAAAAACAAAAACTTAAGTCACAGCCCTCCGCAACCTTTTCCTATGCCATTCGTTCATCAACCTGAGTATATACCTGGAATTCCAGCAGCTACCATTACAACCCCCACTAATAATACGCGGGTGGAAAACTCAG